>ENA-ORXB01000243-ORXB01000243.1-sediment-metagenome-genome-assembly--contig:-NODE-243-length-130480-cov-13.160732_pt1 | contig 130480 bp, 122 predicted proteins | sample MGYA00237863_ERZ511475 | MGnify/ENA primary metagenome ERZ511475 (study PRJEB26305, sample SAMN06343858) | sediment metagenome | isolation source: hot spring sediment | place: Canada: British...
CAGGAAGGGAGGTGGGCGGAGCGGAGGTTGAAGGGTTTTGCCGAGGTGCAGGAGGTGTTGGAAGGGATGCTTCGGGAAAGGTATGCCCCCCGTACACAGACGCTTACACATAAATCTTGACACGACCGCACACCCTTCGCACGTTGGACCGCTCCGCGCTGCCTCATAGCAAGAGCCTGAGATCGCTCTTCCCTTTTCGGAGCTGGCGGAGCACGTCAAGAGACAGAAAAAGTCCCCGTCGCAACATCCCTTCAGGCCCTGGGCCTAGAGAAAAGGCTCATATAGGTCGCCCGCTTCGACATGCTGACGCGACGAAAACAGCAGTAGACGAGGGTAGTGAGCCTCAGCGGGATGGGCAAAGGCCGAGCCCGCATCCTAGGAGCAGATAGCCGCTGCGACCGAATACTTTTTCGTTTGTAGTGCTTAGCGAAGGAGGCTGCCCAGGACGAGGCAGCCATCGCGGCCTCACTCCTGGACCACGATGGTCAGCTCCATGCCCGCCTCCCGGTGGCCGGGGAGGTCGCAGTAGGCGGGAAAGGTCTGGGGGCGGGACGGGGCCTGCCAGTGGACCCTGCGCGTGCGCCCTGCCGGCACAACCACCTCTTCGATGCCGGCCTCGTCGCTCTCGAACTCGTGATCCTGGCTGCCTCGGTTGGTTATGACGAAGGTCACTTTCTCGCCGGGCCGCACCTGCACCTGGGCCGGCTCGTAATACATGCTGCCGTCGGGCCTCTCGCCCGCCGTGATGGCTATCTCTCTGCCAGCCTCCCCCTGGCAGGCGAGGGCGCTGGCAGCCAGCGCAATGGCCAGGGCCAGCGGAATGAAGCGCATCGGTCACCTCCTCGACTGCTGCGCAACCGGCCTCTTCTGCGGTGCGGAGCGCCCCGCGACCCCGACCAGGACGAACAGGACCGCGACCACAGCCAGATAGACGAGGTAGGCAGTCACCTGCCCCAAGAAGGGGCTGGCATCGTAGCCCAAGACGGCGCTCAGCAGCTCCCCTGGGCCATAGTTATCGGGAAGCAACGAGTAGGTATCCCACAGGCGCGGGCCGAGAGCCGAGAGCACCCCAGCCTCGTGCAGCTCCTTCAGGCCGTTGGCCAGCAGCCCCGCAGCCAGCACCACCAGGGCGATGGAGGTCAGGCCGAAGAAGGCCCGCACCGGCACCACCCCCGACGAGGCGTAGACGAGGTAGCCCACGGCAGCCGCCAAGGCCAGGCCCAGCCCAGCTCCTGCCCAGTAAAGGGCCGGAGCGGTCGAGCTGGCGCTGCCCGCAAAGAGAAAGAGGGCCGTCTCCAGGCCCTCGCGTCCCACAGCCGAGAAGGAGAGGAGCGCCAGGGCCGCCACAGACCCGGAGCCCAGGGCAGCGTCCACCTTCGCCCTCAGCTCCCGGCCGATGGTGGCCGCCTGCCGATGCATCCAGAAAACCATCCAGGTGAGCACGCAGACGGCCAGCAGCATGGCCCCTCCCTCCAGGGCCTCCTGGGCACGGTGGGGTAGCTCCACCGCCAGCGCCTGCAGGGCAGCAGCCGCTGCGACGCTGACCAGGAAGGCCACGGCCGTGCCCGCCCACACGGCGCCCTGGTGCCTCTGCTGTCCCACCCGCTTCAGGTATCCCAGGACGATGGCCAGGACCAGGGCCGCCTCCAGTCCCTCACGAAAGGTCACCAGCGCCGAGTAAGGCATGCCCGTCTCCTCCAAAGAGGGATGAAAGCCGCCGGACGACGGCAGGCAGCCGTCCAGCAACGTGCCAGACCCGAAATACGCAAGGCCACCGTTCTCGTCCGCACAGTGTAGCCTATCCTCAACGATGACATTAGTGTCACCAAATGTCAAGCCTTGGCCTACACTAATTGTTTGGGCTGGCTTCGTTTTTAGAAGGGTTCCAATCCCGTCGGGTAGTTCGCCACGCCGGTGGCTGTCGCGGCCTCCAGAGCGCGTCGCCTCCCGCCCTTTTTTCTCCACGGGGAGGTCGCGCCGGAGAGAAGGCGCAGTCACATCAGCCTGCGCGACCCCAGCATGGCCCATGCCGGGACCACGGCCGAGCCCTGGCTGCACCGCCTTCGGCTGCGCGACTGCTTTAGCCAGTGGATCCGTTTACTGCGCAGGCGCGTATCCATACCGGGAGACCTGATAGGGAGGTATATCGTGGCCCGTGGAAGCATCTGCCTGCTGGCCATAGTCGCAGCGGCCTCGCTGACGTTGCTCATAGCCACCGCCTGCGGCGGAGGATCAGAACAGGGCATCTCTCTGGAGGCTGACGACTTCTACTTCGAGCCGCAAGAGATAAAGGCACAGGCTGGTCAGCCCCTCACCATCCGCATCGAGAACGAAGGGCGCAACCCCCATACCTTCACCATCGAGTCGCTGGGGGTGGACGTGGAGTTACAGCCAGGGGAAGAGCGCACCGTAACCCTCACGCCTACCAGTACCGTCGACTTCGTCTGTCGCTTTCACCAGGCACAAGGGATGGCGGGACGCTTAACCGTGGGCCAGTAGTCCACGAGATGCGATGGCGCTCAGGCTTCCGGGGCGCGGCCGGCGAGGGGTTGCGCCCCTTCCCTTTCCGGCGGACGGCGTCGCAGCAGCCTCTCGACCCAGATGGACACCCTGCGTTCCTCGGGCAGCAGCCCCTGGGGCCTCACCAGCAGCACCAACACCAGCAGAGCGCCCAGCAACAGGTCACGAATGTAGAATATGCGCACCCGCAGCGCCTCGGGCAGGGGATAGCCCAGCAACTGCAGGCTGATGATCCACAGCCCCCACACCACATAGGCGCCCAGCACGGCGCCACGGTTATTGCCGCTCCCGCCCACCATGAGCATGGCCCAGAAGATGAACGTGCCGGCGAAGTGCGTAAAGGTGTCGGGAGATACCGCTCCCCGTTCATAGGCGTATACCGCCCCGCCCAGGCCCATGATCATGGCCCCCACCACGAAGGCCTGGCGACGGAAGGCCGTAACGTCCTTGCCGCTGGCGGCGGTCGCCGTTTCGTCCTCCCGCAGGGCCCTCAACACCCTTCCCCACGGGGAGCGTAGCGCCCTCTCGGCGGCGAAGAAGACCAGCGCCAGCACCGCCACCGCTAACAGCAGGTAGAAATATTGATAGTCGTCGGGGCTGAACAGCGAATAGAAGGGGCGCGGGATCCCTTTCAGGCCCCGTTCGCTGTTGACCAGCCCCCGCTCGGCCACCACCACATTGCGCATCAGCTCGGCGATGCCGATGGTAGCGATGGCCAGGTAGTCCTCTCGCAGCCGCAGGGCGGGGAACGATAGCAGATAGGCCAGCGCTCCGCACATGGCCATCGCCGCCAGAGCGCCCACCAGGAAGGGCACCCACTCCTCGCCCTGCAGGAAGGGAGGCGAGAGCTTCGGCCCCAGCCCGCCTACGTAGGTGTCGAACCCGCCTGCCGCCGGCTCCTTGGTGAAGGCGGCGGCGGCATAGGCCCCGAGCATGAAGAACGCCACCACCCCGAAGTTGAACACCCCGGCATAGCCCCACTGCACGTTCAGTCCCAGCGTGAACAGCGAATAGATGGCCACCGTCACAGCGAAGGCGGTGAGGAAGCTCAGCACCCCACCCCAGTCCCAGCCGGAGCGCTCGGCGGGCATGATGATTACCGCCGCCGTCACCGCCAGAAAGGCCAGCAGAGTGGGCCACAGGTCGCGGCGCATCACGTCTTAGCCCCCAGCAGCCCCCTGGGCCGCAACAGCAGGATGGCGATCAGGATGACGAAGGCCACCCCCGGCTTGTAGGTCGGGTCCAGTTGCCTGCCGAATATCTCCCACCCCACCGAGGTCTCCTGGGCCGTGGCCACCACCATCGCCCCCAGCAGGGCACCCACCGGGTTGCCGATGCCTCCCAGGATGGCAGCAGCGAACACCGGCAGCAGGACCACGAAGCCCAGCTGAGGGTTCAGCTGGGCCTGCAGGGCCAGCAGCACTCCGGCCACGGCCATCAGCGCCCCGGCCAGCGCCCAGGTGGCCACAGTGACCCGTTCGGTGTCTATGCCCGACACGCGGGCCAGGTCGGGGTTGTCGGCCAGGGCGCGCATGGCCTTGCCCAGGCGGGTACGGAACAGCAGCAGATAGACCAGGCCCGCCAGGGCCACAGCCACTGCGAAGGTGAAGACCTGGTCCGACTTCAGCAACACCCCGAACGGGAAGCGGTGGGCCGGAAACACCCCCTCCACGTAAAGGCGAGGATTGGGCCCCCAGACCATGAGCATGAGGCTGCGCAGGCCGATGGCCAGGCCCAGAGAGGCGACCGCCAGGATAACCACGCCCGCCCGTCGCCTGCGCAGGGGCCGGTAGACGAGGCGGTCCAGGCCGATGCACAGGAGGCCCAGGGCCAGGGCCGACAGCACGGCAGCTACCAGCAAGCCGTAGCCGAAGGTGAGATCGCCCAGGCGTTCGCTGGCGCCGGGCAGCGAGTCCAGGGCCCGGGGCAAATGCACATCCCGACGCGTCCCCACCACCGCTCCGGTCAGGGCGAAGTAGGCCAGGTAGCCCCCCAGCATCATCAGGTCGCCGTGGGCGAAGTTGGCGAACCGCAGGACGCCGTAGACCAGCGTCAGCCCCAGAGCGGCCAGGGCGTATACGCTGCCCACCACTAGCCCCACAGCGAAGTGATCGGGGCTGGACACGGCCGAACCAACCAGGAAGGAGACCACCAGGGCCCACAGCAAAGCCCCGCTGAGGGCATCGGCGCGGTAACGCAACTCCTGCCAGCTCGACTGGACGAAGGCGCGGGCGGCGGCCGTCACGGGCTATTCTCCCAGATAGGAGCGGGCCACCTCTGGGCTTCCGAGCAGTTCCTGGGCCGGCCCTTCCAGCCGGTTCTGGCCCATGGCCAGCACATAGGCGCGATGGGCCAGCTTGAGGGCCTCGCGGGCGTTCTGCTCCACCATGAGGACAGCTGTCCCTGCCGCGTTGATCTCTCTAACCTTAGCGAAGACCACCTCTACCATGCGCGGTGCCAGCCCGGCCGAGGGCTCGTCCAACAACAGCACCTGCGGGTCCAGCATCAGGGCACGGGCCAGGGCGAGCATCTGGCGCTGCCCCCCCGAGAGGCGCCCCGCCCGCTCGTGACGACGCTGGTCCAGCTCGGGGAAAAGGGCGAAGGCCCTCTCGAGCCGCTCTTTCACCTGCTTGGGCACCAGGTAGGCGCCCATCTCCAGGTTCTCCTGGACGGTCAGGGACGGGAAAACGTTGTCGGCCTGGGGGACGTAACAGATGCCCCTGGCCACCACCTGCTCCGGCGGCAGGCCGGTGATGTCCTGACCTCGCAGCAGCACCCGCCCTGCCTGAGGCCGCACCAGCCCCACGATAGCCTTCATCAGGGTGCTCTTGCCAGCGCCGTTGGGGCCGATGACGGCCACCATCTCCCCCTCGGCCACGCGCAGCGAGACCCCGTGGAGGATCTGCACCTCGCCGTAGCCTGCCACCAGGCCTGAGACCTCAAGGACGGTCGCTTTGGAGGTACTGTCCGCCAAGATAGGCCTCCAGGACCCTTTCGTCCGACCTGATCTCCTCGGGGGTGCCTTCGGCGATGACCTCGCCGCTGCTCATGACGATGATGGGGTTACACAGGCGCATTACCAGGTCCATATCGTGCTCGATGATGAAGAAGGTGATGCCCCGTCGGTGGCAAAGCTCCTCGATGGCGGCCACCAGGCGACGCATGAGGACGGGGTTGACGCCGGCCCCTGGCTCGTCCAGCAACACCAGCTCCGGGTCGCACATGAGGGTGCGGGCCAGCTCCAGCAACTTCTTCTGCCCGGCGGACAGGTTGGCGGCATACTCGTCCCGCAGGTGGGCCAGGTCCACGAAGTCCAGCACCGACATGGCCTTTTCGAAGATCTCCTCCTCCTGGCGGGCCACCTGCCCCGGAAGCAGCCATACGTTCCATAGCAGCTCACCTTTCTGGCCAGGGGGCACCAACATCAGGTTCTCGAGCACCGTCATGCTCCCCAGGGGACGGGGTATCTGAAAGGTGCGGGCTATCCCGCGACGGAACACCTGGTGTGGCGGCAGGCCATCGATACGTTCTCCCCTGAAGTAAATGGCCCCCGATGTGGGGCGGAGGAAGCCTGTGATGAGGTTGAAGAGGGTCGTCTTGCCAGCGCCGTTGGGGCCGATAAGGCCAGTGATGGTGCCCCGCCTCAGCCGCAGGGTGCATCTGTTCACTGCCCGCAGACCGTCGAAGCTCTTGGTCAGGGCACGGGTCTCCAGCAGCGGGGCCTCGGCAACGTCCATGGCATACGCCGAATAGCCAGAATGCCCCTATGGGCCGACCCTCAGTATATGTGGCCGATGCTATGTGTCAATCGGCAGCCCTGAGCAGCTGACCGGTCAGGCAGGCACGATGGAGCGGATATAGTGATAGTGGCAGGAGAGGCGGGCGCCCGGGCGACCCTCCGGCTCCAGCATCGCCACCAGCCCGTCCAGCGCGTCCACGACCCCCACCAGGGTGCCGACCAGAGCGGGGCCGAAGGGCGAGGCGGGGTCCAGCTCCAGCCGCACCCGTCGTCCCACATACTGGCGCAGCTCCTGCGGGTCCAGTCGGCTGCCCACACGCTGACGGTTCATGGCGGCGCCTCCCTTCTGCGCATTCGCGGGGAAACGATAACACCGTGGAGATGGTGTCGGGCTGGCGCCCCAGGAGGGACTCGAACCCCCGGCCCGCGGCTTAGGACGCCGCCGCTCTTCCAACTGAGCTACTGGGGCGCCCATCGATATTGTATCCCCCAGAGCCTTCCTGTAAACCCTGCGCCCTGCCTCCTGAGATAGGAAAAGGGCCGGTGGGGGAGGAATTGAAATTAGGTTGACGCCGAGAGTTTCTATTTGTATCCTCCCTGAAGGAGGTGTTAGCGATGGCCCCCAGGTCTGGAATTAGCAGCGACACACCCACTCCTACTGTCGAGGACTACCTGCACGCCATCTACAGCTTGCTGGGCGAGGGGGAAACGGTCTTCTCCGCCCGCCTGGCCCGTCGCATGAGGGTCACACCGCCCACTGCCTGGGCCACCGTCCAGCGCATGGTCCGCGATGGCCTGGTGACCCTGGACAGCAAGAAGGTGATCCACCTCACCGAGAAGGGCAAGCGTCTGGCTGAGGACATAGTGCGCCGGCACCGACTGGCGGAGCGCTTCCTGACGGACGTGTTGGGACTGGGCTGGGCCGACTGCCACGAGGAGGCACACCTGTTCGAGCATGCCCTCACCCCCAGGCTGGAGGAGCGCATCGTAGCCCTGTTGGGCAACCCCACCACCTGCCCCCACGGCAGTCCCATCCCTGGCTCCGGGGCCACCCTGCCGCCCGACCTGGTCCCCCTGGCCTCTCTGGCCGCAGGGGAGGAGGCCACCATAGAGTTCATCTCGGAGGAGCTCGAGGAAGACCTTGACCTGCTGCGTTATCTGGAGCGGGGCCGTATCATGCCTGGCCACAGGGTGCGGGTGTTGGAGATGGTGCCCCCCAGCGACCTGATGGTGGTGGAGTCGGACGGGCAGCAGGTGCCCCTGGGGCTGAAGGTGGCGCAGAAGATCCGCGTGCGCCGCTAGCGGCCCGAGCCGATCGGAGGGACCGCGAAGGCCTCCCGCAGCGGCGCTCGGGGGCGCCCCTCACAAAAGGGTGAAAGGGCGTCCTGTCGGTTGACGCGGGGGGGTGCCGGTGCTAGACTTTCTCTTGCTCAGCAGAAGAGGGGGTCGACGCCTTCCGAGGTCGGGCTCGGCCCTTTCTCTGTGTAAAAACGGGACGGGCGGATGCGCAGGCGCTGGTTCCGGTTCGGCTTCTACGCGCCCTTCGGCTTCTGGCTGAGGGGCTTCCACGGAGCCTGGGGCGGCCCTTGGCACCGCCACGGCCACCGCCCCTTCTCGCTCCTGCGGGACTACCGCCGCTGGCTGGAGGAATATCATCAGGACCTCCAGCAGGCCAAGCAGGAGCTGGAAGAGGAGCTGAAAGAAGTGGAGGCCGAACTGGAGCGCCTGCGAGGCGCTCGAAAAGAGGAGGAGAGACAGGGCCCTTAGGCTGGGGAAGGTGACTTCCCCAACGGAAGCGGTCAGATGCTGACGACGGTCGTAGGACACTACCCGAAGATCCCCAACCGCCCCAGGCCGGCCCGCCTGCGCCAGGCCATCGCCCGCTACGAGCGGGGCGAGATCTCTCGCCAGGAACTGGCGAGGATCGAGGACGAGGTGACCATCGAGGTCATCCAGGAGCAGGTCGAGGCCGGCATCGATATTGTCACCGACGGGCAGATACGCTGGGAGGACGACCAGACCTACATCGCCCGCCGCCTCTCGGGCTTCAACATCAACGGCCTGGTCCGCTACCTGGACACCAACACCTACTTCCGGCAGCCGGTGGTGGTGGGAGAGATCCGGCACCGGGAGACCTTCCTGGTCCACGACTGGCGTTTCGCCCAGGAGCATAGCCCCCGCCCGGTCAAGGCCATCGTCACCGGGCCCATCACCCTGGCACGGCTCTCGCAGGACGAACACTACCGGGACCACGGCCGCCTGGTGATAGCCCTGGCCGAGGCCCTGGCCCCCGAGGTGAGGGCCCTGGCGGAGGCCGGCGCGCCCATCGTCCAGGTGAACGAGCCCCTGATCCTCTGGCATCAGGAGGACCTGCCCTTGCTGCGCAGGGCCCTGCAAATCATGCTGGACGGGGTCACCTGCGAGACGGCCCTCTACACCTGGTTCGGGAGCATCGAGCGCGTTTACCCCCAGCTCCTGGAGCTGCCCGTGACCACCATCGGCATCGACCTGGTGTCCCAGCCCCGGAACTGGCAGGTACTGGGCCAGCATACCTTCCCGACCGACAGAAAGCTGGGGGCGGGCATCGTGGACGGACGCAACACCCGCCTGGAATCGGTGGAGGAGATAGTGGCGGCGGTGCGGCACCTGACCCGCATCGTCCCGCCCGACCGCCTCTACCTGAATCCCAGTTGCGGCCTGGAATACCTGCCGCGGGAGGTGGCCCAGGACAAGCTGCGCCGCCTGGCCGAGGGTGCCCATGCAGCCCGCCAGGCCCTGGGGGTGGAGGCCTGATATGAGGGAGGCACTGCTCACCAGCGCTGTCGGCTCCTACCCCAAGCCCGATTACCTGGTGCGGGCCCGCAACGCCTACGCCCAGGGCAAGCTGGACGTGCAGGAGCTGCGTCAACTGGAGCGCAAGGCCACCGAATACTGGGTGCGCGTCCAGGAGCGGGTGGGGCTGGACGTCCTGGTGCACGGCGAGCAGGAGCGGGGCGATATGGTGGCCTATTTCGCGGGCGAGCCGGGCGGCGTGGTCATCGAGGGCATGAAGCTGGGCGGTCTGGTCCGCTCTTATGGCAACCGTTACTATCACAAGCCCATCATCGCTGGCAAGCTGCGCTGGCCCGGGCCCATGACGGTGGACATGTGGCGCTTCACCCAGTCCCTCACCGACCGCCCGGTGAAGGGCATGCTCACCGGCCCCTACACCATGGTGGAGTGGTCCTTCAACGAGTACTACCCCACCAGGGAAGAGGCCGTCATGGACATGGCCCTGGTCATCCGCGAGGAGGTTAAGGCCCTGGTGGCGGCCGGCTGTCGCTATATCCAGATCGACGAGCCGGCCATCCACACCCGTCCGGAGGAGGACTTCGACATGGCGGTGGAAGCCTTCCGGCGGGTGGTAGAGGGCATCGACTGCGAGTTCCACACCCACATCTGCTACGGTCCCATCGAGAAGATCTATCCGGACGTGCTGCGGCTGCCGGTGCGTCAGATACACCTGGCCTTCAAGAACACCGGCTTCCAGTACCTGAAGCTGCTGGAGGAGCACCCCTGGCCTTCCGACAAGGTGCTGGGGGTAGGCGTCACCGACGTGCACAACCACAAAGTGGAATCGGTGGAGGAGGTGGTGGAAGACATGAAACGTGTGCTGAAGCTGCTGCCGCCCGAACAGGTGTGGGTCCTGCCCGACTGCGGCCTGAAGACCCGCACCCCCGAGGAGGCAGAGGCCAAGCTGCGTGTCATGGTAGAAGGCGTGCAACGCCTGAAGCGAGAACTGGGACTGGACTAGGAGCGATGGAGAGGCTGGCACAGGTCACCTACCAGGAGAGAGAAGCGGCCGTCCTGGCCCTGGGCATCCATCTCCTGTGCGAGATGTGGGAATGCGACCGGGAGGCCCTCAACCGTCGTCGCTACCTGGTGAGGGCCCTGACGGAGGCGGTCAGGGCTGCCGGGGGCACCCTCCTGGGCATCAAGTCCCACGCCTTCAAGCCCCACGGCGTCTCGGCGGTGGCCCTCTTGGGCGAGTCCCACATGTCCATTCACACCTGGCCCGAGCTGGGCTATGCCGCCGTGGACATCTTCACCTGCGGCCCCAGCATGGACCCCTACCGTGGTCTGGAGCTGCTGAAGGAGGCCGTGGGGGCGAGGCGCATGTCGGTGCAGGAGGTGCGTCGTGGCCCGGGAACAGGGCGCCTCCACTGAGGGCGGCACCCAGGAACCCTTCTGGTTCACTGAGGAGCTGCCGCCCTACTGGGATCAGAACCTGCGCACCCAGCTGCGCGTCCATCGCATCCTGCACCAGGAGCGCTCCCCCTACCAGCACATCCAGGTCTTCGACCTGGGCAGCTTCGGCCGCGCCCTGTTGCTGGACGGCATAGTCCAGACGACGGAGGCCGACGAGTTCGTCTACCACGAAATGGTGGCCCTGCTACCCTGCCTCCAGGTGGGCAGGCCGCGAGAGGCCCTCATCATCGGCGGCGGGGACGGCGGTGCCCTGCGTCAGGTCCTGCGCTTCCGCTCCCTGCGCCGAGCGGTCATGGTCGACCTGGACGAGCGCGTGGTGGAGGTCAGCCGACGCTTCCTGCCCTCGGTGTCGCAGGGGGCGTTCGACGACCCCCGCGCCCAGCTCATCATCGGCGATGGGCTGGAGTGGGTGCGCCGCTACCGGCGCCGCTTCGATGTGGTCATCATCGACCTGACGGACCCTACCAGCGACGGTCCGTCCAACCCCCTTTACTCCGTCCCCTTCTTCGAGGACGTGCGCCGCGCCATGCGCAGCGGGGGCATCGTCTCGGTCCAGAGCGGCTCCCTCACCTATCAGAGCGAATGGGTGCGGCGCTTGCGGGCCACCTTGGGCCAGGTCTTCCCCCATGTCCGCCTGCATACGGCCATGGTGCCCTCGTACCAGGCGGGCCTCTACGCCTTTTTGCTGGCCTCCCAGAAGCCCCTTCGCCGCCTGACGCGGGCCGCCTTTCAGCGCCGACTGCAGGACGTGGACGGGCCCCCGCGCTACCTTTCCTATAACGTCTATCTGGCGTCCATGGCCCTCCCGCCCTACCTGGCCGAATCGCTGGAGGCGTCCTGACTTATGGCCGGTCGTCCGCCGCGCCTCGTGCACACCTCCGATCTGCACCTGGGAGCAGCCTACGGCTCTTGGCACGGGCGCGACGCTGACCACGGCCTGCCGCTACTGGAGCGGGTCGTTGCCGCCGCCCTGGCAGAGCGGGCCGATGCCCTCCTGCTGGTGGGCGACATCTTCGACAGCAACCGTGTGGGCGATGCCCTGGTGACCGCGGTGGCCCGCATGTTGACATCGCTGACGTTGCCGGTAGTCTTCCTGCCCGGCAACCACGACTGCTACACGGCCGACTCGGTCTATCGCCGGCTGGAGCGGGCCTGCGCCGGGGCCGCCAATGTGCACATCGTCCGCTCGCCCCAGGGCGAGACGGTTCGCCTGCCCTCCTTAGACCTGGCCCTCTGGGGGCGCCCTCACGTGGACTACGATGACTGTCGTCCGCTGGCCGAGCTGCCGCCCCGAGGCCCCGAGCGCTGGCAGGTGGCCATGGCCCACGGCCACTACGTCCGCGACCGCCACGACCTGGGCCGCAGCTACCTCATCTTCCCCGAGGACATCGCCGCCTCGGGCCGCGACTATGTGGCCCTGGGCCACTGGGACCTGCACGCCGACGTCAGCGCCGGCGGGGTGGTGGCCGCCTACTCGGGGTCCCCGTCCCGCACCGGCCAGGTGCTGGTCGTCGAGCTGGGAGACGAGACCAGCTACCGCCTGCGCCCCATCTAACGACGCCCGAACCCCTTCGCCAGCTCGTCGGCCCTGATCTGGAGCATGGTGGGTCGGCCGTGGGGACAGGTGTGGGGCACTTCCGCCTCTTCCAGACGTCGCACCAGTTCCTGCATCTCTTCCTGCGAGAGGGTCTTGCCGGCGCGCACGGCCGCATGGCAGGCTACGGCCGCCGCCACCCGGTCGATGCCCTCGGGGGGCCAGTCCTGGGCCATGCGGTCCAGCACGGCCAACAAGGCCGCTGCCGGCTCCTTGTCCCCCAGCACAGCGGGCACCGCCCGCAACAGGTAGCCCCGTTCGCCGAACTGTTCCAACAGGAAGCCGTTGGCCGTCAGGGCATCCCGGCATTCCTGCAGCAGCGCCTCCTGGGCAGGCGACAGCTCCACCGCCACGGGCGTCAGCAACCCCTGAGATATAGGGCCGCACCCCTGCCGCCGCGCCAGCACCTCCTCGTAAAGGACGCGCTCGTGGGCGGCATGCTGATCGATGAGATACATCCCCTCGGGTCCTTCGGCCACTATGTAAAGGTTGGCTATCTGGCCCACCACCCTCAGCAAGGGCAGGGCACGACGCGGAGTGTGCCCGTCCTCCGGGCGAGGGGACGCCTCGGCCGCCCAGAGAGCGGGCGCCGGCGACACCCCGTCCGACGGAGAGAGCGACGGAGGCGGCGAGACTGCGGGGGCCCTGGGCACGGGAGCTTTCGCCAATAGCGCCTCCCGCGCCGCCCTGGCTACGGCCGAGAGGACGGCATGCTCGTCCTGGAAGCGCACCTCTGCCTTTGCTGGGTGCACGTTGACGTCCACCGCCTCGGGCGGCAGGTGTATGCCCAGGACGGCGAGGGGGTGCCGGCCGGCAGGCAAAAGCCCCTGATAGGCCTCCTCCAGGGCGAAGGAGAGGCGCCGGTTCTGGACCCAGCGTCGGTTGACGAAGAAGCTCTGGTAGGTGCGGCTGGCCCGCGCCAACTGCGGCGGCGAGACCAGGCCCTCCACCCCCACCCCCTCGCGCTCCCAGTCCACCGCCAGGAGGGCCGAGGCCACCTGATGGCCATAGACCGCGGCCACGGCATCCCGCAGGCTGCCCGAGCCAGGGGTGGAGAGGGCCTTCCGCCCGTCCACCACCAACTGGAAGCTCACCTCGGGGTAGGCCAGGGCATAGTGGGAGACCACCTGGGCGATGAGGGAGGCCTCGCTGGCGGGCGAGCGCAGGAACTTGCGACGCGCCGGATGGCGGGCGAAAAGCCTCCACACGCTGACCACTGTGCCGGGGGCCATTCCCCTCTGGCCTCGGGCCACCGGCCGCCCCTCCTCGAGCCGCAGCCAGGAGCCTGCCTCGGCCCCCTGGGGGCGGGAGGCCATCTCCACATCGGCCACGGCGGCGATGGAAGGCAGCGCCTCCCCTCGAAAGCCCAGAGTGACGATGCGTTGCAGGTCCTCGCTGCTGGAGACTTTGCTGGTGGCGTGGCGGGCGAAGGCCAGCTCCAGCTCCTCTGCGGGGACCCCGCAGCCGTCGTCGCTCACTCGCACCAGCTCCAGGCCCCCGCCCCGCACCTCCACGGCGATGCGTCGCGCGCCGGCGTCCAGCGAGTTCTCTACCAGTTCCTTGACCACCGAGGCGGGCCGCTCCACCACTTCGCCGGCGGCGATGCGCTCTACCACCTCTCTCGGGAGCACGCGAATGGGCATGGCCCTATGCGACGGCTTCAGACAGCATCCATCGCCTCCAGGTCGGCAATGGCGGAGACGGTGCGGTCCACCATGGCCGTGGCCAGGGCAGCGCCCCGCTCGTTGGCCCAGTCCAGAGAGCCGCCGGCGATGACGGCGTAGACCAGGCAGAAAAAGGCGCCCACGCGATACTCGTGCAGGCACTGCTCGAAGCTGTAGTCCCGCACCCCTTCCTCCATGAGAGTGCGATGGTAGAGGCGCAACAGACCCAGGCCGTGGCGGCGGCGCAGCTCGACATCGAGGCTGGTACAGGTGAAATAGGCCACGTCGAAGGTGGCCCGACCACGACAGGTGATCTGCCAGTCTACGACAGCCAGGGTAGGGCGACCCCCTTCCTGCCCGAAGAACATATTGTCCAGGCGGTAGTCCCCGTGCAGGATGGTGCGAGGCTCCCTGGCGAAGTCGTCCAGGATGGCCTCGATGTTTTCGCCCAGCTTGCGTGCGGCCTCGGGCAGCCAGGGCGGCACGCGGTCGGCAAAGCGCTGCATGAAGGGCTCCCACGACTGCCAGAACTGTTGCTGGGCCGCCTTGTTGACCGGGTCGTTGACGAAGGGCATCCATTCCAGCTCGCCCAGGCGGGGATGCTGCCACCAGGTAGCATGGAGGCGGGCCGCCTCACGGACGGCCAGCTCGGCATCCTCCAGAGGACAGGAGGCCACCTGGTCACCGAGGCGCCGTCCTGGCGCCAGGTCTTCCAGCAGAAGGGCGTAGTCGCCCCGCTCCAGGTCCATGGCCGCGTAGTAGGGCCTGGGGGTCGCGATGCCTACCCTGCCCGCCAGCTCCTGATAGAAGCGGACCTCACGCTCGTAGAATCGGAACAGCCGCCCTATCTCCCGGTTCTCGGGCACGGGGGCGGGGAATTTGGCCACCAGAGACGAAGGGGCCCCTTCCTCCCGGCGGTCATAGCGGGGGCGGATGCGCAGCACCTGGCCGATGAGGCCGACCCCCTCGCTGATGGCCTCCACATCGAAGCCCGTGACCTGGGCCTCCCGCAACGCCCCGCCCTGGCGCAGGGCGTGGGTGAGCCAGTCCGCCGTCATCTCCTCCGGGCCGGCCGGAATGCGCAGCCGCGTCATGGCACCCTCCCAACTCGCTTGCCCTGACGTTTGCCCCATTATACGCCTCTGCGGGGAGGCACAGCGTCCTCCCGCCCCAGGCCACGGCGTGCCCGTTCGCGAAGCTCGTACAGTCGGGTGATGGCCTCCAGCGGTGTGAGAGAGTCCACGTCCAGGGAGGCCAGCTCCTCCAGCAGGCCCAGGCCGTCCACGGCCAGCGGCAGCTGCACCGCCGGCTCGCCCCGGCCCCGACGGCGTTGGAACCGCTGACGGGAGGCCGACTCCATCTCCTGCAATAGCTCCTGGGCGCGGGTCACCACCGGCCGCGGCAGGCCAGCCAGCTCCGCCACCTGCACCCCGTAGGAGCGGTCGGCGCCTCCCGGCAGCACCCGGTGCAGAAAGACGATGCGGCCCCCTTCCTCGGCCACCGCCACGTGGTAGTTGCGCACCCGCGGCAGGAAGGCCGCCACGTCCACCAGCTCGTGGTAATGGGTGGCAAAAAGGGTCCTGGCCGCTACCTCGGGACGGTTGTGCAGGAACTCGACCACCGCCCTGGCGATGGCCATGCCGTCGTAGGTGGAAGTGCCGCGGCCTATCTCGTCGAACAGCAGCAGCGAGCGTGGGGTGGCGCCGTGCAGCATGGCTGCCGTCTCCACCATCTCCACCATGAAGGTGGAGCGGCCGCCAGCGATGTCGTCGCTGGCACCGATACGGGTGAAGATGCGATCCACCACACCTATGCGCGCCTCACGGGCGGGGACGAAGCTGCCCACCTGGGCCATGATGACGATGAGGGCCACCTGTCGCAGATAGGTGGACTTGCCGGCCATGTTGGGCCCCGTGAGCAACATGATCCGGCACCCGTCCCGCGACAGATGGGTGTCGTTGGGCACGAAGGCCCCTTCCGGCAGGGTCCGCTCCACTACCGGATGGCGTCCATCAACGATGCGTATCTCGTCGCCGTCGTCCACCTCGGGCCGGACGTAGCCGTAGCGGACGGCGGCCCCGGCCAGGGCGCAGTAGACGTCCACCTCGGCCACGGCCTGGGCCAGAGAGAGGACACGGCCCGTCCAGGCGGACACCTGGGCGCATACCTGGCGAAAGAGCTCTCTCTCCAGGGCCTCCTGCCGCTCGCGGGCGTGCAGGATGCGGTATTCCAGGTCCTTCAGCTCCGGCGTCACGAAGCGCTCGGCCTCGGTGAGGGTCTGGCGGCGCTCGTAGTCGGAGGGCACCAGATGCAGGTTGGCCCTGGTGACCTCGATGTAGTAGCCGAAGACCTTGTTGTAGCCGACCTTCAGGGAACGGATGCCGGTGCGCTCCCGCTCTCGCGCCTCCAGTTGGGCCAGCAGTTGCCTGGCGTCCCGCTGCAGCTCCCGCAGTTCGTCCAGCTCCTTCGAGAAGCCAGGGCGGATGACCCCACCCTCCTCGAAGGAGCCGGGGTCGTCGGCGACGGCGCGGGCGATGAGGTCGGCCACTTCCTGTAGGGGCGACAGGCGGGCGAGCATGTCTTCCAGCAGGACCCGAGACCCTCTGGGCACTCGCTCCAGGTCGCAGTCCAGGGCCTCCCGCAAGGAGGACACCAGGGCGAGGCCCCGGCCCAGGGCAGCCAGGTCGCGAGGGGTGGCGACGCCAGCGGTGGTGCGGGCCATGAGACGCTCCAGGTCCGGCATGCGCGCCAGCACCTGGGCCACCCGCTCCCGGCGCAGCGCCGAGTCGAAGAACACCTGCACGCAGTCCTGGCGACGTCGTATCGCCTCCACGTCCAGCAGCGGCTGCCCCAGCCAGCGACGCAACAGCCGGGAGCCCATGCTGGTGCGCGTCAGGTCCAGCACCGACAGCAGGGAGGCGCCGTCGTCGCCCCGCAGGGGACGAAAGATCTCCAGGTTGCGGCGAGCGGCAGCGTCCAGCAGCATGTAGGCGCCGGGGCTGTAGACCTGCAGGCGCACCAGCCCCGACAGGGCAGGGCGTTGATTCTCCTCCAGATAGGCCAGGATGGCCGCGGCCGCGCGCACGGCCAGCGGTTCCCCTTCCAGCCCCAGGGCATCGAGGCCCGGCGCCCCGAAGTGGCCGAGGAGCCGCTCGCGTGCCGCCTCCAGGTCATGAGCGTCGGCGGGCAGAGGCGAAACGCGGACGCCCTCGGGTGCTGCGGCGTCGCCGCAGAGCAGCTCGGCTGGCCGTATCCGCTCCAGCTCGGTCATCGCCTCCTGGGAGGGAAGCTGGCAGCAGGCGAACTCGCCGGTGGAGACGTCGGCGTAGGCGATGCCGGCCTCCTCGCCCTCCATAACCAGGGCAGCCAGATAGTTGCTGTCCCGCTGGGGCAGGAGGGCCTCCTCCACCACGGTCCCGGGGGTGACGACGCGAACCACCTCCCGCGGCAGCAGTCGCTTCCCCTTCCCGGGGGCCTCCATCTGCTCGCAGATGGCCACCTTGTGGCCGGCGGCGATGAGGCGGGCTAGGTGGGACTCGAGCGACTGATGAGGGATGCCGGCCAGGGGCACCCGCTTGCCCTTCCCTACTGGCCGCGAGGTGAGGGCTATGCCCAGCTCCCGGGCCACCACCTGGGCATCGTCGTCGAAGGTCTCGTAGAAGTCGCCGAGACGAAAGAGGACGATGGCGTCGGGGTAGCGGCGCTTTATCTCCAGGTACTGGCGCCGCATGGGCGCCTCGGCCATGTCAGACCTCCCCTCTCGCCGCCTACCGGGGGCGCTGGCCCCTTTTTGCCGCTCATTATAGGGCGGCAGAGGCCTATCGGTAACGGTCAACGGTCTCTCGGCGGACTCGGGGCTGTCCTCGCAGTGGAGGTCGCTAGCTGACGTAGGCGTCCAGCACGCCGATGGCCTGCGGGGCCACTTCCTTGCAGGCGTTGCAGCGGATGCAACGCCCCTGGTCTATGCGATAGGAGCCGTCGTCCTTGACGATGGCCTGGGTGGGGCAGATGTCGGCGGCCTGCGCCAGCGACTCGTCCTGCGCCACCACCTCGTAGCGCACCAGCCCGCGACAGGCCTTGGCCGGGCAGCGGCGGTGCAACAGGTGTTCTTGGAACTCGTCCTGGAACAGGTCCAGAAGCGACAGAATGATGGTCGGTGCCGCCTGTCCGTGGGCGCAGTTGGCGTTGCGCATGGCGTTGGGCAGCAGCCTCAGCAGCTCCAGGTCCTCGGGACGGCCGCCGCCCTGGGAGATGCGCCGCAATATCTCCTGCAGCCGCCTGGTGCCAGCGAAGCAGGTGGTGCAGCGGCCGCAGGACTCGTCCTCGGCGAACCACTCGAAGTAGACGGCCAGGTCGACCACGCAGGAGGAGTCGTCCAGGACCACCAGCCCGCCAGCGCCCATCAGCATGCCTATCTCGCGGAAGGGCTCCGGCTCCAGGGGGAGCCCGTCCTCGGCCAGTATGCGGGAGGCTGGCGCCACGCCCGACAGGGGCCCGCCTGGCTGGACCCCCTTGAGCTTGCGTCCTTCGGGCGGGCCTCCCGCAGCCACCATGATGACGTCCCGCACCGGCGTGCCCAGGGGCACCTCCAGGACGCCCACCCGCCGCACCTGTCCCGACAGGCTGAACATCTTGGTGCCCTTATTGCGCTCGCTACCTACAGCGGCATACCAGGCGGCACCATGGCGCAGGATGAGGGGGACGTTGGCATAGGACTCGACGTTGTTGACGTTGGTGGGCTTGGCGAACACGCCGGCCTGGGCGGGATAGGGCGGACGGATCTTGGGCATTCCCCGCACGTCCTCCAGAGAGGATATGAGGCCCGTCTCCTCGCCGCAGACGTAGCTGCCGGCGCCCCTCACCACTTCCAGGTCGCAGGTGAGGTCGGAGCCGAGGATGTTCCGGCCCAGGAGGCCCTGCTCCCGCGCCTGTTCCACCGCCCTACGCATTCGCTCCACCGGCAACGGGTACTCGTCGCGGATGTAGATGTAGCCGTAGGAGGCCCCGGTGGCACGGGCGGCTATCAGCATGCCCTCGATGATCAGGTGGGGATCGCCCTCCATGAGGCTGCGGTTTACGAAGGCGCCCGGGTCGCCCTCGTCGGCGTTGCAGATGAGGTACTTGGGCGAGCCGCTGGCCTGCCGCAGGAAGTCCCACTTGCGTCCCGTGGGGAAGGCGGCACCGCCCCTGCCCCACAGCCCCGAGTCCAGGACCTCCTTGATGACCTCCTCGGGGGTCATGGTCAGGGCCTTGGCCAGGCCCTCGTAGCCTCCGCGGGCGATGTAGTGGTCTATCTCCTCGGCACCGATGTGCCCCACGTTGGCCATGAGTCGCCGCACCTGGAGGCGCATCCAGTCCGTCTGGGCCAGGTCTGGCAGCCCCTCCACGGGGGTGCCACGGTAGCCCTCCAAACGCTCCTCCTCATAGAGGACCACGCCCAGGGCCAGGTCCGGCAGCACTTTGGCCTCGCCCAGCACGGCATCCAGCAGGCGCGGCACCTGGTCGGCAGTGACGCGTCCGTAGAGGACCCGGGGCAGGCCCGGCAGGTGCACGTCCACCACGGGGTCGGCGAAGCACAGTCCCGGGCAGCCCACCACCAGGACATCGGCCTGGGCGCCCCGGCGCGACAGCTCCTCGCGGAGGGCCCGCAGGGTCTCGTCGGCGCCGGCGGCACGGGTGCAGGTGGAGATGGCGACCCGGAAAAGGGGCCGGGCAGGCCGGACTACGGCCTCCCAGGCGGGGCGTGCCGCCTCCTGAAGCTGTCGATAGGCCTCCAGCGGGTCGGCCATCCTATCCTCCCCGTGCCTCCCGCTTCAGCCGTCGGGCCAGCTCGATGGCCGAGGCTACTGTCAGGGGGCCGATGTAGCGTCCTCCCACCCGCACCAGGGGTGCCAGGTGACAGGTGCCATCGCACTGGACAAGACGCAGGCCGAGGGCGCCGTCGGGAGTGCTCTCGTTCATGCGGCAGCCCAGCTCCGCCTCGAGGGCAAGGCGGATGTTGCGGGAGCCTTTGAGGAGGCAGGCGGGGCCGCTGCACCACTGGACCTCCACCCTGGGGGGCGGCTCGGTCCGTATCTCCGAGTAGAAGGTGATGGTTCCCCATACCAGGGCGGGGGTGGTCTTGAACTTGGCAGCGAGGAAGGGGACAGCCTCCCTGGGCACGTAGCCCAGCTCGTGCTGGATGCGGTGCAGGGCCTCCAGCATCTGGGCGCGGTCGGGCTCCAGGTCGGCGATGAGGGCCTGGACGCGCGCCGCGACGCCGGTGTCGTCCTCGATGAAGTCGATGGGAGTGAAACGAGAGGAGTGACGCGAAGTGAGTCCCATGGCCCTTCCCTGGCATTGTAATTGTTTTCACCAGCCGCGGGCAAGGGCTGCCGCAGGCCCTTCTGCCAGCCGACCCGTCAGCCTATACTGGGGCCTGTGACGGCCGTGGTCGGGATGATGCGGGGCTGGCTGCGCAGCGGACGCCTCTGGCTGGGGCTGGCCGGCACTGCCCTCTTCCTGGGCCTCTTCTTCGCTCGTACCGACCTGGAGGGTCTGTGGGACTCCCTGCGCGAGGCCGATTACCGCTGGGCCGTCCCCGCCGTGGCCCTGTGGTTCGTATCGGCCTGGTTCCGGAGCCTGCGCTGGAGCCTGCTGCTGCGTCACCTGGCCCGCCTCGGGACAGGCGCCCTCTATCCGGTGCTGGTCATCGGCTACATGGCCAACAACCTGTTGCCCGCCCGCCTGGGGGAAGTGGTGAGGGCCTACGTCATGGGCCAGCGCTATGGCCTGAGCAAGATGTCCGTGCTCGGCTCCATCGCCAGCGAGCGGCTGATGGACGCGCTGGTGCTGCTGGTGCTGATGACCTCGGCTGCCGCCTTCGTGGGCCTGGAGGGGCATTTGCGGGCCCTCTCCCTAGGAGCCGTGGTCGTGGTGGCGGGCGGCTTTGCCGCGCTGTACTGGGCTGCCTCCCGCCGGCCGACGGTGGAGCGGACGCTGGCCGTGCTCCTGCGGCCCCTGCCTCCGACGCTGGCTTCCCGCTTGCGGAGTGCCGTGGACGCCTTTCTGGAGGGAACGGCAGCCCTGCGCTCGCCCCTGCTGCTGGTGGCGGTGGCCCTGTGCGGAGGAATAGCCTGGTTGCTGGAGGCTGGCATGTATTACCTGGTGGGCCGGGCCTTCGACCTGCGGGAGGGGTTCGCCGTCTACCTGGTGCTGGCCGGGGCAGCTAACTTGGCCATCACCGTCCCTTCCACCTCGGGCGGCATCGGCCCCTTCGAGTGGGCGTCGCGAGAGGTCCTGGTGGCCGTGGGGGTGGCCAGCGGCACAGCCTCGGCTTACGCCCTGGCCCTCCATGGGCTGCTGCTGGTGCCCGTCATCGTGGTCGGCCTCCTCTTCCTGTGGGCAGTGCAGCTCTCGCCCACGGCAGCGCTGGCGCCGGCCGAAGAGGCGACTGCGGAGGTGAGGGATTGAGCGGCGAGGGCAAACGGGTGGCCATCGTCGGCGGCGGCGTGGCGGGACTGACGGCCGCTTACCGGCTGTTGCAGCGGGGCTTCCAGGTGCACGTCTACGAGGCAGGCCCCGAGTGGGGCGGGCTGGTGCGGACCTTTGAGGTGGGCGGAGGGCGCATCGAGTGTTTCTATCACCACATTTTCACCACCGACACGACCATCGTCGCCCTGCTGGAGGAGCTGGGGCTGTCGCCCCGGCTGGTATGGCGCGATTCCAAGGTGGGCATCTACTACCAGGGACGCCTCTACCCCTTCGTAACGCCCATCGACCTGCTGCGCTTCACTCCCGTGGGTCTGCTGGACCGCCTTCGCCTGGGCCTCATGGGCCTCTACCTCCGCAGGCAGCGGGACGGCGATCGCTTCATGGGCATCACCGCCCGCGAATGGGTCTCGCGCTTCGCTGGCCAGCGCAACTGGGATGTGGTATGGGGACCCCTCTTCCGTGGCAAGTTCGGAGACATGGCCGACCAGGTGAGCATGGTCTGGCTCTGGAACAAGGTCCGCCTTCGCTTCTCCTCCCGTCGTGGCGGGCCGTTGCAGAAGGAGGTGCTGGGGTACCTGCTGGGGTCCTTCGGCCTGATGGTGGACGAGCTGGTGGCCCGCATCCGTGCCCTGGGCGGACACCTGCACGCCGCGACGCCCGTCCAGAGGGTGATAGTGGAGGACGGACGGGCCACGGGCGTCCTGCTGGCCGACGGCACCCCGGCACCCGCCGATGCCGTCGTGGCGACGGTGGCCAACCGCATCTTCCTGCAGTTGGCCCCGCAGCTCCCCCAGGACTACGTCGCCCTCTGCCGCGGCATACCATACCAGGACGCCCTGTGCATGGTGCTGGCCCTGCGCCGCCCTCTCACACGCTTCTACTGGCTGAACATCAACGACCGCGGTTTCCCCTTCCTGGCCCTGGTGGAGCACACCAACTTCATCGGCCCGGAGAACTACGGCGGCCAGCACGTGCTCTACATCTCCAATTACCTGGAGAAGGGGCATCCCTACTTCAGCATGAGCGACGAGGAGCTGTGGGCCGTTTACCGACCTTACCTGGCCCGCATCAACCCCGAGTTCGACGACTCATGGGTGACGGGGCGCTGGGTCTTCAAAGGTGCCGATGCCCAGCCCGTGTTCACGGTGGAGAACGCCGGACGCGTCCCTCCCCACCGGACGCCCATCGCCGGGCTGTATCTGGCGAACATGTCGCAGATCTTCCCGGAAGACAGGGGCCAGAACTACAGCATCCGCCTGGGTGAGCAGGTGGCAGAGCTGGTGGCTCGGGACATGGCCCGCGTCTCGTCTTATGTCATCTAGGCCGGGACGGGACGCCAGCCGGAAAGAAGACGACCTCGTCCACTGAGCCGCACCAGGGACAGCGCGCCCACACGTCCTCCGTGCGATGGACGGGGGCCGGCGGCACTCGGTCGCGCAGGTAGCGTCCCCAGTTCTCCCAGGTGTGCGGGCTGCCAAGGCTGCGCAAGAAGTCCCGGATACCCTCGCCCAACGTGGGACGAGCGATGTCCCGGTAGACTTCCGGGAACCACCAGCGTAGCGGATAACGGTAAGGAGGCTCGTAGGCGTCCAGGTAGGGCTGCATATAGGCCGCGCTCTCGTAGGCCAGCACCACCACCGACCCCGATGGTGGCTGGAAGCCAGGACCCGGAGTGACGAAGCGCAGCTGCCGGTAGTCGCGCAGGTACCACTGCCATGGCCAGGCATAGGTGGTGTCGACCGCCAGAGGCAGGTCGCGCCCCACGCCCGACTCCTCGGCGAGCCGCTGGATGCGCTCCGCCACGTCCGGCACCGCCGGCGATGTCTGGGTGTAGACCAGCAGCTCCCGCGGCACGTCGCCGTTCTGGAAGGAGGCAGTGATGCCCGTCTTCACGCCGAACATGAGCAGGGGCGCCAGCAGCGCCAGCGCGAGGGCGGCGGGGGAACGCGCTGCCGCCAGTGGCAGCAGGCCGGCAGCCCCGGCAGCAGCCATGATGGCCCCCTTCGTCTCGGCACCCCAGGGGCCGTAGACGGCAAGGCCCGCCCCGATGGTCATGGCCGCAGCTCCCCACAGCAGCCATCCACGAACGTGGCCGCGCCAGGCACGTTCCAGCAGGCGGCCCAGCGCATAGGCGGCCAGCAGGCAGAGGGGCAGGGCCAGGTGCGTGGTGAGCCAGGGCATCTTCTCACCCATCAGCGAATAAGCGAAGAGGGCGCCCGCCAGCCAGAAGCAGAGGAAGCGTTCGAACTGATCGCCGCGCACGCCGACATACACCGCCAGACCAGCTATGGGTACCAGAAAGGCCAGGCGGTCGTGCCCCAGGGAGGGATCGTAACCTTTGGCTCCGAAGAAGGCCAGCAGGGAGAAGCAGGCGATGGCCGTCAGCAGCCAGGACGCGATGCCACCCCGCAGACAGTAATAGAGCAGGGCCAGACCCCCCGCCAGCAAGGGCAGGTATTCATAGGCCGGCAGCACCACCAGGTAGTAGTAGTCGGGCTGGTCGCCACGTCGGAATTCGTGCTGGGCTATCCAATAGTCCAGCGAGCCCCAGATGCCCGAGGCGAAGCCATCGCTGTTGGTGAAGAAGGTCGTGTACAGCAGGACGTAGGGCACGTAGAAGGCGGCAGCCGCCAGCATCCAGCGCCGCCGGTCCCACGCCAGTCCCACCACTGACGTGGCGACCAGCAGGACCGTCACCGTGACCGTCGCGATGACGTGCTCCAGCAACACTCCGCGAAACCACAGGAACCGCTCCCAGACCACCCTGGACATCTGGTCCTCGCCCAGGCCCAGGGCTGCCAGCGGCATCTGGATGCCCGGGGCGAACTGGGGGGCCGACAGCGTGCCCAGCACCAGCATCAGGTCGGCAGCACGGTGCCAGTCTGTGAGTCCCCACCGTTCCCGCAACCGGCGGGCGAAGGGCCACAGGGCCACTACCGCCCAGGCAAGGGAGACGAAGAAGACGAGCACCACAGCCGAGCCGAGGCGACCGAGCCGGCGGCGCTCTGTCACCTGGCCCCAGAAGTGTTGGGCCAGCCACAGCTCCAGGAACAGCAGGAAGATGGCGAGGTGGATGTAGGTGGTCTCCATGGTGGCGAAGCCCAGCCCCAGCAGCAGCGCCGCCAGCGTCAGGTAGACGGGGCTGCCGGCGTCCAGATAACGCCACATGCAGGCCACCAGCGCCAGGGTCAGAAAGGCGATGAGCATATCGTCACGGTTGAAGCGACTGAAGTAGACCAGCACCGGCGAAAGGGCGATGAGGACTCCGGCCACCAGCGCCCCCGCCGACCCCAGACGGTGGCGGAGCGCCAGGGGGAGCAGCACCAGCCCCGAGCCAGCCAGGGCCGTGGGCAGCCGGGCGGTGTAGTCGCTGGCACCGAACAGCAGGTAGGAAAGGGCGGTCAGGAAAAACTTCAACGGCCCGTGCATCATCGGCAGGTGCTCGTAGGTGCCATCGCGGTAGAGCAGGTAGGAGAAGAAGGCGTGGAGGGTCTCGTCGTGGTGAAGGGCGCGGGAGCCCAGGTCCCACAGCCGCAGGCCCATGGCCACCGCCAGCACAACGGTCCAGGCCACCGCCTCGGGCGTCACGCGCAGCCGCTGTGCCAACGTCCGCTCCAGGGCGAAGGACACGGTGGGGGCGTAGGCCGTCTCCTCCCTCATTGCGTCCTCACCATGGTCTGCACCCTGAACTCCAGAACGCTGCCGTACGGCTCTCGCAGTATGAGCCAGCGCCAGAAGCGGCGTCCGTCGTCCCGGTGCCAGCGCCAGTCCCGGGCCACCGTCAGGGGGCTACCGCTGGGCGAGAAGCCGCGAGGGGCCGCCGAAGCCGCCTCGGTCAGGTATACGGCGGAGCGCTGGGGCGGATCTCCCGCCACCAGGGGCAGATGCCTGAGATGCCAGCCGAGCACCTCAGCCACGCCCAGCGACACGGCAAGAGGCGCCGCCGGCGCTGGCAGCTGGGGCAGGAGCCTCTCTATCTGCTCCCGTCCCACCGTAAAGCGAGCCCCCAGCAACGGCTCGGCCCCCTGGTGGAAGCCCACCGCCCAGATGGTGTGGGGCCAGAAGCCCAGGGCCAGCGGCGCCAGGGCCAGGGCCGCCGCCGCTGCCGTGGCCATGCCCCACCACCGCCACGAGAGCCACAGCCCCCACATGAGGGACACCGCCGCCAGCCAAGCACCCCACGCTTCCGCCGCCGATACCTGGCCGAAGGGCCTCGCCCACAGCGTCCACAGCAGGCCCAGGGATCCCAGGCAGGCCACCACCAGCACGGCCGCCGGCCACGACCGCCCCACCTCGCTCCAGGGGAGGGCGCTGAGCCCCCAGGCCAGGGCCGCCGCCCCCAGGAGCGCCAGGGGGAGCGCCACCGCCAGCAGGGCACCCTCGTGGGCATGGCCGCTGGCCAGGGCCACCAGCAGCCCAGGGGCCAGCCAGCACAGGGACAGGAGCTCCCAGGGGGCGAGGCTGTCCACGCTTCTCGCCGCCCAGGCGCGTCGCAGTAGCAGGGCCGCGCCACCCAGGCCCAGAAAGGTCAGGGGCCAGTCGTAAGCGAGCAGGGACAGCACCGTCAGCAGGGGCGAACGGTCGCCGGGGAGGGCGAAGAGGTCAGACCACAGGCGCGGGCCTGCCAGGGCGCTGGAGGGGCCGTCGCCCAAGTGAAGGACGCTCACGACCAGGCCCATGGCGAGGCCGAGGGCCATCGCCACCGGCCAGCGCCTCAGGGATGCCCTCACAGGGGGCCAGCGCGGGTCCTCGGCCCAGGCAGCCACCGCCAGGAAGAGGGCACAGCCCAGCAGCCCCGTCAGGCCTACGGCGTCGCTACCGAGGCAGAGGGCAGCCAGAAGGGCCGCGGCCCACAGGGTCAGAGGTCGCGGCCGCTGCCAGTGCGCCAGCAGGGCCGCTGCCAGCAAGGCCGCCAGCAGGCCGCCCAGAGAGCCGGGCAGGGCAGTGCGAGAGGCGGCTACGGCCAGAGGCGAGAACGCTGCCAGGAGGGTGGCCAGCAGGGCCACCGCGCGCCCGCCACCTCGGGCCACCAGGTAGACGGTTGGCACCAGCGCCGCCCCGGCCAGTGCCGACACCAGCCTCGCCCAGGCGTCCCCGTCGGCGCCGAGCCGGAACAAAAAGGAGGTGAGGACGGAGGTAGCGTCCCCGGCCCACTGGGGTGGGTGGGCACCCTGGGCCACCACCCAGGCAGCGAATGCCTGTCCTGCCTCCCGCACCGTCAGGCCGGTGGCCCCCAAAGCGGCCAGTCGTAGAGCAGCCCCCCCAGCCACCAGGCCAGCGAGCAGGAGGGTGCCCAGCTCCAGTTGCAGGGCAGGGGCCACGGTGATGGGCGGGGTCGATGGGAGCTGGGCCCTGGCCTCGGGGCGCTCAGGCCGCCGGGGCAGGGGGTGCGGGGGTCTCACGTCGCCAGCAGGGCTTCCACGAACTCCCGCGGGTCGAAGGGGGCCAGGTCATCGGGGCCTTCGCCGGTGCCCACGAACAGCACCGGCAGCCCCAGCTCGTGAGCTATGGGGAACACCACCCCCCCTTTCGCACTGCCGTCCAGCTTGGCCAGCACCACGCCGGTCACGCCCACTGCCTCGCTGAAGTAGCGGGCCTGCTGCAGGGCATTCTGGCCAGTGGTGGCATCCAGCACCAGCAGCACCTCGTGGGGCGCCGAGGGGATGCGCCGCTGGACGACTCGGCGGACCTTGCGCAGCTCCTCCATCAGATTGCTCTTGGTATGAAGGCGACCGGCCGTGTCTATGATGACCACGTCGACGCCGCGGGCCTCGGCGGCGGCGACGGCATCGAAGGCCACGGCCCCCGGGTCGGCCCCCTGTTGGTGGGCCACCACCTCGGCCCCCGCCCTCTCGGCCCACTGACGGAGCTGGTCGATGGCCGCAGCGCGGAAGGTGTCGGCCGCACCCAGTAGCACCTTCAGCCCCTGGGCACGGAAGGCGTGGGCCAGCTTGCCGATGGAGGTGGTCTTGCCCGAGCCGTTGACCCCCACCACCAGGATCACCGCCGGCCTCGGCCAGGGGCCTTCGCGGCCCCAGAGCTGCCCCCTGGGACCGCCCACGTCCAGGACCGCTATCAGCTCTTCCTTGAGGGCCTCGAGGGCCAGCTCGGGGTCGGAGATGCCCTGCGCCCTCACCCGCTCCCGCAGGCGCCGCAGGACAGCCTCGGTGGTGGCGACCCCCACGTCGGCGGCCAGGAGCGTCTCCTCCAACTCTTCCCAGACCGACTCGTCCAGCCCTCGCTGGAAGATGCCTCCCAGACGCGAGAACCAGGTGCGGCGGGTCTGCTCCAGCGCCCGACCGGTCTGGGGTGCGCGACGACCGAAGAGCCTCAACACGGGGCCTCCAGAGGAAGGATAGCAGCGGCCTCGGGCGGGACGCTAGCCCACCGCTACGTCGCTCAGACGCAGCGAGATGACCCTCGAGGCCCCGTCGGGGCCCATGGAGATGCCGTAAACGGCGTCGGCGGCCTCGATGGTCTTGCGATTGTGGGTGACGACGATGAACTGGATGTGACGGGACAGCTCGCGCAGGCCGTCGGCGAAGCGGCCTACATTGGCCTCGTCCAGCATGGCATCGGCCTCGTCCAGGACGCAGAAGGGGAAGGGATTGGTCTCCAGCAGGGCGAAGAGGAAGGCCAGGGCTGTCAGCGCCCTCTCACCTCCGGAGAGCTGGTTGAGGGTGCGCACGCGCTTGCCCGGGGGCCTCGCCGTCATCTCCACCCCCGGCTCGGGGCCGTCGGTCAGGCGCAGGCGTGCCTCGCCCCCGGGAAAGAAGGAGGCGAAGTAACGGGAGAAGCCCCGAGCCACCGCGTCGAAGGTCTCCTGAAAGCGTCGCTCCAGGAAGCGGTCCATCTCCTCCATGGCGCGGCCCACGGCCGCTTCCGCCGCCTCCAGGTCAGCCAGCTGGGCCACCAGACCGTCGTGTCGCTCCCTGAGCTGGCGGTATTCGCCCTCGGCCTCGCTGTTGACGGATCCGAGGCGACGGAGCTGGGCCCGCAGCCGTTCGATGTGGGCCTCCAGGCCCTCCGGCACCCCTTCCGGGGGAGGCGGAGGCAGGGCTTCGGGGTCGTAGCCGTCGGCGCGGGCCTTCTGGGCCAGCGATTCCACCTCCGAGCGCCAGTGGCGCAGGTCGGCCTCGGCCTGGGCCAGGTCGCGCTCGGCAGCTATGAGCCTTTCCTGCACCTGCAGCAGACGCTGCCGGGCCTCGTGCTCGCGGGCCTCCGCCCGAGCGATAGCGTCCTCCGACGGCCCCTCGTCTGGCAGCGCCTGAAGCTGGCGGCGGGCCTGCTCCAGGCGCTGCTGGCAGTCGGCCAGGGCAGCCGACACCTCTCGCTCCTCCTGCTGCAGCTTGGCCAACTGGCCCTCCTTGGCCCTGATGCGCTCCTCCAGGCGCAACCGGGCCTGCCAGCGGCGCCTGGCCTCTTCCTCCAGCGCCCGCATCTGCCCCTGCAGGGAGGCGAGGCGGGCGCTGAGGTCTCCCACGGCCTCGCCGGCCTCCCGCCGACGCTGAGCGGCCGCCTCCAGGGACGGCTGCAGGCGGGCAGCGATGGCCTCTGCCTCCTGGGCCTCCCCTTGCAGGGCAGCAGCCCGCTCCATGAGGGACTGGGCCTCCTGCAACGAGGCAGCCTCTTGCTCCCGCAGACGCGCCAGGGAAGCCATGATGCCCCGCATCTCGCCCTTGAGCTGGGCCAGCCTGGCCCTCTGCTGGGCAGCGGCATCCTGCAGGCGGCGACGCTCCCCCTCCAGCGATGCCCCCTGTCTGCGCAGGGCAGCGAGGGCCTCGGAGCGTTCCTGGAGGCTCGAGCGGAGGCGGGCCAGCTCCCTCTCGCCCACGTCCAGCAGGGCGTTGAGCCGCTGCACCTCCTTCACGACGTCCTCGCTGTCCCACTCCAGGCGCAGGGTGAACTGACGGGTGTGCTGCCCCTGACCGGCGCCGATGGCCCCCCAGGGATGGAAGACCAGGCCGTCCAGGGTGACGACGGTGCCCAGCTCCCGACGGGCCATGCGCTGGGCCGTCTCCACGTCCTCCACGATGATGACCCGCCCTAGCAGGGCGTCCACCAGCCGCCGATAGCGGGGATCGCACTTCACCAGCTGGGCGGCCACGCCCACCACCCCCCGCTCTCGCGTCAGGCTGAGGGAATGGACGGGGCGGAGGCCGTCCATCGGGACCAGATAGGTGCGCTCGCCGCTGGAATCGGCTATGCGTCGAGCGGCAGCGATGGCCTCGTCGCTACGGGCCACCACCAGCGCCCGCAGCCACTCGCCCAGGGCCGCCTCGATGGCCCTCTCGAGGCCCTTGGGGACCTTGAGGACGCGGTAGAGGACCGTCTCGAGCCCGGGGACAGCCCCTCCCTCCTCCTCCGGCAGGGGCGGACGGAGCTGTCGCTCCAGGTCCTGGACGAACTGGAGGCGAGAGCGCATCTCCTCCAGTTGAGCGCGGCGCAGGGCCTGGTTGGACTCCACTTGCTGGATCTGGGCCGATATCTGCCGCGCCTCGCGCTCCAGGCGCTCCATCTCCTGGGACAGCTCCTGGCCCTGGCGCAGAATGGCCTCCTCCTGGCGACCCAGCTCTCGCAGGGCGTGCACTACCTGCGCCATGCGTCTGACCAGGGCGCGCCGCTGCTCCTGCAGCGACTGCAGGTGGCGGTTGCCATCGCCGGTAGCGGACCGGAGGCGCTGGGCACGCCTCTCTGCCTCCTGGGCCGAGGCCCTGAGGGCCTCGGCCCGCTGGCGTGAGGATCTCGCCGCTTCGGACAGCTCCCGCCACTCCTCTTCGGCCCGACGGAGCCCCTCCCGGGCCTTGGCCAGCTCCTGCTCCAGAGAGGCCATGAATTCCCGTAGCGACTCGTGGCGCCCCTCTTCGTCATCGGTGGGCGGCAAGGACGCCATCTCCTCCCGCAGCGACCTGAGCTCCTCCTCCAGGTCGCGACGGCGGGCGCCGAGCATGGCCAGTCGCTGCTGGGTCAGGGCCGCCTCCTGCTCCAGGCGCTGGACGGCCTCGCGACGACGAGCGCGCTCCTCGGCTGCCGCCTGGGCGCGAGCGCGCAGCGCCTTGACCTCCTCGGCGGCCTGCGACAGCTCCCGAGCACATCGCGAGGACTCGTCGCACAGGGTCGCCTCCTCCTGCCGCGCCCGGGAGAGGCGTGCCGTCGCCTCCTCCAGGGCCGACCGGGACCGGTGCCAGGCATCGGCATACCAGACAGCGAGGGCCTGTGCCAGCTCGGTCGAGAGCCGGCGCTGCTCCTGAGCGCGTCGGGCCTGACGCTCCAGCTGAGCCAGTCGCGGCCCGATTTCCCCCAGCAGCAGGCGCACCTTGTCCATGCCCTCTCGCGCTCGCGCCAGCCGGGAACAGGCCTCCTCCAGCCGCAGGCGGTAGCGCTGGACGTCCGAGGCCTCCTCGATGAGCTGGCGTCGGTCTTCGGGCCGCATCTGGAGGAAGCTTTCCACCAGCCCCTGGCCGATGAAGGCATAGGAGGCGCCGGTGGACCCTGTCAGGTGCACCAGCAGCTCCTGCACATCGCGGTGGCGGGCACGACGACCGTTCACCAGATAGTCGCTCTCGCCCCAGCGGTAGGCGCGGCGCGAGATGGACAGCTGTCCCCGTCCGTCGCGGCCGTCCAGCCCGTCCAGGACGATGGTCACCTCCGCCTTTTCTGCCGGGGGACGGGAACGGGAGCCGACGAAGATGACCTCTTCCAGCTTGCGGGCGCGCAGGACGCGGCTGGAGGACTCGCCCAGCACCCAGCGCAGGGCCTCGACGATGTTGGACTTGCCCGAACCGTTGGGGCCGACGACAGCGGTGATGCCGGGGCCTAACTCGAAGATGGTCCGGGAAGCGAAGCTCTTGAAGCCGGAGATCTCGAGGCGGCGCAGGAACATGGGCTAGCTGGCCCTGGAGAGGGTCTGCAGGGCCTGGCGAGCCGCCTCCAGCTCCGCCTGTTTCTTACTCCGACCCTGTCCCCGCCCCAGGACCTGCTCGCCCAAGACTACCTCGACGGTAAAGGTCTTGGCGTGGTCAGGCCCCTCGGCCTCCACCACCCGGTATCGGGGAATCTGGTGCCAGCGGGCCTGGACCACCCGCTGCAACTCCGACTTGCTGTCCACCACCGGCTGGCCCGTCGCCAACCGCTCCAGCTCCGGCTCCAGCAGCCTCAAGACCAGTTGCCGCGCCGCCTCCAGACCGCCATCCAGGTAGACGGCGCCGATGACCGCCTCCAGGGCACCTGCCAGGTTGGAGGGCCGCTTCCGGCCTCCGGAAAGGTCCTCGCCCTTGCCCAGGAGCAGGTACCGCCCCAGTCCGATGCGCTCGGCCACCGCCGCCAGGGTGTCCCAGCGCACCACGTGGGCCCTCATCTGGCTCAGCTCGCCCTCAGTGCTTTCGGGGAAGAGGTGATAGAGATGCTCGGCCACCGCCAGATTGAGCACGGCATCGCCCAGGAACTCCAGGCGCTCGTTATCGTGCAGGCCCCTGTCTCGGACCTCGTTCAGGTAGGAGCGGTGCACCAGAGCCTGCTGGAGCAGGGAGGGGTCCTTCATCCCCAGCCCCAGCACCCTGGCCAGCTCCTGCCAGTCCCTCTTCATAGGTTGCCAGCCAAACTATATCGCCAAAAACTGCCCTCTGAGGCCCCGAGGAGCCAAGGGAAGCCCAAAAATCCAGCTTTGACGGCTGCCATGATAGGCTCCGAGGCGAGGGTTGTCAAGCCCGGGATATAATTTCTCGGGGTGTACGGTGCAAAAGGCAAACTTGACGCAAAAATTATGGGAGCGCCTCTCCCCACAGCAGGAGCGGGCGCTGAGAGCCCTCCTCTCCCTCGCGCCTGAGGCGCCCATCTACCTGGTAGGAGGCGCCGTCCGCGACCTCCTCCTGGGCCTGCCCAGCATCGATCTGGACCTGGTGGTGGAAGGGGACGCTCCTGCCCTGGCTATATCCCTGGCCGAGGCCCTGAGCGCGCGGGCGGTGGTCCACCGCCGCTTCGGCACCGCCACGGTCCGCGGCCGCGACTTCCATGTGGACCTGGCCACGGCGCGCGCCGAGAGCTACCCGCGTCCGGGTGCCCTGCCCTCGGTGCGCCCTGCTTCCATCGCCGAGGACCTGGCCCGCCGCGATTTCACCATCAACGCCATGGCCCTCGGCCTGGCCGGACCCCACCGCGAACGCCTCCTGGACCCCCACGGGGGCCAGGCGGATCTTGAGGCGGGGCTGTTGCGCGTGCTGCACGAGGCCAGCTTCCGCGACGACGCCACCCGCATACTGCGGGCGGCCCGCTACGCAGCCCGCCTCTCCTTCCGCATCGAGGAGCTGACACTCGCCTGGCTGCGTCGCGACCTGCACTACCTGGACACCATCAGCGGCCCCCGCCTCCGCCACGAGCTGCTGCGCTGCCTGCAGGAGGAGCGCCCCGAGGAGGCGCTGCTGGTGCTGGCAGAGCTGGGAGTCCTGGCCCGACTGCACCCCTCCCTTTCCTTCGATGCCGCCGCTGCCGGCGCCCTGGCCCGCGCGCGCCGCGAGGCAGGGAGGGAGGCCTCGCCCCTGCTGGGCCTGGCCATGCTGGGCGCTCGCCTGCAGGAGAACGAGGCGCTGGCCGTAGCCTCCCGTCTGGCCCTGACGCGGGCCGAGCGTCAGGTGCTGCTGGCCATGGCCCGACTACGCGCTCTCGCCCCGGAGCTGGCGTCTCCGGAGAGGGCGCCCAGCCATATCTGTGCCCTGCTGGACGGCTACCCGCCTGCGGCCCTCTGGGCCTACGCCTTCACAGTGGACAACCCCCTGACACGGCAACGGGTCCTGGACTACCTCCGCCAGTGGCGGCATCGCCGCCCCCACCTGACAGGCCGCGACCTGGCCAACCTGGGAGTCCCCCCCGGGCCGGCCATGGGCCGCGTCCTGGCCCACCTGCGCGACGCCTGCCGCGACGGCCGCGTCCGCACTCGTCAGGAGGAGGTGGAACTGGTGCGGTCGCTGCTGGCAGGGGGGCTGGGCTCCTAGCCGCCGCTGTATACTGGAGGACGGAGATGGACGGAGAGGTCTGTGCCGTCTGCGGCGGCCCCCTCAGGCCCGATACCACCGCCTACTGCAACGGCTGTGGCCAGCCCTTCCACTTCAGCCACAGCGCCGGCCCCGACGAGTACGATTGCGGCCAGGCATGGGTGCACATGCAGTTCCTGACCCTCGAATTCGGCTGCAACGTCTGCCTGGGGAAGGCGCTCGGCCTGGAGCCACCGGTGGGGATGGGACACTGATGCAAGAGCTCTGCCCCGTCTGCTCGTTGACCGTGGACTGGGGCGAGGGGATCCGCTGTTACCTGTGCGGACGCCTCTTCCACCTGTCCTCGGCGCGCGAGTGCGGACACGTGCTGCCCAACCCCAAGGCTTGTTGCGGGCTGATCCATCTCTGCCGGCCCTGCGCCACCGGAGTGGCGGTGCAGGCGCCGTCCTAGCCCTGAGCGAAGCGCCCCAGCAGAGCGGCCACCGCCTTGGCCCCCCGCAGGAAGTCCTCCACCCGCACGTTCTCGTCGGGCGCGTGAATGCGGGAGTCGGGGTAGCCCACCCCGAAATCGATGACCGGTAGCCCCAGCTCTCGCACGAATGGGTAGAGGGGGCCCGTGCCGGCCATGGATGGCACCACCACCGGCTCCTTGCCGTAGACCTCCCGCAGCACCTCCCGCGCCATCGCCACCAGAGGGTGGGACACCGGCGTTCGGGCGGGACGCTCGCCCGACAGGTAGCGCACCTCGACGTCGTCGAACCCCTGCTCCCGCAGGTGCCGCTCCAGCTTGGCCAGGATATCGGCCGGGTCCTGATCAGGCACCAGGCGAAAGTCCAGCTTGGCCAGGGCCTGGGCAGGGAGCACTGTCTTGGGGCCGGGACCAGTGTAGCCGGCCAACAGGCCATCGATGGTGGCTGTAGGCTCGAAGATGTGGCGCTTGCGCACCTCTGCCCCCGTGAGGCCGCAGACGAAGGCGCGGGCACCGTAGGCCCGGAGCGTCTCTTCTTCCTCGGCCGGCATGGCCTCCACCGCCGCCAGCTCCTCGGGCGTGGGCGGTCGGACAGCATCGTAGAAGCCGGGGATGAGAACCCTCTCGTCCCGGCCCTTGATGGTGCTCAGCGCCCACGCCAGCCGCCAGGCTGCATTGGGCAGCACCGTCCCCCACGAGGAGTGGGCATCGCGGGCCAGGCTACGGACGGCCAGCTCCACATACAGCAGCCCCTTGACCCCCAGGGTGAGCTGCGGACGCCCGTCCCAGGTGACGCCGCCCCCCTCCCACAGGCAGGCATCGGCCCGCAGCAGGTCTCGATGCCGGGCTACGAACTCTTCCATGTGGGGGCTGCCGATCTCCTCGTCGCCCTCGATGCAGAACTTGACGGTGCAGGGCAGACCGCCGGCTTGCTGCCAGGCGCGGATGGCCCACAGCCGGGCCACGATGTTGCCCTTGTTATCGGAAGCGCCACGGGCGTAGAGCCGTCCCGCCCGCAGGGTGGGTCGGAAGGGGGGCGACGACCACTCCTCCAGCGGCTCCTCGGGCTGAACGTCGTAGTGGTCGTAGAAGAGGATGGTGCGTGGCGAGGCGCCGGGAGCGACAGCCAAGACCACAGGGTGGCCACCTTCCGGCTTAGGGAGGACCTGAGCGTCGAACCCCAGCGAGATGAGGCGGTCTGCCAGCCAGGCGGCCGTCTCCTCTATGGACTCGCCGCGGGCGCTGACGCTGGGCAGGGAACAGAGCTCCTGCAGCTCACGCAGGGCATCGTCCAAGCGCTCGTCCAGGTAGCGAAACAGGTCCTCCATCTCAGCCACCTCCCTGGCACCTGACCATGCTCATTTGTCCCTGTCGGCACGCATCGGGCGCATATCCTAACCTTAACCAAAAATAAAAGGCGAGGCCCATGGTCTCGGGCACGAGAGCGCGGAAGCAGCGCACGCCCATGGTCGCTGCCAGGTGCCCCTCCAGCGCCCTCACTGCCTCACTGCCCAGGCCGAACCCTCGCCGGTCGGGCGCTATCACCGCCAGATGAAAGGTGCAGCACCCCTCCCCAGGGTCGTTGAGCCCGTAGCCGAGGACGCCCACCATCTGGTCGTTCGTCAGCAGCACGGCCACCAGCTCCTGAGCGGCGGCCCTATTATAGCCCGGGCACCAGGCAGCGAGCTGGGGCCTCTCTGGTGGCAGGAGGGGGCGGAGCCTAACCCTGGGCGCGGCGGCCAGGGCCTCCATCGTCAGCCGCCCTTAGGTGGGGAGCAGGTGGGCCACCGTCTCTTCGAAGGGACGCAGGTCGCCCACATTCAGGCCAGCAGCCGGATAATACCGCCCGGCCCGCAGCAGCGCCAGCATGTGCTCCTGGGACTCCAGCTCTTCCTCGAAGACGGTGGTGAAGCAGCCAAGGCCGTTGGTGGAGTGGCAATCGCTGGCGCCGATGCCCCGCTTGCCCAGGATGCGCGCTACCTGCAGGGCGAAGGCGTTCTCGCGCGGCGTGCAGCCGCCGTTGGCTACCTCGATCTCGTCCACGAGCTGGAAGATGGGCAGCCTCGCCGCCTCCTCGGGCGTCATCTCCACGGCGGGACGGCCGTCGCGGCGGTAGTGGACGGGGTCGAAGAAGTGGCGGAAGGGGTGGGCGGCGATCATAAAGCCGCCTATCTCGTTTACCACCCGCCTCAACTCCGTCGCTCGGCGGATGCCCGGCACGTAGCGGCTGATCCCCACCACGATGATGTGCCCCAGGTCGGTGGAGACCTCCATGCCACGGCTCAGGAAGATGTTCGCCCGCCGACGAAAGGCCTCCCACTCGTGGTCGTCCCAGGCACGGTCGTGCTCGCTGATATTGACGCCCGTGAGGCCGATGCGCTGCGCCTCCTCCAGCAACTGCTCGGGCGTCAGGGAGGAGTCGGAGGCACCGCGCACCGTGTGCACGTGCATGTCGACGATGGTGCCCTTCGTCATCTGTCTCTCAGCGCTCCCGAGTTATGGACCGTCTTTTCCTGGCCAGCATTTCGTGAACGTAAGGGTTATCGCACCCACCAGCCATGGTAAGGAATGGTCAGCTCGCGCTCAAGGGCCGGGCATCGGCGGCTGCTCCTCGATGCCCACTGGCACCCGCAGCAGTTGCCCGTCCCGCACCAGCTCCAGCTCGTAGACCCTTCCCACCGGCTCCTCGTCCAGGAAGCGGTGCAGGTCGTCGATGCCGGCGATGACGCGGCCTCCCAGACCCACGATGACGTCCATGGGGCGCAGGCCCGCCCGCGCGGCCGGGCTGCCGGGCACCACCTCCAGCACCATCACCCCTGTCCGCTGGCGCCCACCCAGGGCCGCCAGGAGCGGAGGCGGCAGCTCCCGCGGCTCCACGAAGATGCCCAGGTAGCCTCGCGTCACCCGGCCGCGCGTAATAAGCTGCCCCGCAATGCGCTTGGCCGTGTTGATGGGGATGGCGAAGCAGAGGCCCTGGGCATAGGGAATGACAGCAGTATTGATGCCTATAACCTCGGCAGCACCGTTGCACAGGGGGCCGCCCGAGTTGCCGGGGTTAAGGGCAGCATCGGTCTGGATTATGTTCTCCAGCAGCCGCCCGGTGCGGCTGCGGAAGGCGCGACCCAGGGCGCTCACCACCCCGGCCGTAACCGTCCACTGGAACCCGAAGGGGTTGCCGATGGCCACCACCAGTTGCCCCACCCGCAGGCGCGCCGAGTCTCCCAGGGCAGCGATGGGCAGTCCCGAGGCAGGCACCCGCACTACTGCCAGGTCTGTGTGGGGGTCCTCGCCCACCAGCTCGCCGGCGAACTGCCGGCCATCGTACAGGGTCACCTCCAGCCGCCGCGCCCCGGAAACTACGTGGCTGTTGGTGAGAACGAAGCCATCGGGCGAGATGATGACCCCGGAGCCGGCCCCCGTCCGCTCCCGCGGCACTGCCCGCTGGTAACGGTCGCGGACCAGCACCCGCTGGGAGGCGGCGATGTTGACCACCGCCGGCCCCACCCTTTCGGCCACCGACACCACTACCCGCGAATAGGCGTCCAGGACTTCCTCGCCGTCAGCCACGCTCCACCTCCCGCGCCATCAGGGCGCCGCCTCGGCCAGATAGGGCAAACCCCATCCGAAGGCGCCCACCCACAGGGCCACCACCAGCGCCAGCCACCACCAGACCCGCGACCAGACATAGTAGACCACTGCCAGGACCGACACCCCCGCCGAGAGGACGCCTGCGGTGAAGGCCCAGTTGGGGCTTCCCAGCCCGGCCCCCGGCAGGTTGTCCAGTGCACCCCGGTACAGCATGCCCATGAGCATGCCCACCAGCGGGCCCCAGGCGAACAGCAGCAGCGAGACGGGCACCGCCAGCATCGCAGGCCCCAGGTTGGGCGCTATGGCCCGGGCGAGGGCGGGCACCTGCCCCCGCAGCCGCACCAGTCCCAGGCTCACCGGCCAGACCGACACCAGCGACAGGCAGTAGCCCAGGACAGCGCCCGAAAAGACCTCGGCCACGGCTCAGCCCCCCAGGGCCTCCGTCCGTCCGGCAGTACGGGCCACCAGCGGCGTGAGGCCCTCGGCCCGCAGCCGAGCGGCCATGGCCTCCGCCTCGGCGACGTCCGCCGCCAGAGCGAAGAGGGACGGGCCGCTGCCGGCCAGATGGACGCGTCGGGCACCAGCCTTCAGAAGAGCGCGACGGTAGTGGGCCAGGTCGGGGAGCAGAGCATAGGCTACAGGCTCGAAGGCGTTGTGCATCAGCCCCTCGTCCACCGCTCGCCGTTCCTCCATCCGCGCCAGGAAGGAGCGGGTGAAGGAGCCGTCGCTGTACTGGGAGGGAGAGAGGCTGCGGTACATCAGCCCCGTCTTGCCCTCGAGATCGAAAGGCGGCACCAGGATCACCAGCCAGACGGTGGGGGCATCGGGCAGAGGCGAGACCACCTCCCCGCGGCCTGTGGCCAGCGCCGTGCCTCCATAAAGGAAGAAGGGGACGTCGGACCCGAGGCCGGCCGCCAGACAGTGAAGCTCGTCGGAGCAGATGGACAGCCCCAAAAGTGAGCTAATGCCCCGCAGCACTGCGGCGGCATCGGAGCTTCCACCCCCCAGGCCGGCTGCCACCGGGATGCCCTTGCGCACCCGCACACGCACACCGCCCTGGGGCAGAAGCAGGCGGGCAGCCCGCAGCGCCAGATCCTCCTCTCCGAAGGAGGGGCCTCCCACCGTCTCCACCTCCAGGCCGGGGGCCTCCTCCAGCTCCAGCTCGTCCCACAGCGCGATGGTCTGCAGGACCGTCGTCACCTCATGGTAGCCATCGGGACGACGGCCCATGACCTCCAGTGTCCAGTTGATCTTGGCCGGAGCCAGAACACGCAGGGCCATCACGTCCTCACCGAGGCGTGGCGGGCAGCGACGGCGGCGTGCAGCCGCGCCCACTCCTCCAGGTTCAGGGAGCCCGGGCGTCGCTCAGCGTCCAGCCCTGCCAGGGCGATGATCTCGGCCGCCTCCTGCGGCGGCAGGGACAGGCCGATGGCCAGCGAATTGCGGAGCTGCTTGCGGGGGGCGGCGAAGCCGGCCTTCACCGTCTCCAGGAAGGCGTCCACGTCGTCCAGCGCCACCGCGGGCTCTTCCCTGACGTCCAGGCGCACCACCCCCGAATGGACCCGGGGCGGCGGCCGGAAGGCCCCCGGAGGGACGATGAACAGCAGCTGTGGCCGGGCCAACAGCTGCATCTCCACGCTGAGAAAGGTCATACGACCGGGCGCTGCGGCTATCGCCTCGGCCACCTCCCGCTGGAGGGTGACCACCAGCCAGCGTGGCGGCGGCTGCGCGCGGAGGAAATGGCGCACCACTGCCGTGCCCACCGAGAAGGGCAGGTTCCCCACGACCACATACGGAGGGCCGCCCCCGGCCAGGGACAACAGCTCTGCGGGAGGCATGCGCAGCACATCGCCCGCCACTACCACCAGGTTGGCCGGGTCGCCCAGGCGGGCCGGAAGGGCCTCGGCCAGGGCCTCGTCCAGCTCCACGGCCACTAGGCGAGAGGCCCTGCGCAGCAGGCGACGGGTCAGGTTGCCGGTGCCCGGCCCCACCTCGATGACGGTGTCTTCGGGGCCGAAGTCGGCCGCCGCCGCGATGCGCTCCAGGTAGCGTTCCGACACCAGCCAGTGCTGGCCCAGCGCCCTTCGCCGACGTACGACCATGCTCTCCTCGGGTCACCCCCGCAGACCATGATAGAGCACGCCGCTGTATCATGTATGAAGCGCGACAGGTCGCGGTCGGTGCCCGCCGCGCCGTATATATGTGAGGGGAGCAGATAGCTTTGAGAAAGGGTCGAGCACCGGGAGAGGACGGGGAGTCGTTGGAGGGCTTCACGCCCGAGGAACGGGAGGCCATGCGGGAGCGGGCCCGCGAGCTGAGGGCGGCCCGCCGAGGCTCCCCCGCCGACGATGAGGCCGCCGTCCTGGCCAAGATCGCGGAACTGCCCGAGCCGGACCGCAGCATGGCCCAGCGGCTGCACGCCCTCATCAGGGCGACAGCGCCTTCCCTCTCGCCACGGCTCTGGTACGGCATGCCCGCCTACGCCAAGGACGGCAAGGTGCTCTGCTACTTCACCCCAGCCTCCAAGTTCAAAGAGCGCTACGCTACCTTTGGCTTCAATTCCGTTGCCAGGCTGGACGAGGGCAACATGTGGCCCACGGCCTTCGCCCTGAAGGCGCTGACCGCCGCCGAAGAGGCGCGCATCGTCGAGCTGGTGAGGCGGGCAGCGGGCTGAGGGGGCCGGCGCTTTCGGGCCGATGCCGGGCGACGTCGTGGACCTCAGTCGAGAATGTAGATGGTGACCCAACCGGTGCGCCAGTTGGGCACCACGCCCTCGGGATAGGCCAGGTCTATCATATAGCCACGCACGCCCCCGCCCGTATCGGCGGCCACCGCCACGCCGTATCCGGGAACGCAAATGCGGGTGCCCAGGGGGATGACGCTGGGGTCCACGGCCACGATGCCGTACCCCACCCGCAGGCCAGTGGCGGTGTAGTAGCCGGCGCCGCGGCCGGGCGCGTACCAGGTGGCGTAGACGGTCATGGTGCGGCTGTGGGCGATGCCCGAACAGTCGCCGCTTCCGGTGGCTGGCACCACGATGGACGAGGGGGGAGGCGGTCGGCGAGTACCCCTGACCACCACCCGGTCCTGGGGCGGCACCGTCGACTCGGATACCAGCTGGCGCCACGTCTCTCGCCCGTCCTCGTAGACCACCTCGAATTCGCGTCGCACGACGCCGTCGGCCCCTTCCTGGGCCACGTAGCTCTGGCCCAGGGGCAGTGACGGGTCATCGCGATATACGACATTCCTGGCTATGGTCTCCTCCTGCACATCGCGCACCACCTGGACCCTCACCACACGCACCGACATGCCGTCGCTGAGCTGGGCCGTGACAGCCGGCGACACCCGGTCCATGGCTCCCAGGAAGACCCCCCGCTCGGCCAGCAGGTCGCCAACGCTGACGGCATGGGTGGCTACCCAGCTCTCGCCGCCGTCCACCTGCAACAGCACATGCTTGGCGCGCCGGATCACCACCCTCAGCCCTGAGGTGAGGGGAGCATCGCGGGACGGCATCACCAGGTCGGCCTCGTCCAGCTGGACCTGCAGTTCGTCCAGGGCCTCGCCGACGGTGGCGGCGTCAGCCGTGAGGTGCAGAGCGACCCCCCGGTCGTGAAGCACGAAGGGTACCAGGTGAGGGGAGAGAGGTTGGGGTGGGGAGGCCAGGGCCACCCCCTTATCCTTGCCAGCGCCGCCCTGCAAGATGGCCAGGGCTACCAGCGCCACCGCCACCGCGCATCCGGCCAGGGCCAGCGACAGATGGTGTCTGGCCCCCGGCCGGACCGATTCCCACTTCGCTACGAGGCTGGATGCTGTCGTGCTCAGGCGGGCTCCCAGGCGGGCCCGCCTATCTAAGTCCGGCCCCATCACCTCATATCTGCGCTGTTGCTGGTGCTGCCCGCCCCACGACGGGGCAGGCGCAGCAAGGGCAGCCGTGCACCCGCTGTCGACCCGGCGCTACGGCCTTGCCGACGGCCGTCAGCTCCGGCCAGGCCGACCTGCGGCGCCCGAGGCCACCACTTACCGCTGCTCCCTTCCGGGCCTGACGGGGTTCGTGGCGCCCCGCCGCGCAGGACCCGACCATCGACGCCTCTGGCCGACGGTAGCCTCCACAGCCCCGGGCCTCGAGCGGGAATTCGGCCCCGCTATGGCGGATTGCGGGTGCAGGGCACCGCCAGCTCCCCGCCTAGCACGGCCGCCCCGTTCAACCTTACCGTAATATCTCCACCTGTCAACCCCCGCGTCCTTGTCTCCCGTTAGAAGCTGGTGTAGAATTGCCGCGCGCCAGGGGCGGAGAGAGGGCATGGCTGTCCGTAGAGGCGTCATTCTGGCAGCAGGTTTCGGCACCAGGTTCCTTCCCGCAACCAAGGCTATACCCAAGGAGATGCTCCCCCTGCTGGACAGGCCCGTGGTCCAGCACATCGTCGAGGAGGCGGCCGCAGCAGGCGTGCGGGAGCTGGTGATGGTCATCTCACCTGGCAAAGAGGCCCTGGCCCAGCATTTCGCCCCCTCGCCGGAGCTGGAGCGGGCGCTGGAGGCCCGGGGCGATGGCCCCAGGCTCCAGGAACTCCAGCGCATCTCTGGCCTGGCCCGCATCGCCTTCGTCTACCAGGAGGGCAGGCTGGGCACGGGCCATGCCCTTCTCCAGGCCCGCTGGCTGCTGGAAGGGCAGCCCTTCGCCCTCTTCTATGCCGACGATGTGGTGGCCGCCCACCCCCCGGCCATCGGCCAGCTGGTAGAGGCCTTCCAGCACCTCGGCGGCCCGGTGCTGGGGCTGGTGGAGGTGGAGAGGGACGAGGTCTCCCGCTACGGCGTCATAGACGGCGAGCCGCTGGAGAGCGGCGATTTTCTCGTCCGGGCGACCGTGGAGAAGCCCGAGCCCCAGGAGGCCCCCTCCCTTTTGGCCGTTATCGGCCGCATGGTGCTGACGCCCGACATCTTCCCCGCGCTGGAGGAGACCCCGCCCGGACGAGCAGGGGAGATATGGCTCACCGATGGCCTGGCCCGACTCTGTCGCCAGCGTCCCGTATACGGGAGACGGCTCCAGGGTCGCTGGCTGGATACGGGCCACCCCCAGGGCCTGCTGGAAGCAGCGCTGTGGCTGGCCACCGACGTCCCTCATCTGGCCGAGAGGCTGGAGCGCTACCTGCGCGGGCGCCGATAGCCATGCGCGTCCTGGTCATTGGGCTGCCCATGCCCGACCCCAGCTTCGACAACTACACCTTCCTGAGCGCCCCGTCCTTCTTCGACTACGAGGCCCTCATCGTCGAGGCCTCAGCCGTCTCCAGGGCCATAGCCGAGGCCGCCGCCGGTAGCGGCGACCACGAGACCTATGACCGCCTCAGGGTGGTCAACGGCCCCGGCGGCCCCGACGCCATGTCCCTGGCCCGCCTGCTGCGGGCACGCCGCTGGGAGACCGAGCGCTTCCTGGATCGGGGCGGCCTGCTGGTCCTGTTCGCCTACCCCGAGGCGCCTGTCCCCGGCGTCGAGGGCATGCCCGACTGCCGCCGCTACTACTGGCTGCCGGAGGGCCCGCTGGGGAGCTGGGAGGAGGCCCTGGTGCCTGGCTTCGGCAGCCGCGGCGCCGAGCTGACAGACCCCGAACACCCCTTCGCGCCCTACGTGCGGCAGTTCGGGCCTCGCCTGTCCTACCGCGCCTACCTACACCCCCAGGCCGAGGCCCAGGCGCTCGTCTTCGCCCGCAGCCCGGGCGGCGCGGCAGTGGCGGCGGAGCTTGCCCTTAACGGTGGCCGCCTGTTACTGTTGCCACCAGTGGGAGACCTGAATCCGACCTTCGACCGCATGGCCCTGGCCCAGACCATGCGGGCCTGCATCGAGACCGCTCTGGGCCTGAGGCCGTCGGCGGAGGGCGTCGCCGTCGACCAGCAGGAGGTAAGGGAACATGGCGCCCCTTAAAGGAAAGTGGGCACTGGTGCTGGGGGCCTCCAGCGGCCACGGCGCCGCCACCGCCCTGGAGCTGGCCCGCCAGGGCATGAACATCTTCGGCGTGCACCTGGACACCAGGGCGACCCTCCCCAATGCCCAGCGCATCCAGGCCCAGATCCAGGACCTGGGCTGTGAGGCCGTCTTCTTCAACACCAATGCCGCCGACGACGCCAAGCGGCAGCAGGTGTTGGAGGAGGTGCGCCGGCGGGTCCCCCAGGGCGAGCACGTGAGGGTGCTGCTCCACTCCCTGGCCTTCGGCACCCTGCGGCCCTACGTGCCCCAGGATCGCGCCGAGGCCGTCAGTCGCAGCCAGATGGAAATGACCCTGGACGTCATGGCCCACAGCCTGGTCTACTGGGTCCAGGACATGTACTACCTGGGGCTGCTGGGCCCTGGCAGCAAGGTGTTCGCCATGACCAGCGCCGGCTCCCACCGTGTCTTCCCCAACTATGGGCCGGTGGGGGCGGCCAAGGCAGCCCTGGAGTACCACGTCAAGCATCTGGCGGTGGAGCTGGCACGGCGGGGCATCGCCGTGAACGCCATCCAGGCCGGCGTGACCGATACTCCGGCCCTGCGCAAGATACCCGGCCACGAGCGGATGCTGGAATTCGCCGCCCATTACAACCCGGGCGGGCGCATCACCACACCCGAGGACGTGGCCCGGGCCATCGTCGCCCTCAGCCAGGACGAGTCCCCCTGGCTCACAGGCAACGTCATCTGTGTGGACGGGGGCGAGGACCTGGTGCTCATCTGACCATCGCCTATCAGGGAGGTCGACGTGATCGAGATCGGACGGGAACAGTATCGGCGGGTGGAGGTGACCGACGAGAGGGGAGAGGTGCTGCTGACCATCGAGCGCCTCCCCAATGGCAACGTGATGGTGGAGGCCCGCATCTACGACCGCACTGGCCGCTTGCTGGCCACTATCGAGCCCGACGGCCTGCACGAGCAGGTGCCGGGCTGCGTCAACCTGGGCGGTGGCCCGCCGGGCTAGCGCCTTCGTCCGAGACCCCCGCTCTGATACCATGGCCTTGGTATGGAGCAGGGGCTGATACGCAACTTCTGCATCGTCGCCCACATCGATCACGGCAAGTCCACCCTGGCCGACCGCCTCCTGGAGGCGACGGGGACCCTTTCCCCGCGGGAGGCGGGCGAGCTGGTGCTGGACGACATGGACCTGGAGCGGGAGCGGGGCATCACCATCAAGGCCTCGGCTGTGCGCATGACCTACCGCGCCCGCGACGGCCTGGAGTACGAGCTGAACCTGATCGATACCCCAGGCCACGTGGATTTCAGCTACGAGGTCTCCCGCGCTCTGGCCGCCTGCGAGGGCGCGGTGCTACTGGTGGACGCATCTCAGGGCATCGAGGCCCAGACCCTGGCCAACTTCTTCCTGGCCCTCGACCAGGGCCTGACCATCGTCCCCGCCGTCAACAAGATAGACCTGCCCGCCGCCGATCCCGAGAGAGTGGCCCAGGAGCTGTGCGATACCTTCGGCTTCCGCCGCGACGAGGTGCTGTTCGTCTCGGCCAAGGACGGCACCGGGGTGCCCGAGCTGCTGGAGGAGATCGTGCGTCGCGTCCCGCCCCCCTCCGGCCGCCCCGATGCCCCCCTGCGGGCGCTGGTCTTCGACTCCAAATACGACCCCTACAAGGGCGTCATCGCCTACGTGCGGGTGGTGGACGGGCACCTCGACGGCCGCCGACCGCTGCGCCTGATGGCCACCAACCGCCGCCTCGAGCCGCTGGAGGTGGGCTTCTTCCGGCCATCTCCCACTCCCAGCCAAAGCCTCACGGCGGGCGAGGTGGGCTACGTGGCCACCGGCCTGAAGACGGTGGGCGACTGCCGCGTGGGAGACACTATCACCTGGGACGACGATCCCGCCGCCGAGCCACTGCCCGGCTACCGTCCTCCCAAGCCCATGGTCTTCGCCGGGCTGTATCCTGCCGATGCCGAGGAATACCAGGCCCTGCGAGACGCCCTGGAGAAACTGAAGCTGAACGATGCCGCCCTCATCTTCGAGCCGGAGTCCTCCCTGGCGCTGGGCCCGGGCTTCCGATGCGGCTTTCTGGGTCTCCTGCACATGGACATCGTCCAGGAGAGGCTCGAGCGAGAGTTCAAGCTGGACCTGCTGGCCACGGCTCCCAGCGTCGAGTACCGGGTGGTCACCACCGACGGTCAGGAGTTGCCGGTGCGCAGCCCGGCGGAGCTGCCGCCGCCCACCCGTATCGCCGAGATACGGGAGCCGTGGATGCACCTGTCGGTCATCGCTCCGGAGCGTTACATCGGCGCCATCATGGAGCTGGTGACCTCCCGGCGGGGGGAGTTCGCGCGCATGGAGTACCTCGACCAGGGGCCTGCCGTGCGCGAGGGCGAGCGGAGGGTGCTGCTGGAGTACCGTATGCCACTGTCGGAGATGCTGGTGGACTTTTACGACCAGCTAAAGTCCCGCACCCAGGGCTACGCCAGCATGGACTACTCCTTCGCCGAATACCGGCCGGCGAAGCTGGTCAAGCTGGACGTGCTGGTCAACAACCAGCCCGTGGACGCCCTGAGCCTGCTGGTCCCGGCCGAAAGGGCCTATCAGGTGGGCCGCGCACTGGTGGAGAGGCTGAAGGAGCTGATACCGCGACAACTCTTCGATGTCCCTATCCAGGCGGCCATCGGGGGGCGGGTTATCGCCCGCGAGACCATCCGGGCCCTGCGCAAGAACGTGCTGGCCAAGTGCTACGGCGGCGACGTAACCCGCAAAAAGAAGCTGCTGGAGAAGCAGAAGGAAGGGAAGCGACGACTGCGCCGCATCGGCCGAGTGGAGATCCCCCAGGAAGCATTTCTCGCCCTCCTGAAGCTGGAACGCTAGCGATGCCGCTCACGACGGAAGGGGCGCAGGAGGGCACCCAGCGCCGCCAGGACCCCGCGCCGCGCAGGCCTGCCGGCCAAGATAGACTCGATACGCTGCTCCAGCGCCGCAGCCTCCCGAGGGTCCGCCCGCTCAAGCCGCCGCAGCAGCACCTCCACGTATCGCCTCCGCAACGGGTCCCCCTCCTCCGCCAGCCCCACCACCGGCGTCGCTGCGCCCTGCGCGGCCCGGTCGCCTCCCACCCCGGCCATCCCTGAGGAAAGCCAAGCCAATTCCAGCGCCGCTGCCCTTCTTCTCCTAGGCGGCGCCGCCACCCGCAGCCCCACCACCCGCGCCAGACCCAAGGCGAACCGGGCCTGCCTTCTGGCCAAGGCCTTGCCGTAACGCTCGCCAAACAACCCCTCCAGCTCTTCCTCCGATCTCCCCGCCCACCCCTCGTCCCCCAGTGCCTTTGTATATGCGTTATGAATAGCCTTTGCCAGACCCTGCCTGCCCTCGGGCCAGGGCTGCAGGAGCAAACTGTAACGTTCAGTCGGCGTGTCGGTGAAGGGGTCCACCAGTCCCAGAAAGCGCAGCGCCACCAGAACCTCCCAGGCAGAGCCTCCCCTGAAGCCCATCTCCCTGAGCAGGGCCGCGTCCACCCGCTGCGGCCAGCCATGCTTCGGCGCCTCCCTCAGCAGCCGCAGGAAGGCGCTCAGGGAGCCGTAAGGCGCTAGCCTGGACCGTTGCCAGGGCATACTCGTTCTATACTCGTATTATACTCGTGCACGAGCTTCAAACAACGAGGGCTGCAACGACTTGAGATACCCAGGCCGTTGCCCCATCCCCGTCCAGGCCCAAAGGGACGATACGGGGGCTCGCTCGAGGAGGGGTAACGCGGGCATCAGGCCATGGGGCGACTCGCCGCAGTGCAGTGACCGGAGGGGCGAAGGAGGGAGGGAGGGCCGCTAAAGCTGGATAGACCGGACCTCAGGGGTGTTCTCGCGGACGAACTGCAGGAGCGGGAAAGCGCCCGAAGGGGCGCCCTGGCCCTCTAGGCGGGGGCTCGCCAAGGGCCTCTAGCGGAGCGGTTTCCGGTCCTGTCAGCGGGCGTTGTCGGGCCGGACCCCGCTCCATCCGTCCAGCTTGCCGCCGATGACGCGGTGGCAGGCCACCCAGTGCGGGCGGTCGGCCGTGCCCACGTTGCGCCACTCCGGCACCCGTGTCCGGCACTCGTCTATGGCGATGGGACAACGGGTGTGGAACACGCAACCGGGTGGTGGCCGCATGGGGCTAGGTATCTCGCCGTGCAGGATGATGCGTTCCCGCTTGGCCTCCACGGCCGGGTCGGGAACCGGCACCGCCGACAGCAACGCCTTAGTGTAGGGGTGCAGAGGGTTGGCATACAGCTCGTCGCGGTCCGTCAGCTCCATCACCTTGCCCAGGTACATCACGGCCACACGGTTGCTGATGTGGCGCACCACCGACAGGTCGTGGGCAATGAACAGGTAGGTGAGCTGGAACCGCTCCTGCAACTCTTCCAGCAGGTTGATGATCTGGGCCTGGATGGAGACGTCCAGGGCCGACACCGGCTCGTCGGCCACGATGAAGCTGGGCTGGACGGCCAGTGCCCGCGCGATGCCGATGCGCTGTCGCTGGCCACCGCTGAACTCGTGGGGGTAGCGGTTGGCATAGAACGGGTTCAGGCCGACCACCCGCATCAGCTCCTCCACCCGCTCCCTGCGCTCCTTGCGGTTTTTGGCCAGCCCATGAATGATCATGGGCTCGGCGATGATGCTGCCCACAGTCATGCGGGGGTTGAGGGAGGCGTAGGGGTCCTGGAAGATCATCTGCATCCGACGGCGCATGCGCCGTATCTCCCCCGGCTTCATGGCCGTCAGGTCGTGCCCCTCGAAGATGATGCGCCCGGAGGTGGGGCGGTAGAGCATCAGGATGCAGCGGCCGAGGGTCGTCTTGCCGCAGCCCGACTCGCCCACCAGGCCCACCGTCTCGCCGCGCTTTATGTCGAAGGTGACGCCGTCCACCGCGCGGATGGTGCCCACCTTCCGCTGGAAGATGATGCCCGCCGTCACCGGGAAGTGCATCTTCACGTCCTGGATGGAGACCAGGACATTGTCGCCGATGGTGGCGCTGGGCTGCTGCTGTCCAGTGGTCTGCAGGGACATGTGACCTCTCCTTTCGGCCCGCCGCTACGAGGCAGGGGTGGGGGCCTCTACCTGTTGGGCTAGTCGCTGCCACTCCCAGCAGGCCGACAGATGGTTCTCGCCCACCAGCATGAGGGGCGGCGCCTCCATCTTGCAGCGCTCCACCGCGAAGCGACAGCGCGGCTGGAAGGCACAGCCGGGGGGCATGTGCACCAGGTCGGGCGGGAAGCCCTCGATGGGGTCCAGTCTGGCCTTGCGTGGCTGGTCCAGTCGGGGCACCGAGCGAAGCAGGCCCAGGGTATAGGGGTGGCGAGGCCGGTGGTAGAGCTCCATAGCGCTCGCCGACTCCACTATCTTGCCGGCGTACATCACGTTCACACGGTCGGCGTAGCGGGCCACCACCCCGAGGTTATGGGTGATGATGATGACGGCCGTGCCCAGCTCCCGCGTCAGCCGCGTCATCAGCTCTAGGATCTGGGCCTGGATAGTCACGTCCAGGGCAGTGGTCGGCTCGTCGGCCAGGAGCAGGCGGGGGTTGCAGGCCAGGGCCATGGCTATCATCACCCGCTGCCTCATCCCTCCCGAGAACTGGTGCGGGTAGTGGTCGATGCGCCGCTCGGGCTCGGGTATGCCTACCATCTCCAGCAGCTCGATGGCCCGACGGCGGGCGCTGGCCCTGTCCATCTTCAGGTGTACTTCCAGGGGCTCCGTCAGCTGGCGGCCGATGGTCAGGACGGGGTTGAGAGAGGTCATGGGCTCCTGGAAGACGATGCCGATCTTGTTGCCGCGGATCTGGCGGATGCCCTCGTCGTCCAGCTTCAGCAGGTCCTGCCCCTCGAACCAGATCTCGCCGGATACGATCCGCCCGGGCGGCTGGGGTATCAGGCGCAGGATGGAGAGGGCGCTGACGGTCTTGCCGCAGCCGGACTCCCCCACCAGGCCGACGATCTCGCCCGGGTAGACGTCGTAGGACACCCCGTCCACCGCTCGGACCACCCCGTCGTCGGTGTAGAAGTATGTGCGCAGGTCGCGGACGCTGAGCAGCGGTGTAGCCACGGCCCCTCCTTTGCCAGCTCTATAGGCTGGCCAGGGTCTCGTGGCCCATATTTTAGTGGTCTATGGGACGCTTGACAATCAGGGGCAAGGCCCATCAGGGGCCACGCACACCCCTCTTTCTGCCCGATGCTGTCCAGAAGTCGAGGCGCAGGTTTGCAGCTACTCACCGGCGCTTTGCCAAGATTCCTCCAGTCTGCTAAAGTTGTTGCATACGCAGGCCCCCGGTCTCGGCTGGCGGAAAGGAGTCGGGCCCAAATGGCAACGCTCGATGAGCTCCTCAGCATCAACGGCGTCGTCGCTGCCGGAGAGTTCACTGCCGACGGCAGGCTGGTGGACTACCGGGCGAAAATGGACATGTCGCCAGAAACGGCAGCGATGGCGGCCCAGTGGTGTGCCACAGTGACCATGCTGTTCGACACGCTGGCGGGCGCATTCACCCAGTTGAGCGCCATGAATTGGGTGCCCCAGCAGGGTTGGGCATACTCGGGCGGCGAGTGGACGGTGGCCATCGGCGGCAACAAAGGCGTGTTCGTGGAGACTGCTGCAGCCGATTTCAACAGGCTGTTCGAGGTGCTGGTCGGCCAGCGGTGACCCGGCGGTGACGGGCTGGCCGGGCAGCGTAGGGCCAGCCCATCCCCCAAGTTGCCGAGGGACTCCCACTGCCCGGGGCCAGCACCGCGGGGCTGCATCGCGGATGCCGGGGCCGGCAGGCGGCCATCTTCGCGCGGGGCGCCGCGCTCGCCGCTTTCGGGTCTCCGCCGCAACGGGCGCCAGCCCGCCGGCACCTGTGGGTGGAGGCGGCGTCGCCGACCGAACGCCAGTAACGACTGGCGAGCGTCAGCCCACCAGGCGCGGGATGCGGATATCGGACATCGGGTTGTAAGGGCCGAAGCGCATCCGCTCCTCGGCGGACATGACCGCCTGCACGAAACGCACGCGCACGTCGCACTGGTTGCCGGTGGGGCAGTCGAAGCTCTCGATGAAGGCCACGGCGAAGCCCAGCACCGTCACCTCGCTTCGCCCAGGATCATCGTCGTCGGAGATGACTGGGATCAGCACCACCCGCTTGCTGCCCTGCCCCGCCTCGGACCAGGGGTTGCAGTCGTCGCTGCGGAAGCGCCAGCTATCGCCGACTCGCTGGAAGACCTCCTCGAACGTATCGCAGTCCGCATCGGTGGCGTCGAGACGGTCCTGCAGCCCCTGACGCGTGGGCCCTCGCATGTTTCCCGGCTCGGTCGGGTAACGGATACCGATCTGGACGGTGGCACCCTCGCGAATGTTGCAGCGGTAGAGATTAGCGCCGTTGTTGCCCGCGCACCTGGGGTTCTGAATGGAGAGCGCGCCGTAGTCTCCCTGGCTCCCTCCGCCGGCGCTGTACTTGACAGTAACCAGGTCGCCATACCGGGCCCGGCGCCGAACCGAATCGCGCAGCGACCAAGGCATCACGTTGTCGGAGAGCTGCGGCGATTGGATGGCCGCCTGCGCCCGCGAAGCTACGGTCGCCGTGGTAAGGCCCAGCACGCGACCCAAAAAGAACGGTGCATCGGGATGACGTACCCGCACTTCCAGGGCCGTGCAGTCCTCTTCCTCGGCGCTGCAGCCCGCCGGCAACACCGTCACGGACTGCAGCACCCAGCCGCGCGAGCCGACGCCGTTGCGGGTCGCATAATCGGTGGCGATCTCCACTGCCGCATCGGGGTCATCGGGCAGTTCCTGGACGCCGGCCAGGGCAGCGGCATCAGCGATGTTCTGCAGCTCCCGCTTCTCCCACATGAACAGGCCCACGTCGACGGCCATGGCCATGAAGCCCAGAAGCACAGTGAGGAAGAGGGCGACGATGATGACCACGTTGCCCCGCTGGCCACTGATGGCTCCGGCGGTCAGGACCCTTTGGCCCGGCGAAACGTCCGCCACGGCCGCCACCCCTCAGCCTACGTGACCGCGCCTTCCAGCATGCCGAGGAACTCGTCAAAGAACCCGGAGACGGCCACTCCCAGCGCGGTGAGTCCCGCCACGGCGGCCAGCACTACCAGGGCGATGATGAGCGAATATTCGCCGAGGGCCTGTCCCCTTTCCTCGCTGTAGTGGAGCACCTTCGAGAAGATGAGCACGGCCCTCAGCATCGTCTCCTCCTTGTCCCCGACACCTGCTACGGCACCAAGGGGCCAGCCTGGCCGCCCTGCATCGGGGGGCCACGCCTGGGAGGAGACGCACGAAATCTCGAGGAGTTACACTCCTATTTGCTCTTTTCGGTCGAAGGCTGCCCGTCCCGCACAGGGCGGCGTTCCGCGGCCCTTCGCACGCTGCTGCGATCGTCGCCCCAGCGTGGCAGGACGAGTCGCAGGGACAAAAAGCGCTCGCGACGTCGCTCTGCGTCCAGGAGCCGGGCCCGTCCCTTCAACACGTCTGTGAGCCCCACCAGGCCCTCGAGCTGCCGCGGATCGTCACGGCGCACTACGGGGAAACAAGTCAGGCCCGTGTCCGTGCCGACACGCTGCAGTGCCTTGATGGCCCACTCCCCGATACTATCCAGCAGTCGCATCATCGCCTTGGTTCGGTGGTTGGGAGATGGCATGGCGCCCTTCGTGCCGCCGACTAGCAGGAGCGACGATCCGTTGCAGGGCCCGTACCAGGTCCGGTCCGATGGACTGCAGTTCCTGCCAGTGCAACACGGAAGGCTCGCGCCAGGCCCGCTCGCCTTCCTCGGTCAGGTAGACATGCACTCGGCGACGGTCGGCGGCGGCCCGCTCGCGCCGGACGAGGCCTCGCCGCTCCAGCCGGTCGATCAGCCCCACGAGGCTGTGATGCTGGAGCTGCAATCTCTCTGCCAGTTCGCCAATGGTAGGCTCGCGCCCCTCGGGCAGCCCTCGGATGGCGAGGAGGAGCTGGTGCTGCTGAGGCTCCAGTCCAGTGGCCCGGGCCGCTTCCTCGCTACGGCGGAGAAAGCGCCGCAGTTGGTACCGGAACTCGGCCAGCGCCCGGTAGTGTCGGTCGGACAGCGCCTGCATCGATTCGCCCGCAGGCTATTACATCCCATCACGATGTATACGCCAGCGGTTCGACACTCGCTGAGTGGTGTGGGGCGGGCCTACGCCACGTTCAGTGCTGCAGGGTCGAGCGCTGCGACCGAACCAGCCGTCGGGACACTGGCCCGCCATGATTTGACAGCGCGGGTGGGTACCGGTACCCTGGCCATGCCTTGGCCGGCGCAGCGCGGCACTACGCCAGCTCGGGCGGCCCCGGTGTGCGGGCCGCCGGTCAGGAGACGCCCAGGCGCAGGTCCATGACGCCCCGACCCGCCCGCATAACTCGGATATGCCGGCACTCGTGGCGCCGCAGGCAATCGGCCATGGACCATCGAGGAGAAGGAGGGATGGGCCCTACATGGACCCGGAACAGCGGCCAAAGCTCGTCCCGCACCTCTGGTACACCAGTGAGGCAGAAGAGGCTGCCCGGTTCTACGCCTCCGTCTTCCCGGACTCCAGCGTCGACAAGGTGTCTTATCTGCCCGCCGATTCCCCTAGCGGCCCGGCAGGCTCCGTAGCCATCGTCCGGTTCACGCTGTTCGGCCAGCCGTTCCTGGCCATCGATGGCGGTCCGCACCAGCCTTTCAACGACGCGGTGTCGTTCCTGGTCCTGTGCGACTCGCAGGAGGAGCTGGACCGTTACTGGGATGCCCTAGTGCGGAACGGGGCCGAACCCCAGGCCTGCGGGTGGATCGTCGACCGGTACGGTCTGCGCTGGCAGATCGTGCCCCGTAGGCTTCACGAAATGCTGGACGACCCCGACCCGGAAAGGGCGAGGCGCGTGGCCGAGGAGATGCTCAGGCAGGTGAAGTTCGACCTGGCGAAGCTCGAGGCGGCCTATCGCGGGACGTAGCGAGGCCCGACAGCCACATTAGCACGAGCCGATCCATCCCCGCCCCGGGCCGGGCGGCCAGCAACCCGTACCCCCGGGACCGCCAGCGAGCTTGACAGGGAGCACTGTTCTGGATAGGGTATGAACGACCGATCGTTCATCACTTACCCGGAGGGTTCGTCTGATGGACACTTGGGGCAGAGCACTAGGCAGACGCATCACCAGGAGGCGCTTCCTGCGCACCTCAGCCATCTCAGCGGGCTTGGGAAGCCTCGTGCTGCTGGGCTGCCGGGAGCAAGCAGCCGTAGAGACGCCGGGACAGGAGACGGCCGAGACGCCCAGACAAGGTGGCATCACTAGGCTGGTGATGTCCGCTACGGAGCCGGCGAACCTCAACGTCGCCAGGGCTGGTGTGCACGCGGTAGTCCATGCGGGGTTCGTATACAGCAGATTGTTCCGATTCAAGACCGGACTCGACCCGGCAGAATATGCGCGGTACGAACTGGTGCCCGACTTGGCGACCAGCGTCGAGATTCCCGAACCGACTACCGTAATCTTCAAGCTCAGACCCAACGTGAGGTGGCACGATGCGCCACCGACCAATGGCCGCCCGTTTACAAGCGAGGACGTCAAGTTCCATTTCGATACGTACAAGCAGTCGGGGGCAAGACGCTCCGACATACGTTACATCGCTTCAATCGAAGCCCAGGATCCTACGACGGTAGTATTCAAGCTGGGTGAAGCACGATCCGATTTCATTCCCTATACCGCCTATCCATCGACCTCATACATAGTGCCTCGCGAGGTGTGGACCAGCGATACAGCTTGGGATTCTACACCGCGAGGCACCGGGCCTTTCATCTTCGAACGCTGGGAAAAGGGAACCGGCATATTCTATCGAAAGAACCCAAACTATTATGAACAAGGCCTTCCCTACGTAGACAACGTCGAGGCGTTAGTGATCGGCGATAACCGCACCATTATTGCCCGCATGCGAACAGGCGAACTAGATTGGGCTTATGACGTTCTCAGCGCTCAGGAAGTGGAGGCCTCAGGTCTCAGGCAAAAGATTTATGCTCCGAACCCGAGTGGGCTGACTCTGGCCTTCGATGGCAAGCCACCGTTCAACGATCCTCGAGTCCGACAAGCCGTCCAGCTGGCCATCGACCGCAAGAGCCTCATAGACCGGTTCCATTTGGGCAAGGGCATAACGTTGGCGCCGATGATGTCCGGAGCTCTGACCACACGCTGGGGGCTACCGGAAGACGATCCCGTATCGCGTCAGTGGGTCACTTACGACCCCCAGAGAGCGCGCCAACTCCTTAGTAGCGCCGGTGCCACCGGAGCCACAGTGCAGTTCAATCTAACCAGCGGCTACGGAGAGTCCTTCGTGACAGAGGCACAGGCGGTGGCTTCCTTTCTGGACGCCATCGGACTGCGCACAGAAATGAAGATCTGGGAGTACGGTGATTACATCGCCAATGTCCTTAGGGGACCTCGTGGCTACAGCGGCATACTATATGCGAGTGTCACGCCGTACACGGACCCGACCTACTACTTCGAGATCCATTTGGACGTCCAGAATTCGGCCTACAACTTCCGCACTGGCGACGACGAGGCCTATCGCCTCTACCAGCGGCAAAAAGCGGCCTTCAACGAGGAGGAGCGACGCACGATTATCCGTGACCTATTGCGACGGGTGGTGGAGCAGGCGTTGTTTCCACCGATGGTACAGGGGTTCCAGGCGACCCCTGTCGCAGACCGCGTGCGTAGCTTCTTCTACTGCGGCTCCTTCTCATTCGGCACGGACAGCGTCGCTAGGTACTGGCTTGTCAGCTGAAACGCCTTAGGTTCGGACTAGGGCATGGCGAGATACCTAGCCATCAGGCTGCTACTGGCCATTGTGACGGTCTTCGGCATGGCTATATTCACCTTCAGTGTAGTGAGGTTCCTGCCGGGAGACGCTGTAGACCAGATCGTTGGCCAAGCCGCGTCCGGTTCGATCCGTGAAGCAGAGGAACTTGAGCGGCAAATCCGGGCAGACCTGGGTCTTGACCGCCCTGCCCCAGTGCAGTTCGCTCGCTGGCTGGGTGGCCTGCTCAAGGGCGATCTTGGGACTTCTCTGTACTCAAAGAGCGACTCGATCCGGGACCAGCTAGCCTCTCGCCTGCCGATCTCAGTGCAGCTAGGTGTCATGGCCATCTTGGTCGCATTGATAATCGGTGTTCCCGTCGGTGCTCTGTCGGCCGTGGCAAGGGACCGGTGGCCCGATTATCTAAGCCGAGGGTCGGCTGTGCTGGCGCTGTCCGTCCCATATTTCTGGACAGCCGTTCTCGTCATCGTGTTCGGGGCCAAATGGTTCGGTTGGACGCCGCCTCTGCACTACAGAGAGCCGTGGACTGACCCACTGACCAACCTAGAGCAAATGCTCATCCCAGCGGTTCTCTTAGGGGTCAGCGGAGCGGGGCAGGTGCTGAGGGTGACCAGAACAGAACTCCTGGAAGTCCTGAGTCAGGACTATATGCGGACCGCGCATGCGAAGGGCCTATCAGGTCGTGTGGTACTGTTTCGTCACGCGCTGCGCAACGCCTTGATTCCGGTGCTTACCATCGTCGGGGTTCTGGCACCACTCTACATGGGAGGCATCGTTGCTCTGGAAGTGATTTTCGGTATTCCAGGCCTGGGCACCTATCTGGTCAGGTCCCTGGAGCAGCGGGACTATCCTGTGGTACAAGTCCTGGCCATGGTGCTCGGCGCCATTGTGGTCGCCATGAACCTTGTCGTGGACATGCTGTACGCCTATCTCGACCCCAGGATCAGGTACTAGCGAGGTCGAAGCGAAGTAAAGCGTGGTACGATATGGCCGAGAGTTCCATCGCCGAGGCTGTCTCCGTCGCTTGGCCTGCCCGCGTTTCTCCGCTACGCCAGGCAGTAGCAGCGCTCTGGTCATTCGCCCGCTCGCGACCTTTAGGGGCACTAGGCGGGTTCATTTGCCTGGTCATCCTCGTGGTGGCAGTCTCTGCCCCATGGATTGCCCCGTACTCGTATTCGGAGACTAATCTGGCTGATGCTCTCGAAGCACCGAGCCCTTCGCACATTTTCGGGACCGATGAGCTGGGCCGGGACCTGTTCAGCCGTGTGGTGTATGGGGCCCGTTACGATGCCATCATCGCTTTCGGAGGCATCGCTCTTGCTACATTCGTCGGGACGCTGGTCGGTGTAATGTGCGGATACCTAAAGGGGTCAGTGGATCTCGTGATCCAACGCTTTGTCGATATTGCTCAGGCGGTACCTAGCCTCATCTTCGTCATCATGGTAGTAGCTGTGCTGGGGACGGGCATCGTCCAAGTCATAGTGCCGCTAGGTCTTCTGTTCGGGATCAGAGAGTCCAGAGTCATTCGCGGCGCCGTCATCGCATTGTCCAGCCGGCCGTTCGTGGACGCGGTGAGGGCCAGCGGCGGCACGACCCTGTATATAATGTGGCGCCACATCCTGCCCAATCTGGTGCCCCTGATAGTCGTGCTCGCGTCCATCCAGATCGGGGCCCTGGTCCTTACCGAAGCCACCATCAGTTTTCTCGGGTTCGGAGTACCACCACCCATCCCTACATGGGGACAGATGCTGAGCGGTAGCGGCGCCCTGTATATGGAGCAGAATCCCTACATCGCCCTGTGGCCGGGGCTCGCCATCTCCCTCCTAGTGTTCGGCTTCAATATGTTCGGCGACGCGCTGCGTGATGCGCTCGACCCACGCCTGCGCGGGCTGGGCATCCGGATGCGGGGAGGAGCTCAGGGAGGCCGATAGAGCACAAGCGGAATCTCTTCGCGTAGGAGGTGCTCAGACAATGGGGAAAGTGATGGGAGGCCATCTCATCGCGCGCATTGTCCGGGACGAGGGGGTACCCTTCGTGGCCGGCGTCATCGGTGGCTCGCTGCACGAGATCATGGACGGGTTCTACTTTCTGCCTGAAGTGAAGGCCATCCTAACTCGACATGAGCGTGTAGCCACCGACATGGCCGACGGTTATGCCCGTACCACAGGCAACGTTGGCGTGGCCTTGGCTGTGCAGGGCCCAGGAGCGGCCAATGCCTTCGCCGGCGTTGCCAACTCGTTCAAGGACTCGACTCCTATCATCCAGATCGTGGGCCAAGTCCGGCAACAGGTTCAGGGACACGACACGCTGCAGGAGCTACAACTGCTGGATATCTTCCGGTCGGTGGTGAAATGGCAGTCCACCATCCCTTTGCCTGAGCGGATCCCAGAGATCTTCCGGCGTGCGTTCACCATAGTGCGCTCCGGTAGGCCCAGGCCAGTGCTCATAGAGGTGCCCACCAACGTAGCTGCCGCCTACCTGGACGAGGAGCAAGCTGTCTACGAACCGGTGAGACGCCGCTTCCGGTCAGCAGGTGATCCGGTGGACATCGATCGTGCCGCTGAGCTCCTCGCGAAAGCGGAGAGGCCCGTGCTCTATGCTGGCGCGGGAGTGCTGTACGCCGAGGCATGGGACGAGTTGAGGGAACTGGCGGAGATGCTCTCGGCCCCGGTCATGACTACCCTCAACGCCAAGAGCGCCTTCCCCGAGGACCATCCCCTAGCGCTGGGTCTGGGCGGGTTCCCCATAGGGCTGTTCGCTACCAAGCAGGCGGTACACTTCTCCCGCACTGCAGATGTCTGTCTCGCCATTGGGGTAAGCTTTAAGCCTTCTGCGACTCGCGGTGCCCCTCAGCCCAGGGATATCAAGTTGATCCAGGTGGATTCCGACTTCACCGAAGTCAACAAGATCTATCGTCCCGACGTAGCCATCGTCGGCGATGCCAAGCTAGTCTTGCGTGGCATCATCGAGACTATCCGCGGCCGCCACCGGGTGAGACGTAATGGCCTCGACCGGGACGTAGTCGACACCATCGCTCGCTTGAAGCGTGAATGGCTAGAGGAGTGGATGCCGGCGCTAACCTCCGAAAAAGTGCCCATTAATCCTTACCGCTTGAGCTGGGAGATAAACAACACTGTGGACCGACGCAACACCATCATCTTGCATGACTCAGGTAGCGTCCGTGGCTATCTTTGCCACCATTATGAGGCGCTGATCCCGCGTGGCTTCCTCGGTTTCGGGGGCCAAAGCGCTATGGGCTGGAGCATGGGGGCGGCCATGGGGGCCAAGCTGGGGAACCCGGATAAGACGGTCATCAACTACATCGGCGACGGCTCCTTCGGCATGACGGGAATGGACTTTGAGACAGCAGTCCGCAACCGCATCCCCATCCTGACCGTGGTGGTCAACAACGAAGCCCTGAACATGAGTATGGAGACAAGACGCCAGCAGTTCGGCGAGCGCTACATCTGGGTCGAGCTTTCCGGCAATTATGCCGAGATGGCACGGGCTCTGGGAGGCTGGGGAAGACGAGTCGAGACGCCAGACGAGATCGTACCCGCCCTGCGGGAGGCGCTAGAGGTGACGCAGGGAGGGCACCCGGCGTTGCTCGAGGTGAAAGTAGAAAGGCTCATACCCGAACCCATCCTGCCCGACCCCAGAGGAGAGGCTGGAGGGCGGTTCGCTGCCCATCACGGAGCGCGCGAGCGGGCTACCCAGGCAGACACAACAGGCGGTCGGCCCGGGGGACTGCAGGGGTGATGAGCTCTGGCCGACAGCGGAGGCGTACATGCTGAATTATGAGCTTCTCCTCAAAGGCGGAAACGTCAGGGATCCGTCCTCAGGGCTTACGGGAGTAATAGACGTAGCCATCAGCGGCGGCCGCATTGCGGCAGTGGGGCCGAATATACCGGCTGAGGATGCGGTCAGAGTCATCTACCTGAGCGAGAACGACATCGTGACGCCTGGGCTCATCGATCTCCATGCCCATGCGTCTTGGGGAATCACTAGGCACGGTTGCCACCCCGACGAGATCGGCATCTACGTGGGCGTCACAACCGTGGTAGACGCAGGTAGCACAGGGTCCCACACATTCCTGGGATTCCGACTACACGTTGCCCGGCAGGTCAAGACCCGTCTCCTTTGCTTCCTCAACTTGAGCTTCTATGGCCAGGCCCGTATGCCCGAGTTGCGATCGCTGGAAGAATTGGACCCAGACCTAACCCACGAAGTGATTCGGCAGAACCGCGACATCATTCGCGGGGCCAAGATCAGGGCCGTCAAGCCGGCGGTTGAGACCATCGGCCCCACGCTGGTCGATCTGGCCCATGAGGTGCTGGGCGAGCTGCCCCTCATGGTGCACATAGGCGACCACGGAGAGTCCCCACTGGCGGATGAGGTGACGCTCGAGATGGTCTCCCGACTGCGCCCCAACGACATCATCACTCATGTCTACACTCCCTACCCTGGGCGCCTCCTCCGGGATGGGGAGCCCGCCCCAGAACTGAGGGAGGCGAAGGAACGAGGAGTAGTGCTAGATGTGGCAAGAGGTCGCATGAACTTCAGCTTCGACGTGGCCATCAGATTGATGGAGCATGGCTTTCTCCCCGACACGCTCAGCACCGACCTCACGGTCATGAACCGGCACTTTATGGTGTACTGCCTGACGGACGTAATGTCCTTGTTCCTGAGCTTGGGATGCCCATTGGACCAAGTCATTCTGATGACAACCCACCGGCCTGCGCAAGTGCTGGGACTGGATCACGAGATCGGCTCGTTGCGGCCTGGCCACAGAGCGGACGTCTCGGTGCTGAGGCGGGTCACCGGCGAGTTCGAGTTTTTGGCCCAGCCGGACCAGAGGTTCGTCGGCTCCCAAGCCCTGTACCCGACCATGTGCATCCGCGAGGGCGCGGTACATCCAGCCGCGCCGCCTCGCGGCTCTGTCGGCGATCGGGCAAAACAGATGGACGACAGGCCGCTGCCGTCCGTCCTTCAACGCTGAGGAGAGACGTTTTCTGGAGGGGACTATGTATCTTTACGACCTACTGGTCAAGGGCGGCCGGGTGTTCGATCCAGCCTCGGGGAAGGACGAAGAGCTGGACATCGGCATTACTGGCCACACTATAGTCGCCATAGAAAAGGACATCCCCAGGGCCAATGCGAGACAGGTGGTGGAAGCCAGGGGGTACTTGGTGACGCCTGGGTTCATAGACCTCCATGCCCACGTTGCCGATGGCATCACGCGGCACGGCCTGGCACCCGACCGGGCCGGCGTCCTTCAGGGGGTTACAACCATAGTGGACGGCGGCAGCCTGGGCTCTCACACCTTTCTCGGGTTTCGAAGGTACGTGCTACCTGCCAATCGGACTACCGTCTATGCCTTCCTGAACCTCTCTTACAGCGGCCAGGCCCGAATGCCCGAGCTCCGGTCCCTCGATGATTTGGATGAGGAGACACTTGAGCTGGTGCTCAGAACCAACAGGGATGTGATCAAGGGCATCAAGGTCCGCTGTGTCTCGCCGATGGTCCATACGATCGGCGCCACGATCGCCGACATAGCCCACCGCTTCGCCAGAGTGATCGGCGGCCGAGTGATGGTGCATATAGGGGACCATGGGGGGGCAATGGAGGCGCAGGCGGTGACCGAGCGTGTGATTGAACGTTTGGAGCCTGGTGACATCATTACCCATCCTTACACTCCGTGGCCGGGAGGCGCCATCGGGGACAACGGTCGACCCATAATTGCGGCCCGGGACGCAGCGCAGCGTGGTGTGGTCATCGACGTGGGACGGGGAAGGATGAACTTCTCCCTGAAAAAGACACGCCAGGCCCTCGAAGCAGGCTTCTGGCCAACCACCATATCGACAGACATCAGCCTGATGACCATTCATGGACCCGTTTTTGGGCTGGCAGATACGGCGTCGATCTTTCTCAACTTGGGCTTGGATCTGAGGGACGTGATTGTGCGGATCACGGCCAACCCCGCAAAGGCGCTGGGAATCTTCGAGCAAGTAGGAAGCATCGAATGTGGGAAGCGGGCAGACCTTTCCATCATCGACTACAGGGACGGCGGCCAGTACGAGTTCTTCGGGTTCGAAGAGGAACGCATGACCGGCGACAAACTACTGGTACCAGTTATAACGGTCAAGGACGGCTGCATTGTACCCTGCGAGCTGCCCTACGGAAGCGCCATGCACCGTGCTGCTCAGGGAAAGGCGTGAACACTTCCTTCCCACGGAGGTTTGCTCGTGAGCGAACAGTACGTTCTGCAAGTGGCCATCAACTATATCAATGGCAAATGGACTGCCGGGCGTGGACCGAGGCAACCAGTTCTCTGCCCAGCAACTGGCGAGCGTATAGCCGAGATCTGCTACTCGACAGCTGATGACGTCAAGACGGCGGTGGCGGCAGCACGTGCGGCTCTGTCCGAATGGCAAGCTCTACCATTGCCGGAGCGTATGAGGTACATCTTCGCCATCCGTGAACGCCTGTACCAGGCTGCCGAGGACCTGGCCAGGGTTATCGTGGTGGATGAGGGCAAGACCTTGGACGACGCTCGGGGCGAAGTGAAAAGGGCCCTAGAAAACGTTGAGGTAGCTTGCGCGACGCCCATGCTCATGATGGGCCAGTCCCTCAACTCGGTAGGTCCCGGCATTGACTGCACTTTGACCTATCATCCGGTAGGCGTGTCCGCTATCATCGGCCCGTTCAACTTTCCGCTTATGGTGCCACTATGGTTCCTGCCTTACGCGCTCGCTTGCGGCAATACGGTGGTGGTCAAGCCCTCCGAGCAGGTACCCCTGGCGATGCAGGCATTCCTGGCCATCTTGGACAACCTCGGCCTGCCGCCAGGAGTGGTCAACATGGTGCAAGGTGGCCGCGAGACAGTGGAAGCCCTCGTATCACATCCGGATGTCGATTCGGTGTCGTTCGTGGGCTCCGAGCCCGTTGCCCGCAGCGTGTATCAGATGGCGTCCCAAACCGGAAAGCGTGTTCAGTGCCTAGCTGGGGCAAAGAACTATCTGGTGGTATTGCCCGATGCCGACGTCGAAGCAGCTTCCCGGGCAGTGGTCTCGTCCGCATTCGGTGCCGCTGGCGAGCGCTGCTTGGCAGGAAGCATACTGGTGCTTGTGGGCGAGGGCGGGCGCCTGGAACAGGTTCTAGAGCGGACGGTGTCTGTGGCCGAGGGGATCAGGGTCGGGAATGGCCTGGACCCGGAGGTCGACATGGGCCCCCTGATTTCGGAACAGCACCGGCGGCGAGTCGTGGAGCATGTGAGGGCGGCAGTCAGCCAGGGTGCACGCCTTGTTCTGGACGGACGTAGGCTTGCTGACCGCCCTGGGTACTTCCTGGGACCCACCATCCTTGATGAGGTCACCGTAGCTATGGATCTGTCACGCACCGAGGTCTTCGGGCCAGTCCTCGGGGTAATGCGAACGGCCACCCTCGACGAGGCGCTGGAGGCTATTACCGCGACCCGTTACGGCAACGCCAGTTCGATTTTTACTTGCGACGGACGGTCAGCACGCAAGTTTTCGCAAGGCGTCCCATGCGGGATGGTAGGTGTCAATGTGGGCATCCCTGCCCCACTTGCGTACTTCCCTTTCACAGGCTGGCGTAACTCGTTCTTTGGAGATCTGCATGCCCAGGGACTGGACAGCATCCGCTTCTTCACACGCCCGAAAGTGGTCATAAGTCGATGGAGCGATTGAGTCGATTCAATTCGGCCACCCGTAACCCGGCGATGAGCCCAGGGCCTCCTGAGACGAGACCCGAAGTCCCGACTGCGCTCTCACGTCCGGTTGTATACTCAAAGCGGGAGCACCAGCCCGCCCAGTGCAGCGACCTATGTAAGGCACTCGACCCGAAGTGATCGGGCGCAGGACCATAGTGTGATGGGGCCAGGTTATGGACGGGGACTCAGTGAAAGTTCCCACTAAGGTCACCGATAGTGAGCTGGTATCCGCAAGGCACGCCGAGTTAGTGGCTGCTGCCACCGACCTCTTCCTGCAGAAGGGGTTCCACAAGACCTCGGTGCGGGACATTGCCCAGCGCGTAGGCTGGCCGGTGGGTAAGCTCTATCTGTATATCAGCTGCAAGGATGACCTACTGTACCTCATAACAAGGGCCATCATGGACTCCCTTTGGGAACGGCTACGTCAAGTACACGAATACCCCTCTGCGACCGACACCTTCAAGGAGGTGGCGACAGCCATATTCAAGGCGACCGATGAAATGAGGCGTCAAGTGCGGCTGGTTTACCGCGAGTCCAAGACCCTCCGACCTGAGTACTTGGAAGACCTGAAGGATAGCGAGCGGCGAGAGCGGGAACTGGTCGCCCAAGTAGTGCGTAGGGGTATCGCACAGGGCGAATTCCGCCCTGTTCAGCCCGAGATCATCGCCCACAACCTGATAGCGATGGCCCATATGTGGGCACTAAAGACGTGGGCGCTGCGAGACTTCACCGACTTTGATTCCTACTTCCAGACCCAGTTGGGCTTTCTCCTCGAAATCCTCAAGCCTGTCGATACGTCCAGACCCTAGAGGTCATCCCGAAAATGTCTCTGAGCAAGAGATAGTGTGGGCTATGAGCGTAAGGGCGAGGTAGAGCCGGGCCCTCCGCTCCCACTGCACCAGCAACCTGCGAACTCTTCCAGCCAGAGGTTGGGCCAGAGGTTGGGGCTCCGGCCGAGCCTGCAATTGGCACTCACGGAATGGCGGGTCTTCATGTTCGTAGGTCGAATCGTGCCGCACAGGCACCGCTGCCGTAGCCGTTGTCGGCCACGGACTCCGTGGGCGTCGTCCTAGTAGGGTCTCACCAGCCTGGCTACCTCCACCGTCCCCAGCACTGCCTCGGCTAACCTCACTTCGCTCTCCTAGGCGCTCTCCACCAGCAGTCGCACGGGAGGACTTGCCCCTCCATCACGATCATCGCTTGGCCCCCCTGCGAGTCAGCCCCACACTTAGCCCCTTTGGCCAGGACGAGATCCCGTTCAAGAAAGCACTCTCTTCTTTCTGCGAGCCTCAATGGCGGCGAGTCTTGTTGCTGTTCTTCCTGGACAGGCCCTGTGGGAAGCCGGGCCTGAGCACCTAGGTGTCTCCAGGGTCCGGCGGTCGTCGGCCCTAGGCCTTCCCCAGGCTTCCAGGGACGGAGCAAGGACTCAGCGCAGGCGCATTGTCCTTCCCTCAGAGAAGGTCTGCGGGTGTGGGAGCAGGGGAAGGGAATACCCTCCAGAATGTGCTGGACGTGTTGGAGGAGCAGCTCCAGCGCCAGCAGGGGGTGGCGAATTCACTGACGTGGATCATCGCCTGCGCCCCGACCCGCGACCAAGCGTAGGACAGGCACAAGGAGTTCGAGTCCTGCTGTCCCCAGCGCAGCTACGCCGGCGCGGAGCGACACTGGGGCGGCTTTGTGCAGGGAATGGTGACCTTATGTCGCTTTCCCGAGGAGCGCTGGCGCAACAGCTTCACTGCCAAGTGGTGCAACCGCCCATCCGAGCTACGAAGATCGCATCGGGGACACCGATATTGAGCTCGCCACATGAGCTCTTACACATCTGCGGGCCAAACCCCGTCGATTCAGGTTTCTGATCTCGCCTTTTATCGTGATCACTTTAGCTCAATCCGTTCATGACTCGCCCCCTGGATGACTTCGCAGCGGGGCTATGCGGCGCGGCCAAAGGTGAGCCAGTATTCCGTCAGGACCTCCGCCTGTTCCAGAACGGTCTGTGTCGCCTTCTCCTGGCGGTCGGGTGGGTAGCCATGTCGGCGGAGGACTCGCTTAACCAGCCGCCGCAGGTGAGCACGGACGTTCTCTCGCATCGTCCAGTCAATGGACGCATTGTTGCGCACGACCTGAACCAGCTCCTGCGCTATCTGTCGCAATGTCGGCTCTCCCAGCACTTGCACAGCGCTGTCGTTGACACCCAAAGCGTCGTAGAATGCCAGCTCTTCTTCGCTCAGTCCCAGCTTTTCGCCACGGCGATCGGCCTCCAGCATTTCCCGGGCCAGGCTGATCAGCTCCTCGACGACCTGCACCGCCTCCACGGCGCGGTTGTGATAGCGCCGGATGGCGGCCTCTAACATCTCCGAGAAGGCGCGGGCTTGCACCACGTTCCTCCGGCGTCGCGCCCGTATCTCACCCACGAGCAGCTTGCGCAGCACCTCCACCGCCAGGTTCTTATAGGGCATTCCCCGCACTTCGGCCAGGAACTCCTCGGAGAGAATCGAAATGTCCGGCCTCCTCAGCCCTGCCGCTGCGAACAGGTCTATGACCCCCTCAGGCACGATAGCCCGCGACACGATCTGGCGAATGGCGTAGTCCACATCTGCCTCCGGGCGCTCGTCAGCCGGGGCACGCTTCAGAAGGGCCGCCCTCACTGCTTGGAAGAAGGCCACATCGTCGCGGATGGCCAGCGCTTCCTCGTGAGGGACTGCAAGCGCGAATGCGCGGGCGAGCTCCTGCACGGCCTGGATGAAGCGCTTGTCTCCCTCGGGCTGCGCGAGGATGTGCTCCTGGGCAGCGGGTAACAGGGCCAGTCGATCCGGTGGGGTCCCGCTCTTCCAGGGCGTCCAATCGAAGCCGTAGAACATGTCACGACAGACCTCGTATTTCTCCCGCAGGACCGTTACGACCTGTTCCTGGTCAATGGCTGGGGTGCCTGTTCCCCTGTTCTCGGTGTATATGGCCAGCGCCTCCTTGAGTTCGCGTCCGAGACCGATGTAGTCCACCACGAGCCCGCCCGGCTTGTCCCGGAAAACGCGGTTGACCCGCGCTATGGCCTGCATGAGGGTGTGTCCCCGCATCGGCTTGTCCACATACATGGTGTGCAGGCTGGGGCAGTCGAATCCGGTCAGCCACATGTCGCGGACGATGACCATACGCAGGGGATCAGCGGGATCGCGAAAACGCTGCGCCAGCTGCTCGCGGCGCTGTTTGTTGCGGATGTGGGGCTGCCAATCCACCGGGTCGGCAGCTGACCCGGTCATCACGACCTTCACCTGGCCCCTGTCATCGTCCTCGTGATGCCATTCTGGGCGGAGGCGAACGATCTCGCGGTAGAGGTCAACGCAGATGCGCCGGCTCATGCACACGACCATCGCTTTGCCGTCCAGCGCCTCCAGCCGCTGCTCGAAGTGGCTAACGATGTCTTCCGCGATCACGCGCAATCTGCGCTCGGAGCCGACGATGGCCTCGAGCTGCGCCCACTTGCTCTTAAGGCGCTCCTTTCGCTCCACCTCCTCGTTCTCGGTGACCTCCTCGAACTCTTCGTCCACCTGTGGCTTCAGCTCCTCCGGCAGCTCCAGCTTGGCTAGCCTGCTTTCGTAGTAGATGGGCACCGTCGCCCCGTCCTCGATGGCCCGTTGCACGTCGTAGATGCTGATGTAGTCGCCGAAGACGGCGCGAGTGTTCCTGTCGGCCAGCTCCAGCGGCGTGCCGGTGAAGGCGATGAAGGAGGCGTTGGGCAAGGCGCTACGCATGTGGGCGGCGAAGCCGTCTATGAAATCATACTGGCTGCGGTGCGCCTCATCGGCGATGACGACGATGTTGGACCGGTCCGAGAGGGTGGGCAGGCGGTCCCCCCTCTCTTCGGGCAGGAACTTATGGAACTTATGGATGGTGGTGAAGATGATCCCGCCCGACGCTCGCCGGAGCTTGGCGCGCAGATCGGCGCGGCTTTCAGCCTGCTCCGGCGGCTGCCTGAGCAAGTCCTGACAGCGAGCGAACACGCCGAACAGCTGGTCGTCCAGGTCATTGCGGTCGGTGAGGACGACGATGGTGGGGTTGTTCATGGCTGGTTCGCGGGCGATGCGGGCCGCATAGAATACCATGGTCAGGCTCTTGCCGGCCCCCTGGGTGTGCCAGACGACGCCGATGCGCCGGTCGCCGGGCTCGCCGCCGGGCCTGCGTCCCGCCTCGTAGATGGCCCCGGGCTCGGCCACGCGGCCCTCCCGCGCCCTCTGCAGGGCCCGGAGCGTTTCGCTCACGGCCACGCGCACGGCGTGGAACTGGTGGTAGCCCGCCATCTTCTTGGACAGGCGGCCGCCCTCGTCCTCAAAGACGATGAAGTCCCGCACCAGCTCCAGGAAGCGTCCCTTTTCGAACACGCCTCTCAGCAGCACCTCTAGCTGGGGCACCCCCTCGTCCTCCACCTGCAGGCCGCCGATGGTGCGCCAGGGCTTGAACCACTCGCGGCCGGCGGTGATGGTGCCGATGCGGGCCTCCAGTCCATCGGAGATGACCAACGCTTCGTTGAAGGTGAAGAGGGAGGGGACTTCGGCCTTGTAGGTCTGCAGCTGCTGGTAGGCAGTCCAGATGGTGGCATCCGCATCGGCGGGGTTCTTGAGCTCGATGACGGCCAGGGGCAGGCCGTTCACGAAGAGGACGATATCCGGCCGACGGGTGGACCGCTGCTCGGAGACGGTGAATTGATTGACGGCGAGCCAGTCGTTGTTTTCGGCGTCCTCGAAGTCGAGGACGCGGACTTGGGCACCGCGGGTGCGCCCCTTGCCGGCCTGATACTCTACGGTGACGCCTTCCACCAGCATGCGATGGAAGGTCCGGTTGCGCGCCTCGAGGGTGGCACCTTCGGGGTGGGTCAGCCGGCGCAAAGCCTCGTGCTGGGCCTCGGTGGGCAGATGGGGGTTGAGGCGGGCGATAGCGTCGCGGAGGCGCTGGAACAGGACGACGTCGCGATAGTCCTGCCGCTCGGCCAAGAGGGAGCCCGGAGCGATATCGGGCCCGTGAGCCACCCTCCACCCCAGCCTCTCCAGCCAGGCAAGAGCCGCAGACTCCACATCGGATTCGGAAAGCCCTTTCATGTCATCCGGCACGCCTTGTCAGCATTCCCCGACCATTTGCACCGCTACTTCGTATCCCAGTGCCCGGAGTCTCTTCGTGTGTTGCATGAGGTTCAACTGCGCAAAGAATGGGAGGCTCGCAGGGCCTCTACTCGCGTCGCGCGATATGATAGCGTAAACAACTTGATACTGGGTCACGTCCGGCCTGGATGAACTACCTGGGATGGCATCAATGAACTTCGCCGCGCCGGCGTCCTTCAGGTGGTTGCGAACTTGTTCGCGAAGTCCACCGTCTTGCATGAAAATTTCAGCCGCGATTGAGCCCTGGCTGAACAGATGGCTTAACGTAGCTGAGCTCCTCTTTCGTTTCACATGAAAGAACAGCTTGTCAGCAGAGAGCAGGTCACAAAGCTCAATAGGGCTTGAGGCGTCTACTGGCCGAAATGTCTGGCCATCTAGGCAGAACAGGTTACCACTCTCGCTGCTAACGCGACGATTGTAATCATTCTCCCGCTCCCCAAGCTGTGCAGGTGGTAGTCCTGTTTTTGGACGAGGTATCTCCATGACGAAACGTCGCACCTGAGCGGCAAAGCTCGGTTCGACCTCGAACCATTCGCCTTCAGCCAGCACATATTGCCGTTCTTGATAATCTGTTTCCCACACTATGCAGTCAAACAGCCGCCACTTTCGATCAAAGACGTCGCTGGACCTCCACCGGATCGACACGTACCGCTGCTTGAGCTTCCGAAGGGTGAGCTGAGCGACCCCATCTCCCAAGTCATCCAGATAAGCATTGATGTCAAGGTCGTCATAGATCCCTCTTCGTTGCCCTGTGCCATCAATTCGAAATGCATCAATCTCAGCCCAGTCTACCGGCTCTGGCGGTGCCAATTGCAAATGCTCGGCACGTGCTTTCAGCGCTTCAACGAGGAGACGATTCAAAGCTTCAAGACGGTTAGGATCGCGAACGATCCTGACATGATCAACCCACCCAAAGCGTTCCTTATATCGAACATCGTTGTACGCAGCCAAGATGGCTTCACATTGTGAGCCGAGTTCCTCAATGGAAATATCCGTCCAAAAAGTTAGGGCATCGCGTCCTGCTAACCGCTTCGCAAAAGTTTGACCCTCCGGGTCCCCAGCAACACCACGGAGCAAGTCACGGGAGATATCGAGACCGAAAGAGCCCATCTGAGCAGCACGACTCGTCTGCTTACGCGTGATTACAACCATGTCCTCATACGTTCGAAGGTCTACGCTCTTCAAACGTTCGGGATGGATGCGATTCAGGGCTACTTTGAGACCGAAGTCGCGCTCGTGGCAGTCCGCGCGAAGCAAGTTCCGTCCATACCCGAAGGTGAAGGCGAAAATGCGGCCGCCACTCTTGACGAACAAAACTGCGGAGACTGAAGAAACTTGTAAATTCCCAAGCGACTCCTCTAAAACGGGCTGCACGAACTCCGTCCAAGATGCGCTGCGTGGCTCCCGCTGCAAGTACCAGAACTCGCCTTCGTATGGAGCAGGGGTCTTGAGGGCAGCGCGCTTTAGCAAATCTGGCGCACGTAACGCTTCGCGGAACGACTTAACTCCAGGTTTCAGTAATAGAACTGTCAAGGCCTGCGTTCGTCGCCGCGTGTTCGTCATGGATGTCCTCCCAGGATCTTCTGCGGGTGATGGATGCGCACAAGACCACCAACCAGCTTAGGCAACAACGCATCACGGACAGCCGCGACAGCCTGTGTTTCCACCACTAGCTGCTCTTGGCGCTGAAGGCAGAGAGTCACAATGCGATTGAAATACGCGATGAGATGCGGTGGCGGAAGGACGAAGCGTGGATGTCTCAAAGCATCCTTTGGGAGCATGTTCACCGTAGTGCCGGTAGCGTAATTACTCACCGCTTCGTGAATCGTCCTAGAATTGAGAAGGTAGCAGATGAACGCAGGTGTGAGATAGGAGCTCTCCTTCACCTGAAGTCGGTATATGTGGTGGCTTACCAGACCGTTGCCGCCGTAAAGCGAGGGCACAACCGCGGCGTAGCCAATTAGTAGGCGGTCATGACCCTGCTCAGTGTTAGCGACGATGACGTCGCCTGGGCGCGTAACATGGCGCCGATCGAACGGGCCCTTATAGAATTTGATGCCTTCGTACTTGTAGCCCCCACCTTCGCGCACAGAATTCAGATTGTGTAGCGGCACCCCCGAGTCGGCTGTCGTTAGCTCTCTCGTCGAGTAGCCTATTCCTCGCTCGATATCCACATGCTGCCCTAGTGTCGTCAACTGCCACCCGTCGGGGAACCCACGACCATTGAGGCGGTCGGGGAAGAGGTCGTAGAGGTGGGCGGGGAGGCCGGGGAGGGACTGGCCCCGGCGCCAGCGGCCCTCCATCTTGGCACGCACGGGCTCGAAGTCCACAAACCAGGCTTTGAAGATGGTCCGCGCCATCTGCTCCAGCGTCTCGCTCATGCGGCGGTTCAGCTCGATCTTGTCGTCCAGCGTGCCCAGGATGTGGGCGATGGCGCGCTGTTCCGCGAGGGTAGGAAGGTTGATCATGGCATCGGCGATGTCTTCAGGTAGCACAGCCGGGTAGGCAGCGCCCTTCTCCCTCTTGACGAGGAACTCAGTGAACGCCTTGTCGTAGATGCAGGCATATAGGTAACGGGGTTCAATGCATCCTTTTCGTGGCCGCAGAACCGCGAAGCCGGTGGAAACAACCAGGTCAGGCTCCGCCCGCTTCACGTAGAACATTGACCGGCGCCCTGGCCGGACTGTGGAAAGAACCGTGTCTCCTTCCTGAACTAGGCGCTTTGCGCGGCTCGGTGCCTCAGCAAGGCTCATCACTTGGGGCGGCTCGATGAGGATGCCCTCACCGACGGATGAGATGTCAATGTACCTGATATGAGAGTAGGGCCAGGCAGAGTTGATGCTGTCTGGGTTGATCTCTGCAACGTCTCCCAGCCTAACCCTTCTCCACTCACCCGCCATAGCCCAACTCCTCCAGGTTCTTCCAGATGGCCTCGTCCAGCCGACGCGCTTCCGCCTGCTGCTCGCGCAACTGGGCCACTAACCGCGCCATCTTCTCCTGAAATGGCTCGTCGTCCTCGTCCTGCACCGCAGCGCCCACGTAGCGGCCCGGGGTGAGCACGTAGCCGTGCTGCCGTATCTCCTCCAGGGTGACGCTCTTGCAGAACCCGGGGATGTCGCGGTATTCCCCCGCTTCCGGCTCCCCCCTCCAGGCATGGTAGGTGCCAGCGATGCGCTGGATCTCGTCCTCGGTCAGCTCGCGATGGGTGCGGTCTACCATCCGCCCCAGGTGGCGAGCATCCACGAACAGCACCTGGCCGCGGCGATCGCGCCAACCCTTCCCCGGGTTCTTGTTTCGGGCCAGGAACCAGAGGCAGGCGGGGATCTGAGTGGAGTAGAAGAGCTGCGGAGGCAGCGCCACCATGCAGTCCACCAGGTCGTCCTCGATGATGCCGCGGCGTATGTCCCCCTCGCCGGACTGGTTGGAGGACATGGAGCCGTTGGCCAGCACGAAGCCGGCCACGCCGTTGGGCGCCAGGTGGTGGATGATGTGCTGCACCCAGGCGAAGTTGGCGTTGTTGGGCGGAGGGACGCCATATCTCCACCGCTTGTCGTAGCGCAGGCGCTCGCCGCCCCAGTCCCTCATGTTGAAGGGTGGGTTGGCCAGGATGTAATCCGCCTTCAAGTCCGGAAAGGCGTCGGCGTGGAAGGTATCCCCCTGGACTATCTGAGCATCTATCCCCCGAATGGCCAGGTTCATCTTGCACAGGCGCCAGGTGGTGTAGTTGAGCTCCTGGCCGTAAATGCTGATGCGGGCGTGGGCCTTGCCGCCGTTCCCGTTGCCGGTGGCGTGGGCCTCGACGAAGCGCACCGACTGCACGAACATGCCGCCAGAACCGCAGCAAGGGTCGTAGACGCGCCCCTGGAAGGGCTCCAGCATCTCGACCAGCAGCCGGACGATGCATTGAGGGGTGTAGAACTCTCCGCCGCGCTTGCCTTCAGCGCTGGCGAACTGGGCCAGGAAGTATTCGTAGACCCGTCCGAGGACGTCGAGCCCATAAGCGTTGTCTGCCAGTCCGATGTTGCCGATGAGGTCCACGAGCTGGCCCAGCCGGCTCTTGTCCAGGCCGGGCTTGGCGTAGTCCTTGGGGAGCACTCCACGCAGAGAGGGGTTGTCCCGCTCCAGGGCTTCCATGGCCTCGTCCACGACCTGGCCCACGATCGGCTGCCGGGCGTGCTCCACCAGACGCGACCAGCGCGCATCGGGAGGCACCCAGAAGACGTTATCGGCCCGGTATTCGTCCGGGTCCTCTGGGTCAGCGTAGGGCTCTTGTTCCAGCTTCCTCCGCTGCTGCTCGAAGGCATCGGACACGTATTTGAGGAATATGAGTCCCAGCACCACGTGCTTGTATTCGGCAGCATCCATGCTGCCGCGCAGTGCGTTAGCAGCGGCCCATAACTGCTGCTCGAAGCCGAGGATAGCAGTCGAGTCAGCAGAGCCCCTGTTGCGGCGAGTCCCGGGCATCACGCCACCTCTGGATTTTCAGCCTCACGGCCGCTCGAAGGGTAGCCGCAGTAGCCGGATACGGCGGGCCGATGCATGTCGAGAGTTACCCTATGTCTGACATAGCATTCACAACTGGACATCTCGCGGGAATATTATACCGGAACTGCACGAGCGGGGTGCCAGCACCTTCTCACGGCTTACACGACTACTGCGCTCGATATGCACAATTTGACGGCAAGGCTAGGGTTGTTGTAAGCAGTATCTGCTGAACTCTAGGTGCAGTGAGGGGCTCGACTTGACCAGTCAGGTCGATCTCAAGATCGAGCAGTGGAAGCGAAGGCTTCTCGACCTCTCCAGGCGTAACCGCCTCCTGTTCTTTCGGCCCACGAAATACAGCACCATCCGCATCACCTCCCCGGGCCTGAGACCTTTGTTCGACCAGTTGGTGAACGATGAGAAGCGATTGCGCTTCCCCTTGCCGGTTGTACCCGCTGGCGAGCAACTGCCGCTGACCGAAGAAGAAGATAAGTCCCTCCCGCAATTTCGCCTCCGCAAAGGTGACCTGGAGGTGGATGTGGGCCCGGCCGATATGATGCGCCGCCTTTATCGGCTGCGCCGGGACTACAGGTCCTCCATCGTGGAGCAAGGCGTCCATACATTGTTCCTGGCGCTGGGCATGCTGCGGTGGCGGGAGACCCCGGACGGCGACGATGCCCTCGCTCCGGTCGTGCTGGTGCCGGTCACGTTGGAACGGGACTCCGACGATAAGCCGTATGAGCTAGCCCTGGCAGACGAGGAGGTCACGGTCAATCCCACCCTGGCATTCAAGCTAGAGCATGACTTTCGCATCAGCCTGCCACAGTGGCCGGAGGAACCTACTGGCGAGGACCTGCTCGCTTATTTGCGCCAAGTGCACCATCTGGTGCAGGGGCGGGGTTGGTCCCTGCGCGAAGAGGCGTGGTTGGGACGCTTCTCATTCGAAAAATTGGTCATCTACAAGGATCTGCAAGAGCACCGCGAGGCCGCCATTGCCCATCCCATCGTGAGGGCGCTAGCTGGACAAGCGCCAGCAACCGAGCCAACAGACCCTGGAGATGAGAGCGACCTGGACGAGCTAGCTACCCAACCAGAGGTATTTCCGGTCTTGCCTGCCGACTCCAGCCAGACGCAGGTGTTGGTGCAAGCCCGCCACGGACACAACCTCGTGGTCTATGGCCCCCCTGGCACTGGTAAGAGTCAGACTATCGCCAACCTCATCGCCCAGTTCTTGAGAGATGGCAAACGGGTGCTGTTCGTTAGCGAGAAGATGGCAGCACTGGAAGTGGTAGACAAGCGCCTACGAGATAAGGGGCTCGGGCCAGCCATCCTGGAGGTCCACAGCCACCGCGCCAATAAGCGGGCAGTGATAGAGGAGCTGGGCAGGACGCTGCTCGCTGAAAAGGGTCCCATCCAGCCCACCCCAGAAAGCGAGTTCCAGCGGCTTCGCCAGCTGGTGAAAGATTTGAACGCATACGTGCGCGAGCTGCATGTGCAGCGCGACCCGCAGGGTCGCAGCGCTTACCGGGTCATCGGGCAGTTGGCGCAGTTGCGGCATGTCCCCTATCTCGATGCACCGTTGCCATGGGACTCCCCCTTGTCGGTGCCGGCGCAGGAGGAAATGGAAGCAGAGTCGGCGCTGCGGGAGCTCGCCGCCATGAACGAGGTCGTGGCACGCTACCACGACCATCCTTTCCGCGGCTGGCATGTGCAAGAGCTATCGCTGGAGGAGCGCTATCGCATCGGTACTTTACTGAGGAACCTGGCTGGATTGGCAGCCGCCGCGGACAGCGAGACCCGCATCTTGGTCGAGAATCTGGGACTCAAACCCCCTACCTCCCTGGCCGAGCTTCGGTCGGTGGCTGGGGCGGCACGCATCCTCGTAGAAGCAGCGCCCGTGCCTAGCTTCTGGCTCGGCCACTGGGAGGCGGGATCCGCGCGTGTCCTAACGGTCGCGCCCGAGACCTGGATCTCTCGCGGTGGCAGGGGTCGGCCCAACTTCCCTTACCTCAGGGACATGCTCCGACAGGCCAGGGAGCGCCAGGAACGGCACAACCACGACAGGGCGGCTCTGGAAAACCTGTGCGGGGTGGACATAGCCGAGTTACCGGTCGAGGAGCTGAGGGAGCGCTTTCGAACCCGGTATTCAGGTCTGCTGCGCTTTCTGAACTCCAGCTATCGCAGAGACATGAGGCTACTGGGCACCGTTTGGCGCGGCCCGGCCCGGCTGCGCTACGAAACAGCGCTGCGTGCTCTGGATCTGGCGTCATCGTTCCGCGAAGGGCAGCGATGGCTGGAGCAGGCTTTGCCTGTGCTTTCCTATGTCCTGGGCGATGGTCTCTTCGCCGGCCTTCAGACCGACTGGGAAAACGCAGAAGCGGCACTGAACTGGGCGGAACGGCTCTACCAACATTTCGATGGCAACGTGCCCGCCGAATTGGCTGCAAAGCTCCGCCGCCCCGATGAGGTCTCGCAGGCTGCCTCCAAGGCTCTCGAAGTTCTGACGAAGCACCTGGATGATCTGGAGAAAGGGTTGCAGGAGCTGCAACGCTATTGCTCCGAGGCCACCGTACTCGGTCTTCCACTGGAGGCGGCGACACTGACAGACCTGTCCCGCTGGTGCAGTGAACGAGCGGAGCGTCTGGAAGAGCTGGACGAATGGGCGCGCTTTCAGAGGGCATACTTGCGCTGTTCGCGCCTGGGCCTAGGGCCGCTGGTAGATCTGGCCCTTCATCAGCGCCTGCCGGCGAGCGACTTCTTAGCTGCCTTCCAAAAGCGTTTCCTGACAGCGTGGTTATCGGCTGCTAGGCGCGAGTCTCCCGTGTTGGCCCAGTTCAGCGGGGCCCATCGCGAGGAGCTGATTCGCTCCTTCCGAGAGCTGGACGAAAGACTGCTAGGAGTGGCAGCCCGCCTGACGCTGGCACAGGTCAGGCAGCGCCAGCCGAAGGCAGTGGCCAGCTTCGGCGGCGGGGGCTCGCAGATGGGAATCCTGCTCAGGGAGATCAACAAGAAGCGTCGCCATAAGCCGCTCCGCGTCCTCTTCTCCGAGATTCCACAGCTTCTGCAAGCTTTGAAGCCGTGCCTGCTGATGAGCCCGCTGTCTGTGTCAAGCTACCTGCCCAAGGACAAGTTCCATTTCGACGTGGTCATATTCGACGAAGCTTCTCAGATGCCACCGGAGGACGCCATTTGCTCCATCCTGCGAGCCGACCAGGTGATCGTAGCAGGCGATGACAAACAGCTACCCCCCACCAGGTTCTTCCAGGTTGATTTGGATGCCGAGGACGAAGACGAGGCAGCCTCTGAAGACGAGGTGCTGGACAGCATCCTCGAGGAATGCGCGTCCATCCCCTGGTTCACGCGCTGCCGCCTGCGCTGGCATTACCGAAGTCGACAAGAGGGGCTCATCGCTTTCTCCAATCGCGAGTTCTACGAAGGGGAACTCATCACATTCCCGGGCCCGCAAGTCGAGGACCAGAGCGTCCGCTTCGTCCATGTACCGGACGGCGTATACGATCGAGGCCGCTCGCGGACCAACCGCGTCGAGGCGCGGAAGGTAGCGCAGCTGGTGATCGAGCATTTCGAGCAATGGCGCCATTCCCGCTCCCTTGGCGTAATCGCGCTCGGCATCGCTCAGGAGCGGGCCATAGATGAGGAGCTGAGGCGCCTTAGGGTCTCGAGGCCTGATTTGGCACCGTTCTTCGCTGAAGAGGGAGACGAGCCCTTCTTCGTTAAGAACCTCGAGAACGTTCAAGGCGACGAGCGCGACCACATCATCATCAGCACTGGCTACGGGCCCGACGCCTCCGGCAATATGACCCTCAACTTCGGGCCCATCAACCGGGCAGGTGGGGAGCGACGTCTGAATGTGGCCATTACTCGCGCCCGATGGCAGACGACAGTCGTGTGTTCGTTCCTGCCGGAGCAGTTGGACTTGGCGAGGCTGACGACCAACAATCAAGGTGTAATTAAGCTCCAGCGCTACCTCGAGTACGCCCGCACTGGGCGCTTCATGGCAGAGGCTGCTGGCATTGGCAGCCCCGAGTCCGAGTTTGAAGAAGCGGTGCGGGCCGCCTTGGAGCGGGAGGGCTTGAAGGTGGACTCTCAGGTAGGTTGCTCCGGCTTTCGTATTGACCTGGCTGTGCGCCACCCAGATCGCGAAGGTAGATACATACTGGGCATCGAGTGCGATGGCGCCCAGTACCACAGCGCTAGGACTGCGCGCGACCGGGACCGACTCCGCCAGCAGGTGCTGGAAGCCCTCGGCTGGAACCTGATCCGCATCTGGTGTCCCGACTGGCTGTCCAACCCGGAGGGCCAACTGCGGCGGGTTCTCGCCAAGATCGAGGAACTGCGCAAGCGGGGCGACCCGGGAATAGCGGCCCCTCCACCGACCCAGAGCACGCAGGATGGCCCATTGAACGGCGGCGCTGCCGACGGACGAGACGGACGAAAGGAAGAGGAGCCAAGCTCAGTACCGCCCAGCCAGCCTGAGTCCCTCGACCTCCCTCCTTACGTGGAATATGCTCCTACTCACCCCAGGCCCAGCGACGAGTTGTACAGGGCGCTCAGCTCTGACGCTGCGTTGGGTAGCGTCATTGCCGAGCTGGTGCGGATCGTGGACGTGGAGGCGCCCGTGCACAAGGACGCGGTCATCCGCCGATTGGCTCGAGCCTATGGACTGAAGCGCACTGGGGGCACGATCAGGATGATCGCTGAGCGCGCCATTCTTCGTGCGGAAGCGCAATCGCTGATCCGCGTTCGAGGCGAGTTCCTGTGGTGGGCCGATGACAGGCCGGTGACCCCACGCCGGCGCAAAGACGGCGAGGAGCCCCCTATAGAGGAAATTTCCCTGGAAGAGATCGCCGCTGCCATGCAGATGGCATTGAAAGCTCACTTCGGTATGGACGCAGCGACCCTCATTACCGAATCGTCCCGCATGCTCGGCTACGACCGCACGGGCGAGAGAGTCCGCAAACGGATGACCGAGGCGCTGAACATGTTGCTCGCCAGCGGCTGGGCCAGTGTGCAAGACGGTGTGATAGTCGAGGCTAGGCACGGTGACGACGCAGCTTAGCCATGTCTTCGCCCTATGCTGCGGTCGTCGGAGGATGCTGCAGGTCGGCCCGTGGCCAACGGCCCAGCCGCATAGAGAGCGACGTGAAGCGCACGGAGCGAATGCGCGCCCTCGGAGCTATCCTGACCATTGCCGCTGCCAGGCCAGCTCGCCTGTCGAGCTAGCACAGAGCAATAGATAGTCCATCTCCTTCGCCAAGATGTGGACAGGATACAGCGCCACAGGTGCACCCCCCTCCGTATGATGCAGCCCACGAGCCGGGCGGGGCTGCATCAAGGGTGCCAGGAGGTAGGATTTCGGTCACGAGAAATGTGATACTGAGCTGGGCACGCTAGGAGGTGCCCCTTGGATGCGAAGCCGATGGGCGATAGAACGAAGATTGAGTGGACCGAAGCGACATGGAATCCTGTGGTAGGCTGCACTAAAGTCAGCCCGGGGATGTGCTCACTGCTACGCCTAACGGATCATGTTGCGTAAAGGATGGCCACGCTTCCGTCCTGGAGTGGCGAGAGCAGACCTTATGCCTCACCGTCTTCTGCAACCTCTTCACTGGCGTAGACCGCGGATGATCTTCACGTCCTCGATGTCGGGTCTTTTCCACGAGGCGGTACCTGACGATTTTATTGTTCAGATGCTCCAGGTTAGGGCAACGGCCAATCACCATGTATTTCAACTTCTCACCAAGCGTGTCGAGAGGCTGCTTGACATCTCTCCCTATTTCGGCAGGACCCAGTCTGATGTATGGCTCGGGGTGTCAGCCGAGAAGCAATTCTGGGCAGAGCATAGACTTCCGCTCTTCTCTCATGTTTAGAAGCGAATACGAGGTGATACATCAGGCCCTTGATACGAGTTGTGGTTCCTTGACCGGGCCCAGCTAGCATCGCTAGAATGAGGCCATTCAGTGGGGTGCAGGAAATGAGTCGTTTGTTATCGCTTTTGATGCTACTGGCCGCTGTACTCGCCCTCTCGGCCTGCGGTGGCGGAGGGAAGGAAGAGACGGCGATAGTCAATGGCAATACTATCACGAAGTCCCAGTTCGAGTCGCTCAAATCAACCCTGATCGAATTTATCGATGCCTTTGCGGAGGAGGACTGGAGCCGAGTGCATGGCTTGATGGACGCTGAGTCGAAACAGGCATGTCCACGTCTGACATTCGTCACCAATATGGGGGCGTCGCTCGGCCTTGCCAAAAGCATCCTCGGCGAGCAGTGGTGGAGGGAGGTAGTGCGGGCGCTCAGGGAGGCGGAAGGCGTCGTTCGTAGCATCACCTGGGAGGAGCTGCGAGACGACCCGGAGGCCTTAGAGCGGCGGCTGGAGCAACGGCTGAATGAGATATTTGGCCCGAGCGAGGACGAAGGCTCGTCCGACGGACTCGAGGACTGGCGCTTCGAAGATGGACGGGCGAGGTTGCACTGGCCGGATGCCTGTGAGTCATCCCTGGGCCAAAGCGACTAGCCATGGCGAAGAGGCAGGTTGCCTCGTGGCGCTGCACAGGCCAGGGCGGACGGTCACGGTACCGGCCGTAGTCGGCCCGGTCAAGTACTGAGCAGGCGGTGGAGGCGGCCCAGGGCCATCAGCGGCCAGTAGTTGCGGTAGAGGTGGTAGTTAATGTAGAAGTCCCGCGGAAAGCCGGTGCCCGTGAAGTACGGCTCGTGCCAGGTGCCGTCCTCCTCCTGCGTCTCCACCAGGTACGCAGCGCCGCGGCCGATGGACTCCCACGCCTCCCCATCGGGGTCGTCGGCCGCCGCTGCCAGCAAGGCCATGAGCGCCCAGGCTGTCTGGGAGGCGGTGCTGGGCCCCTGCCCCTTCAGGGAGACATCGGCGTAGCTGTCGCAGGACTCGCCCCAGCCGCCGTCTGCGTTCTGGCGGTCGAGGAGCCAGCGTACCGCCCGGCGGACGTAGGGGCGGCGCATGTCCTCGCCGATGGCCTGCAATGCCGGCAGGACAGCGCCTGTGCCGTATATGTAGTTGACGCCCCAGCGTCCCCACCAGGGACCATCGGCGTCCTGCTTGCGCCTCAGGAAGGCTAGGGCGCGACGGACGGGCGGAAAGTCGGCGCGATAGCCCAGCAGGCCGAGCATCTCCACCACGTGGGCGGTCACGTCCTCGGTCGGGTAGTCCAGGACCTCGCCGAAGTCGCAGAAGGGGATGTGGGTGATGATGCGCTGCGTGTTGTCCTTGTCGAAAGCCCCCCAGCCTCCGTCGCGGCACTGCATGCCCAGCACCCACTCCAGGCCCCTGCGCAGGGCGCGGGCCTTACGCCCTTCTTCAGGCAGCCTCGTCCGGTGCAGGGCCATCATCACCTCGGCGGTGTCGTCCACGTCGGGGTAGATATCGTTGTCAAACTCGAAAGCCCAGCCGCCCGGCTCCACTCCCTTGGCCTTGAACTGCCAGTCTCCGCCGGTGAAGATCTGCTCCTTGAGCAGCCATCGGCCGGCCCGAACCAGCGCCTCGTGGTCGGGCGGCAGGCCCGAGTCCAGCAGTCCGATCATGGCCAGGGCGGTGTCCCACACTGGCGAGATGCATGCCTGGGGATAGTAGACGGTGTCGTCCTCGACGCGGAATGCGCCCTCGAACGCCTCCAGCCCCTTCCTCATGACCGGATGCTCCAGCGGATACCCCAGCAACTTCAGGGCGATGAGGGAGTAGACCCAGGGGGGCTGAATGCCGCTCCAGGAACCGTCGGCCTCCTGACGGGCGATGATCCACTTCACCGCTTCCCTGATGGCGGCCTCACGCAGCGGCCGAAAGGCCACTCGACCGTAGGCACGCAGTGCATGGTCAAGGCCCCAGAACAGCCCCTTCCAGGAGAGCAGACGCTGAGGTGGTGGTAGCCGGTAGTCCAGGTGCGAGGGCGGAACCGGGAACAGCTCGTCGATGCGCGCATGCTGCGGCACGGGCCATACGGGCCGGCGGTCGAGGATGATGAGGATGGGGACGATGGTAGCGCGCGCCCAGGAGGCGAACTCGTACAGGTTGATGGGGAACCAGGTGGGCAGGAACATGAACTCCGGCGGCAGCACGGGCACCCCGCGCCAGTCCCACAGGCCCAGCATGGCCAGCCAGATCTTGGTGAAGACCCGCACCCTCGGCACGCCGCCCCGGGAGAGGACGAACGCGCGCGCCTTTTCCAGCAACGGGTCGTCGGCGGGCGCGCCTGCCATCTTGAGGGCCAGGTAGGACTCGACGGTGGCATTGAGGTCGGGTGGGCCGCCGTAGTAAATGGCCCAGGTGCCGTCCGGCCGCGCCTCCCTTCGCAAATAGTTGGCCACCTTGCGCCACCGTTCCGCGTCGGCCACACCCAGGATATGGGTCAGCATCAGGTACTCGGCCGCCATGGTGACGTTGCTCTCCAGTTCACCCCACCAATAACCCTCAGGGTGCTGGGTGCGCAGAAAATAGTCCTGCGAGCGGCGTACCGCATCGCGGACGGCTTCGGCCAGGAGCTGGCGGTCGTGGTACAGCGGCCGAGCGCTCACGGCATCCTCCCGGCCCACGTCCGCAAGAAGGCGCGGGCGAAGCGCGACAGAGCGGCACCGGCCCTGCCCAGGTTCACAGCCCACAAGAGACCGCCAGGCACCGCCAGCGGCCGGCGGGCGATGGCGGCTGCCAGCCGCCCGAACCGAACGGATTGACCGGGCGCCAGGATATCTGTGGGCAGGCGCAGGGTGTGACGGACACCGTCGCTGACCACCCGGACCGACAGGAAGGGGACGCCTGCCTCGGCAGCGGCCGCACCCACATGGTACGCCTCCATATCGATGGCCAGGGCCCCCGTTTCGGCACCGACGGAGCGCTTCTCCTCCTCGGAGGGCAGGAAGCGGGGGACGGTAACCACCACGCCCTCGTGCGCGCGCAGGGCCGCACCCGCAGCCGCGCGGCGCGCCAGCTCCATTAGCCCGGGGTCGCTCTCCACCCAGGCCCGTCCGCCGTACAGGGCTGTCCGCTGGCCGAGCACCAGGTCGCCCACGCGCGGGCCGTCGACGGCCCCGCCAGCGAAGCCGAGGCAGACCGCGGCGGAGGGGGAGAGGTAGGCGATGGCCTGTCTGGCGGCCTGTCGCGCCCTGTCCGCGCCCACACCGGTGATGCAGAGCGCCACCTCGCCACCCAGGGCCTGCCCACGCACCAGCGGGAGCCCTTCCGCATCCACTCTCTGGCCGCGTAGGTGCCGCTCTATCGCCCGGCCTTCCAGCCTCATGGCGACGAAGAGCGCCAGCATCGCCGGCCCTAGTCCCCGCGCATGGACCGCAAGGCCAACTCCAGCATCTCTTTCGGCCGCTCCATGGCCTGGAGAATGGCCGACCCCTCGAAGCCGCAATGCATCATGCACGTGTCGCAGCGCGGGTCCTTGCCCCAGCCGTAGCGGTCCCACTGCACGGTGGTCATGAGCTCTTGGTAGGTGGCGGCGTGGCCATCGGCGATGAGGTAGCAGGGCTTGCGCCATCCCATGACGGTGTAGGTCGGAGTCGTCCACTGGCTGCACTGGTAGTGGCGCTTCCCCTGCAGGAAGTCGCGGTACAGGGGGTTGTTGTAGAAGCGAAGGCCGCGGCGGCACTGCTCGAACACGCGGCGGAAGAAGTTCTGGGCCTCCTGCCGCTGCATGAAGATCGGGTGGTGGGCAACCTCCTTGTAGGCGAAGCCGGGGGATATCATCATCCCTTCCACACCCATGTCGGTAAGCATCTCGAACAGGTGCTTGTACTCCTCGGGAGGAGTGCCGTTGTAGAGCGTGGTGTTGGTGCAGACGCGGTAGCCTCGCTTGCGCGCCTCGTAGATCATGCGGATGGCCACGTCGTACACGCCCTTACGCTCGACCGCGATGTCGTGCGTCTCGCGGAGGCCGTCCAGGTGCACGACGAAGGCGAAGTACTTCGACGGTGGGATGACCTTGAAGGCCCTCTTGTAGAGGAGCGTGTTGGTACAGAGGTAGACGTAGCGCTTTTGCTTGACAAGGGCGTTGACGATCTCCCCGATCTGGGGGTGCATGAGCGGCTCGCCTCCGGCGATGGACACCACCGGCGGGTCGCACTCCTCGACGGCCCGCAGGGCTTCCTCCACCGTCATGAACTTGTCCAGCACCGGCTCGTATTCGCGGATCCGCCCGCAGCCGGTGCAGGTGAGATTGCAGGCCTCCAGGGGCTCCAGGATCATGGTCAGCGGAAAGTACTTGCGGCCCCGCACTTTCTGCTTGACAAGGTATAAGGCCAGTTTGATGGTCAGTCCCAGCGGTTGTCCTGGCATGCTCGTCGCCTCCTGACGGCGGCCCGTGGGGAGCCGCCCTAGAAGTCTCTCTCCAGCAGGAACTCGGCCAGCTCCTCCAGCTCTCGCCGCGGCCCGGAGGCGAGGCCCAGACTGCCCAGCAGGGCGAGGGCCTCGGACTTCTTCTCCCTTGCCAGGGAGAGGCAGTAGTCGCGTGCCCCTGCCTCCTCCAGGGCAGCGACCACCGCCGCCACCTCTTCGTCCCCGGGCGATGGGCTGGAATAGGCGCGGGCCACCACCTCCTTGGGCCGCCCGCCCCTGGCCAGGGCGAACACCACCGGCAGGCCCTTTTTGCGCCGGCGGATGTCGGCTGCGGGCTTGCCCGTGCGCTCCTCCTGCCCCCAGACGCCCAGCATGTCATCGCGCACCTGGAAGGCGAGGCCCAGCAAGCGGCCGCAGCGGCCCATGGCCTCCCATACATCGGGGCTCTCGCAGCCGACCATAGCGCCCAGGCGCAGGGCGGCATCGAACAGCGCGCCCGTCTTGCGGGACACCATGTCCAGGTACTCGTCCAGGGAGATGTCGGCCCGCTCCTCGAACTGGAGGTCCAGCACCTGCCCTTCCACCATCTCCAGGGTCGCAGCCGAAAGGGCCTGGGCTGCCGCCACCGCCCTTTCGTGGGGAACGCCGGCCTCGGGCAGATGGGCAATGGCCATCTGGGCCGCGGCCAGCAAGGCATCGCCGGCATTGATGGCCTGGGCCTCGCCCCAGATAGCCCAGACCGTCGGCCGGTGTCGCCGCTCCGTGTCCCTGTCCTGGATGTCGTCGTGCACCAGCGAGAAGTTGTGCACCAGCTCCAGGGCGGCGGCGGCGGGCACGGCCGCTGGCCAGTGCCCACCGACGGCCTCGCACGACAGAAGGCAGAGGACAGGGCGCAGGGCCTTTCCCCCGCCCCCGGCGATGGGCCGCCCCTCGGCGTCTTCCCAGCCCAGGTGGTAGCGCACCATGCGGTAGAGGAGCGCGGGCCCGCCCCGGGACAGGAAGGAGCGCAGGGCGCGGTCCACCTCCTCGCGGTAGCGATGGAAGGGCGCTGGCAGTGCCAATGCCCTCACTCCCCCATGAGCTGGACGACCACCTCGCGGTCGCGGCCGTGGTCCAGCTCGACGAAGAAGATGCGCTGGTAGCGGCCCAGGAGCAGTTCTCCGTCCACTACCGGCACCGCCTCGCTGGCGCCCAGGAGCAGGTGCTGGCAGTGAGAGTGGCCGTTGGGCCGCTCGCCGTTGTTCGAGAAAGCGTGGGCATAGACGTTGTGGCGGTACTCGCCCTCGGGCGGGGCGATGCGTCGCAGCATGTCCTCCATGTCCTGGAGGAGGTGGGGGCAGTTCTCGTTGATGCGCACCGCCGCCGTGGTGTGGCGGGAGAACACCACCACGAAGCCGTTGCGCACCGCCGACTTCTCCACCACACGGGCCACCTCGTCCGTTATGTCGATGAACTGGGGCCCGCGCTCGGTGCGTATGCGAAAGGTCTCGGTCAGACAGCGCATGGCTTACCCTCCGTAGGGTTGGTCGGGGCGGCCCGCCGTTGCGCCAGCTCGGCCAGCCGCTCCACCACCTCGTCGATGGACTCGTCGGGGGTGGAAGCGCCGGCCGTGACGCCCACCACCTCCTTCCCCTCCAGCCAGGCCGGATCCAGCTCGGCCGCCGTTTCTATGTGGTACGTCTCCACACCAGCATCGCGGCAGGTCTGCGCCAGCTTGCGGGTGTTGGCGCTGTTGCGGCCCCCCACGACGATGATGAGGTCGCACTCCTCGGCCAGCTCGCGAGCGGCGTGATAACGCTCGTCCGTTTCGGGGCAGGTGGTGTTGATGACCCGCAGTTCGTTGATGCGGCCGATGTTGTGGGCCACGAAACGCGACACGAACTGGACGAAGGACTCCTCGCTCTTCGTGGTCTGGGAGAGGAGGGCCACCTTCCGCCGTGGTATCTCCACCTCCTCCTCGGGGTCCAGTATGGCCAGTCCCTGGCCCTTCGTCCAGGCCAGTACGCCGCGCACCTCGGGGTGGTCGGCCTCGCCGTAGATGATGACCCGAAAGCCCTCGTCCACCAGCTTGGCCGCCGCCTTCTGGGCCTTGCGTACTATGGGACAGGTGGCGTCGATGAGCCTAACGCCCAGACGCTGCGCTTCCTCCGTTATTTCGGGCCCGCGGCCATGGGCGGTGACGGCGATGGTGGGTGCCGAGACCTCCTGCAAGGAGGAGACCACCCGCACGCCGCTTGCCCTCAACTTGTCCACCACCACCGGGTTGTGGACCACGGAGCCCAGGCTGTCGATGGGCCCTTCCTTCGCGCCCGCCTGCACCATCTCGATGGCCCGGCGCACGCCGAAGCAGAAGCCCATCACCTTAGCCCTGACGATCCTCATGCCTCATCAGCCCTTTCCGTATCGGACGATACGACGATCAGTGCTGTCTCTCGCTACCGCCGCTGTGTGCGTTTCCCCGCTCGACGGGCTCTCACCTCCTTTCATCTGCTCCAGCAGGCGGGCTGCCGCCGCCCGTCCGCTGCGCACGGCGGACTCCATGGTGGCCGGCCAGCCTGTGTCGGTCCAGTCGCCGGCCAGAAACAGGCCGGGCAAGGGCGTCGTGGGGCCCGGCCGCAGCGCACGCACCCCCGGCCGCGGCGCAAACGTGGCCTGGGGCTGTTTCACCACCAGCGCATAGGCCAGCGATGCCGTGCGCGCCTCCGGAAAGAAGGCCGCCACCTCCTTGCCCATGACCTCGATCAGGTCTCGGCCCGGCCAGTCGGCCCAGTCGTAGGCGGCGCTGAGGGAGATGTCCAGTTGCTGCACCTGACCCGTCTGCCCCCACATGCGGCTCTTGTTGAACACCCACTGCAGGCTGGAGTTGAGGAAGGCAGCGAAGAGGATGCCCGCCACCGGCCGCTCGTACCACAGGTGCACGTTGACAATGGGCGAGAACTGGAACTGTCGAAAGCGGCGGAAGAAGGGCTCGTCGGCCAGGCCCCCGGGCAGCAGGGGCAGCAGCGCATCGGGAGTGACCGCCGCGATGACGGCATCGGCAGGCAGCGTCTCTCCTCCCTCCAGCGCGACGCCCGCTGCCCGGCCCCCAGCAGCTATCACTCGCCGGACAGCGGTGCCGGTGCGCACCTGCCCTCCTCGGGCCGCAAGGTAGTCCTTCACGGCCCCCTCCAGGAGGGTAGAAAGGCCCACCCGCGAGTAGCCAATGGCCGAGGCCCGAGCGTCGTGCAGGAACCCTACCTGGAAGACCATCGCCGCCAGGTCCGTGCTGGCGCTGTCCAGTTCCTCGTTGAGCGTGGGCCGCACGATGAGGTCCCAGAACACGCGGGCGATGTGGCGTGTCTGGCCGTGAGCCCGCAGCCATTCGCCGAAGGGAACGCTGTCCAGCTCTGGATGCCGGCTGCGGTCCAGCGAATGCAGGCGGAAGAGGGCGTAAGCGGCCAGGAGCTTCTCGCCCAGAGACAGCGGTCGGTAGCGCAGGAAGGAGCCTAACAGGTGCAGGGGCGGAGGCGCCTTGCCGGCCCTCAGCACGCTGGTGCCCGTTAGCTTGTCGATGACCCTCAGGCGCAGCCGGGGTTGCAGGCTGGTGTGCGCCAACACGCCGAGCCTGTCCAGGAAGGAGATGTACTCCCGGCAGCACCGCAGGAAGACATGCTGGCCGTTATCGGCCTCGTGCCCGCTCCGGCCGTCCAGGAATGAGTAGGCACGACCGCCGAGGAAGGGCCGCTTCTCGAGGACCGTGACCTGCAGGCCGACGTCCGCCAGGTCGCAGGCAGCCGCCAGCCCGGCCAGTCCACCGCCGACGATTACGACCCGGCCCTTCACAGGGGCACCACGCTCCTCACCAGCTCACGACCGGCCAGGGCCAGCTTGGTGCCGGCGCCCAGGGACACTCTGCGCTCGAGTACTACTTCCGGCCGCCGCGCAATCCGCTCCAGTATGCGCAGGTAGATGCCCGCCATAGCGCCCACACAGGCCCGTGGGCGCCGGGGTAGGAGCGGCAGGAGCTGGAGGCCGCTGCGGTAGTACTCCCGCGCCCTCTCCACCTGGAAGGCCATCAGCCGGTAGAAAGCCGGGCCGGTCTCGCCCCGGAGCAGCGCCTCTTCGCCGTAGCCGAAAGCGGCCATCTCGTCCTGGGGCAGGTAGACGCGGCCGCGGGCGAGGTCCTCCTGCACGTCCCTGAGGATGTTGGTGAGCTGCAGGGCGATGCCCAGGTCAGCGGCGCGGCGCCGCGCCTCGTCTCCGCCGCGGTAGCCGAAGACCTCGATGCAGATGAGGCCCACCACCGAGGCCACCAGGTAGCAGTAGTGCTCCAGGTCGCGGAACGTGGCATAACGGCGCTGGCGCAGGTCCATCTCCACGCCGTCTATCAGGTGGAACAGGTACTGGTGGGGTATAGCGAAAGCGGTCACCGCGTCGTGCAACGCGAGGAACACGGGCCCCTCTGGCCGGCCAGCCAGGCAGCGTCGCAAGTCCTCGCGCAGGCGGTCGAGCCCCGCTGCCTTCTGCTCCTCGCCCGGGCCGTCGTCGTCCACGATGTCGTCGCACAGCCGGGCGAAGGCATAGGCCGCGTAGATCGCCCGGCGCTGGCGCGGGGGCAAGAGCAGGAAGCCGTAGTAGAAGTTCTTGGCCTCGGCCCTGGCCACGGCCGCGCAGTGGGCGTATGCCTGGGCCAGCTCTATGCTCATGTCAGCCCCCGCACGCGGACGGGGACGGGCAGGAGGCCACGCAGAACCAGGGCAGCCTTGCGCGCCCGCGACAGCGTAGGCCGGCGGTGGAGCACATCGTAGTCGATGGCCTCGATGGCGTCCAGAATCGCCAGCCCCCCCAGGTTGAAGAGTTTTATGTCGAGTCTCAGGCGCCCCTGGACCATCGGCACCAGCCGCAGCCCACGCGCGAACAGCTCCCTGGCCCGCCCGACCTCGAACGCCATCAGGCGGCGGAACCGGTGGTCGTATTTGCGGGCCAGCAGGTCGCTCTCCTGGTAGCCATACGCGCGCATGTCTTCCAGCGGGATGTAGATGCGCCCCTTCTCCAGGTCGACCGAGACGTCCTGCCAGAAATTGGCCAGTTGGAGGCCGGTGCACGTAGCATCGGCCAAGCGCTGCCGCTCCCGGTCACGGTAGCCGAACAGGTACAGAACCAGATGGCCCACAGGGTTAGCCGAGTGCTCGCAATACCGGAGCAGATCGGCGTAGGTAGCGTATCGGCCCTGGCGCTGGTCCATACGGTTGGCCTCGATGAGCTTGAGGAAGGGCTCGGGGGGTATGTCGAACTGGCGCACAGTGTGGGCCAGGGCGACGAAGACAGGGTGGCGGGCGTTCCCCTCGTAGGCACGCCGCAGTTCGGCCTCCCACTCGTCCAGCAGGGCCAGGCGGTCGCCTTCGGCCTCGTCCCCCAGATCGTCCACGCCGCGGCAGTAGGCATAGACCACGTACATATGGGGCCGAAGGCGCCTGGGCAGGAACCAAGAGGCGACGGTAAAGTTCTCGTAGTGCGCCAGCGCCAGCCGGCGGCAGTAGTCTACGGCCTCTTCCAGGCTGTAGGTCTTGGCCTGGGCGTGGGCTAACAAATGGGCTAGCACCTCCCCTGGGCGCGGAATGGCGATGGCCACCCTTCCTTCCGGGGACTGCGGCTGCGCCCGGGGAGGCGGACGGGGAGAAACCGGACTATATATGATAAGTGCAGCTCTCGTGCCCGTCTCGACCGGCCGCGGGCGCGCGTCGCCCCCTCTGTCAGAGCGGGAGTCCCTCTCAGCCCCCTTTCTTCGGTCGCTCACCCTGATTTTAGGGCGAGGAAGCGATATGTCAATAGCGCGGAGCGGCCGTGTCTAGCGTCCCTGCTCCCGCTCTCCTGCGGCGAGCCCATCTGCGGCCACCCGGGCTGCGGCCGGTGGCTACCGATCGCGCCAGGGCCTCTCGCGCCGGGCGCCAGATGCCTCCTCGAGGGCAACGGCGGCGTTGACGAGGGCGAGGTGGCTCAGCCCCTGAGGATAGTTGCCGAGATATTCGCCCGTATCGGGGTCCATCTCCTCGGGCAGGAGGCCCAGGGCGCTGGCGCGCGCCACCAGCTCCTCGAAGCGGGACACTGCCTCCTCTTGCCTCCCTACCTTGGCCAGCGCCTCCACTAGCCAGAAGCTGCAGGGCAGGAAAGCGCCCTCGTGGCCGGGCAACCCGTCCTCAGCTAGGTAGCGGTAAACCAGAGGCCCATGGCCGAGCCTGCCCATGACCACCTCCAGCGTGCCGGCGACTAGCGGATGATCTCTGGGGAGGAAGTCCTTGACCAGGACGAGCAGGTTAGAGGCGTCGGGCGACGGATCGTCGTAGGCCCGCGCGAGGTAGGGCGGCGAACCTGCCGTTCCCCTGGCCAGCACATCGGACTTTATCCGCTCCTGCTCTCGGCTCCACCGCCGGACGTCGCCCGGGAGATGGAGCCGGTGGGCCGCTTGGACCACCCGTCCCAGGGCCACCCAGGCCATGACCTTGGAGTACACGAAATGCTTGGCCTCGCTGCGCACCTCCCAGATGCCCCGGTCCGGTTCTCGCCACCGCTCCACGACTTCCTGGGCCAGGCGGGACAGGGGTATCCAGGCCTCGGACTCGCGTGCCCTCCCGAACTCGCGACACAGCCCGAAGAAGTCCAGCACTTCGCCGTACACGTCCAGTTGCCTCTGCGCGTGGGCTGCGTTTCCCACTCTCACCGGCCGGGAGGCGCGGTATCCCGCCAGGTGGGCCAGTTCCCGTTCGGGCGGCACGCAGTCCCCGTCCAGGCCGTACATCACCTGCAGGCCATCGGCGCAGTGGCATCCGTCGAGGGCCTTCAGCACCCAGTCCGCGTAGCAGTCGGCCTCGTGGCGGTAGCCCAGGGAATACAGGGCGCTCACGGTCATGGCAGCGTCGCGCAGCCACGAATATCGGTAGTCCCAGTTCCGGACACCGCCCACGTCTTCGGGCAAGGAGGTAGTGGGGGCAGCCACTACCGCCCCGCTGGGCGCGTGAAAGAGCAGGCGCAGCGCCAGGGCCGATCGGACGACCGCCTCGCGCCACGGCCCCCGGTACGAGCAGCGACTGGCCCACCGGCGCCAGCTACTGGCTGTCTCCCTCAGGGAGCGTTCCCAGTCGGACACCGCCTCGGCGTTGCCAGACTGCAGGGCGAGGGCCAGCACATCGCCTTCTCGCAGCCGCAACTGGCCCTCTGCGGCCCCGCCCCGCACGGACAGCGGCGCTGTGCTCTCGAGGGTAACTGTGGAGCTACCGGCCGCGAAGGACAGGCTGTGCGGGCCGCCTTGCAGGCGGGCGCGGGAGCGTCCGTAGTCCGGACGCGGCCAGTAGAGGGTCTCCACCGTCACTTCGCCGGCCAGACAGCGCGCCACCCGGTAGAGCACAGACCGCCCCTCGATGAGTCCGTTCTCCCCGCACGTGCAGGCCACGAAGTCCGTCACCTCGAGGCAGCCGCCAGGAGCGTCGAACGTCGTAACCAGGACGTTGGTGTCGTCCAGGTAGCGTTGGGCCGATGCGAACGGCCCCTGCGGGGCGATGCGGAAACGGCCGCCGACGTGCTCGTCCAGCAGCGCGGCGAAGATGCTGGGCGAGTCGAACCTGGGCCAGCACAGCCAGTCCAGCGAACCGTCGCGGGCAATGAGGGCGGCCGTGTTGCCGTCCCCGGCCACCCCGTAGTCGGCGATGGGCGGGTAGGGGCGGATTACCGCTTTCACATCTCCTCCCGCGCCTGGGATACCTCGACCACCGTCTTCAGGTCGTCCGGCGACCGCTGCCAGCCGCTCGCCACCTGCTCCATGGTGAGGCGGCGGGTAATCATGGCGGGCAGCACGCCCGGCCAGCGCGCCTCGATCTCGCGCATGCGCGACACGCCCGCCTGGAAGTGGCGCCTGTTCGCGCTGACGCTGCCGAAGACCGCCTTGTTCTGCAGCACCATATCCAGGCTAAGGCGGTCGGCCTCGATCTGTAGCGTGCGGTCTCCGGCCGAGATACCGAGGAGGCACACGATGCCACTCGCTCCCGCCAGGCCGATGGCCGCGAAGGCCAGAGGACTCTGGCCCGTAGCCTCGACCACGATGTCGACGGGGCCCACGTCAGCCACCAGCCGAGACTCGAGAGGGTGCTCCCGGGCCCAGATATAGCGGGCCCCAACGGCCTCGGCCAGTTCGCGCTTGACACCTTTCTCCACCAAGTCGTAAACGTAGACCTCCAGCCCGCGTAGCCGCAGCAACAGGGTGCTGAGGAGCCCCACTGGGCCCGCCCCAAGTACCAAGGCCTTTTCCGGCCGGGCGGCCATACGGCTCTCCAGGCGCCACACCTGTTCCATGGCCTTTTCCACTACTGCAAGCGGCTCAAGGAGGACGGCCGCCGGGACCAGCTCTCGCGGCACCTTGACTAGGAACTGGGGCTGCTCGGCGTAGAACTCGGCCAGGAAACCGTGGCGGCCTTTGATGCCGCGTTCGGTGTAGAGCCCGCTCAGGCACATGTCCGGCTGGCCAGCGGCGCAGTTGGGGCAGGGCAGAGGGTCGGGGCGGCGCACCGTCGCCACCACCCAGTCCCCAGGCGAGAGGTCGCCGGTGCCGCCGGCCGTCGCGTGGTGGACCTGCCCCAGGCTCTCGTGGCCGATGACCAGGCTGTCTTCTCCCCGCGGCGCCTCGCCGTACCGTCCCGAGACCAGCTCGTCGTCGGTCCCGTCCAGACCGACGATGCGGACACCCACCAGCACCGGGCCATCGCTGGGCAGGGGCATATCCACTAGGCGCACGTTCCCCGCCTTCCCTGGCGACACCGCTACCGCCTTCATCGCTCTCCCCTCGCCCGGGCTTCGCGGCCTTCAGGTTCGGCCGGGCGAGATGCCAGATGCACAGGGTGGCCGCCATAGGCATGGCGCAGAATGGCTACAGCCTTGGCCGACGCCGAGTCCTGGTCGCGGTACTGCATGAGGGCCAACTGGGCGGCACTGGTCACCGGGGTGGGAATGTCCTGTCCCAGGGCCCATCCCAGCACCCACTTGACCTCCCCGGTGTCCTCCACATAGGAGGACAGGCGCTCCAAGCCGTCCCACTGCCTGAGGGCCTCGGCCATCAGCTCCACCAGCCAGCCGCGTATGACCGAGCCATGTTGCCAGCTATCGAGGAGCGCCGCGATGTCGAGGGCGTATCCCGAGCGCATGAGCAGCTCCACCCCCTCGGCGATGGCCTGCACCATACCGAACTCGATGGCGTTGTGTACCAGCTTGACGAAGTGGCCCGCCCCCGGCGGGCCAGCGTAGAAGACGGCCTCCTCGTCCACGGCCAGGTCGCGGAGTAATGGCGCCAGCGCCTGGAAGGCGTCCGGGTCACCGCCTACCATGAAGCATGCGCCCCCACGGGCGCCAGGGACGCCGCCGCTAGTACCTACGTCGAGAAAGCGCACCCCAGCGCGGCCCAGCAGGTCGTGACGGCGGATAGAGTCCTGCCAGTGCGAGTTGCCGCCGTCGGCCACGATGTCGCCCGGCGACAGGAGGCGGCAGAGGGAGCGACAGACACGCTCCGTGGGCGGGCCGTGGGGCACGTACAGGAGGACGCAGCGGGGCGAAGGCAGCGCCGCGACGAGGTCGGCCAGCGAGCTCGCGGGCTCTATCCGCTCCCGGGAGGCCGCCGCGAGCGCCTGAGGATCGCGGTCGTGGGCCACGACCTGATGGCCCTTGGCCACGGCTTGCCTGGCCAGGTTGGCGCCCATCCGCCCGAGTCCGACGATCCCGAACCTCATCCCGTTCTACCCCTTTCCCCGCGGGATGCCGTCCGCTCGGGCGGCCCCCATCGTTGCCTCTTCACCCATGTTAACCCCATATCCGGCACTAACACCAGCCGACCGTGGGCCGCCCTCGCCGCCGCGCGCTGTTGTCGGAAAAACTGCAGGTCTAACCGGTCGCGCCAACGTCAGCGGCGCCGACGTACGGTGGTCCGATGCTATCCGTGTTCTTTCCCACCCATTGGCCGATGGCTGGTCCCGACTATGCGGCGGGACGGACGCGCACCGGCCGGGCAGGGACCAGCCCCACCGAAGCCGCGGCCTGTCGGCCGCCAGCCAACGGTGCAGACGGCGGGGAGGTCGCTAAAATAGGATAGGGCCCGAAACGGGACACTGGCCTGGGGATGCAGGATGCCGGGCCAGGCCTGGCCGACACCGGAGCCGGAGATGTCGACCGCTGCAGATGACGGTCGGAGGGAACGGAAAATCCTGCCCGTGCCAGCGACGAGAGAAGGGCCCACGGGTTGCCCAGCGGGGCTGGCGGCCGGTGTGACGGTGAGGTGTTGATAACGGTCAGGGTCCGGGCGTCCGGTGCGACCATGCGGAGGGGTGCCGGAGCGGCTGAACGGGGCGGTCTTGAAAACCGCTAGGGCCCCGCGCCGGGCCCGCGTGGGTTCGAATCCCACCCCCTCCGCCAGCAGATAGGACCAGAACTCGCCGCCACGCCAGGCCAGCCCGTCCGCCAGCGCAGCTCAATGCCCATAGGCGGAAAGGACGGGCAGGCAGCAGCGCGCGGACTCATGCGCCCCCGCCGCTGCAGGCGCATACCGCCAACGGCATGACAACGAGATAGAGATGATGTCCCCCGACTGTCGCCTCCGGCCTCGTACGCGCCGCTCGCAAACAGGAATGCCACCTTCGTCCCGCTAGCACGGAGCCGCCTGCCCCGCGGTTCTGTCACGGACAGCCGTATGTTATGGTATTGGTGCGCGGCACCCTGCCCGCACCATCGCCTCGGAGGTAAGCGGTGAAAGTCCACGAGTTCCAGGCCAAGCAACTCCTGCAAGAGTACGGTGTGCCCGTCCCCAATGGTCGAGTGGCCCAGTCCCCCGCCGAAGCGGAGGCCATCGCCCGCGAGCTGGGTGTGCCTGTGGCCGTCAAGGCCCAGATCCACGCCGGTGGCCGTGGCAAGGCTGGCGGCATCAGGCTCGCCTCGAGTCCGGAGGAGGCACGCGACGCCGCGGCCCAGATCCTGGGCCGTCGGCTGGTCACTCACCAGACAGGCCCCGAAGGGAGACTTGTCCGCTCGGTGCTGGTTGAGGAAGCGGTGCGCCCGGCACGTGAGCTGTACCTGGCGGTGGTGGTGGAGAACGCCCTCGGCCTGCCAGTGATGATGGCCTCCGACGCCGGGGGAGTCGATATCGAGGAGGTGGCCGCGGCCACACCGGAGCGCATCCATCGCCTGCCCGTGGACCCGGCCATCGGCTTCCAGCCTTTCATGGGCAGGGAACTGGGCCTGGCTATCGGCCTCGGCGGCGAGCTGCTCAGGCAGGGCGTGCAGGCCATGGCCGGTCTTTACCGCCTGTTCGTCGAGAAGGACTGCTCCCTGGCTGAGATCAACCCCCTGGTGGTCACCGAGGACGGCCGGCTGTTGGCGGCCGATGCCAAGGTGAACTTCGACGACAATGCCCTGTTCCGCCACCCCGAGGTGCAGGCCCTGCGCGACCCCCACGAGGAGGACCCCCTGGAGGTCCAGGCCCAGCAGATGGGCATCAACAACTACGTGCGCCTCACCGGCAACATCGGCTGTGTAGTGAACGGCGCCGGACTGGCCATGGCCACCATGGACGCCATCAAGCTGGCAGGGGGCGACCCGGCCAACTTCTTGGACATCGGCACCGTGAACAACGTCGAGCGGGTAGTCAACTCGTTCCGCATCCTCACCTCCGATGAGCAGGTGCGCGCCATTCTCATCAACATCTTCGGCGGGATGGCCCGAGTGGACGTCATCGCCGAAGGGGTAGTGCGCGCATTTCAGGAGATGGATGTCCGCGTGCCGGTCGTAGTGCGGCTGGCCGGCACTAACGTAGAAGCGGGGGAGCGCATCCTGGCCGAGTCGGGCCTGCCAGTGGTGCGGGCCAAGGACCTGGGCGAGGCCGCCCAGAAGGCGGTCGCCGCAGCCCGGGGCGAACTGTAGGCCCATCGCCGCTTCCTGCCGGTCGGCGGGAGGGCCATCATAGGGCTAGGGCCAGCCCCGCGGCCAGCGTGGCCAGGCTGACGGCCAGAGCCCCCCACTCAGCCGCCGCCACAGACCTGCCGGCCCCCCACAAAAAGGCCTGGTTCAGGAGGCTGTGGGCAGGCACCAGGACCAGCGCCGCCCAGGCGCTCAACTCCATCGCCAGAGTGAACCCAACGTGTAGGGCGGTGGCCGAGTAACGCTCCAGCGACCGCCACCAGGACCAGGGGCTGGCAGCGAGTTCGGCGACGGCGGCATCCACTAGCGACGCTTGCCCCTGGGCCGGAGCGCCCTGCTGCAGTCGCCACAGCACGGCGGACTCGAGGACGTGGTAGGGCACCTCGGCGAGACCCCAGCCCAGCCCCAACCAATAGGCCTCGTCGGCGCTGTGGGCGAAGCCCAAGACCATAGCCAGCCTGACCAGTTCCTCGGCGGGCCCGGAAAGCCACACGCCCACCGCGGCACGCCCCATCCTGCCCAGCGCAAAGATGGCCGGCACTCGAACAGCCAGGGCGAGACACCAGCCGCCCGCCCCGACGCCGAGCATGGGCAGGCTCGCCTCGAGCCGTAGCAGAAGAGCGAGGGCGACGAACAGGGCCGGCAGCGGCGCCAGAGCGGCTAGGGACCTAGCCACGTCCCGGCACTCCCGCCATCATGCCTCAGGCGCGATTCGGGATCCATGTCCAGTCTATCGTTCAGCACGTCCGGAAAAAGGGGACGGCCAGCAGGCCCGCTCTCCCGCGATTTCCCCGATAGGGTGGCCGCGGGCCAGGAGCGCGTCCAGGGCGAGAGTGACAACCTGCGGCTCCGTACCGAGGGTGGCTAACATCGCCTCCATTCGCGGCAACCATTACGCGGTGGCAAAAGTATAGGCAGATATAACCGGACTGTCATTAGCTGCTCACTAAGCTCGCAGCGGCAGCAGGGGGCTTTCGCCATCGTGGGTGGGCATCTTATGATAGCTGGCGGCAGGAGGAGAGGCGTGCCCCTTCCCCAGGTGCAGGCGGCCATCCGCGACCTCAGGCAGGCGCACCGTCAGCTCCTGCGCCTGGTGGACTCCCTCGACCCCGACGACTGGTATCGTTACGTCCCCTATGGCGAGTGGACGGTCAAGGACCTGGTGGCCCACCTGGTGGGCGACATGAGCCCGGGCGGGGCGGGCCTCGTCCTGGCCGGCATCCTCACGCCGGAGTTCATCGCCGGCACCGCCGAGAGCCTCGACCGCCGGGCCATGAACGCCCGCCTGGTGGCCGAGCGGGCCCGCCTCACGCCCGCCGACCTGCGCCAGCTCCTCTTCCACTCCCACGACCGCTTCATCGCCGCTGCCCGACGCATCGGCAAGCGCCACCTGCACTACCTGGAGATGCCGGTGCCCATGGGCCCCGGCTACACCCTGCGGGTGGAGGACTGGCTCTGGGCGGGCTACCACGACCGCCAGCACGCCGACGACATCCGCCGCGCCCTGGCCCGCGAGTGGCGTCCGGAACCCCTGACCTTCCTTCCCGAGATAGAGGCGAAGTTCCGCCTCCTCTGGCGCTACCGCGAGGGCTTCCTGCGGGCGGTCTATTCCCTGGCCGACGACGCCTGGGACGAGCTCTGCCCCGAGACTCCCGGCTGGACCTACCGCGACCTGCTGGCCCACGTGGCCAGCAACGACCTGCGGGTGCACCTGCGGCTGAGGGTGGTGCTGGGGGAGGAGCCGCCCGCTGCCCTGGACGCCCTGCGCGACGTGGACGGGTGGAACCAGCAGCAGGTAGAGGCCAGGCGGGGCCGCAGCGTGCGCCAACTGGTGGACGAGCTGGCCGCCAATCGTCACGAGACGCTGCGCCTCCTGTCGCGGCTGCAGCGCCAGCACCTGACGGCCGCCATCACCCTGGCCGACGGCCGGCAGATGTCGCTGCTGGAATACGTCGAGATGTTCGCCGCCCACGAGGCGCTGCACGGCGGGCAGATGGTGCCCGCCAGCCGCGCCCGTCGCTGGCAGAAGCAGCCGGTATCCTGAGCGAGGAGCGAGGCCCATGCCCATCCTGGTGGACCGCGAGACGAAGGTGGTGGTGCAGGGCATCACCGGTCGCGAGGGCTCCTTCCAGACCCGTCGCTGCATCGAATACGGCACCAAGGTGGTGGCGGGGGTGACGCCCGGTCGCGGCGGCGAGGAGATGGAGGGGGTGCCGGTGTTCGACACGGTGCGGCAGGCGGTGGCCAGCACCGGCGCCGACTGCTCCCTCATCTTCGTGCCTGCCCCGGCCGCCGCCGATGCCATCCTGGAGGCGGCCTACGCCGAGGTCCCCCTCATCGTCTGCATCACCGAGGGCATCCCGGTGCTGGACATGGTGCGGGTCAAGCGCTATCTGCGGGGCTCGGGCATCCGCCTCATCGGCCCCAACTGTCCGGGGGTCATCACGCCGGGCCAGTGCCGGGTGGGGATCATGCCCGGCGACGTGTTCAGCCCGGGGCCGGTGGGGGTCATCTCGCGTTCGGGCACGCTGGTCTACGAGGCGGTGGCCCAGCTCACGGCGCGGGGCATCGGCCAGAGCACCTGCGTGGGCGTGGGAGGCGACCCCGTCATCGGCACGGCGCCGGTGGAGGTGCTGCGCCTGTTCAACGAGGACCCGGACACCAAGGCGGTGGTGCTCATCGGCGAGATCGGCGGGACGGCCGAGCAGGAGGCGGCGGCCTACATCGCCAGCGAGATGCGCAAGCCGGTCATCGCCTTCATCGCCGGGGCGACGGCGCCGCCGGGAAGGCGCATGGGCCACGCCGGGGCCATCATCGTGGGCGAGGCGGCCACCGCCCAGGCCAAGAAGGAGGCGCTGGCGCGGGCGGGCGCCGTCATCGTGGACAGCCCAGCCGACATCGGCGCCGTCACCGAGCGAGTGCTGCAGGAGCGGGGGCTCCTGGCGGTGGGCTAGGCGCCCGCCCGCGCGGACGGGGGCAGCGCCTGCCCCAGGCCCCCTCGTAAGTGGCCCTGGAGCGCGGCTCGAAAGCTCCGGCACAGCCGGCGCTGTTCGCTCCTCGTGTCCGCCGCCCTGAGCGGTCGGTGGTGGCTTCGGGACGTCTCGCAGCCCTGCACGTGTCTCGCACAGTCGGCGGCCCTTGACAGGCGGCGGGGGCCGGGCCACCCTGTCCCCTTGCCGAGTGCGGGCGTTGGGGTGCAGGCATGGAGGTCATTCCGGCCATAGACATCATGGGCGGGCGCTGCGTGCGCCTCGCCCAGGGCGACTACGGGCGGGCGACGGTCTACGCCGACGACCCGGCAGCGGTGGCCCGTCGCTTCCAGGCGGTGGGGGCGCCCCGGCTGCACGTGGTGGACCTGGACGGCGCCCGCGAGGGCCGGCCGGTGAACCGGCAGGCGGTGGCGGCGGTGCTGGCGGCCGTCTCGCTGCCGGTGCAGGTGGGTGGGGGCGTCCGCACCCTGGAGGACATCGCCGCCTATCTGGAGATGGGCGCCGACCGCTGCGTGCTGGGGACCGCCGCCGTGGAGGACGAGGCGCTGCTGAGGGAGGCGCTGCGTCGCTTCCCCGGGCGCATCGCCGTGGCGGTGGACGCCCGCGGCGAGCGGGTGGCCACCCACGGCTGGCTGCGGGAGGCGGAGCTTTCGCCCGCCGCGCTGGTGGAGCGGCTGCTGGCCCTGGGCGCCCGCGTCTTCGTTTACACCGACGTGCTGCGCGACGGCACCCTCGCCCGCCCCAACCTGGAGGGGGTGCGGCGCCTGGCCGAGGGCCTGAAGGCGAGGGCGCCCGATGCACTGCTCCTCTGCGCCGGGGGCGTATCGTCCCTGGCAGACCTGCTGGCCCTGGCCGAGGCGGGGGCCGACGGCGCCATCGTGGGGAGGGCGCTCTACACCGGCGACCTGGACCTGGCCCAGGCCCTGGCCGCCCTGACGTCTGGCAACCGCTAAGGTATACTGGCCCTGTAGGAGATTGGCTTCCCCGGTGAGGGGTGGGAAGGAGCGACTATGACCCAGGAGCTGAACGTCCCGGAGGACATCCGCGACCTGGTCAGGGGCATCACCCAGGGGCTGCTGGAGTTCGTGGACAAGGAGGTGGTGCCCCTGGAGGAGCGGGACAAGGACATCCTCGGCGACGAGCGCAAGCTGTTCGACGACCGTGGCTTCCTGGTGGAGCGGGCGCAGGAGGCCCGCCGCCAGGTGCGCATGCGTTCGGCCGAGGCCGGCTACTACACCATGTTCGCCCCCGAGGCCGTGGGCGGTGGCGGCGTGCCGCCACGGGCGATGGTGCTGGTGCAGGAGGGCTACTACCGTCACCTGGGGCCGGGGCGGCTCTACGCCGGCTGGGGGAAGGGCTGCCTGACCCAGCCGCCGGTAGCCAGCTTCGTGGACGGCCCATCGCACATGTTCACCTTCGCGCCGGAGGCCGTGCGCCGCGAATACCTGCCGCGGCTGCTGCGGGGGGAGAAGACCATCTGCTTCGCCCTGAGCGAGCCCGACGCCGGCTCCGACGTCTGGTCCATCAAGACCCGCGCCCGCCGCGACGGCGACGACTGGGTCATCACCGGCACCAAGCAGTGGATCACCAACGGCCCCTATGCCGACTACGCCATCGTCTTCGCCGTGACCGACGAGGAGGCGGCGGCCAAGCACCAGGGGGGCATCACCGCCTTCTTCGTGGACTGCTCCTGGCCTGGCTTCAGCAAGGACGCCGCCATCCGCGTCATGGGGCATATGGGCAGCGACTGCGGCATCCTGAGCCTGGACGGGGTGCGGGTGCCCGGCGACCACGTCATGGGGCAGGTGGGGCAGGGCTTCCAGATCGCCATGCTGGGCATCTCGGAAGGGCGGCTGGCCATCGCCGCCTCGTGCGTGGGGCTGTCGCAGTATGCGCTGGACCGCTCCCTGGCCTACGCCAAGGAGCGCAAGACCTTCGGGGTGCCCATCGCCGAGCACCAGGCCATCCAGTTCATGCTGGCCGACATGGCCATTGACATCTTCACGGCCAAGTATGCCACCCTGCAGACGGCTGCCCTGGTGGAGGCGGCGGTGCAGGGCCGGGGGCGGCCGCCGGTGAAGGAGATCTCCATCGTCAAGGCCCACTCGGTGGAGGCCTGCCAGCGGGTGTTCGACGCCGCCATCCAGGTTCACGGCGGCATGGGGCTGACGGACGACCTGCCCCTGAACGAGGGCTGGCGCATCGCCCGCACCCTGCGCATCCCCGACGGCACCTCCGAGATCCAGCGGCGCACCATCGCCCGCCAGATGCTGCGGGGCGACGTGACCTTCTAGGATGCTGGCCAAGCGCATCATCCCCTGCTTCGACGTGGCCGACGGCCGGGTGGTGAAGGGCGTCCGCTTCCTGGACCTGCGCGATGCCGGCGACCCGGTGGAGCTGGCCCGCCTCTACGACGCGGAGGGCGCCGACGAGCTGGTCTTCCTCGACATCCGCGCCTCGCCCGACAACCGCCGCACGGCGGTGGAGATGGTGGAGCGCATCGCCGACCAGGTGTTCATCCCCTTCACCGTGGGTGGGGGCATCGGCAGCGTGGAGGACATGCGCCGCATGCTGGAGGCGGGAGCGGACAAGGTGGCCATCAACACCGCCGCCGTCCGCAACCCGCAGCTCATCGCCGAGGGTGCCCACCGCTTCGGTTCCCAGTGCATCGTGGTGGCCATAGACGCCAAACGGGTGGCGCCCGACCGCTGGGAGGTCTTCATCTACGGCGGTCGCGAGGGCGGGCAGCCCACGGGCCTGGACGCCGTGGAGTGGGCGGTGCGGGCGGCCGACCTGGGGGCGGGCGAGCTGCTGGTGACGGGGATGGACGCCGACGGCACCCGCGAGGGCTACGACGTCGCCCTCACCCGCGCCATCTCGGAGGCGGTGACGGTGCCGGTCATCGCCTCGGGCGGGGCGGGCAGCCCCGAGCACATGTGGCGGGCCATCATGGAGGGGAAGGCCGACGCCGTGCTGGCCGCCTCCATCTTCCACTACGGCCACTACAGCATCCGCCAGGTGAAGGAATACCTGGCCGAACGGGGAGTGCCGGTCAGGCTATGAGCGACCTGTCCCAGCTGAGGTTCGACGAGCGGGGGCTGATACCGGCCATCGCCCAGGACGCCCGCACCGGCGAGGTGCTGATGGTGGCCTGGATGAACGCCGAGGCCCTGCGCCGCACCCTGGAGAGCGGCGAGGCCTGGTTCTGGAGCCGCAGCCGCCAGGAGCTGTGGCACAAGGGGGGCACCTCCGGCAACGTGCTGCGGGTGCTGGAGGTCTGGGCCGACTGCGACCAGGACGTGCTGCTGCTGAAGGTGGACCCCGCCGGCCCGGCCTGTCACACCGGCGAACGCTCCTGCTTCTTCCAGAAGCTCGGGTAGGGCGGACGGGCCTAGGAGCCCTTCTTCTCGCCCTCTTCGGTCAGGCCGTAGCGGCGGCGGAAGCGCTCCACCCGCCCGGCGGTGTCCACGATGCGTTGCTCGCCAGTGAAGAAGGGGTGGCAGCGAGAGCAGACCTCCACCCGCAGCAGGGGCCTGGTGGAGCGGGTCTTCCAGGTGTTGCCGCAGGCGCAGACGACGGTGGCCTCGACGTATTCGGGGTGGATGCCAGCCTTCATGACGGGGCGCCCACCTCCTCCAGCGGGTAGACGCTCACCTTCCTGCGCCCGAACTTGTCGTAAGGCTCGAACTTGACCCGGCCCTCGATCAGCGAGTAGATAGTGTAGTCGCGCCCCAGGCCGACGTTCTTGCCCGGGTAGATCTTCGTCCCGCGCTGGCGGACGATGATGCAGCCGGGCCAGACGAGCTGGCCGTCATAGCGCTTGACGCCCAGGCGCTTGGCGTTGCTGTCGCGTCCGTTCTTGGCCGAGCCGGAGCTCTTCTTGTGGGCCATGGGACATCACCACCGCTCTCTATTCTACCGCTTCCGGCGGCGGGGCGCTCTCGGCCGCCTCCTCGCTGGCGGGGGCGGCACGGCGGCGGGCGCGTCGGGGCCTCTTTTCCGGTTCGGGCCGGGGCGCCTCCTCGCCCACCAGGATGTGCTGGATGGCCAGGCGGGTATAGGGCTGGCGGTGGCCCCGCTTGCGGCGATAGCGGGTCTTGGCCTTGTATTTGAAGACCACCACCTTGTCGGCCCGCCCCTGCTCTACCACCTGGGCGATGACGCGGGCGCCCTCCACCAGGGGCGTGCCCACCCTGACGCCGGAGTCGTTGGCCACCAGCAGCACGTCGGTGATCTCGACGGTGGAGCCCACTTCCGCCGGGAGCAGCTCCACGTCTATGACCTGCTGGGGCTCGACCCGATACTGCTTGCCGCCGGTGCGAATGATGGCGTAAATGGCCGACCTCCCGTCGTCGAGGCACCAACGCCTGATTTTATACGGGCCGCCACCCTGCGTAAAGGCCGTGTGCCCATGAACGGTAGGGGCTGTGGGCGGGTGATGCGCCGCGGGCGGGAGGTGGTAGTATTAGACGGTGGTGAGCGCTGGCGGACAGCCCGTCGGGGCCGTGCGCCGGCGCCCTCGTGGGCCGGGGTGGCGGAACCGGCAGACGCGGCGGACTTAAAATCCGCTGCCGCGCCAGCGGCGTGTGGGTTCGAGCCCCACCCCCGGCACCAGCACCGCCCCCTTCCGTCCGGTCGCGCGGGGGCCGGCCGTCGGCCGGCGCCGGTTCAGGGGGCGAAGGCGCGGGGGACAGGGCCGGCCGCCCAGCCGCCATCCACCGGCAGGGCCACGCCGGTGATGAAGGAGGCCTCGTCGGAGGCCAGAAAGAGCACCGCCCGCGCCACCTCCTCCGGCTGGCCCACCCGACCGATGGGGTGCACCTGCCCCAGCCGCCGCCAGGCCTCCTCCGGGTCCTGGCTGCCACCCAGGACGTTGAGGGCCCGCTCCACCATGGGCGTGCGGATGACCCCCGGGCAGACGGCGTTCACCCGTATGCCCTGGGCGGCCCACTCCACCGCCAGCGACTTGGTGAGCAGCACCACGCCGCCCTTGGAAGCGCAGTAGGTGGAGAGGCCGGCGATGCCCATGAGCCCGGCGCCGGAGGCGGTGTTGACGATGGCGCCACCACCCACCTTCTGCATCTCGGGGATGGCATACTTGCAGCCCAGGTAGACGCCCTTCAGGTTGATGTCCAGGAGCCAGTCCCAGCGCTCCTCGGGCACGGCCGTCACCGGGCCGGAGAATTCGACGCCGGCGTTGTTGAAGAGAATGTCCAGGCGCCCGAAGCGCTCCACCGTCTCGCGCACCATGCGCTGGGCGTCGGCGTCGCGGGAGACGTCCACCTGCGTCCAGGCGGCCTCGCCGCCTCCCCGGGCGATGGCCTCGGCGGTGGCCCGTGCCCCCTCTCCGTTCAGGTCGGCGCACATGACTTTCGCTCCCTCCTGGCCGAAGAGGATGGCGGTGGCGCGGCCGATGCCGGAGGCGGCGCCGGTGACCAGCGCTACTTTCCCTTGCAGCCTCATGCTCTCCCTCCTCGCAGGGCTTCAGGCGCCCAGGGAGACCTGGGCCAGGAACTCGATGACCAGCCTGGCGGCCTCCGCGGGCTTCTCCCAGAAGTAGACGTGGCCCGCCCCCTCGATGATGGCCAGGCGGGAGCCGGGGATGCGCTCGTGCAGGATGTAGGCGTTGCGCGTGGGCACCAGCACGTCCTGGTCGCCATGGACGATGAGGGTGGGAGCGCGGATGCGGTCGAGGCGGTCGTAGGTGTCGAAGCGCTGGATGGCCGCTGCCTGGCGGTTGAGGGTCTCGATGGGGGTGGGGTTCTGCAGGCCCAGGCGCAGCATCTCCTCCAGGAAATCGTGCCCCTCCTCCAGGAAGCGAGGGGTGCAGAGGGCAGGCCAGCTCTTGCGCACCTGCTCCTCCCGCGAAAGGCCGGGTTCGGGCATCATCATCTGGATGATGTGGGGCTCGGGGGCGACGCCATGGGCCCAGCCGGGGGTGGTGCAGCCCAGCACCAGCCCCGCCACCAGGTCGGGGTGGCGCAGGGCCAGCTCCTGGGCGATCATACCGCCCATGGAGACGCCGTAGACGTGGGCCTTGCCGATGCTCAAGGAGCGCAACAGGCCGGCGGCGTCGTCGGCCATCATGGCGATGGAATATTCCACCTCGGGCTTGTCGGAGAGGCCGGTGCCCCGGTTGTCGAAGCGGATGGTGCGGAAGTGGCGGGCCAGCAGGCGGCAGGTGGGCTCCCCCCAGGAGTGGTGCTGGCCCCCGAAGCCCATGATCATCAGCAGGGGTGGCCCCTCGCCTTCGACCACGTAGTGCAGGCTGATGTCGTCCACTCTGGCCAGCGGCATGGCTCCCTCCTTCGCGCTTAGCGTCCGCTTACCGATACTCTATGCGGCCCAGGGCAGGGCGACAAGTGGTGGCCCGCGAGCGAGCGCCCCTGTAGCATGGTATTAGCTTCATGCGGGAGGCTCCCCATGTCGGAGGTCAAGTTCGGCGTGGTCATGCCCTGGGCCGGCCCCGACCTGTCGGCGGTAGAGGAGGTGGAGGCCCTGGGCTACGACTCGGTGTGGACGTCGGAGCACATCTTCTTCTACGGCCCCACCATGGACGCCTTCACGGTGCTGGCCGCCTACGCCGCCCGCACCCGACGGCTGCTGCTGGGGACGGCCGTGACCCTGTTGCCCCTGCGGCCGGCGGCGGTGGTGGCCAAGGAGGCCACCAGCCTGGACATCCTATCGGGGGGGCGCCTGATCCTGGGCGTGGGCGTGGGCGGCGAATATCCCAAGGAGTTCGAGGCCTGCGGCGTGCCGGTGCAGGAGCGGGGCGCCAGGACCAACGAGGCCATCCGCCTGCTGCGGCGGCTGTGGCGGGAGGACGTGGTCAGCCATCAGGGGCGCTTCTGGCGGCTGAACGGCGTCAGCCTGCAGCCCAAGCCGGTGCAGGCGGGAGGGCCGCCTATCTGGGTGGCGGGGCGGTCGGAGGCGGCCATGCGCCGGGCGGGACGCCTGGGCGACGGCTACGTGCCCTATCTCTTCTCGCCGGAGCGCTTCCGCGACGGCTGGGCGAAGGTGCAGGAGTATGCGCGGGCGGCGGGCCGCGACCCGGCAGCCATCACCCCGGCGCTCTACCAGTTCATCTCCCTGGCCGACTCCTACGAGGAGGCGAAGGCGGCGGCGGTGGCCGACCTGTCGCGGCGCTACAACCAGCCCTTCGAGAACCTGGTGGACCGCTACGTGGTGATGGGCACGGCCCGCGACTGCGTGCGCCGCCTGGAGCAATACGTGGAGGCGGGGGTGCGCCACTTCCTGCTGGTGTTCATCGGCCCCAGCGGGACGCGGGAGCAGGCGCGGGCCTGCGCCCGCGACGTGCTGCCCGCCCTGCGCTAGGGCGCCGGCGGTGCTAGGCTGAGGGTGAGGGGGCGAGAGGGTGCGCGAGCTAGACCTGGACGGCGCCCGGGCGCTGCTCCTCACCGGCGAGGACTATGCCATCCTGACGGAGGCGGACTTCGGGGCGCCGGGGCTGCAGGCCACGGAGGTGCTGGGGCCCTTCGTTCCCCTGCACGCCTGCGGCCCCCTGCTGACGGTGCACGACGCCCGCATGCAGCCGCACCTGGGCATCGGCCACCACCCCCACCGCTTCAACGAGCGCCTGTTCTACATCCTGGAAGGGGCCATGGACCACGACGACGCCCTGAACGGCATCCGCGGGCGCATGGAGCGGGGCGACCTGGGGCGGCTGACGGAGGGGCGCCGGGGTATGCTCCACCAGGAGTGGAACCACGGCGACAGCCCCGCCCGCGCCTTCATCCTGGTCTACGAGACGGAGCCGGTGCCGGAGCGGGCCTCCTTCGCCGTGCTGAGGGACGCCGAGGCGCCCCGCTACGAAGAGGCGCCCGGCGTGCAGAGCAAGGAGCTGGTGGGCCCCCGCGCCCGCTTCACCCTCCACGGCGACATCCGCCTCTACCTGGACAGCGCCCTGGACGAGGGGGCGGCTTTGGAGCAGACGCTGGCCCCCGGCGAGGGCGCCCTCCTCTATCCGCTGGAAGGGGAGCTGGCCCTGGCGCCGGACGGCCCGCCTCTGGTTGCCGGCGAATGCCTGCTGCTGGTGCCGGGGCCGGGCGAGAGGCGTCTGCGGACGGTGGCGCGGAGGCGGTCGCGGCTGCTGCGGGCCGTCTTCGGCCCCGGGCGGGGGCTGGTGCTGGGGCGTCCGTTGCCGCGGCCGGGCGGGTAGGGGCGGCGCCTTGCAGGTGGGGGGCGGCCTCTGCTAGTATTCGTATCTGGGTGGGGCTGTAGCTCAGCTGGGAGAGCGCCTCAATGGCATTGAGGAGGTCAGGGGTTCGAGTCCCCTCAGCTCCACCAAAAAGGTCGTCGGCGGAGGGGCCCCCCGCACTGCGGGGGGCCTAAAGGTGTTGGGGGAGCGGTGGCGCCGGAAGAGCAACTGGCCTTGGTGGGGAGGCTGGCCTTCGCCGCCGTGCTGGGGGCCTTCATCGGCCTGCAGCGGGAGCTGCAGGGCTACCCGGCGGGCATTCGCACCCTAGCGCTGGTGGCCATGGGCTCGGCCCTCTTCACCGGCGTCTCCCGCCTGCTGGCTGGCGACGACCGGGTGGCGGCGGGCATCGTGACCGGCATCGGCTTCCTGGGGGCGGGGGTCATCTTCCGCGAGGGCTACACGGTGAAGGGCATCACCACCGCCGCCAGCATCTGGGCGGCGGCCGCCATCGGCATGGCGGCGGCCATAGAGCTCTACCTGGTGGCCGGCCTGGGGGCGCTGACGGTGGTGGCGGTGCTGGGCGCCCGCCCCCTGACGCGGCGCATGGACGCCACCCTGCGCCGCTTCTTCGGCGCCGAGGGGGAGTCGGCGGTGGAGGAGAGGGCCCCCGGGCCCGAGGTGCGCCGCTGAGTCCGTGAGCCGAGGAAGAGCCGCGAGGGAAGGAGATGGCCGACCGCTACAACCCCCGCGAGATCGAGCGCAAGTGGCAGGAGCGCTGGGAGCGGGACGGGCTCTACCGCACGCCCGACGACGACCCGCGCCCCAAGTTCTACTTCCTGACCATGCTCCCCTACACCTCGGGCGACCTGCACATCGGCCACTGGTATGCCATGGCGCCGTCGGACGCCGCCGCCCGCTACCGGCGCATGCGGGGCTACAACGTCCTCTTCCCTATGGGCTTCGACGCCTTCGGGCTGCCGGCCGAGAACGCAGCCATCAAGCACGGCATCCACCCCAAGAAGTGGACCTACGACAACATTGAGCGCATGCGCGGCCAGCTCAAGACGATGGGGGCTATGTTCGACTGGTCGCGGGAGGTCATCACCTGCGACCCCGAATACTACCGCTGGAACCAGTGGTTCTTCCTGAAGATGTATGAGCGGGGGCTGGCCTACCGCGCCCTGGCCCCGGCCAACTGGTGCCCCTCCTGCCAGACGGTGCTGGCCAACGAGCAGGTGCTGCCCGATGGCACCTGCGAGCGCTGTGGCACCGCCGTCACCCACCGCGACCTGGAGCAGTGGTTCTTCCGCATCACCGCCTACGCCGACGAGCTGCTGGACCACTCCAAGATCCAGTGGCCGGAGCCGGTGGTGGTCATGCAGAAGAACTGGATCGGCCGCTCGGAGGGGGTCGAGGTGGCCTTCGGGCTGGAGGTGCCGGGGGTGGAGGAGCGGGAGATACGGGTGTTCACCACCCGCCCCGACACCATCTACGGCGTCACCTTCATGGTGCTGGCGCCGGAGCACCCTCTGGTGCCGAAGATAACGGCGCCGGAGCGCAGGCGCGAGGTGGAGGAATACGTGGAGCAGGCGCGGCGGCAGACGGAGGTGCAGCGCCTCTCCACCGCCCGCGAGAAGACGGGGGTGTTCACCGGCGCCTACTGCCGCAACCTGCTGTCGGGGGAGCTGGTGCCCATCTTCGTCGCCGACTACGCCCTGATGTGGTATGGCACCGGCGCCGTCATGGGAGTGCCCGCCCACGACCAGCGGGATTTCGAGTTCGCCCAGAAGTTCGGCCTGCCCATCAAGACTGTGATCGCGCCCCCGGGCTGGGACGGCTCCCCCCTGGAAGCGGCCTACGAGGGGCCGGGGACGATGGTGGACTCGGGGCCCTTCACGGGGCTGCCCTCGGAGGAGGGGAAGGCGGCGGTGGCCCGCTACGTGGAGGAGAAGGGCTGGGGCCGCCGGCGGGTCATGTATCGTATGCGGGACTGGCTCATCTCCCGCCAGCGCTACTGGGGCACCCCCATACCCATCGTCTACTGCGACCAGTGCGGCACGGTACCGGTGCCCGAGGAGCAGTTGCCCATCGTGCTGCCCGAGGACGTGGACTTCCGGCCCACGGGCGAGTCGCCCCTGGCCCGCCACGAGGGGTTCGTCAGCACCGCCTGTCCCCGCTGCTCGCGCCCCGCCCGCCGCGAGACGGACACCATGGACACCTTCGTGGACTCCAACTGGTATTTCATGCGCTACCTGAGCCCCCACTACGACAAAGGCCCCTTCGACCCGGAGCTGGGGCGCAAGTGGCTGCCGGTGGACCAATACACGGGCGGGGCGGAGCACGCCGTCATGCACCTGCTCTACGCCCGCTTCTTCTGGAAGGTGTGCCGCGATCTGGGGCTGGTGGAGGGCGACGAGCCCTTCCTGCGCCTGTTCAACCAGGGCCAGATCCTGGGGCCCGACGGCCAGCGCATGAGCAAGTCCCGCGGCAACGTGGTGGCCCCCGACGAGCAGGTGGAGCGCTGGGGGGCGGACACCTTCCGCTGCTACCTGATGTTCCTGGGGCCGTGGGAGCACGGCGGCCCCTTCACCTTCCAGGGCATCCAGGGCATCTGGCGCTGGCTGAACCGCGTCTGGAACATCGCCCAGGCTAGACCAGCGGTGGACGAGTCCGCCGACCCCCTACCCCTGCGCAAGCGGTTGCACCGCACCATCCAGCGGGCCACCGAGGACATGGAGAAGTTCCGCTTCAACACCCTCATCGCCGCGCTGATGGAGCTGACCAACGACCTGCAACGGGCGCTGCAGTCGGGGCCGGTGCACCCGGCGGCCTGGGAGGAGGCGGTGGACGCGCTGCTGCTGATGATGGCCCCCCTGGCCCCCCACATCGCCGAGGAGCTTTGGGAGCGGCGCGGCCGCCCCTACAGCGTCCACCAGCAGTCGTGGCCTGCCTACGACCCCGAACTGGCCCGCCCGGAAGAGGTGACGCTGGTGGTGCAGGTCAACGGGCGCCTGCGCGACCGCCTGACGGTGCCGGCCGACATCTCCGAGGAGGAGGCCAAGCAGCTCGCCCTGGGCAGTGAGCGGGTGCGACCCCATATCGGCGAGCGGGCCATCCGCCGCATCGTCTACGTGCCGGGCAAGCTGGTGAACATCGTGGTGGGCTAGGGTGCCCAGGGTGCGGGCGCGCAGGGTCATCGCTGCGCCCCTGGCCCAGGTGTGGGCGGCCATCGCCGACCTGGAGGGGGCGCCCCGCTGGAACCGCGCCTGGACGCGGGTGCGGGTGCTCTCGGAGCGGGTGGGGGAGGGGGCGGTGCTTAGGGCGGAGGGGGAGGAGGGGCAGGCCAGCGAACTGGTGGTGGGCGCCTGGGAGCCGCAGCGACGGGTCGTCTTCGTTCCCCGTCCGGTGCCGGAGGAAGAGGCGTCCCGCTACTGGCTGCTGCTGGAGGGGCAGTCCATCTCGCTGGAGCCGCTGGGGGAGGGGGCGACCGTGGTGACCATGGAGGCACGGGCCCGCAGCCGGGGCCTCATGGGGCTGGTGGTGGGCTGGCTGCTGTGGCCCGGCTACCAGCGGCGGGGACTGAACGCCGCCCTGGAGGGGCTGGCGGCCCTCTTCCCGCCCGCGGCCGACTAGTCCTTCCAGGCCTGGCGCCGCTCCAGGGCCTGGATGCCGCGCCGCACCTGCTGCAGGAGGCCGTCCAGGCTCTCCTCCAGCCGCTGCAGGGCCTTGAGGGCGTAGGCGTCGGCCTCCTGCATCTGCTGGCGGGAGGCTGTTTCGGCCTCGTCCAGGCGGGCGCGGGCCTGGGCCTCGGCGTCGCGCAGGAGGGCTTCGGCCCGTTCCTGGGCCTCGCGCAGCAGCTGCTCGGCCCGCTCCTGGGCGGCCCTGACCACCTCCGTCTCGGCCAGGCGGCGCTCCAGCTCCTCGTGGGCGCGGGCGAGGATGCGGGCGGCCTCGGCTTGGGCCTCGGCCAGCAGCTCGTCGCGGCGCTGGATGATCTCGTGGGCCTGGTAGACCTCGGCGGGGAGGGCCACCCGCAGGCGGTCCACCAGGTCGAGGAGGCGCTGGCGGGCCAGCACCACCGAGCCGCCCACGGGGAGGCGACGGGCCTCCCCCACCATCTCCTCCAGGCGGTCTATGAGGTGCAGGACGTCAATCTCTTCCACCCCCTAACCCCTGCCGAACCTGCGGCGCAGCGCCTCGGCCACGTGGGGCGGCACCAGGCCGGAAACGTCGTAGCCCAGGCTGGCGACCTCGCGGATGCGGTGGCCGCTGACGAACAGGTGCTCCAGGCTGGCCATGAGGAAGACCGACTCCAGTTCGGGGGCCATGCGCTTGTTCATGAGGGCCATGTCGAACTCGGCCTCGAAGTCGGTGACGGCGCGGATGCCCCGCACCAGCACCGTGGCCCCCTCCTTGCGGGCGAACTCCACCGTCAGCCCCTTGAAGGGCTTCACCTCCACGTTCTCCAGGTCTCGCACCGCCTCGCGGAAGAAGGCCACCCGCTCCTGGGTGCTGAAGAGCGAGCTCTCGGGCGGCAGGTCGTAGACGGCCACCACCACCCGCTGGAAGAGGGAGGCCGCCCGCCGCGTGATGTCTAGGTGGCCGTTGGTTACCGGGTCGAAGCGACCTGGGTATACGGCTGTGACCAACTCGCACCTCCTATCTGTAGAAGGATAGGGCGCTGTCGCCGTGACGCAGGGTCTTGACCAGGGTGAGGGGCCCCAACCGCGGCGGGGGCTGCTGGCGGGAGCTGTGCTCGTAGGCCAGCACCGTCCGGCCGGGCTGCACCAGGGGGGAGGAAGCCACTCGCTCCAGGACGGCCAGGGCGGTGGGGTCGCCGTAGGGTGGGTCGGCCAGGACGAGGGAATAGGGGCCGCGGAGGCGCTCGGCCGCTCGCTCCACGGGCAGGCAGTGGACGCGGGCCTGGGCGGCCAGGCCGGTGGCCTGGAGGTTACGGCGCACCTGGCGGCAGGCGGCGGGGCTGGAGTCCACGAAGTCGCACCAGGCGGCCCCGCGGGAGAGGGCCTCGATGCCCAGGGCGCCGGAGCCGGCGTAGAGGTCCAGCACCCGCTCCAGGTCGGCGCCCAGGGCGGCCAGGGCCGAGAAGAGGGCGGCCCGCACCCGTCCCGAGGAGGGGCGCGCGCCGGGCGGCCCCCTCAGCTCCCTGCCCCTGGCCCGACCGGCGGTGACCCTCATGGGCTCCCCACCTAGTCTAATACCAGGCCGGAAGGGGAGGACGGCGTCGAGGTCGCGGTGGGGGTGGGGGTGGTTGTGGGCGACGGGGTGCGGGGGGTAGGGCTATCCTTTGGGGTAGGCTCTGGTGTCGGTGTTGGGGTCGGGGTGGGCGTAGGAGTAGGGCTGGGGCGGGGCGTCGGCGTGGGGCTGGGTCGCGGCGTAGGCGTCGGGCTGGGCGTCGGCGTGGGGGTGGGCTCCGGCGTCACCTGCAGCGCTATGCGCCGGCCGAAGCGCTCCACCCCGTCGCTGACCACCAGTTCCACCTGGTAGGGGCCGCCGCGGGCGGGGGCCGTCCAGGTGGTGGCGGCACCTTCGGCGGGCGAGAGGCGCCCGTCGCTGGCCGCCCAGCGGGCCACCAGGGCGCTGGGGTTAGGTCGCAGGAGGGGCGGGGCGCCCGTCTCCAGCAGGTTGCGGATGGCGGGCCAGAGGTTGGCCACGTCGGCGCCGGCGGAGGCGTCGGCCACGACCACCCCGCCCAGGCGGAAGGCGGTGACCAGCTCCAGCTTGAAACCGGCGCTGAAGAAGTTCTCGATGAAGACTGTCTCGCTGCCCCCCTCCAGGGCGAAGGCCACCGCCGCGGCGTCGTTGCTCCAGACGATGCCGCCGGTGGCCAGGTTGGGCGCCTCGAGGCGCACGGGGGTGTTGGGGCGTATCTCTTCGCTGGGAGTGTAGCGCACCTGCAGGGCCAGGGACATGGCCTGGCGGTAGCCGATGTTCCGGCTGCCGTTGGCGCTGCGGCGCTGGCTGTATGGGTTCAGCACCAGGAAGAGCTTGGCAGGCTCCACCTGGCTGGCGGCGAAGGTGAGGGCCTGGGCCATGTCGTCGCGGTAGGACAGGGGGTCGGGGGCGGGGAGCACGCGCACGATGTCGGCCGCCTGCCCCAGGGGGCGCCAGTCCAGGGCCTGTCGTCCCACCGGCGCCGCCAGGGTGAGGGAGAGCTTGCGCCCGCGCTGGTGCAGGCGGTCGGCCAGCTCCCGCACCATCTGCTGGAAGGAGACCCACAGGCGCGCCTCCACCTGGGTGTATTCCAGGTCAATGCCGGCCAGCCCCTGCTCCTCCACCAGGCGGACGATCTGCTCCACATGGGCCTGACGACGGGCGGGGTCAGCGAGGATGACGTTCACGCTCTGGATGGCGGGGCCGTCGCTGGCGACGATGGTGGGCATCAGCTCCTGTCCCGCCCTCAGTTCGGGGCGGGTGAGGGTGCCTTCGAGGGAGCCGTCCTCGCGGGGGCGGAAGTCGCGGGGGCTGACGATGGCGGCCAGTTCGCGGGCCTCGGGCGCCAGGGCGGAGCGCCCAGGTATGGAGGCGATGACGCGCACGGCGCCGGCGGCGCCGCCGGCCAGCACGGCCAGGTTGCGGGGGAGGGGCGGCGAGAACTCGCCGCAGGCCACCAGTGGCCCGGCGCTGATGCTCGTGGTCGGCTGGCAACCGCCCTGCTGGAAGGCGGCGGCGGAGACGACCACCGCCGGCCCCAGCCGCCGCCACTGACCGTCCACGTGGGTCCAGAAGCTCAGCTCCTGCCCCGGGCGGAAGCCCTGGGCCAGGGGCAGGCCCAGGCGCACGGGGCGGTCGGGTTCCTGGCGCACCTCGAACACGAAGTAGTTGCGGCTGGCCATGGTCAGGCCCGCCGGCAGGGGTGGGGGGCGGGTGGAGCGGGCGACGATGCCCGCCGCCAGCTGCTCCTGGCCACCCCCGCCGCCCAGGCAGGAGAAGGCCACCACCACCGCCAGGACGACGACCAGGATGAGGCCTATGGTGCCGCCGACGATGTAGGGGGCGGGGTCGCGGCGGGTGGTTGGCGGTGGGGGAGGGGGGCCCTTGGGTGCCCCGGCGGGCGGGCGTGGGGGCAAAGGCCTTCCCCACACGATGCGCCGTTCGGGGGGGCGGCGAGAGAGCCTGTCGGGCCTTATGGGTCCCATAACGGCTGGCAGGACGAAGCGCGGCCCTCGGCCCGGGCGCCTCGCGTTATGTCATAGGCGATTCTATCACGGAGAGGCGGCGGCAGGGAAGGGCGGGTCGGGCCGCCGGCGCCGGCGCCGGCGCTCAGGCCAGCATTCCTCGATGACCTGGCCGCCCAGCAGGGTGGAATCGCCCCGCACGTGGTAGGCGGTGATGACGCGGCGCACGGGCAGCCGGTGCCAGGGGTCCAGCTCCGAGCGGGCGCCGAAGGAGAGGTGCGCCGGCCCCTGCCAGGCCCCGTGGATCACGCCCTCGCGCTTGCGGGTGAGCACCAGCTGGGCCAGGGAGGGTGGCTTGCCCTCCTCGCTGCTCGCTGAGGTCTATGTGGCAGATCTTCTGGACGTAGCCCCAGCCCTCGCGGCCGGCCGAGGGGCCGGGGGTGGCTGGCGGCTGACTCATGGCTGCCCCCTCGGGCTGGCGCCGGCTTCCTTGGGGGCCATGATAAGCGAAGGGGCCGGGGGACCTCGCTGTGACCAGAAGCGGCGGGCGCCTTGACAGCCGTCATACTCGAATATACCATCTGTCCAGACGGAATTAAAGACCACACAGGGCTGGACAGCGCCGACCTGACGGTTCCCCTCCGGCAGGCGGGAGGGCATGACCCGGCGAGGACCCTCCCGCCTTGCCGTTAAGGGCCATCGAAGGCAGGGCCCCTCGTCCCGGCAAGGTATTGACAGTCCGCCGGTGGGCACCTATCATGTCGCCGAACTAATCAGAAGGAAACGAAGGGTAGGTATGAGCGCGGCGCGGCCGCGCCGGAGGTGACGGCGATGCTGGCAGACGACGGCTACTGGCAGCGGTTCTGGCGCAGAAGGGCGACGCGGCGGGCCTTCCTGCGCGGCGCCCTCTATGGCGGTGCCGGGCTGGCCGCCCCGGCCCTCCTGGCCTGTCGCGAGGAGGCACCCTCCACGCCCTTGCCGGCGGAGGAGGCGCGGCCGCGGCTGGGGGGCGTCTTGCCGGTGGCCTTCGGCCTCGAGCCCTCCTCCCTCGACCCCCACACGGGGGTGAGCGGCGGCGACCATTGCTACTTCACCGCCATCTTCGACTTCCTGGTGGCCCACGACGCCAACAACGAGCTGCAGAGCCTGCTGGAGCAGGGGCGGAGGGAATACGACCAGAACCGGCGCAAGGAGATCTACCACCGGGTGAACCAGTTCGTGCTGCGGGAGGCGCTGTATGTGCCCATGCTCTACGGGGTGGCCTTCGTGGGGGTGAACAAGAAGGTGGCCAACACCGGCAGCCTGTGGACGGGGGAGGCCAAGTGGCGCTTCCCGGAGCTGTGGCTGGCGCCCTGAGCTAGGGCGAAAGCTGTCCGGCGGGCGGGGGCGCATGCCCCCGCCCCCTTTTTTGTCCGCGGCCGTGCCCCGGCGCTGACGGCGGGGGCTTGACGCCTCTGGAACATTTGTTCTAGTATGGGGCCACCAGCGAGGGCAGACGGTGACTAGGGTGTTCCCCCTCGGCAAGGTGCTGCGGCCCTATCAGGTGGCGGTGGCCCGGGCCGTGCTGGAGAGCGTGCGCCGGCGCCGGGGCCTCACCTTCACGGTGATGATGAGCCGGCAGGCGGGCAAGAACGAGCTCTCGGCCCAGATGGAGCTGTATTTGCTGGCCCGGCACCTGCACCGGCCCGAGGAGCTGGTCAAGTGCGCCCCCACCTTCGACCCCCAGGCCCGCATCAGCCTGCGGCGGCTGTGGCAGCGGCTGCAGGAGGCGGGGCTGGGGGAGCTGGCCTCCCTGGAGGAGGGGCGGGCGGTGCGGCTGGGTCGCGCCCGCCAGCTCTTCCTCTCGGCCGAGCCGGGGGCGCACGTGGTAGGCCACACCGCCACCCTCTTGCTGGAGGTGGACGAGGCCCAGGAGGTGGACCGGGAGAAGTTCCAGCGCGACTTCCTGCCCATGGTCGCCGCCACCGGCGCCACCGTCGTCCTCTACGGCACCCCCTGGGACGGCTCCACCCTGCTGGAGGAGATGGCCGAGCACCACCGCGAGCTGGAGCGTCGCGACGGGGTGCGCCGCCACTTCCAGTGGGACTGGCAGGAGGTGGCCCGCCACAACCCGGCCTACGCCCGCTTCGTGGAGGCCGAGCGGCTGCGCCTGGGCGAGGAGCACCCCCTCTTCCGCACCCAGTATGCCCTGCGGCCCATAGGCGGCGGGGGCAGGCTCTTCTCGCCCTCGCAGCTGGCCCAACTGCGGGGCGGGCACCCCCGCCAGGCGACGCCGGCGGCGGGGGAGGTATACGTGGCCGGCCTGGACGTGGGGGGCCAGGACTGGGAGGGGAGCGGCCGCGGCCACGATGCCACCGTCCTGACCGTCGCTCGCGTCCTGTTCCCGCCGCCGGAGGCAGCCGTGCGGGAGCCGCTGCTGGAGGTGGTGGAGCACCGGGCCTTCGTGGGCACGCCCCACGACCAGCTCTACGCCGCCCTGGCCGACCTGCTGGGCCGCGTCTGGCGGGTGCGGCGGGTGGCGGTGGACGCCACCGGCCTGGGGGAGACACTGGCGCGGCTCCTCGCCCGCTCCCTGGGCGAGGGTGTGGTGCTCCCCCTGCGCTTCAGCGCCGAGGCCAAGTCGCGCCTGGGCTACGGCCTGCTGGCGGCCGTCAACGGTGGCCGCCTGCGCCTCTACGCCCAGGACGGCTCCGCCGAGTGGCGGGAGGCCTGGCGGGAACTGGAAAGCGCCCGGGCGGTCTATCGGCCCGACCGGACCATGTCCTTTTACGTGCCGGAAGGCCAGGGCCACGACGACTACCTGGTGAGCCTGGCCCTGGCGGTGGAGGCGGCCGCGGGCCTCAGCGGGCCGCGGGTGGCCCGGGGCCGCCCGACGAGGGGGTGATGAAGGTGCAGAGCCCGGCCCTGGAGGAGCAGCGCGCGGGGGCCGTCCGCACCCTGCAGCGGGTGCGGGAGGACGCCCTGCCCGAGCACACCGACTACCGCGATACGGGCTGCGACATCCATCCTTCCTGCCTCTCCTGTCCCCTGCCCCGCTGTCGCTACGACGAGCCCGGGGGCATACGGGCCCTGCTGGGCGCCTATCGCGACCAGCAGATCGTGGCCCTGCGTCGGCAGGGGCTGAGCATCGAGGAGCTGGCGCGGCGCTTTCGCGTCTCGCGGCGCACCGTCTTCCGTGCCCTCGAGAAGGCCCGCGCCGGCAACGGCCACGGAGGGGAGCCATGAGCAGCGCCCTTGTCCAGCCCCTGCCCCAGCAACTGGCCCGCATGGACCTGGCGCGGCTGCAGGCCTATCGTCAGAACCTCGATTTCTATCGCGGCGCCCAGTGGGACGGCCCGCCGCGGCGGCGGGAGCGGCGCCTCACCTTCAACTACGCCAAGGCGGTCATAGACAAGACCGCCTCCTACGTGATGAACGGGCTGGAGGTGCACCTGCTGCCCCGGCAGCCATCGCCCCAGGCCGAGGCGCTGGCCCGGGAGGCGGAGGAGGCCCTGAAGGAGGTGCACCAGGCCAACGGCCTCGACCAGATAGACCTGGACAACGAGATAGACTGCTCGGTGCTGGGCGACGCCTGCTACAAGGTGACCTGGGATCCGCGGGAGCGCACGGTGCGCGTCTCGGCGCCCGACGTGCAGGGGCTCTTCGCCTGGTGGGAGCCCGACGACGTGGCCCGCGTCTGGCGGGTGGCCCTGCGCTACCAGCTCACGGGCGAGGAGCTCGCCCTGGCCTATCCCCAGCTACGGGGCAACGGCAGCCGGCCGTCCCCCTTCTCTCCCGCCCAGCACACGGTGGTGGAGGTGTGGACGGCGGACGGGTTCCAGCTCTGGGTGGACTCGGCACTGGCCGAGGAGCGCCCCAACCCTTACGGCTTCATCCCCTTCGTCATCTATCCCAACCTGCGGGAGCCGAAGCAGTTCTGGGGGGCGTCGGACATACCGCCCATCCGCGAGGCGGTGCAGGAGCTGAACCGGGCCATGAGCCAGCTCTCGCTGATCCTGGAGCTCTCGGGAAACCCCATCGCCGTGCTGGAGAACGTGAGCGAGGCGCGGGACATCGCCGTGCAGCCGGGGGCGGTGTGGGAGCTGCCGGAGCGGGCGCGGGCCTACCTGCTGGACCTGCTCCAGGGGGGCGGCGTCGGGCTGCACGTGGACTACGTGAACCTGCTCTTCCGCGTCCTCCATGACCTGGCCGAGGTGCCCCGGGCCGCCTTCGGCGAGGGGCGGCAGGCCCTCTCGGGCGTGGCCCTGGAGATGGAGCTGGACCCCCTGGTGAAGAAGGTGCAGCGCAAGCGGCTGCTGCGCACGGCGGCCATCAAGCGGCGCACGGAGATGGTGCTGCGGCTGCTGGAGCAGCAGCGGCGGCGCCCCTACTCGTCGCTGCGGGTGGAGGTGAGCTGGGGGCCGGTGCTGCCCCAGGACCGCTCGCGCCTGGCCCAGGACGAGGCGCGCCTGGTGGCGGCGGGCATCCACAGTCGGCGGACGGCGGCGCTGGCCCTGGGCACCCCCGACGCCCTGGGCGAGTTCGGACGCTGGCTGGAGGAGGAGCGGGCCCTGGCCCAGGGCCGCCAGGGGGACGGGGAGGGCTAGGGCAGGACCACCTTCTGCTCTCCCCACCAGGGGGGAGGCTCGCGGCGCAGCACCTGCAGGAAGACGTCCACGATGTCGGGGTCGAACTGGCTGCCGGCGTGCCGCACCAGCTCCCGCAGCGCCTGCTCGGGAGGCATCGCCTTGCGATAGGGGCGGTCGCTGGTCATGGCGTCGAAGGCGTCGGTGATGGCCAGGACGCGGGCGGCCAGAGGTATCTCGTCCCCTTTCAGCCCGTGGGGGTAGCCGCGGCCGTCGAAGCGTTCGTGGTGGTGGAGCACGGCGTCCTTGACATCGGCCAGGCCGGGCAGCGAGGAGAGGACGTCGCCGCCCAGCTCGGGGTGGCGGCGCATGAGCTGCCACTGGCGGTCGGTGAGGGGGCCGGGCTTCATGAGCACGCTGGGCGGCACCCAGAGCTTGCCCAGGTCGTGGAGGACGGCGGCCGCGCGCACCACCCAGACGAAGCGGGGAGGCAGGGGTAGGGCCTGGGCCACGGCCGTGGCCAGCCAGGCGCAGCGGCCGGCGTGCACCAAAGTGCCCAGGTCGCGCAGGCCCAGGTCTATGAGCAGCGACTCCAGGGCGGCGGGATGGGAAGGGGAGTGAGACCGCTCCTGGGCGGCCAGCTCCTGGGCGGTCTGGGCCACCCGCAGGGCGCGGCGCACCAGCAGGGCCACGTCGTCGGGGGCAGCCTGCTGGCCCTCGTGACCACCGGCGGCCACGCTATCCCCCTGCCAGTCCAATGTAGTGCTCGGCCATCTCCCGCTCCTAGTGGAGACGCGCGGGGGTGCCGTCCGTGACAGGCCTTTTGACATAAACGGGAGCCGGACGAGGGCCTAGGCCAGGGCGGGGGCCACCTGGCGGGCGAAGCGCTCCATCAGCGCCAGGCTCTCGTCCAGGGTCGGGGCGGGGAAGGCGGTCAGCACGTGGCCCACGCCGATGCGGCGCAGGGACTCCAGCACCTCGACCACCTGCGCCGGCTCACCCCGCAGGAAGCGGTCGGCCCGCACCGAGAGGAGGATGCGGTCGGGGTCGCGGCCGGCCTCGCGGGCGTATTGGCGCACGCGGGCGAAGGCATGGGCCAGCAGCTCGGTGTCCACCGTGCCGGTGGCGTGCCAGGCATCGCCGTAAGTGCCGGCACGTCGCAGGGCGCCTTCGGCCATTCCGCCCACCCAGATGGGCGGGTGCGGCCTCTGCAGGGGCTTGGGGGCGAAGCCGATGCCCTCCACCCGCACGTAGCGGCCGTGGAAGGAGGGGTCGTCCTCGGTCCAGAGGCGGCGCACCACCTCCAGGTATTCGTCGGTGCGACGGCCCCGCCCGCGGAAGGGGACGCCCAGGGCTTCGAACTCCTCGGCCATCCAGCCGGCGCCCACGCCGAAGATGAGGCGGCCCCCCGAAAGGACGTCCAGGGTGGCCAGCTCCTTGGCGGTGACGATGGGGTTGCGCATGGGCAGGACGATGACCGATGTGCCCAGGCGAATGCGCTCGGTGGCGGCGGCCACGAAGTGGAGGAGGGAGATGGGCTCCAGGAAGGGCATGTCGGGGCCCACCGGGAAGCGACCGCCGCCGGCATACTCGCCAGCGATGCGGCGGGGGATGACGATGTGGTCGCTGGCCCAGAGGGAGTGAAAGCCTAGCTCTTCGGCGCGGCGGGCGAAGGCCAGCACGTTCTCGCGGGTGCCCAGGGCCCCCACCTGGGGCAGGTGCACTCCGAACAGCATGGCTGGCCCCTTCTCCTCCTTGCGCCCAATGCTATAATCCCCCTAGCCTGAACGTCAACGTCAGGAGGTGGGCCATGCCGGTGGAGACCGTCCTGGGGCCGGTGGAGACCTCTCAGCTGGGCCAGACCCTCATGCACGAGCACATCTTCGTGCGCTCCGAGCCGGCCTACATGAGCTTCCCCCACCTGTGGGAAGAGGAGCGCTGGGTGGCCGAGGCCGTCCAGCGGCTGCGGGAGGTGGCGGCCCTGGGGGTGCGGACACTGGTAGACCTGACGGTGATGGGCCTAGGGCGGGACGTGGCCCTGGTGCAGCGCATCGCCCGACAGGTGCCCCAGCTCAACATCATCGTGGCCACGGGCATCTACATCTACAGCGACGACGAGATGCCCCGTACCTTCCGCACCTACAGCGCCGACCGGCTGGCCGAGCTGTTCGTGCGCGACATCCGCGAGGGCATCCAGGGCACCGGCGTGCGGGCGGCCATCATCAAGTGCGTCACCGACGAGCCGGGGCCGACGCCGCAGGTGGAAAAAGTGCTGCGGGCGGCGGCCCGCGCCCACCTGGAGACGGGGGTGCCCATCTCCACCCACACCCACTCCTGGACGCGACGGGGGCTGGACCAGCAGCGCATCTTCAGGGAGGAGGGGGTGGACCTGTCGCGAGTGGTCATCGGCCACTCGGGCGATACCGACGACTACGACTACCTGATCCAGCTCATGGAGAACGGCTCCTACATCGGCATGGACCGCTTCGGCATCTACAGCGTGCCGGCGGCGCCCCACTTCCCCACCTTCGAGAAGCGGGTGGAGGTGGTGGCCGAGCTCTGTCGGCGGGGCTACGCCGAGCGGATGGTGCTCTCCCACGACGCCTCGGTGTGCATTGACTGGTTCCCCATGGAGGCGCTGCGGGCGGCCCAGCCCAAGTGGCACTACTGCCACATCCACCAGGAGGTGCTGCCGGCCCTGCGCGAGCGGGGCGTGACGGAGCGCCAGATCGAGCAGATGCTGGTGGATAACCCGCGTCGCATCTTCGAGGGTCGCTAGCCCCTGCCCCTCGCTCTGCTCCTTCCGTGCGCCACACGGTGCTGAGGTGTCACCTGCCCCTTGCCGCAATGGAACATATGTTCTAGTCTGCGGGGGCGGACGGAGGAGGTGATGCTCATGGCCGAGAGCGAGGAGGAGGAGGTGGCGGCCCTGGCCGAGGAGCTGGCCGAGGCCCGTCGCGAGCTGGAGGCGCTGCAGGGGCAGGTGGCCGACGCCGAGGCCCGCGCCGCCCACTTCCGGCAGCAAGCGTCGCTCCTGCAGCAGCAACTGGAGGAGGCCAGGCAGGAGGCCGCCCGCCGCCAGGAGGAGCTCTCCCAGGCGCGGGCCGAGGCCGAGGAGCTGCGCCAACGCCTGCGGGAGGCTGCCCTGCGCTACCGCGAGGCGCGCCTGGCCGCCCGCCCCGAACTGCCGGCGGAGCTGGTGACGGGCGAGACCCTGGAGGAGATAGACCGGCAACTGGAGCAGGCCGAGGGCATCGTGGCCCGGCTGCGGGAGCGGCTGGAGGAGGAGGCGCAGGGGCAGCGCTTCCCGGCCGGGGCGCCACCCAGGCGGGCCCCGGACCTGTCGTCCCTCTCGCCCCTGGAGAAGATCCGCCAGGGGCTGCAGGGGCGCTAGCCGCAGAGCGAACGAGGGAGGTGAAGGGAGATGGCACTCACGCTGGCCGAAGCGGCCAAGCTCTCCAACGACCTGCTCCTGGTGGGGGTCATCGAGACCATCATCAAGGAGTCGCCCATACTCCAGGCGCTACCGTTCATCGAGATCCAGGGCAACGGCCTCACCTACAACCAGGAGGCCACGGCGCCCCAGGCGGCCTTCTTCGACGTCGGGGACACCTGGACCGAGAGCACGCCCACCTTCGAGCAGAAGACGGCCCAGCTCAAGATCATGGGCGGCGACGCCGACATAGACAACTTCCTGCTGGCCACCCGCTCCAACCTGCAGGACCTGGAGGCGGCGGTGGTCCAGCTCAAGGCCAAGGCGGTGCGCCAGCTCTTCGAGGACACCTTCATAAACGGCGACAGCGCCGCCAACCCCAAGGCCTTCGACGGCATCAACAAGCTCTGCGATGCCTCCCAGACCATCTCCATGGGAGCCAACGGCGGTTCCCTCACCCTGGACAAGCTGGACGAGCTCATAGACGCCGTCAAGGGCGGCAAGCCCGACCTCCTCCTCATGAGCCGGCGCAGCCGCCGCATCCTCAACCGCCTGGCCCGCACCACCGGCTCCTTCCTGGAGGCGGACCGCAACGAGTTCGGCCAGATGGTCCAGTTCTACGATGGCATACCCATAGGCATCTCGGACTATATCAGCGACAACCAGACGGTGGGCACCAGCAATGACTGCTCCACCATCTACGCCCTGCAGTTCGGCGAGGGTGCCCTGGCCGGCCTCACCGCCCCCGGCGGCCTCCAGGTGGAGCGGGTGGGCAGCCTGGAGAGCAAGGACGCCACCCGCATCCGCATCAAGTGGTATGCCGCCATCGCTCTCTTCAACAAGGTGAAGCTGGCCAGGCTGACCGGCGTCAGGCCGTAGCGGCCAGCGCCCGCCAGGCAGGAGGAGCGGAGATGGCCAACGTCCGCATCGATGCCCAGGGGGTCCCCAAGGGGCCGGTCTACGAGCAGACCACGCCCCAGCTCCACCGCGGCCCCCTGACGGCCCCCGACAGCGCCGACCCCACCAGCGCCAGCCAGGGAGTGGACTGCGCCGGCTACCGCATGGTCCGCTTCGATATCGACACGGTGGGGAGCGTGGGGCTGACCTCCCTGGAGGTGCAGTTGCTGGTCTGGAACGCCACCGCCGGCCGCTACTTCGCCGGGGCGAGGCGACGCTTCACCCAGGAGGAGCTGGCCCTGGGCAGCCCCAGCCTGGAGGTGGAGGTGCGGGGGGCCACCGTCTTCCTGAAGCTCGTCTCCGCCCAGGCCAGCAGCCTGAGCGTCGCCATCTATGCCAGCCTGAGCTGAGGAGGAGCAATGGGGCTCGCCGACCTGCGCCAGCGCCTTCGCCGTGACCTGCGGGACGAAGACCCGGCCCAGCAACGCTGGACGGACGACCAACTGGACCGCCACCTGCAGCGGGCGGCCCGGGAGCTAGGGCTGGCCATCCCCCGGGAGACCAGCGCCGTCCTCCTGACCACGCCCCAGAGTCGCCAGCTCTCCCTCGCCCCCCTGGCAGGGCTGGTGGAAGTGGAGGCGGTGGAGTACCCGGTGGACCGCTACCCGCCACGCTACGTCCCCTTCTCCGTCTGGGGCGACACTCTGACCCTCCTCCTGGGGGAGCCTCCCCTGGCGGCGGAGGAGGTGCGCCTCTATTACACCCGCCTCCACACCCTGGACGAGACGACCTCCACCATCCCCCCGCACCTGGAAGACCTGTTGCTCACAGGGGCCGCCGCCTATGCCGCCCTGGAGTGGGCTGGCTATGCCGCCAACCGGGTCAACGTCGGCGGGGAGGACGTGTGGCGTCGCTACCTAGTGTGGGGCCAGGAGATGCTGGCCCAGTTCCAGCGGGGGCTGGAGCGGCTGGGGCGTCGCAACGCCGTGCGTGCCCGCCGCCTGTATTCCGCTGGCGGGCCGGCCCTCCAGGAGAGATGAACCGGTGCGCTCCCTCCCCGCCGAGCTGCTGGCCGCCCAGCGGAGCACCAGCGCCGCCCCCTTCCTCCAGGTCCACATCGGCGACTGCATAGGCGGCGTGCGACGGTTGCGTTTCCACCGCCTCTACAGCGGGGGCGAGCCCCCCGGCCCTCACGCCGCCGCCTGCCCGGGCGATGGCTCCCTCCTGCGGGCGCGGGTGGCCGGCGGCCAGCTTTACTACCAGCGGCTTAGCAGCCCCGGCCCGGGCAGCGACTTCGCCGCCTGGACGGCGCTGGCGTCCGCCAGCCAGGAAGGGATAGCCCTGGCCGCCCGCGGCGCCGATGTCCTGCTCTGCTACGTGGACGGCTCCGGCAACCTGGTGGCGCGCCGCAGCCAGGACTACGGCGCCAGCTTCGCCCCCGCCGCGGTGGTGGTGCCCGCCTCCTCCGGCGCCCGCCGCCTGGCGGTGGCCATCAAGGGGCCAGAGGACGCCCTGCTCCTCTACGCCACCGATAGCACCGTCCTCTACGTCCGCCAGAGCGGCGGCGTGTGGGGGAGTCCGGCCGCCTGGCCCCACAGCCTGGCCAGTGCGAGCGGCCTGGCCGCCCACTACGCCCGGGACTTCGATGTCGTCGTCACGGGGATAGATGGCGACGGGAGGGCCGGCGTCTGGGCCACCGTCTACGGCGATGGTTACCGCCAGGGCCCCGGAACCTGGTCGGCCCTGCGGGAGGTGCAGCGAGCGGACGCCGGCTCCGGCGTCTCCTTCGCCGCCCCCTCTCTGGCCCTGGCAGATGTCTACCGGCTCACCTTCGTTGAGGCCTACAGCGGCAACCAGTCCTATACCCGGCTCCAGCACACCTACACCGCCCTGGACAGCGACTTCGCCGACAACCTATGGCGGGAGCCCTTCCCGGAGGCCATAGACCTGGCGGAGGGTGTAGCCGTGGCCGTGGGGAGCGACGCCGTCTGGCTCTCCCACCCCGCCGGCGTCTGGCGGGCCCTCTCCGGGACGGCGGACACGGACGTCAGCGCCGATGTCCTGGCCCTGGAGGCCACGGAGCGGCCCTTCGGCGGCAGCCTGCGCCTCCTCCTCCGCAATGAGGACGGCCGCTACAGCGGGGAGGGCAGCCTCATCGCCCCCGGGAGCGAGGTCTCCCTGGGCCTGGGATACCTGACGTCGGCCGGGCCCCTCGCCTCTCCCGGCCCCAGCTACTGGATCGAGGCGGTGGAGCGCCAGGGCGTCGGCGGCCGGGGCCTCCTCCTGGTGGAGGGGGAGACGGCCTGGGGGCTCCTGGCCCGCTGGCGGGCCCGTCGGCAGTTCGTATGGACGGCCGGCCAGAGGACGGTCTTCGCCATTCTGCAGGCCCTCTTCGCCCGTGCCGGCCTCCGCTTCACCGCTCGCAGCTTCTCCTGGCTGGCCGCTAACCTCTATCCGGCCTTCTCCGTGCAGCCGGGGGAATCGGGGTTGCTGGCGGTCCGCCGCCTGCTGGCCCTTCTGCCAGACGTGGCCCTCCTGGGCGGCCCCTATGTCTACCTGAAGGAGCCGCGGGAGGACGAGTCCCCCATTTACGCCTACGGCCCCCAGCACCCCATCAGGGAGGGACGCTACCGCTCTGCCGCCCCGGAGGCCAACCGTGTCCAGGTCTTCGGCCAGGGCATATTCTGGGAGGAGTTCCGGTGGGAGGGGATCGGCCAGACCTATGACCGCCTGCTCCAGCTCCACGATGCCAACCTGACCAGCGGCACCCAGGCCAGCCGCCGCGCCCTGGCGGAGCTGCGGCGTCACACCATCGCCTCGGAAGGGGGCGAGGTCACCGCCCCTGTCAACTGTGGCCTAGAGCTCTACGATGTGGTGACGGTGGACGACCCGGCCCTGGGCCCCCTGGGCGCCCGACGCGTCCGGGGGCTGACGCTCCGCTACGACGCCACGAAGGGCGTCTACGAGCAGCATCTGGCCCTGGGCCGGCCCTAGGAGGGTAGAGGGTGGAGTTGCTGCGCGGCGTCGTCAGGGCGTTCGATCCCGTGGCCTACCGGGCGACGGTGCAGGTGGCGGGCTCCCTCTCTGTCTGGCTGGAGGGGGTGCGGGTGGCCCGCAGCATCCCGGCCGCCGAGGTGGTGGCCGGCCGCCGCTGCCTGCTGGCCCTCCCCGAGGAGGCCAACCCCGCCGAGGGCGTGGTCATCGCCGTGTACGAGTGAGGAGGACGCCATGAGCTTCCAGCACCGTCCGCCGGACGGCTCGCCTCCCCTGGTCGCCCGCCGCAGCGGGGACGGGGCACGGCGGAGGCCCCGGCTGCCGCCCAGGGCCCGGGCGCCCCGGGGCCTTCCGGCACCCCCGTTGAGGAGCCTGCGCCATGAGCCGGAGCTGCGGCAGGGGCGGCCTGTGCGCTCGGGCGCCCTGGTGATGGCGGCGCTGTGGGAGGAGTAGAGACGAGGAGAAAAGGGCTGAGCCGAAGGTAGAGCGGGCCGGGGCTAGGACTGCTCCCGCTCCGCCGCCTCCCGCTCCAGGTCACGGCGCCAGCGCTCAAAGGTGCGCAGCCACTCCTCGAGCTGGCCCTTCATCTCCAAGAGCTGCTCCACCTTGTTCCGCACGATATCGTACTGACGCTGGACCACCTCGGTAGCCTGACGGAGCTGCTCCAGCTTCTCCCCGGCGGGGGCGTCCGGGCGGTACTGGGCCCTGAGCGCCCTCAGAGCGTCCTGGGCCTCCACCATCTCTTTGATCTCGGCCAGGCTGACGCCCAGCAGCGTCTGCAGCTTCTTGATCTGCTTGACGCGGCGGATGTCCTCCTCAGTGTAGAGGCGGAAGCCCCCCTCCATGCGGGCGGGGGGCCGTAGCAGTCCCTTCTCCTCATAGAAGCGGATGGTCCGCTGGCTGACCCCGGCCCGCTCAGCGACTTCGCCTATCTGGAAGTAGGCCTCCTTGACGTCCGGCACCTTGCCCTCCTTGCCGCCCGTTAGTCCCTATACTATAGGCATCCCGGCCCCTAACGTCAATGTCAGGGTAGGGGAGGGCTACTCCTCTTCCTCCTCCGGCTGGGGGGGCCTGAGCAGCGTGGCCGCCGGCAGCACCGGCTCCGGCCGCTCCTCTCGCCGTCGGCCCCGCGCCGGGAGGGACTGCACCGTCTGCCGCAGGGACGGTATCTCCTCCCAGGCCACCTCGCCGTCTACGACGACGCCCACCACGCCGGCGTCCCGCAGTCCCCGCAGGTAGGCAGCGTCCACCGGCGGCCTCACCTCCACCAGCAGGGGCAGGCGGGCCAGCCCGGAGAAGCGCCGCAGGGTTAGCTGCCGGGCCACCGTCAGAGGAGACGGCGGCGCCGGCACCCAGAGGGCGTCCAGGGGGAGGGACTCCAGGAGCCGCAGCTCCACGTCAGAGGACTCCTCCCGCGCCGCCAGAACGAGGCCCAGCCCCTCCTCCCAGAAGAGGGAGGCCTCGCTGCCCTCGCCGAAGACCAGGAAGTCCACGCCGGCCTCCTGCAGCGGCCCCAGCGCCTCCCGTCTCGCCTCCGGCAGGAGGGCTCCCCAGGGCAGGGACAGCCCCTTCAGCATACTGGCGGCGGAGGCGGCCCCTTCCCCGTCCACCAGCACGGCGTCCACGCCGCGTGAGGCGGCCTCTCGCAGCCGCTCTCCTGGCCCTGCGGGGAAGCGGGCCAGCAGCAACATGCTGGCCGTGGCCTCCCGACTCACGGCGCCGAAGCCCAGGGGAGGAGGCTCCACCCGACTGGCCTTGCGTATGAGCTGGCTGAGCTTGCTCATGGCGCTAAGCCCATTATGGCCTCGGGATGGACTGGCTAGCAAGCTGCTGAAGGCAGTCGCCCTCTGTTACCATTTACAGACGACCGAGAACGAGCCGAGGGAGCGAGGATATGAAGCTGGAGGGGAAGGTCGCCGTCATCACCGGGGCCGGGTCGGGCATCGGCCGGGCCACCGCCCGCCTCTTCGCCGTCGAGGGAGCGAAGCTCATCCTCGCCGAGGTGCACGAGGGGCGCGGCACCGCCATAGCCCAGGAGCTGGCCGAGCAGGGACATGCCGTCCGCTTCCTGCGCACCGATACCTCCAAGGAGGGGGACGTGAAGTCAGCCATCGAGGCGGCGCAGGAGGCCTTCGGGCGGCTGGACATCCTGGTGAACAACGCTGGCGTGGGCGGCCCCCGCTACGGCTGGGAGCAGGTCATCGGCGTCAACCTGGCGGGCGTCTATTACGGCTGCCGGCACGCCCTCCCGGTCATGCAGGGACAGGGGGGCGGCGTCATCGTCAACGTGGCCTCCATGGCCGGGCTGGTGGGGGCGCGCGTGCCCGGCATGCCCGGCGGCTTCGGCCACGCCTATACCGCCTCCAAGCACGGCGTCATCGGCCTGACGCGGCAGTTCGCGCTGGACGGGGCGCCCACGGTGCGGGTCAACTGCATCTGCCCTGGCTGGGTGGAGACGCCCCTCACCCGGCCCGCCCTGGAGGACGAGGAGATGGCGCGCTGGATCACCGCCAACACGCCTCTGGGGCGCTACGCCAGACCGGAGGAGATCGCCCGGGGCATCCTCTTCCTGGCCAGCGACGACTCCTCCTTCATGACGGGAGCGGCCCTGGTGATGGACGGCGGCTGGACCGCCCAGTAGCTCACCATAAAAACCCTGGCCTGGCCCTGCGCCCTGCGCTATCTTGAAAGCGTGCGACTCTTCTTGGTCCGCCACGGCGAGACGGAATACAACCGGCTGGGGCGCGCCCTGGGCCGCTACGATATCCCCCTCAACGAGAAGGGGAGGGAGCAGGCCCGGCGCCTGGCCGGCGCCCTGGCCCGGGAGCCCTTCGCCGCCATCTACAGCAGCCCCCTCCAGCGCTGTCTGGACACGGCGATGGCCATCGCTGCCGTCCACGGCCTCCCCGTCCAGACTCTACCGGAGCTCATCGAGATGGATATCGGCGAGGCGGAGGGGCTCACCTACGCCCAGGTACGGGAGCGCTTCCCCGGCCTCCTGCAGCGCTGGCTGAGCCCGGAGGCCGCCTCCATGGCCCTGCCTGGCGGGGAGGGGCTGGCGGCTGTCCAGGAGCGGGCCTGGCGGGCCATCGAGTCCATCGCCGCCGCCCACCGGGGGGAGACGGTGGCCGTGGTCACCCACAACTTCGTCATCCTCAGCCTCCTCGCTCGGGCGCTGGGGATGCCCCTGGGCTCCTTCCGCCGGCTGCGCCACGGCGTGGCCGCCGTCTCCGTCCTGGAGCTGGACGGCGAGGCGGTGACCCTAGTCCGCTTCAACGACACCTGTCACCTGGAGGAGGGGCCCTCCGCCCCCTGGGTAGAATGAGAGAGAGGGCGCGCCGCGAGCTCCAGAGCGACCGTCAGGCCTTCATCATCCGCGCCGTGATGGCCGTGGCGGCGGTGGCCGTGGTCTACTTCCTGGTGACAGGGGCCATCGGCGCCCTCAGGGCCCACGAGCTGCGCCAGCGGGAAGAACGTCTGCGGGAGGAGGTGCGACAGCTCCAGGAGGAGCACCGGGAGCTGGAGGCACTGCGCCAGTACATGCTCTCGGACGAGTTCGTGGAGCTGATGGCCCGCCAGCAGTTGGGGCTGGTGCGAAAGGGGGAGAAGGGGATCGTCATCGTGTCGCCGCCGCCCACGCCATCGGCCACGCCGGGGCCCGGCAGCGAGACCGGCCCCTGGTGGAGAGGGCTCCTCCCCTGAGCCGCCGATAGCCATGGCCGCCCAGGCCCCCGGCCCCGGCGGCCAGCGGGCCGCCCGGGCCATCGAGCGTCGAGTCCGCCAGTTCCTCCAGGAGGAAGGCGTCCTCCTCCCCGGCGAGACTGCCCTGGTGGCCCTCTCCGGCGGCCCCGATTCCTCCGCCCTCCTCCTGCTGCTCCACCGCCTGCGGGACGACCTGGGCCTCCGCCTGGCCGTGGCCCACTTCGACCACGGCCTCCGCCCGCCGGAGGAGGCGGCGGCAGACTTGGCCTACGCCCGGGAGCTGGCCTGCTCCCTGGGGCTCCCCCTCCACCACGGCGCCGGCGATACCGCAGCCTACGCTCGCGCCCGCCACCTCTCCCTGGAGGAAGCAGCCCGCCACCTCCGCTACCGCTTCCTGGGGGAGACGGCCCGTGCCCTGGGCGCCCCCGTAGTCGCCGTGGGCCACACCGCCAGCGACCAGGCAGAGACCGTCCTCCTCCATCTGCTACGGGGGAGTGGCCTGGACGGCCTAACGGGGATGCGCGCCCGCTCCCCCTGGCCCCTGGGGGAGGGGCCGGTCCTGGCCCGCCCCCTGCTCTGCCTGTGGCGGCGGGACACAGAGCGCTACTGCGCCCTGGCCGGCCTCCAGCCCCGCCGCGACCCCACCAACGAGAGCCTGGAGCCCCTGCGCAACCGCCTCCGCCACCAGGCGCTCCCCCTCCTCCGCCGCCTCAACCCCCGCCTGGACGACTCCCTGGTCCGCCTGGCCGCCATCGCCGGCCAGGCCGTGGCCCACCTGGAAGCGGAGGCGGAGGGGGCCTGGGAGCGTCTGGCCCAGCCCGGCGAAGAGGCGGTGCGCCTCCCCCGCCGGGGTCTCCTGGAGCTCTCCCCCGCCCTCAGCGCCCGGCTCCTGCGGCGGGCCTACCGCCACCTGGCCGGGCCGGGGGCGGAGCTGGCGGCCGTCCACACCCTGGGCCTCCAGCGCCTCATCGCCCGTGGCCGCGGGGGCCTCCACCTCCCCGCCGGCGTCCGCGCCCGGGCCACCGCCGAGTCCCTGGAGCTGAGGCTGGGGCCGCCACCCGCCGCCCCGCCCCTGCCCGATACCCCCCTGCGCGTCCCCGGCCTGACAGAGGTGGACGGCTGGGCCATCGAGGCCGAGGTGGTGCCGCCCCCGCCCTCCCCCCTCACCGCCGACCCCTACGAGGCCTACCTGGACGCCGACGCCCTGGGCGGCCCCCTTCTGCTCACCAGCCGCCGCCCGGGCGACCGCCTGCGCCCCCTGGGCCTGGGGGGTGAGAGGAAGCTCCAGGACATCATGGTGGACGCCAAGGTGCCCCGGGAGGAGAGGGACCGCCTCCCCCTCCTCCGCTGCCCCTGGGGCATCGCCTGGGCCGTAGGGCTGCGGGTGGACGAGCGGGCGGCCGTAGGCCCCGCCACCCGCCGCGTCCTCCACCTGCGGGCCCGCCGTCTTCCCCGGGAGAGCGAGGCTTGACAGCCACCCGCCCCCTGTCTATCATCAGTCATGGAAAGACCCCATTGAGAGGGCCCTGGTGGGCCCGCCTTGACAGCGCCCGCAAGGGACTGTATCCTTGATGGGCGTCCCGCGAGGGGACAACAGCCCCGCACCTTAACAACTGAATAGCGGAAGGAAGAGGTCCCCGTCCGAACGAGCCTTTAGCCAAGAGAAGCGGAACCGTTATTGAGCGAGGGTTTGATCCTGGCTCAGGGTGAACGCTGGCGGCGCGCCTTACGCATGCAAGTCGTGCGGGGTGTGGGCTTCGGCCCACGCCCAGCGGCAGACGGCTGAGTAACACGTGGGTAACCTGCCCGGAAGTGGGGGATAACCCGGGGAAACCCGGGCTAATACCGCATGCGGTCCAGGGGGGCAGTTCCCCTGGACCAAAGCCCGCAAGGGCGCTTCCGGAGGGGCCCGCGGCCTATCAGGTAGTTGGTGGGGTAACGGCCCACCAAGCCGACGACGGGTAGCCGGTGTGAGAGCACGACCGGCC
>ENA-ORXB01000254-ORXB01000254.1-sediment-metagenome-genome-assembly--contig:-NODE-254-length-124143-cov-12.333363_pt1:32500-124143 | contig 124143 bp, 119 predicted proteins | sample MGYA00237863_ERZ511475 | MGnify/ENA primary metagenome ERZ511475 (study PRJEB26305, sample SAMN06343858) | sediment metagenome | isolation source: hot spring sediment | place: Canada...
CGGCTTCGCCTCGCTGCGTTCGCCTCGCCGCAGGTGATGCGCATCTTGCCGGGCGGCAACGGCACCACAGGGAGACACGAGCATGATACAAAGATTGTCTGCATTCTTGTTGATCACTATGATTTTTTCGGCCTGTACCCATTTCAGAGGCATTTCACCGAAACAGTCGAGTGCCACCGTAATCTCACCGATCTTTGGTGTCCATGTCGTTCTGAATCGGAATGCGCCGCCCAACGCCGATGTGATTCGATCTTTAGGAGCAAAAGTGACCACCTTGTGGCTTTATCCCGCCCCAGGAGGCAGATTTAATGTCAGCCAGGCAACCCAGATGGTCGACTGGATCACCGAGCAGACCGGTGGGCTCAAAGTCTACGTGCATCTTATGCCCAATACGAGGTCAGAGGCCATGGGCTCCGGTGCTTTCGCCGATCCTGAGCTGCCTGGGGGAGGCGGGGGCTTTTCCTTAGCGTGCGGGAGCTAGCGTCTGCGCTGAAGGGGAAGGTGACTTACTACAGCATCGCCAATGAGATCTCGGGCCTTTCCTGGAAGAGGACAGTACAAGAATATGGAACGCTTCTTTCTCAGTCCGCCCAGGTGATCAGGAGTGTTGATCCACATGCCAAGATCCTGGATAGTGGAATGGCCGGTCTGACTTACGCTCTTACCATCCCCTACACTCTATATCAACAGGGGGAAAACAGCCGAGGCTATTGACTTTATCCAACGTTATGTGAGAAATCATAAAGGCGCTTTCGGCCGGTTTCTTCCGATTGAAAACGAAACCCAATTGCAGGCGATGTTTGCGGATCCTATGGTTCAAAAAACGATCCAACTGAGCGACGCTCGTTTCAAGGAGTATTGCGACTATTACGATGTATTTCAATTGCATGATTATCAAGGCTGGGAGACAATGGAGGAGGTGTACGATTGGATTCAGGAGCAGATGCGCGCGAACGCCTGTATCAAGCCGATTCAGGCCTGGGAAATCGGTTATGGCCTGGATGCAAACCTTCCTTATGATGTGAATGAGCACGCCCGCAATGTGGTAAAGATTCTGACGATCTCGGCAGCGCAAGGAGCAGAGACTATCATTTATTTTCCTTTAAGCGACCGGGGTTCGTATGCTCGGGGGCTACTAAGTAAAGACGGGACTGTCGGCGCACCTGCAACCGCTTATCAGGTGACCGTCTCGAAACTGGCCAATGCGGTGAGCGCAGAGCGACTTGATCTAGGCAATGGAGTATGGGCCTATAAGTTTGGAAGAAGAAGTGGTGGCGATGTTTACGTTCTGTGGAGCACCACGCCTAAGACAATAGCTCTCCCCTTGTCCGCATCTCAGGTGACGGTGACGGACAGGACAGGCCATACGAAGTATCTTCCTCCAAGTGAGTTACCGGTCGGGACAGATCCCATCTTTGTTGGATCCAGGTAGACCGGGGGGCAAGGATATGTGGACGCGAGCGCTGCGACCATCGACAAAGGTGACGAACATCCTCAAACCTGTGATCGCCGTGTGGCTCGTCCTCGGTCTGCTCTCCTTCGCCTGCGCCAATCGTCCGCCAGACCGCGTGCCCGAAGAGCCGACAGCTACGCCGTCGCGACCCGCTGCCACAATCACCGCGCCTCAGTCCGTTGAAAGCCTGTGGTGGATTGTGGCGGAGGCGCTGACGGAAGCGAATGCTCCGGTCGTTGAGAGGGCCATCCAGCAGTGGCAGGGGGTGGGAACATTTGATGCTTTCGTGGTCGGAATCCTGCCGCCCACCTTTTATGATTTCCCCTTGTCCGTCCGGCTTGTTAACCAGGTGAACCAGCGGGCTCCCCACCGGCTCGTGGTGGGCTTCTTCCCCACCGGCACCGAGGGCTGGGAAACCAGCGTCAACGAGCGGTTTGCCCGGCGGCTGGCGCCCCTCGGCGTGCGCTATGACCCCGCGCGAGCCATAACCCGGCAGCAGTGGGCGGATAGCCTTTCGCAAATCGTTGCTCCCACCCGGGCTTATGTGCTGGAACAACCCGCGCGCATACCCACACCCGCTGAACTGGTGGCGTCCGTGAAAGCGTTCGTCCAGCGCGCCAGAAAGGAAAGAAAGAGCGTCGTGCTCTGGTTGTCCGCGATGATGCTCCGCCAGCCGGAAAATATGGGGATAATCCGGCAGTTGTGGACCGCCCTGGGAGACCAGGTGGATGAGGTGGTGTGGATGGACCTCCCCATCGTCTCACAGGAGCCGGGACAATCGCTAGAGTCTTTCCTCCAGCTCATTCTTTCTATCACGCCCGTGGAAAAAGTGCGAATCCAGTATACGCACAACCCGAATCTTCGTACAAAAGACCCTTCCGGCACGCTGGCTTACATCGCCACCTGTCAGAGCCAGGGAGTCCGCCGCTTTGTGCTCCTCGCGACTCCATCCCTCCTCCAGCAAGAGCCGTGGAACACATTTTATCGTCGCTTGCGTCAGCCGGACATTGCGCCCTCTCATGCCGAAGGCGTCCTTGAGAACGCGGCATTTGAAGAGGTAACTCCGGATTCAGGAGGCACCCTTGACCCGCTCATCCGGGCAGTTACGGAAGCAAAGACGAACATTGGAACCGCTGAGGTTATTGAGGAACATCCGCCATTGTTGCGCGTGGTCGCGCGGGAGGTTCCGTCAAGAGGTGTGGACATTGGGGTCAAGCGGCGACCTCCTTGGTAGGTTGGATCCCATTCAGGAAGCGGACGCCCGCCAGAACCTTGGCGAGCAGGTGCGGTGCATCGAGGCGGCGGGAGCGTGTCTTCGCCAGAAGGAGCATCTTCCAGATATGTCTTGCAAGGGTTTCTTCCAGCGTCAGGGCAGGACGTCCAGGACGTCCGGTAGACGGTGAATGACGACGTCCGCCGCCGGATGCGTCCGGGGACCCTTTCCGGCTGATACGATCCAGACGGTCCGCAGGCCCAACCGACGGGCCGGGACGATGTCTTTGTCCAGGGAGTCCCCGACGAACCAACACGCCCTCGGCGATACGTTCAGGCGGTCCAGAGCCCGTTGAAAAATGCGGGGGTCGGGCTTGGCCACGCCCTCGACCGTCGAATCGAGGATGACGTCCAGGAAGTCCGTCAGCCCGAACTCCCGGCAGACGTCGGTCAGATTGCCCGAGAAATTGGCCACGACGCCCAGTCGATATGACCGAGCCCGGAGCTGGGCCAAGACGGACCGGTTCCGGCGGAGGCACGTGGCGGCCGCTTCGTGGCAGAAGTCGACGACGGCGGCGACTTCGGGCGTCTCCGACACCACATCGCCGGGGGGTCGGAGCCAACCGAGAGCCTCCATTTGGAGACGGACTTGCAGGCTCAGAAGCGCTCGCAGAGACCACCCCCGTAGGTCTCGACCGGCCAAGGCCCGTTCGGCCGCCACGAAAGCCGCCCAGAAGCGTTCCGCCTCGACGGTCCAGCCGGCCCGCCGGTAGGCCTCCGCAAACCGCTCGGACCAGTGAAGGCCGTCGGCGTCCAGTGTGCCGCCGAAGTCAAACAGGATGGCCCGTGTAGAGGTCATCGTCTTGCAGGAACCATGGGTCCCAGTTCTCAGGTTTCAGGACTTGCCCCAGAGGTGCCCAAGGACCCCACACGCCCGTGCGGGTTACTTACCCCGTCCCGCTCGCTACAGTGCGGCAATACGGCAATAGGGCAGTAGGGCAGTACGGCAATAGGGCAGTACGGCAGTAGGGCAATAGGGCAATACGGCAGTAGGCAATGAGTTATTACTCGTCACCCGTCACTCGTCACTTCTATTTGGAGCAAACCCCCTACGAACTTGGACAGCGCGAAGTTCAATAGACGCTACCCAGGAGATGAAACTTTTGGAGTCCTGGCGCTTTGATCGATCTGAAAGCATCCCCGACAAGGGGGCGGGGTTAGGTCCCTCTCGTCTCGGGTAAGCCCGCCCACGAGGTCGGCCATGGCAAGATGCCTAAGCCCCGTCATACCGATGGTAGTGAGTTTTTCCGCTTTGCTGGCTACAGGCGCCAGCATGACTCCTTTGCCCGCAGGCCCAAGCCAGAACCCCTTCGGGGTCATGCTACCGTCGCGACTGGTGCGCTCGTCCCAGGGGATGCAGGTGGCCAAGATACTGGGCGCCGTGTACTACCGCCCCTCCTCCGCTCTGTTCCTGAATGAATGGAACGGCACCTGCCCGGAGTGCGCGGCTGCCCTGGCTGCGGGCTTCCGGCTGGTCCTCACGGTGCGCGCCAACGGCCGGGGGCAAGCCACCGCCCCGCCTAGCGATCTCGCCGCCTATCAACGCACCCTGAGCCAGGTGCTGGACACATACCGCCCGGCGATACTGGTAGTGGAGAACGAGGAGAACTCGGCCCTGTTTTACACCGGCACGCCGGAGGAATACGCTGCCGAGTTGAAGGCCGCCTGCCAGGTGGCTCACGCAAAGCGCATCCCCTGCACCAACGGTGGGCTGGTCAGCATCCTGGTGGCTCTATTGGTCTATCACCATTACCTGGAGAGCGGGCAGAGACAAGCCGCCCAGGACTTCGCCCAGCGCGTCTTTGCACCGCAAGAGCAAGAACTCCTCAACTCTCCCCAGGCCCAAGAGCAAGTTCGCAAAGGCAAGGCGCTTTTGGCTTCCTATCGCGCCGCCGGTGCGGACTACGTGAACTTCCACTGGTACATCGCCGATCCCCGCGCGCTGGGGGAGGCGGTGGCGTATCTGAGGGCGCAGACAGGCCTGCCGGTCCTCACCAACGAAATCGGCCAGCACAGCGATGACCCCCACCAGACAATGGCCATCATGGGCAAGGTGGTGGAGTTGGGCCTGTCCATCGCGGTTTGGTTCAGCATGGATGCGCCGAAGGCACGGGACTGGTCAACCTGGATGGCAGCCTGCGGCCCACAGGGGAGGCGTTTAAGCGCTTTATCGAGTCCAACGTAAAAGGCTCGGAAGAAAAACCTAACCCATCGCTGACAAAACCCCAGTCCGCTCTATTGGACGTGCCCATCGGATTGGCGCCCAGAGGTCCGGCAGAGAGCGATATCCAATTCCTGAACCAACATCTGCGCGCTGAGGATCTGGTATTGCAAGTGCTGTTTCGCCATCCGGCAAACCTTTCGTTGCTGGAACAGATCACCGCCTGTAGGAAGGGTCTGGGGCTGCCGGCCAGTTTTGAGGGAGACCCAGGCCCGCTCCTTGCCGAGGCGAAATCCAAAGGGATTCAAGTGGTGGCTTACGATGACCCGGTCAAGGACATGCGGCAGAAGGTGTTTTACCCCGTCTTTCCCCCCGACCGCAACGCGGATGAGGTCCTCGCCTGGTTGCGAGATCACACCTGAAGGCGAGGCCGCTCTCCAACCCTGATCGGATTCAGGCAGGCGAGCGTATAGTCCAGTAGCTGGCATATTTCTACTGGAGGATGGCTATGGCTCACCGGTCTCGCCGCCTGAGCGTCGGGCTGGCCCTCCTGGGCGCAGTCCTGCTCGCCGCCTGCGCACCCGGCGCCAGCCCGATCGCACCTACGTTCGCTGTGCCCACTACTGCACTGCCGACAGCGCCGCCCGGCGCAACACTGACGCCTATCCCGGCCACCGTGACCGCCCCCGCGCCCACCGCCACAGAGACACTCGCCCCGACCGCCACAGAGACGCCCGCCGCCTCGGCCACGCCCCCATCGGGCCTGCGGGGCGACCCCGCCCATGGGGCCCGGCTGTTCGCCAGCCTGCCTTGCAGTTCCTGTCATGACATCACCCGCCCCTTCCCCGGCGGCGACATCTGCCCCAACCTGGGCAATATCGCCAGCGAGGCCGAGCGGATCGTGCGCCTGCCGGAGTATCGGGGCCGGGCCACCAACGCCGCCGAGTATATCCGCGAATCCATCCTGGACCCGAACGCTTATATCGTGCCGGGGGAACAATACCGCACCGCCGATGGGCAGAGCGTGATGCCCAAGACCTTCGGCCAGACGCTGACGCCCTCTGAGATAGATGATCTCGTCGCTTTCCTGCTCCAGCAGAAATAGCGGTGATCGTTTGCGCGCGCGTGGGCGTATATTCCATCAGGTCAGTGGAGAGGTGCGACTGCCCTCAAACCATTTCATGCCCAAGAAGGAAGGAGGAACGATGTCCCTGATTCGCAAGCTCATGCTGCTACTCATTATTGCTGCTCTGCCCGTTGTCCCGCTGTTTGCGCAGGCGGCCTCGGTCACCGTCAACCTGTCGCCGCAGAACGACTCCGGGGAATCGGGCACGGCGGTGCTGACCGATCTGGGCAACGGCAAGACCCAGGTCGTGCTCACCGTGACCGGCCAACCGGCGGGGGTCTCGCAGCCGGTGCACATCCACAAGGGCACCTGCGCCAACCTGGACCCCAAGCCAGCCTATCCTCTATCACCGCTGGTGGACGGCAAATCAGAGACAACGGTGGATGTGTCTCTGCAGACGTTGCAGAGCAGCCCCTTCGCGATCAACGGGCATAAGTCCGCTGAGGAAATATCTGTGTATGTCTTCTGTGGCGATATTCCCCTGGCGGTCACGCTCCCGGCCACAGGCGGCGCGAGCGCCCTGTCCCTGGTCGCCTTGGCGCTGGGATTGCTGGCCCTCGGCTCGGGCTGGCTCGTCCGCCGCTTCGCCCATTGATCATCGCTGCCTCTCCACCCGGCCGGACGGTCAGCCTGTGGCGGGCTGGCCGTCTTTCTTTTTGAGCATGGCGCGGAGCTTGCGCAGGCCCAGCAGAATGCGGCTTTTCACCGTGCCCAGGGGCAGGTTCAGTTGCCGGGCGATCTCCTCGTGCGTGTATCCGTAAAAGTAAGATAGCTCAATAGCCTGGCGCTGGTTATCGGGCAGCGCCCGCAGCAGCAGGTGGAGTTCACGCTGCACATCTTCGGTGGGGGCGGGGCTGGCGGTGCTCTCTTGCGCTTCGGGGGATACATCTAGGGAAAGCGCAGGCTGGATGCGGCGGCGCTGCTGCCGTAGAATGTCAATCGCCCGGTGGCGGGTGACGTTGAGCAGCCAGGTGGAGAACCGCCCGCGTGTAGGCTCAAACAAATAAGCCTTCTGCCAGAGGGTCAGGAAGACGTCCTGGGTGATGTCTTCGCCGGTGGCCTGATCGCGCACGATGTAACAGGCGAGCGAATACACCGCGCGCGCGTAGCGGTGATACAACTCCAGCAGCGCGGCTTCGTTGCCGTCCGCAACGCGGGCAACCAGTTCTTCATCTGAACGCTCGCTCTCTTCCGGCGGTGGCGACGCCATAACCTGATTATCGGATCAATCAGGCCGAGGGGCAAATGGCCCAGGGGACGGAGGCCGAGGTACTGCCATTATCACACGGGGGACAGCTATGCTAAAATCATCAGTTCATGGCCTGGGAAGAATATGTCGGTAACCCGCACGTCCATACCCCCTATTCCGATGGGACGCTGTACCATGCCGATGTGGCCAGGGCGGCCCTGGCAGCAGGGCTGGATTTCGTCATCGTCACCGATCACAATGTCTGGGTGCGCGATGTGGAGGGCATCTACAGTGAGCCGGGCGGGCGCCGCCTGATCCTGCTGGTGGGCGAGGAGGTACACGATGTGCGCCGCCGTCCCCAGGCCAACCACCTGCTCGTCTATGGCGCGGAGGCCGAGGTGGCCCAATATGCGCCCCACCCCCAGCGCCTGATTGACGCGGTGCGCACCGCCGGTGGCTTTTGCTTCCTGGCGCACCCCTTTGAGAAGGCCGCGCCCCGCGTAGGCGAGCCGGCCATCCCCTGGGTGGACTGGGAGGTCAGCGGCTTCACCGGCCTGGAGATCTGGAACACCATGTCCGAGTTCAAGTCGCTGGTGCGTTACTGGTTCAACGCCTTGCGCTATGCCCGTGACCCCGAAGCAGGCATTCGCGGGCCGTTCCCGCCGCTGCTGGCGCTTTGGGATAAGCTCCTGGCCGAGGGGCGGCGGGTGGCCGCCATTGGCGGCGCGGATGCGCACGGCAGGACGTACCACTGGGGGCCATTCCAGCGCGTCCTTTTCCCTTACGAGTACCTCTTCCGCATGGTCAATACCCACATCCTGACGCCCCGCCCGCTGACGGGGGACTTCGCCCACGACCGGGCGCTGATCTACGAGGCGCTGCGGCGCGGTCATGCCTGGGTGGGCTACGACCGCATCCATCCCACAGCGGGCTTTCGCTTCTCCGGCCAGGCCTGGCGTGCCGAGGCCATTATGGGCGATGAGTTGCCCCTGGGGACGGGGGCGACATTGCAGGTGCGCACGCCGCTCATGGCCGACATCCGCCTGGTCTGCAACGGCTACGTCGTCAAGCGAGAGGAACGGGCGACGCATTTGACGTACATCACCAGCGAGCCGGGCGCGTATCGGGCGGAGGTGTATTTGCCCTTTCGTGGGCGCAAGCGCGGCTGGATCTTCAGCAACCCGATTTATCTGGTGTAGGCAGCAGGCTCGCCGGGTCCAGGCCAAAGCGCTCCAGCACCGCCCGGACCTCGGCCCGCGTGGGCATGTTGTGGCCTGTGCCCAGCTTTTGCACCTTGGCGGCGCCGGTGGCGTTCGCCAGCGTGCCCAACGCCACCAGCGGCAACCCCTTGAGATAGCCGTAGATCACCGCCCCGGCCAGGCTATCACCGGCGCCGGTGGTATCCCGCGCCTCCACCGGAAAGCCGGGGGAGATGTGCATCTCCTCCCCGGTCAGCAACAGGCAGCCGGCCTCTCCGCGCTTGATCACCACGAGTTGCGAGCCGTTCGCCAGCAGCGCCCGCGCCGAGGTCAGCGGGTCCCCTATGCCGCTCAGTCGACTGGCCTCGTCATCGGTCGCCAGGAGCACGGTGGCCAGCGCCGCTGCCTCGCAGTGCCAGGCGTTATCCAGCGCCGGGTTGCCGGGGCCGGGGTCAAAGAATGTGGGCACGCCCGCTGTATGGGCCAGGCGAAACGCTTCCAGGATGATGTCCCGCCCGCCGCTGTGCTCCACCCAGCCGTCGGCGTAAAGGGCCTGCGCCTCCTGGATCAGTTGGCGCCAGGCCGGGGGAAGGGCCGTCAATTGCAGGCTGCCTGGATAGCCCAGATAGGCTGGCTCGCCGCGGGCGTCCACGATCACCCCGGCGACGGGCGTGCTCGCCTGGGGGGTCACCACCACTTGCGAGATGTCTATGCCCTCGCGTTGCAAGCCCTCCAGAACGACGGTGCCGAAGCGGTCGTCACCCACCTCGCCCAGGCAGGCGACGGCCAGCCCCAACCGTGCGGCGCTAATGGCCACATTGGTGGCCCCGCCCGGCCCCAGCTCAATGTACGCGACCTTGAGCAAATCCTGCGCCTGGATGGGAAAGCGGGCGATGCGCAGGCTGAAATCGGCGATCAGGTCGCCCAGGATGATGACCATAGGGCCTCTATCTTACACATCAACCGTTAAACGTCAAACGTCATTCGCGTATCACGGTTGACGGTTGACATTGCGCGTTCCGCGAGGGCAGCGACAAACGCCTCCACCGTGCGCGGCGCGCCGGGCAGGCCCAGAGCCAGCGCCAGCCGGCTGAGTTGGGGTGGCTCCACGTCGGCGCGGGCCAGCACCTCGCTTTGCGCCAGCACTGCGCTCGTCGGGCCATCGGCCAGGATCATGCCCCCGGCCATTACCACCACGCGCTCAAAATGCTCGGCGCAGAAATCTATATCATGCGAAATGGTGATCACCGTCCGCCCTTCGGCCTTCAGCGCCTCCACAATTGCGGCGAGGCGTGCCAGGCCGCGCGCATCCTGCCCGGTGGTCGGCTCGTCCAGAATGACAATGGGCGTGCGCATCGCCAGGACCGCCGCCAACGCCACGAATTTGCGCTGGGATGCGGGCAGGTCGTAAGGATGAAGTTGAGCCATCCCCTCTAACCCGACCTGCTCTAGAGCGGCTGTCACGTGGGCCTGCACCTCGGCCTCGGATTGGCCCAGGTTGCGCGGGCCAAAGGCCACCTCCTCCCAAACGTTGTCCTCAAACAACTGGTCGTCCGGGTTCTGGAAGGCGTATCCGACCCGCCGGGCGAGCTGGGCCACCGTATGTTCGCGTGTGTCCCAGTCGCCGATATGGACGCTGCCGCGCTCCGGCTTCAGCAGACCATTCAAATGTTTGGCCAGGGTGGTCTTGCCCGCGCCGTTCTCCCCGATAATGGCGACCGACTCGCCCTGCGCGATGTGCAGGGTGACATCGCGCAGGGCGAGGACCCCGGAGGGATAGCGGAAAGAGACGGCGTCAACGCGGATGTTCATTGAAGGTAATCAACGGATTATCTCATCACATCGCCTTCGGCGACAGACATCAAGGAGGTGAAGAACGCGACCGCCTGTTCCAACGTCACCGGCAGGGGTTTGTCTGGGGCCGCCAGGCCGCGCGCCTGGGCGTGGCGGGCGGCCTGGGTGTAGCGCGTCTGCCCGATCCCGTACCGCTCCAGGTCGGGCGCGGCCAGCACCTGGTGTGGCGGGCCATCGGCCACGATGCGGCCCTCGGCCAGAGCGATGACGCGGTCGGCAAAGACGGCCACCCACTCCAGCTTATGCTCGGTCAGCACGATGGTCGTCTCCCGTGTGGCAGCCAGGTCGCGCAACACGCTGAAGACCTCTTTGGTGCCTACCGGGTCAAGTTGGGAGGTGGGTTCGTCCAGGACCAGCACCTGGGGGCGCATAACCAGGACCGAGGCGATGGCCAGCCGTTGTTGTTGGCCGCCGGAGAGCGTGAAGGGCGAGCGCTCGGCCAGTTCGGCCAGGCCCGTGCGGGCAAGCACCTCCTCAACCCGCGCCAGCATCTCCTCACGGGGCACGCCCAGGTTCTCCAGGCCGAAGGCGACCTCCTCACGCACGCTGAAGCGCGCGCCGGTGATCTGGTTGAAGGGGTTGTCAAACACCAGGCCGATCTCGCCCGCCAGTTCGGAGAGCGGCGTGGTCAGCACATCCCGACCGGCGACCTGCACCCGCCCCTCCAGTTTCCCGCGATAGAAGTTGGGAATAAAGCCGGTGAGGGCGTAGCACAGCGTGGTTTTGCCCGCGCCGTTGGCGCCGATCACCGCGCAGAACTGCCCCTGGGGGATGTCCAGGCTGATGTGGTCAAGCGCCGGGCGGGGCGCACGAGGATAGGTGTAGGTGAGGTTCTCTATATGGATCATTCGGATCGCCGCTTTAAGGTACTCAACGGATTATTTCATAACGTCGCCTTCGGCGACAGACATCAAGGAGGTGAAGTCAATCGGACATCAGATGGCGCGGAAGAGCCGCGCAGCCAACAGGGCCAGGGCCGCCAGAAGCAGAAGCCAGCGCACTGCCGCCTGCGCGGGGGAGTCCACCAGCACCAGCAGGCTGGTTTTCGGGCCGCGTCGGCTGAACGCCCGCGCCTCCAAAGCGATGGCCCGCTCCTCAATGTCCACGATGCTGCCCAGGACAAGCGGCTTGATCAGCGGCAGGAGCGCGCGGAAGCGCTGTCGCAGGTGGCCCTCAGTCTCCAGCCCCCGCGAGCGTTGTGCGTCCAGGATGGTGGCGGCCTTTGCCTGGAAGCGCGGCACGATCTGGATCGTGGCCAGGATGATATAGGCAATGCCGGTGGGGACACCGCGCTGGCTGAGCGCGATCATCAGCGCGTCCGGGCGTGTGCTGAGGGATAGGAGCAAGAAGCTGCTCACAATCAGCAGGATGCGACCCGTGCTCTGGATGGCGAAGAGCACCCCTTCGCGCTTCAGCGACAGGGGGCCAAGGGCCAGGACCGGCGTGCCGCCCGTCCAGAAGAAGCCCTGGATCAGGAAAAGCGAGAGCGCGAAAGGCAAGACCGTGCGCCAGGCGGCCCTCAGCAGCAAGGGGAGGACCTGCCCCCAGGCGGCCAGTGGCAGGAGGATGACGCCGAAGGCCGCATATGTCGCCCACGCGCCCGGCAGAACCAGGCTGGCGAACAGGCAGAACCCCGTCAGCGCCAGCTTGGTCAGCGGATGCAGCCGGTGCAGCCCGCTCTCGCGGGCGACATACAGGCTGAAGGCCGCGTAAGAACTCATAGGAACTGGGGGAACTCATAGGAACTCACAGAGACCCTATGAGTTCCTACGAGTTCCTACGAGTTCCACTCCTCAGCGCACGTTCTCGGCGCGGGGGAAGCGGTCCAGGAAGCGCCCCGGCAAGGCCCGCACGATCAGCCAGACCACCAGATAGGTGATGGTCTTATCCAGCGGGTCGGATGAGACGCCCTGGGCGAAGGACGCCGGCAGGATGCCGAGGCCGATGCCGCGAAAGATGGCCACCAGTGCGTCGGTGCCGGCGCCGGTCACCCCACCGAAGACATAGGCGGAGATCGGGGCCGAGATGGTGGCAGCGACCAGCCCGGTAATAATGCCCGCCAGGATCACCTTCCACCAGGTGCGCAACCAGCCGGCCTCGCCAAACAGGCCCGCCAGAAGGCCGATGACCGCTGCCACCGCCGCAAACGGCGCGTAGGTCACGTTCAGCCCGCTGAGGCCCCAGATCAGATTGGCCAGCAGCCCGGTCAGCGCCCCGGCCCACGGCCCCGCCAGCACCCCGACCAGCACCGTGCCGATAGAGTCCAGGTAGAGCGGGACCTTCAGCGCGTAGATGAGCTGCCCGACAGCGATGTTGATGGCAATCGCTACCGGAATCATGACCCAGGTGAGCGTGGTGAAGTCGCTGCGAATGCGATCCGCCTGTGTCATACGAGTCATAATGCCCCCTCCTTTCGGATGTATGGTGTACATTTTACACCAAAAACCCTAACCCCCATTTTACGTCAAAGGCCGGGCAATGTCCAGCCTGCGCGGGCGATGCAAATAAGCGCCTGGCATTCTGAGGGCGCGAAGGGCCCAAAGAATCTCAGGGCGCATGCGGAGATGCTTCGCCGCTTCGCGGCTCAGCATGACAGGTTTGAGAGGGTTTCTAAAGGCTCAGTTGCGCAGATAAGCAGGCTGTGGTACATACTGCAGCCGGTTGGGTTCACCGACGCCGTCGGATAGACCCGACGGCAGAGAGACAGAGGAACGACGGTTCAGAAGAGGAAAGAGCAGCATGTGGCTGAAATTCGTGCCCCTGGAGGGGCGCGTCATCTCACTTGTGCCCCTCACCCTTGATCATGCCGCTGACCTGTGGGAACTGGCCGAGCCGGACCTCTTTACCTACATGGTCGCCTGGCCGCCCGCGCCGGACTTTGAGACCTTCCGCGACATTGTCCGCAAGCTCCTGGCCACACCTGACCGCTATCCTTATGCCATCCTACTGAAAGAGAGCGGCAAGGCGGTGGGCAGCACCTCTTACCTGGATGTGCGCCCGGAGCATCGCGGGCTGGAGATCGGGGGGACCTGGATCGGGAAGCCTTATCAGGGCACGGCGGTCAATCCGGAGAGCAAATATCTGCTCCTGCGCCACGCCTTTGAGACCCTGGGCGCAATCCGCGTCCAACTGAAGACCGATCTGCGCAACCTTCACAGCCAGCGGGCCATTGAGAAGCTGGGCGCCAAAAAAGAGGGTGTCCTGCGCAAACACATGATCCTGTCCGATGGCACCATCCGGGACTCGGTTATCTACAGGATCACCGACGACGAATGGCCAGAGGTCAAGGCCCGCCTGGAAGCGCGCCTGGGGTACGCGCTCTAGGTCAGGCCTGGCCCAGCAGCGCCCGCAGCACCGCTACCGGCTCGCCCACCACCCCCAAATCCGCCGTCTTGAAAATCGGGGCCTGCGGATCGGGGTGGATCGCCACGACGAAGCGGCTGTCGCTCATCCCGGCCAGATGGTGGGCATCCCCGCGGATGCCGCAGGCGATGTACAGTTCTGGCGCGATCGCCGGGCCGGTGATGCCCACCACATAGCGATCCGCCACCCAGCCCAGCTCGTAGGCCGTGTGATCGCCCGCCAGGACCGCGCCCAGGGCCTCGGCCAACTGCCGGGCCAGGGCCAGGCCCTCGCCACCCTGATCCCTTAGGTCACGTCCGACCGCGACGACGCGCTGCGCCCGGTGCAGGGGTATCTCGGCCCGTTCGCCGTGATGGTCCACCGGCCCGGCGTACTCTGCCGGGCCCAGGTCTCGCACCCGCCGCCGGACATCTTCAAGCGAGACGGCCAGGGCCTCTATCTCGCCCGACCGCCCCGGATCGGCAGGCAGGGCCGTGAACGCGCCGGGGCGCAGCGTAAACACCTGGGATCGCAGCGCTTCTTCCGCAGCGCCCTGGGCCTCGGCCCATTCATAAGCGCTGCCCGGAGCCCCCGGCTGAACCTGGGGGATCAGCCACTCCTCTTCATACAGGCCACCATAGGCCGGACGGCGGGCAATGACCGTGCGCGTGGCCTCGTCCAGGTCCAGCCCTGTGCACCCCGAAACGCACCCTGTCCCCAGCCGGCTCGCCAGCCGCGCCGCCAAGTCGTCCCCATCGGGGCTGGCGACCAACAGGAGCACCTCCGGCGGAGCCTGGGTAAACCGGGCGGATAGGACGGCCAGATGGGTCTCCAGGTCAAAAGGCGAGAGCCGGGCGTCCTCGGCCAGGGCGACGCGGTCGGCGCCGTGCGCAATGAGCGTACCGGCCAGCCCGGCGACATCGGCGCCCAACAAAGCCACCCCCACCGTCGCGCCCAGCCGGTCCGCCAGGCCGCGAGCTGCCCCCAGGGCTTCTAGCGTGGCCGCACTCAGCGCGTTCTCATGGATTTCAGCCACCACCCAGATGCCCTGCCCGCCCGCGCCCGCCGGCGGCAGGGATTCCCCCAACAGCGCACCCAGATCACTGATGTCCATGCCCTACCTCCGTAGCCCCAGGCGCTCATAGAGTTGGCCGGCCAGCTTCGCCGCCACCTCTTCCGCCGTCCCCGTCAGCCGGACGCCCAACTCCCGTTCCGGCGGGACCACCGCACCGCGCACCTGCACCAGAGGCGCCAGGCTGGCCGCATCCAGACCCAGGTCGGCCACGCTCCAAGTGGTGACCAGCCCGTCACGATACGCCTGGAGCAGACGCCCGGCGTGCGCGTAGCGCGGCGGATGCGAATCACGCGGGATGGTGACGACGGCAGGCAGATCGGCCTCCTGGGCAATGTATTCGCGCCCGCGCTGGGTGACGGTGCGCAGAGTGGTGCCGTTCACCTCTAACCGCAGGGCGCGTGACAACAGCGGCCAGCCCAATGCCTCGGCCAGACGTGGCCCGACCTGCCCATCGCTTGTGTCCAGCGCGCGCTCGCCCACCAGCACCAGGGCCACCCCGCCGATGTGTTCCACCGCCCGCGCCAGGGCGCGCGTGACCACGCCCGCGTCCGCCCGGCTCAAGGCGGCATCCCGCACCCCAATTGCCTGGTCAGCGCCCATGCCTAACGCCTGGCACAGCACATCTTCGGCGCGTTCTGCCCCCACCGCCAGGGCGATGACCTCGGCCCCCAGCGCATCTTTCAGCCGCAGGGCCGCTTCCAGCGCGTGCTTCGCTGCCGGGTCCATCAGGACCTCCTCGCGCTGGATCGTGACCTGCCCGGCCCGCCGGTTAACCGCAATGCCCGACGGGTTCAGCACTGCCTTCACGCCCACAACGATCTTCATGGCCGGATCCTCACCCCCACCTCGCGGAAGACCTGCTCCGCGATCAAAATGCGCTGGATCTCGTTCGTGCCTTCAAAGATCTCCGCGATGCGCGCGTCGCGGAAGCCGCGCTCCACCGGGTTGTTGCGGCTATAGCCCAGCGCACCGTGAATCTGCACCGCACGGTCAATACAGCGGCTGGCGATCTCCGAGCCGAGCAGCTTGCACATCCCGGCCTCTTTGGTGAACGGGCGGCCCGTATCCACCAGCCAGGCCGTGCGGTACACCAACGAGCGCAGGGCTTCAATCTCCGCCGCCATGTCGGCGATCATGAACTGGATGCTTTGCTTGTGCGCGATGGGCAGGCCGAACTGCGTGCGCGCCTTCGCCCAGCGCACCGCCGCCTCCAGCGAGGCCTGCGCCCCGCCCAGCGTGGCCGCGCCCAGGCTCACCCGGCCAATGTCCAGGGTCTTCATGAAGGTGACGAAGCCCAGGCCCACCTGGCCCAGCACATTCTCGCGGGGCACGCGCACGTTATCAAAGGTGATCACCGAGGTGGCGCTCCCATGCAGGCCCATCTTGTGCTCCGGCGCGCCCGCCTTGAACCCCTCCCATTTCGTCTCCACAACGAAGGCGGTGGCGCCGCCGCGCGCCCCCAACGCCGGGTCCGTGACCGCCAGCACGCAGATCACATCGGCGATGGGGCCGTTGGTGATCCACACTTTCTGACCGTCCAGGAAGTAGGAATCGCCCTCGCGGGTGGCGCGCAGCTTGATGGAGGCGGCGTCCGATCCCGCCCCCGCCTCGGTCAGCGCGAAGGCGGCCAGCTTCTTCCCGGCGCACAGGTCGGGCAGATAGCGGCGCTTCAGGTCTTCGCTGCCATCCAGGTAAATGGGCATGGCGCCGATGCCGATGTGCGCCCCCAGGATGGCGGCAGTGGACTGACAGACGCGCCCGATCTCCTCCATGAGGATGCAGTAACCGATCTCGCCGGCGCCCAGGCCGCCGTATTCGCGGGGGAAGGGGACGCCCAACAGCCCGATCTCTGCGGCCTTGCGGATGTTCTCCCAGGGCACACGGCCCTCGCGGTCCAGCGACTGGGCCACCGGGCGGATTTCGCCCTCGGCGAAGTCGCGGATCAGCCGCCTGAGCGCCTGATGCTCGCGTGACAGTTCAAAGTCCATCAGGGCTTCACCTCCACGCCCAACTCCCTGAATACGTCCTGGGCGATGATCACCCGCTGAATCTGGGTCGTCCCGCCCAGGAAGTCCAGGGCACGGGCATCGCGGTACAGGCGCGAGATGGCGTACTCGTCACTGAAGCCGTAGCCGCCATGCACCTGCAACATGCGGTTGGCGGCATTGCGCGCCACCTGCGCCCCAAACAGCTTGGCCATCGCCGCCAGCCCCCGGAAGTCCTCGCCCCGGTCGTATAGCCAGGCGCCGCGATAGACGAGCGAGCGTAGGGCCTCAATCTCGGTGACCGTGTCGGCGAAGTAGTTGGCGATGGCCTGCTTGGTGGCGATGGGTACGCCGAACTGGCTGCGTTCCGCTGCGTAGCGCCGCCCCAGGTCCAGGGCCGCCTGCGCCAGCCCTAGCGCCGCCGCCGCCAGCGCCAGCCGCATCCGGTCCAACGCGCCTGAGGCGATGGCCCAGCCCTCCCCCTCGGCGCCGAGCCGCTGTGACGCCGGGACGCGACAGTTCTCCAGGTAGACCGTGTGGATAGTCAGGCCGCGCAGCCCCATCGTCGGCTCGCGGTAGCCCAGGATCAGCCCCGGCGTATCCCGCTCCACAAGGAACATGGTCAGGCCGTTGCGCCCGTTCTCCCCAGGCACCTGAACCATCACCAGGAAGAGGCCGGCCACGCCTGCATTGCTCACCCAGGATTTGATCCCGTTCAGCACATAAGTATCGCCGTCGCGCCGGGCGGTGGTCTGGATGGCCGAGACGTCGCTGCCCGCCTCCGGCTCGGTCTGCGCGAACGCGCCCAATACTTCACCTGACGCCAGGCGCGGCAGATAGGCCCGTCTCTGGGCTTCGTCCCCTGCAACCAGGACGGTCAGTCCCACCAGGGCCGTCTGAATGGCGACGGTGACCGCAGTGGACAGGCAGGCGCGCCCCAATTCCTCCAGGAGCAGGCAGGTGCTCAGGTAGTCCAGGCCGGCCCCGCCATATGCTTCGGGGATAGGCATACCCAGGAAGCCCTGCGCCGCCGCCTTCTGCACTACCTCTACGGACAATTGCTCGGCCTTGTCGGTGTGCTCCGCGCGCGGCCAGACCTCCTTGCGGGCGAACTCTCGGAACAGGTCGCGGAACATCTGTTGTTCTTCACTCAGCGCAAAGTCCATTTGCTCCCTCCATCCTGCCGAGGCTCGTTTCCATCCTGCCGCCCCGACAGGCGTGCTGACGACCCCGCGCGCCGCCAGCGGGCCGCTGCCCACGCGACGAAGCCCAGACCCAGCGCAATCACCAGGGCCAGGGCCAGGTGAGTGAGGCGCTCCGGCGTGCTGGCCGCCCAAGGCAGGATGAGCAGCGCCGCCAGTCCCAACGTGACCAGGAGGATCAGCCGCGTCGTTGGCTCGGCGCGCAGGGCCTTCGCCAGCGCCAGACCGAAGCCCAGCAAGGCCACTACCAGGATGGCGACAAGCGTTGGGTTCAACGTTTAGCCGTCAGCGTTCAGCGCTCAGCCATCGTTTTGTGGGGACACGGTGTGCCGTGCCCCTACTACCGGTCCTTGAACTGCGGCTGGCGCTTCTCCAGGAAGGCGGTCACGCCCTCGCGCATGTCCTCGGTCAGCGCCAGTTGCGCGAACAGGTTGGCTTCGTGCGCCAGGGCCTGATCCAGCGGCATGCCCAGCCCCTGGTCAATGGCCTGGAGGGCCGCTGCCATCGCCAGCCCCGGCTTCGCCACGATCTTCCGCGCCAGGTCGCGGGCCGTCTTCAGCACCTCGCCCGCCGGGACCACGCGGTTGACCAGGTTCAGGCGATAGGCCTCCTGCGCCGTGATCGCGTCGCCGGTGAGGATCAGTTCAATCGCCTTGGCCCGGCCCACGATGCGGCTCAGGCGCTGCGTGCCGCCCCAGCCGGGGATGATGCCCAGGTTGATCTCCGGCTGGCCCAGGCGCACGCGGTCGCCGGCGATGCGGATGTGGCAGGCCATAGCCAACTCCAGCCCGCCGCCCAGGCACACGCCGTTGATCGCCGCGATGAAGGGCTTATGGGCATGCTCAATGCGGTTGAACACGGCCTGGCCCGCCAGGGAGAGATCGCGCACCGTGTCGCTCCCCGCCACCGCCTTCAACTCGTTGATGTCCGCCCCGGCGACGAAAGCGACCTGGCCCGCGCCGGTGATGATCACGGCTTTGACCTCCCGATTGGCCAGCACCTCGTCAATCGCCTCGGCCAGCTCGCTCATCGTCACCCGGTCAAACGCATTGACCGGCGGATGGTCAATTGTGATGGTGGCGATGCGCTCTTCAATACTTACCTTAACAAATTGTCGCTCAGGCATGGCGGCCTCTCCTAAACCGAATACTCGTGGAAGCCCTTGCCGGTCTTCTTGCCCAGATGGCCGGCGCGGACCTTGGTGCGCAGTTTCCAGGCGGGGCGGAAGCGCTCGCCATAGCGGGCGCGCAACTCCTCCAGCTTGGCCAGGACGGTGTCCAGGCCCAGCGTGTCGGCCAGAGCCAGCGGGCCAATGCGCTCACCGTGATAGGTCATGCCCAGCCCGGCCACGACGGCCATATCAATGTCGGGGGCGCTGGCGATGTGCTCTTGCAGGCACAGCACCGCTTCGTTGATCATAGGCATGACCAGCCGGTCCACGCTGAACTCGCCGCGCTGCTGCGGCGGCAGGCTGGCGCTGATCTCGGCGATCATCTGCTTGACCGGCTCATCCGTCTGGTCGCCGTAGCCGTAGAAGCCCGCGCCGCTCTTCTCACCGAGGCGCCCGGCCTGGATAAGCTTGTAGAACAGCGGCGCCGGCGCCATGCGCTCACCGTACTCGCTATACAGATAGCTGCCCACATCGCTGCACACATCCAGGCCCAGCATGTCCATGAGCGTAAACGGCCCCATGGGCATCCCGAAGTCCACCATGGCCGCGTCAATCTCGCTGGCCGTGGCCACGCCCTCGCCCAACACCATCGTGGCCTCGTTCAGGTAGGGCATGAGCAGGCGATTGACCAGGAAGCCGGGGCATTCCTGCACGACCACCGGGATCTTGCGCAGCGACTCGGCAAACTGCACCACGTCATCCACCGTCTCCTGGCTGGTGTCCAGGCCGGGGATGACCTCCACCAGCTTCATCACGTGGGCGGGATTGAAGAAGTGCATGCCGATGACCTTGTGGGGGCGTCTGGTGGATGCGCCCAACTCCGAGATGGACAGCGCCGAGGTGTTGCTGGCGAAGATGGTGCTCTCCGGGCACACGTTATCCAACTCGGCGAAGACGGCCTTCTTGATGGCGATCTTCTCCGGCACGGCCTCAATGACGATGTCCACATCACCGAAGCTGTCATAGCTTAGGGTCGGCTCCACCAGCGCGATCTTGTTCTCGGCCTCGCCCTGGCTCATCTTGCCCTTCTCCACCCGGCTCTCGTAAATCCGGCGGATGCGCGCCATGCCCTTATCCAGCATGGCCTGGTCTATGTCCTTGAGCACGACCGGCAGCCCGCTGAAGCTGATCACCTGGGCGATCTCCGCGCCCATGGCCCCGGCGCCTACAACGGCGGCTTTGAAGATGTACATTTACCTTACTCCTTTCCGACGCTCTAATTAACGCAAAGCACACAAAGGCGCAGAGGGCGCAAAGATTTTTACTCCCCCTTTGCGTTCTTTGCGCTCCCTGCGTAAAAACTCATACGCGCTCTAGAACCAATGCGCTCGCCTGGCCGCCCTCAGCGCACAATGTCGCCAGGCCATAGCGCGCCTGGCGCCGCTTCAGCTCATGCAGCAGCGTGACCACGATGCGGCAGCCGCTGGAGCCGACAGGGTGGCCCAGGGCGATAGCGCCGCCATTGACATTCACCTTATCCCAGTCCCAGCCATCCTTCTCCAGCAGCTTGCCCACTGCCAGCACCTGGGCGGCAAACGCCTCGTTCAGTTCAATCAGGTCCATATCGGTCAGCTTGAGGCCGGCCTTGTGGAGCGCCTTGGGCGCGGCATAGGCCGGGGCGATCCCCATGCGCTCCGGCTCAACGCCGGCGTAGCCGAAGGACACAATGCGGGCCAGGGGTTGATAGCCCAGCGCCGCCGCCCGCGCCGCTGACATCACCAGCACGGCGCTGGCCCCATCGGAGATGCCGCAGGAGTTGGCCGGCGTCACCGTCCCGCCCTCTTTGAACACCGCCGGGTAGAGCGCGGCCTTCTGCACGGTCAGCGCCGGGTTGATCGTCTCGTCCTGGAGGATTTTTTCGCGGGTGACCTCCTGCCCGGCGACCTTCTTGGTGACCTCCACCGGCACGATCTCCTCGGCGAACTTCCCCATGCGCGTGGCCATGAAGGCCTTGCGATGCGAGTTCACAGCGTATTCGTCCTGCGCCTGGCGGCTGATGTTGAACTCCTCCACCAGGTTCTCCGCCGTCCGCCCCATGAGCTGGCCGCAGATGGGATCGGTCAACGCCTCCCAGAGCGCGTCAGTGAATTGGGCGTGGCGCAGCTTCAGCCCCCAGCGCGCCCCCCGGACGATATAGGGGATGGTGCTCATGGACTCTACGCCGCCGGCGATATAGATCTCGCCCTCGTCAAGCTGGATGTGCCGCCAGGCTTCAATGATGGCATCCATGCCGCTGTTGCAGTTGCGGGCCACCGTGTACGCGGGCACCTCTTTGGGGATGCCCGCCTTAAGGGCCACAACGCGGGCGATGTTGGGCGCGTCCGAGGGCTGCGCCACCGACCCCAGGATAACCTCGTCCACCATGGCCGGGTCCAGCTTCGTCCGCTCCAGCAGCCCGACAATGGCGAACCGCGCCAACTCCACTGCGGAGACATCGCGGAACACGCCGCCGTGGTTACCCACCGGCGTGCGCACCCCATCTACAATCACTACGTCTTTCATGGCCGAAGTCCTTTCAATACCAGGTCTAAAGCGGCTGCATACAACGATCCCAGATCGGCGGCCAGCATCTCACGGCGCAGGGGATGGCTGAGGAGGACAAGGACGCCGTTCAGCGCGGCCCAGGCCACGCCCGCTGCCTGGTGTGCATCCCCAGGCGCAAACACCCCTTCATCCATCCCCTGCCGGATAGCCTGCACCACCCAGGCCAGGCCACGCAGGCTGGTGGTGAGGATGCGTTGGTACAGGTCGGGGGAGACCGATTCCTGGAAATGGCCGCGGTCAAAGGCCATGATCAACCGGAAGCTGTGGGGGTTGGCCTGGAAGAAGCTCAAGTAGGCCTGCGCCAGGCGGCGCACCCGCTCCTCCGCCGAGAGGGGCTGGCCCGGCGCAAACGCGGCCTCAAGTTGCGCCACCAGCTTCTCCAGGTCTTCCAGAAGGAGAGCAGCGAGGAGGCTCTCTTTGGTCTCAAAGTAGAGATAGACCGTGCCCTTGCTGACCTCGGCCTGCTGGGCGACATCGTCCACCGTCGCCCGGTGGATGCCTTTCTCCAGGAAGACCTTGCGTGCGGCGTGGAGGATGGAATCGCGCCGCTCCTCGCGCTCCCGCGCCCGCCGCCGCTCCGTAGTCATATGGGTCACATGGGCCTCTGCTGGCTGACCGCCGGTCAGTTACTGACTATAAGTCAGTATAAACCAATTTTTCGCGCTTGTCAACGTGGAGTATACTTTCCAAAGAAAGGCTCTTGACGCGATGATGCCAGTATCCTCTCATCCGACTGCCATTCATTGGAGCGTGCTCGGCGCCGCCCGTATCGCGCTGAACCAGGTGATCCCGGCAATCCAGCAGGTAGCCGGCGCCGAACTGATCGCCATCGCCAGCCGCGACCTGGATAAGGCCCGAGCCACCGCTGCCCACTTTGGCATCCCTAAGGCGTTCGGCAGCTATGAGGCGCTGCTGGAGGCCCCCGATATAGACGCGGTCTACATCCCCCTGCCGAACGCGCTCCATGCGCCCTGGACGATCCGGGCCGCCCAGGCGGGCAAGCACGTCTTGTGCGAGAAGCCCCTGGCGCTCAACGCCAGCCAGGTCGGGGAGATGATCGCCGCCTGCCGTGAGCATGGCGTGCAGTTGGCCGAGGCCTTCATGTACCGCCACCATCCCCAAATCGCCCAGGCCCTGGAACGCGTGCGCGCTGGCGAGATCGGCACGCCGCGCCTGATCCGGGGCAGCTTCAGCTTTGAACTGAACCGGCCCGACGATGTGCGCTGGGATCCAGCGTTGGGGGGTGGTGCGCTCCTGGACGTAGGTTGCTATCCGGTCAGCGCCGCCCGCCTGATGTTCGGCGCGGAACCAGTGAAAGCGCTGGCCGCGGCCACCTTCACCCCACGCGGGGTGGATGAGACCCTGGCGGGTGTTTTGGTGTTCCCCGAGGAGAGATACGCGCTGATGGATTGCAGCTTCCGCCTGCCCTTGCGCCAGGGGCTAGAGATCGTGGGCACAGCGGGCCGCATTGCCCTCTCTTGGCCGTACAACCCCGGCCCCAGGCCCACCGCGATCACCCTGGTGCGCGGCGACGAGGAGACCACGATCACGGTCCCGCCGGCCAACAGCTATGCCCTCATGGTGGAGGCGTTCAATGACGCCCTGCTCTCGCGCCGTCCACTCCCTTACCCACCCGAGGACGCGCAGGCGAACATGCGGGCGCTGGATATGCTGGCGGCCTCAGCACGTAGTGTGATTGGGGATTAATCTCCTATCTCTAATCTTCAACTTGAATGTCCACAAACGCCGTCATGCCCCACCGCAGGGGAACACCGGGATCGTCCAGGTCAATGGTGATGCGGTAAACGATGTCCCCCCGGCTCTCTGAGGAGACCAGGGCGATACGGGAGACGCGCCCGCTGAAGGTGCGGCCGGGGAACGCATCCAGGGTCACGCTGGCCATCTGGCCCACCTGCACCTGCACCACGTCCACCTCACTCAGGTCTTTGGTCTCCACCTGCCAGTGATCCAGGTCGGCCAGAATGATGACCGGCGCCCCCGGCGCGACCACCTCACCAACCTCCGGCACGACCTCGGCGACTGTTCCGGCGAAAGGTGCGACCAGTGCGGTCTGCGCCAGCGCTGCCCGCGCCTGGGCGAGGGTGGCCTCAGCCTGCTTCACCCCGGCCTCCAGCACGGCCAGGTCCTCGCGGCGCGGCGCGGCCCGAACCAGGTTGAACTGCGCCTGGGCTGCCTCTACCTGCGCGGCGGCCATGTCTACCCTGGCCTGGGCCGCACGCAACTGCGCGCTCGTCGGCCCGGCTTTCAGCAGGTCCAGGTGCGCCTGTGCCCCTGCGACATTGGCGCGGGCGACCTCGCGCTGCTGGCGGGCTTCCCACTCCTTGGGGCCAAAGCCGCTCATGGCCGCCTCGTGCACGCTCTCGGCGTAATACAACTGAGCCTGGGCAGCTTCAAGCTGCGCCTGTGCTGCTGCGATCTCCTCGGGCCGGGCGCCGGCGCGGAGGTTATCGCGCTCGGCCTGGGCCTGGGCCAACGCGGCCTGCGCCGCCGCCAGATTGGCCTGGGCCACCGCAATCTCCTCGGCACGCGCCCCGGCCTGAGCCTGGGCCAGCTTTGCCCGCGCCAGCTCCAGCCCGGCTTCGGCCTGGGCCAGCGCTGCTCGCAGGTCATCAGCCTCCAGTCGGATCAGCGGCTGGCCGGCCTCCACCCGATCACCGACCTTGACCAGCACTTCGGCCACCACCCCGCCGCTCTTGAACGCCAGGGTTGCGTGCCGCTGCGGGACAACCGAGGCCTCCGCCGAGACGCTCCCCTTGCGCGGCGTGGCCACAGGGGGCGGCGTGGGCGTGAGGGGCACAGGCGCCACATAGCGCTGATAGCCGGCGTACCCGATCACCACCAACACCAGGACAATGAACGCGCTGACAAGCCAACGTTGGATATTACTCATGCTTGATCGCCTCAATGATGTTGACCTGCGCTGCCTTGAGCGCCGGGTAGAGCGCCGCACCTACCGGAACCAGGATGGCGATCAGCGCGCCCACGCCCAGCGCTGTCAGCGGTAAAACATACTGAAGCACATAGCCGTTGATGGCTCGCATAGCGATCACGAAGGTTTGCGCCAGGACCAGGCCGAAGCTCAGGCCAAACACGCCGCCGATCAGCCCCATCGTCCCGGCTTCGGCCAGGATCATCCCTCTCACCTGTGCCCGCGTCATGCCCAGGCTGCGCAGCGCGCCCAACTCCCGCTGGCGCTCCAACACGTTCATCAACATGGTGTTGATCACGCCCAGCGCGGCGATGATGATACCGATCAACGCCAAAACGTCAAACAGCGAGAACGCCTGAGCGGTCAAGTCCAGCAGCCGGGCGCGAAAGGTGGCGCTCGTCTCCACCTGCAGGTGGCGGCTCTTGCCCACCTCTTCGGTGATGCGGTTCTTCACCTCGTCAAGCGAGGCGCCAGGCTCAAGCTTGACGATCAGCCGGTCGGCGTCGTTCAGGCCGAAGTAGCGGCGCAGGTCAGCGTAGCTGCCATAGACGACCAGCCCCTGGCCAGTGAAGTCCACCAGGATGCCCGCGACCTCAAAGTCATGCTGCCCCCGACCTGTGTCCAGGCGGATGCGGTCGCCCTGCTTCAGGGTGTAGCGGTCGGCGACGGTCGTGCCGATCAACACGGCGTCGCCCTGGGCCAGCCGCACCATGCGCGAGGCCATGTCGCCGACGGTATTCTCAAACTGGAAGGTGGCGACCTGGGGATAGGTGACCGGGTCAATAGAAATGAACACCAGGGTGTCCTCTGAGACGGTGCCCTGCGGCGAGACGTAGCGCGCGCCGGTGAAGCGCGAGGGGCTGACGGCGGCGACCCCTTCAATGGAGGCGATCCGCCCCACCAGGTCCAGCCGCATCCGCACCGGCGAACGCACATACAGGTCGCCGCCCAGCGCGGTCTCCACCCAGGTCTGGATCTCCTGGCGGAAGCTGCCGGTCATGCCGGCGATGCCGACGATCATGGCAATGCCCACCATAAGCGCGGCGACGGTCAGGGTGGTGCGCCCTTTGGCCCGCTCCACATTGGCGCTGCCCAGCCGCCCCGGCTGACCATAGACCAGGACGAACAACGGGCGGAAGAGGCGTTCCAGCGCGCCCGCCACCAACGGCACGCACAGGGTAGCGCCGAGCATGAGGGCAAACACGCTGGCCGCTCCCACCGGATAGGCCATCTCGCGGCGTACCGGCACCCAGTTAAGCATGGCGTAGGAGACGCCCACCACCGCCGGGCCATAGGTCCACCCCCGGCGCACCCAGCGGCTTTCATCCACATGGCCTGCCACCCGCAGCGCCTGGAGCGGCGAAATGCGGCTGGCACTGCGCGCCGGTAGCCAAGCCGCCACCAGGGTCACACCGATGCCCACCAGAGCGCTGCGCCCCAGATCAGCGGGGGGCACGGTCAGGATAGTGATCTGCACGCCGGTGATCAGGCTCATGACGGCGGTCAGCCCGCGCGCCAGGAGCAGGCCGAAGCCCACGCCGAGCAGCGACCCGATCAGGCCCAGGAGGGCGGCCTCTGTCAGCACCAGCCCCAGCGTCTGCAGCCGGGTCATGCCCAGCGCCCGCAACATGCCGATCTCGCGGGTGCGTTCCACAACGGTCATGGCAAAGGCGTTATAGATGAGGAAGGCGCCCACGAACAAGGCCACGATGCTGAAGAAGTTCAGGCCAAGCTGGTAGCTCGCCAGGCGCCTGGCGGCGATCTCGCCACGCGTCGCCGGATAGGTCACGCTGAACCGTGCCCCCAACCGCTCGGCGATCTGCGTTTTCAACGCCTCCAGCCGGGCGGGGGAATTGGCCACCTCCGCTGTGGCCAAGATGTCCAGCGCGTCAATGCGCCCTCCCCGCCCGAACAGGTCCTGCACCACCCTGAGCGGCACAAAGCCCACCGCGCCGTTGTTCGCCAGCCCCGGCCCCTCTTTGCTGATCAGGCCCACAACGCGCAGTTTGACCTGGCCCGACGGCACCAGGATGGTCAGGTCGCGCCCGATCTGAAGCTTCTCGTCCTCGGCCCAGTCCTTCACCAGGACAACGTTGTACTCCGTTTCGCCCGGCTCAAGCAGCCGCCCGGCGACGAGCTTGTACTGGCGCACCTGGGGGTCGGTGGCGGGGTCAATGCCGACGAGCTGGAGCTCGCTGCGGCTGGCCATGCCGCTGATGCTGTAGTTCAACGTCCAGTTTTTGGCTTGGCTGGCGGGGACGGTGAAGGCGTTGACGGTGGGCGCGACCAGAGCCACACCCTCCATCCGAGCCACGCGCCCGGCCACGCTCTCATCAAAGCCCTCCCCGGCAATGGCCTTGCTCTCCACCGTCAAGTGCGCTTTGCCTGAGGCCTCATCAAAGACGGTGGTGATGGCGGCCAGGGTGCTGGCGTTGGCCACGTTGACCGCCAGGATGACCGCCACGCCCAGGACGATGCCCATCGTGGTCAGGGTGGTGCGCACCCAGCGCACGCGCATATTGCGCAGGGCCAGGATGACGGGGGTGAGTTGTGCGATGTAACCCCAGAGGAGCATTTTTGTATCTCACTATCCGTTGTAGGGGTGCAAAAGGTACTCAACGGATTATTTATAGGGATCAAGGAAACTGATGCGCTACAGTTCCAACTCCGCCATCACCGCCACAATCCGGTTCACGTCCTGTCCGCGACCATCCTTGCCGTTCTTAAGCTCATAGACGATACGGCCATCTTTCAGGAAGACGATCCGGTCGGCGTAGCTGGCCGCACGCGGGTCGTGGGTGACCATGACGATGGTGGCGCCGAGTTCATCGCATGAGCGACGCAACAACTCCAGGATGGCTGTGCCAGCGTTGGAGTCCAGGTTGCCGGTGGGTTCGTCGGCCAGGACGATCTCCGGGTCGTTGACGAAGGCGCGGGCGATGGCCACGCGCTGTTGCTGGCCGCCGGAGAGCTGGTCAGGCTTATGATGGCGCCGGTCTGTCAGGCCAACCAGGTCAAGCAGCCGGTTGATCTTGTCACGGTGCCTGGCGATGGGCTGGCCGTCAATCAGGAGCGGCAGGGCGATGTTCTCCTCGGCGGTCAGCGTGGGCAGCAGGTTGTAGAACTGGAAGATGAAGCCGACCTTGCGCCGACGCACCAGGGTGATCTGGTTATCGGAGAGGCGGGCCAACGGCTGGCCCGCCAGAGTCACTTCGCCATCCGAGGGCGCGTCCAGCCCGCCCAGGATGTGCAGCAGGGTGCTCTTGCCGGAGCCGGACGGCCCCATCACGGCCACGAACTCGCCGCGCTCCACCACGAAATTCACGCCGTCCAGCGCGCGCACGTTCACCTCGCCCATGCGATACTCTTTCACCACGCCCGATGTTTCCAGGACAGCCATGACGATGATACTCTCCTAATCGTATGTACTCCACCTCTATTTTACCCGATCCCGATCCAACAGTGCGGCCACCACACGGGGCAGGCCCTGACGCAAGCGGATGCGGGGTTGATAACCCAGGATCGCCTTCGCCTTGCGCACGTCGTAATACAGGCCGGCGCGCAGGCTCCGGCCCAGGGCCCCCGGCGGAAGCGGAAGGGGCAAGACGCGCAACGGGCGACCGGCGGCGCTGCGCACCAGCGCCAGAGCCTCTACCAGCGTCGTCGCCTCGTCAGCGGTCACATTGAAGGTCTCTCCCGCTGCCTGCGCGCATACCCCTGCCAGAAAGATAGCCTCCGCCACATCCTGGCCGTGCACAAAGTCCACGCGCATCCGCCCCCCCAGCGGCAGAGGCACCAGCGGCAGGCGCAGCGCCAGCCGGATGGCCTGGTGTGTCATCACATCGCGCTCGCCGTACACAAATGTGGGGCGGAGGATGACAAACTCAAAGCCATGTCGGACCGCTGCCTGGCGCACGCGCGCTTCGGCCAGGACCTTGGAGCGGTAATAGCCGCCCTGGTCGTACCAGGCGTCTTCGCCCTCCAGGGGCGCATCCTCCGTGATGGGACGGGGTGCGCTGCTCAGTCCATACACGCCCACCGTGCTCACAAACACAAAGCGGCGCACACCGGCAGCGGCGCTGGCCTCCAGGAGGTTCTCTGTCCCGCCTACGTTGGTGCGCATGATCTGATCGCGCTGTCCCTTCAGCCCGATCAGCCCGGCCACATGGTAGACCACCTCGGCCTCGGCTACGCCGCGTCTCAACACCTCCCCATCGTCCAGGTCACCCTGGACGGTCTCCACGCCGCGCTCACGCAGGCCCAGGCCCTTATTGGGCGAGCGCACCAGCGCCCGCACCGTGTGGCCGTGCTCCAGCAGCCGGTCAATGAGGTGCGACCCGATGAATCCGGTGCCGCCTGTTACAAAGACCCGCACACTCGCCTCCCTCTCACCAACTTACCCCCCACCCCAGCCCTCCCCCACACAGGGGGGAGGGGGTAACTCCGGTGCCCTCCCCCTTGACGGGGGAGGCTCAGGGAGGGGGTGACAGCACATAGCGCACCAATTCTATACGCTCCTTACGTTATATGCTATAATTGCGCCAATAGTCACGAAGTCCTATGTCGTCCCTCATCCCTCGTCCATCGTCCGTCGTCATCTTGTTGGTCGCCCTGGTGACCGGATGCAGCAGCATACCCACACCCGCCGGGCCAATGGCAACGCCGACCCGCCTGTCAACCCCCACCTTCGTTGCGATGGGTCCCACTCCGAAGCCAGAGACGCCCGGCATTGAGCCTGGTCAGGCGATCACACTCACCCTATGGACGACCGAGGGCCTCGCGCCTGATGGCGAAACCTGCCCCGCGCCCTGCGAAGGGACACCTGCCGGGCAGGTGCTCAGCCAGCAATTGGCCGCTTTTCTCGCCGATCATCCCAATGTCCACATCCAGACGCTGCTCAAGAAGCCCGGCGGCACGGGGGGGCTGTTTGATTTCCTCCAGACCGCCAGCGCCGTAGCTCCGGCGACCCTGCCCGACCTGATGATCCTGGACGCCGCCGACCTGCCCAAGGCAGCCCAGGCGGGCCCGATCCAGCCGCTGGACGATGTGGTCGGCGCGGCTGCCGCTGATCTCTTCCCCTTTGCCCGCGCCCTGGCGACGGTGAACGGGCGGTTGATGGGGATGCCTTATATCGTCTCGGTGGAGCATGTGGCGTATGACCCCACGCGCCTTGAGGCGGCGCCGCTGACCTGGACCGAGGTGATCAGCGCGGGTGTGCGCTTCGCCTTCCCTGCGGGAGAGAGCGCTCATGCCGATACGCTCATCAGCCTGTACCTGAGTATCGGGGGGACGTTGACCGATGCCTCAGGCGCCCCCCACCTGGAGGTCGCGCCGCTGATTGAGATGCTGCGCAGCCTGGAGACGGCGCGTCAAGCCGGCATCACCACGAACGCGACACAGGTGAAGAGCGCCGAAGACACCTGGGCGGCCTTCCGCAGCGGCACGCCCCTGGCTGTGGTCAGCGCCGAGCGCTATCTGGCCGACCGGACGGCCCTCGGCGCGGTCGCCGCTGGCCCGCTGCCGGGCTGGAAGGCCCCGGCCCCCTCCCTGGGGAGCGCCTGGGTATGGGTGCTCGTCACCCGCGATCCCGTGCGTGCCCCCCTGGCGCAGCAACTGCTGCGCCATCTGACCGCCCCTGAGAACCTGGGCCACTGGAGCCACGCCGCCGCTGTCCTCCCGGCGCGGCGCAGCGCGCTGGCGACCTGGGAAACGCTGAGCGAAGCGCCCGATCCCTATCTCCCCTTCCTCCAGGAACTTCTGGAAAAGGCCGTCGCCCGCCCGCCCGCAGCGGTCTATACCGCCATCGCCCCGGCGCTGCGCCAGGCGGTTGAGGATGTGCTCTTGGGCCGCGCCACGCCGGAGACCGCCGCCGCTGCAGCGGTCAGGAACGTGAGGCCATAGGGCTTCACTGGGCCAGGGCACGCGTTCTGTAAGGGCACGGCGCCGCCGTACCCCTCCCCTGGCAACCGGCTTGTAAGGGCATGCCATCATCGGTCGTCCTTCCTTCAGACACCCGGCTTCTCGGGGAAGCCGGGTGTCTAGAGCGGGGGTCATGCCTGCTGTGCTCGTTGTCTCACAATCTCAAACAGCAACACCCCCGCCGCCACGGCGGCGTTGAGCGACTCCACGCCGCCGGGCATGGGGATGGTCACGCGCCCGGTGGCCAGCGCCGCCGCTTCCGGGCTGGTCCCCTCGGCCTCGCCGCCGACAACCAGCGCCACCGGCCTGCACCAGTCCACCTGCCAGTAGGGCTGGCCTTCCCCGGCCTCGGCCAGCCAGATGTCCAGCCCGCTCAGCGTCGCCGCGATCTCGGCCCAGCCCTGCTGGCGCAACGGCAGGCGGAAATGGGCGCCCATGCCGCTGCGCACCACTTTGGGGTTGGTGACATCCACCGTGCCGGGGGCCAGGAGCACCAGTTCCACCCCGGCGGCTGCCGCCGTGCGCAGGATGGTCCCCAGGTTGCCGGGGTCGCGCAGTTGATCCACGACCAGGACAAACGCCAGCGGGCTGGGAGGCGACAGGCGCGGTATCTCGGCCACGGCCAGGAGGCCCTGGGGGGTCTCGGTATCGCTACAGGCCCGCATCACAGCGTCGCTGACCTCCAGCAGGGGCACGCCCCGCTCGCGCAGTGTGGCAAGCAGGGCACGCGCCCGCCCCTCCTCCTCAATTCCCCGAATGTAGAACACGAACTCCAGGGGGGTGCCGGCCAGAACGGCCTCCTCAATCAGGCGGACTCCCTCAATGACGAAGCGCCCCTGGCGCAGCCGGGCGCGCCGTTGCGCCTGAAGCAAACGCACGCGCTTGACGCGCTCGTTGGAGAGGCTGGTGATCATGTTGGCGGGGGACAGTCGCCTAGCGTCTCTGGCCCGATCTGCGCAGGCGTTTCAGTTCGTCCTCAAACACCCAGCCAATGAATGCGCCGAGGAAGATGATCAAGCCAATGATCAGCACCGGCCCACGATACACCAGGCCCAGCCCCACGAGCGCCGCGCCGAGCGCGAGGAGGGCCGGCCAGAGGCTGGGGGCCGGCATGTGGATGTCACTGTGGCCCGCTTCAGGCGGTGTCTCTGCGTGCATTGGGGTGTTCTCCTCCGAAGACAGGCAGTCCGTCAACTGAATGCCAGTGCCAGGACAAAGCCGATAAAGAACACGACCGGGATGAGAAAGATCACAGCGAACATGCGACTATCATAGCGCAGATGCATGTAGTACAGCGCCACCAGCGTGGCCTTGCTCACCGCCAGCCCCAGGAGCAGCACCACCCGCAGAGCCGAGCCTGCTATGGCGGTGCTGGCGGCGATCTCTATCCCTGTGAGGACGGCCAGCGCGACGAAGATGCCGATGTAGTGCAGGGTTTTGGGGGGTGTGTGCGATGTCTCCATGGCAGTCCCTCAAAGCAGATAGATAATGGTGAACAGCATGATCCAGACGATGTCCACGAAGTGCCAGTACAGGCCGACCACCTCAATCGGGATGGGGTTGGCCGGTGAGTACCGGCCACTCAGGGACTTGATCAGGACCGCCAAAATCCAGAGCACGCCGACCGCCACATGGGCGCCATGGAAGCCCGTCAGCGTGAAGAAGGCTGTGCCGAACAGGCTGGTGGTTGGCGTGATGCCCTCGCGGAACAGGGTGGCGAACTCGTAAGCCTGGCCGCCCAGGAAGAGCAGGCCAAAGACCATCGTCAGGAACAGAAACAGACGTAGCCCGCGCTGGCTGCCGCGCTGGACCGAGGCGAAGGCCAGCACCATCATCAGGCTGCTGACGATCAAGATGAAGGTGTTAAGGCCCACTAGCGGCACGCTCATGGCATGTACCGGCTTCTCCACGCGCCCACCCTGCACGTACAGAAGGTAGGCGCTGATCAGCCCGGCGAAGAAGATGACCTCCGAGGCGATGAACAACCATACACCGATCTTGCGGTTGTCCATCCCCACCTCATGGCTTTCATCCCGCTGTGGGTGCGGCACGGCATGCGCTGAGGGCGCTGTAAGGGTTGCCTGGCTCAATGGGATGCTCCTGTTTGTGAAATAGTCTACTTTTCTCCCCAATATAGCCCAGAATTTGCGCCACGTCAAGCTTGAAGTGTTGGGCTGGCGATCCTATAATCGGGTTTCGTAGAAGATTATCCCTCCCTCACTCCCTCCCCCTCCCCCACAGCTTCGGGAGAGTGGGGTGGGAGGTGAGGATATTGGAGGAGGACATATATGGCCATCAGGCCCCAGTGGGAGCAGCGGATGGAGCACGTCACCGCCCTATGCCAGGCGGCACTGGCAGCGGTGGACCCTGCAGCCGCCGTGCAGCGTGCCTTGCGGCGCGAAGGCGATGCCTTGCTTGTCTCTGGCCGCCGCTATGACCTGAACGCCTACCGCCGTGTGTTCATTGTGGGTGGCGGCAAGGCGGCTGCACCTATGGCGGCGGCCGGCGCCGCCATCCTGGGCGAGCGCTTAACCGGCGGCCTCGTCATCACCAAATACGGCCATACACTGAAAGACGCCTCTCCGCTGGCGGGCGGTGCGCTCCAGCTTCTTGAGGCCGGGCATCCGATGCCGGACGTGGCAGGGGTGCAGGGGGCCGGGCGTCTGGCGGCGTTGTTGCGCGAAGCAGGCGCGGATGACCTGGTCATCTGCCTGATCTCCGGTGGCGGCTCCGCCCTCCTGACCCTGCCGCAGCCGGGCATCACCCTGGAGGACCTGCGCGCACTGACCGACGCGCTCTTGCGCTGTGGCGCCACGATCAACGAGATCAATGCCCTGCGCAAGCACCTCCAGCAGCTTCAAGGGGGCGGCATCGCCCAACTGGCCGCGCCCGCCACCGTGATCTCCCTGATCCTCTCCGATGTCGTCGGTGACCCGCTTGACGTGATTGCCTCCGGCCCGACCAGCCCGGACACCACCACCTTCGCCGATGCCTGGGCCGTGCTGGAGACCTATGGCCTGGTGGAGGCTGTCCCCCGTTCCATCGTGGAGCGCTTGCGGGCCGGGCTGGCCGGGCAGGTGCCGGAGACGCCCAAGCCAGGGGAGGCGCTGTTTGAGCGCGTGCAGAACGTCATCATCGGCTCCAATGCGCTGGCCGCGCAGGCCGCCGTCGGGCGGGCGCGGGAGTTGGGCTTCGCCGCGCTGGTGCTCTCCACGTATGTGGAGGGGGAGGCGCGGGAGGTGGCGCGCGTAGCGGCGGCGCTGGCGAAAGACCTGGCGCGCCATGGCCGCCCGTTGCGCCCCCCAGCCTGCCTGGTTCTGGGCGGTGAGACGACCGTCACGCTGCGCGGCTCTGGTCGCGGGGGGCGCAATCAAGAGTTAGCACTGGCGGCGGCCATCGCGCTGGACGGCTGGCCCGATGTGCTCATCGCCACGCTGGCCACCGACGGCAACGACGGCCCCACCGACGCTGCCGGGGCCATCGCCACTGGCGAGACCAGCGCCCAGGGCCGGGCGCTGGGCCTGGAGGCCCGCGCTTACCTGGCCAATAACGACTCCTACACCTACTTTGACCGCCTGGGCGGGTTGATCCGCACCGGGCCAACGAACACGAATGTGAATGACCTGCTGTTTGTGCTGGCGTACTGACCGTTGCGCAGGAAGGAAATCGGTGCTATAATCGGTTGTGGAGTCGCAGGCTGACGGCTGGATGTGCCAGCGGAATGCGTTTGCCGCCAGGCTGATGACAGGGCCTGGCGGCATCTTTTTCGCCGGTGGGCCGGCGAGCCAGAAAAGGAGAAAAAGACCTATGGAACCTGAGATTGTTGCGGATGGCGTCGTCGTCACGATGGACTATACTCTGCGCCTGAAGGACGGCACGCTCGTTGAGACCAGTGAAGGGCAGGAACCGCTGGAGTACCTGCACGGCCAGGGGCAGATCATCCCCGGCCTGGAGGCGGGTGTGGCGGGCATGCGCGTGGGCGAAACGCGCCAGGTGATCGTCCCAGCGGCACAGGCCTACGGCGAACGCCAGCCGGACCAGATTCACACGCTCTCACGCGAGCAGTTCCCCCCGAATGAACCCCTGCTCCCAGGGATGATGTTCTACGGGCGGGATAGCTTCGGCAACAGCTTCCCCGTCACCGTGATTGAAGTCAACCCCGATACCGTTGTGGTGGACCTCAACCATCCGCTTGCGGGCGAGGACCTGTACTTTGATGTGACCGTCCGCGGGCTGCGCCAAGCCACCGCGGAGGAGTTGATGCACGGCCACGTCCACGGCCAGAATGGGGATGAGGGCGAGGAGGAAGAGGAGGAGTAAGCCCCGCCAGGATAGGCAGACATCCGCATCCTCTCCTGCTGAGCGCAGCGAAGCCGCTCGCTTTTGCGCGTAAGAGACCCTTCGCCACGCTCAGGGTGGCTATTTTGAGAAGGGAGTCCAGACAACTGAGGAAGGTCAGTCGGGGGTCTCGCCGGGCGGTAGAGGCGGGGCAATGGATGCGGAGCGGCGCCCCAGGGCCAGCACCCTGGCCTGGAGCTGGCGCCCCCATCTCTGCCAGGCCAGCAGGATCACGGCGCTGAGCAGGATCAGGCCGATCAGCGCCAGGACCAACCGTTCACCGGTTTGGGCCCCCACCCAGCTCATCACGAACTGGTTGGGCGCACGGGCCAACACGCCCGCTATGACCAGCCTGCGCAGGCGCGCCCGGCTCAGCCCCGCCAGATAATAGCCTGCATCGCCTATGGGCAGCAGGAAAACAAAATACCACAAGAGCGCGGATTCTGTCCCCAGCGCCTCTTCCCAGCGGTCAATCTCCTCCTGGCCCACCAGCCGGGCGACCAGGGGCCTGCCAAAGCGTCGTGAGAGGGCCATCGCCAGGGTCAGGCCGAGAGCCGCCGCCACCAGGCTGTAGATGCCCCCTGCGATTGGGCCGAACAGGTAGCCGGAAGCCAGCGCAAATGGCGATCCTGGGATCGGCGCGACCAGAATCTGGATCGCGTAGAAAGCGATATAGGCGAGCGGGGCCAGCGGCCCCGCTGCCATGATCGCGGCTTTTATCCGCTCTCCGGCGGCCAGCGGAGCCACAAGGTCCTGCCACAGTTCGGGCCCGGCGATCAATACGATCGCCGTCACCAGAATGGCCGCCGCTGGCCACCAGCGCTTGAGTTGGTTGATCCACGACGCGATGTTCATCCGCCGACTGTCAAAAAGCGTAGGGAAAGCGTAGGGTAAACGTCAGGTAAGCGTCAAGTAAAACCATACGATATGTGGTATAGCTATTAGCGAAGGGCGAAAATCTCTTCTTCTCCTCCTTTTAGCGAGGGCCGGGGTCGGCGTCCCCGGCTCTCACGCTTTTAAGCGACGTCCCTATAGCATAGCGCAACTGGCCTGTCTGGACAACCCTCACGTTGCCCCAGGAGTCTCGGTTTTAACCTCAAGGGCATCCCCTCCACCCCAACCCTCCCCCACAAGGGAGAGGGGGCATTTCCCTCTCTACCCACACGACGCTATCAGGTTTAGCCTAAGGGCACTTCAAGGGCCGGTTGAGGGTATGTTAATTGTAGGGTCAGGAGAGCGTCAGGCGGAGGCACGCCAGAGCTGACCCAGCCGCCGGTACATCTCCAAGTTATAGTAGGCCATCAGCAGGCTGAGCCGCAGGCCGTGTAGCCCATCGCGATAGCCGCGCAGGGTGATGAAGCGCCAGTAAAAATGGCGCAGCGGTTGAGAAAGGTAATGGTGCGGTTTGGGGCGCACCCCTTGCTGATAGAACCTGCGGGCCTCGTACTCGGTGTAACGCGCCTGTTTGGCCATGAACTCGGCCAGGGTAGCATAGTTGTAATGGATCAGCGGGTGGCTTAAGTGCCCGGCTTTGCCCTCCAGGATGACCAATTCATGCACCGGGCGCGCCGGGTCATAGCGGGCCGCCCCCCGGCGCAGCAGCCGCATCTGATAGTCGGGATACCAGCCCGCGCCTTTGGTCAGCCGCCCGAAGATGTAGTTGTGGCGCGGCACCCACCAGCCGTTCTCCTCACGCGCCAGCACGCTACGGACCTCGGCGGCCAATTCCGGCGTGGCCCGCTCATCCGCATCCACGAAGAAGACCCAATCGGCCTCCACCGCGTCCAGGGCGGCATTGCGCTGCTGGGCGTAGTTGGCGAAGGGATGCTGCAGCACCCGCGCCCCGGCCTGGCGGGCGATCTCCACCGTGCCGTCCGTGCTGAACGAGTCAAACACGACGACCTCATCGGCCCAGCGCAGGCTGTCTATGCAGGCGGCAATCTGCGCCGCTTCGTTATACGTCAGGATCACCCCGGCCAGCATGTCCAGGTGATGAGGGCAGGTGGGCCTCTCCCCCTTCCCCTCCCTTGATAGGGGAGGGGAAGGGTTCATCCGTCTTCCGTCTCCCGTCCTCCGTCCAGATAGCCGCCACCTCCGCGAAGGCAGTGAGTTGCGCTGTCAACGTCGCTGCGTCAAGGCGGCCTTCACGATAGGCGCGGCGTGCCTGCGCCGCCTGGTAGCGTATCCCGGCCAGGACAAGGGCACGCGCAGCCGCCTGGGTGAGCGGGCCGTAATGCTTGGCGTAGAGCCGCTGTCGGCTGCGCCACAGGTGGACGAACGCGGTCGTGCGTATCTGGCCCGTGCTTCGGGCCGCATAGTGGAGCACATGGGCGCGTGGCACACAATAGGCGCGCCAGCCCGCCGCCTTCATGCGCATACACCAATCAATCTCCTCACAATACATGTGAAAGCCTTCGTCCAGCAGCCCCACCTGCCGAATGGCTGCGCTGCGCACGAGCATAGCCGCGCCTAAAGGATGGTCAATCTCAAAAGGGGTCCCTCTCTCATAGAACGCCCTGGGATAGCGCCCGTTGAGCCGCGACTCGTACAGCCGCGGGGGCAACGGAAACAGGTCAAAGGCGACCTGCATCAGGCGCGGGAAGCGGAAGGCGCTATGCTGGAAGCTGCCGTCGCCATAGGACAGCCGCGCCCCGATCACGGCGGCCCGCGGCGCCTTCTCCAGCCAGTCCACCAGCGCGGCCAGTGCCCCCGGCTGCACCTCTGTATCCGGATTCAGCAGCAAGACCGCTTCCTCCAGGGGAGGACTGCGGGCCATGATCTCGCGGAGCGCCTGATTGTTCCCCGCCGCGAACCCCGCATTATGGCGATTAGCGATCAGGCGGACCTGGGGGAAGCGGCTGCGCACCATCTCCAGCGAGCCGTCGGTGGAGGCGTTATCCACCACCCACACCTGCGCCTCCAGCCCGGCGCGGTCCAAATCGGCGTATAGCGATGTCAGGCAGGCGGCCAGGAGAGCGCGGACGTTCCAATTGACGATGACGACGGCGAGCTTGGGCATCGGCGCGGCTTTATGGGGCCTGAATGTCAAGCCAATGAGGGTCCACGAAGTTGTTCAGTTCAGGGATCTCCACGCCCTCATGGATCAGGCCGGCCCAGAACTGAAGTGGGTTACGCGGGGGCATGTCCACAATGCGGATACAACCGGTCACCATAGCGCGCTTTCCAGGGGGCAGATACCAGAATTTGCCGATCTGAATTAGGTCCTGGCCCTGGGTGCCGACCGCCCAGCGGAAGGGGTAATTGCGCGGGCTGGTGTCAAAATCAATCCCGACGCGCCACGCGCCCGCCTCCTCATTGTATCCAAAGGTATTAAAGTTTTGATCGCTATCGTAGCACGTCCCAGGTGGCGGGCCACTTGTGCGGATAGGCACACTGCCGTAGTTCTCCACAACCAATGTGAAGGAGATCGTCTGGCCGATGACTACACTCGTCGCCGACCATTGTACTGAAGTGCCGTCGGGTCGGGTAGCAATGATGTCAGCGCGTGGGATGCCACCGTCGCGGATAGTGAGCTGTTTCGTGACGCGCACGCGCTGGCCGACGCGGTCTTGGGCCTCAGCGACGACCGTATACGTCCCGTCAGGCAAGGGTTGCCCCCCAAGCTTAATGCCCCCATCATACTCATATTCGTGCCGCCCCGGCCCACCCGGCGGGGTTTGGCGCTCGGTCTCAGCGATCGCGTAGTGCTCACCCTCCGGCCCCATCACGTACACCTGCACGTTATCCACCTGTTTTGTCAGGTAGTAATTGATAAAGGTCACGTCATCTATACCGTCCCGGTTCGGTGTAAAGACCTCGGGATAGACATTGAAGTCCAGCAACTCAGGTAGGGTCGTATCGGCCTGGCGCACCTGGAGCGTGCCGCTGACTGTCTCGGTGACGCCAGCATCGTCGGTCGCGGTGATGAACCAGGTGTAATCGCCATCGGGGAGGACACGGGCGATAATCTCGCCAGGGAAGCGGTCATCTGGGCGGCGAAAGCCATTGACCACGCCGCTGAACAGGACCTCATAAGGTTCCGCCGGGCCGATCGCAGTGGGGCGGTTGAGCGAGCGGAGTTGATCGCGGCGGAAATCGTAGCGTGTGCCATCGCTGCCCACGAAGCTGATAGAGACGCGGGCATTGCGGGTGAGCGTATAGGTGATCCGGGCCACGTCCTCCCGACCGTCGGCATTCGGCGTGATGCGGGCCGGGCGGATACTCACATCCCGCAACAGGCGCGGATCGGCGTACAGCGCCCAGCGGACCGCGCCCAGACCGGCGATCAGCACGGCCAGGGCGATGAGGATCGTCAATAAACGCGTTGGTCTCATCTCTATCGCTTCCCGGCATCATTATAACACAACCCCTATTTTCGCATGAAAGCGTGTGCCCGCCGCCCCACGCCACCTTGTGGAGGAGCGGGGTGGCGTCACCTCCCCTTGATGGGGGAAAGGTCAGGGAGGGATGCACCTGCGGCGGCCCCCGGCCCGTTTGACAAGCTTTCTCTACTTGTGATATATTTCTCCTATAGAGGCCGATGCGGTCATATTTGCGTCGCCATTTTCTCCTGCCCCGCCGCCTGAGGTAGGGCCGGGTGAGCACCTTACAGGTGACCCAGTCCAGTCCGTCAACATGCGCGACAGGGACATCTATTCGCAAGTCGTCTGTTTGCTTGTGGGAGGCATTCGCCCAAAGCCAATGGAGGTGCTATAATCTTCCGGCATTTTCCGGGAGTGTGCGCCATCATCGTAGAGGAGAAATTGCATGGCTGAAGAGACATCCACACCGAGAAGGTTAACACCCGAGGAGATCGCTCGGCGCAAGGCCGAGCAAGAAGCGCGCCGCCGCGCCCGTGAGGCCGCCAAAGCCGGCGGCGGAGGCGCATCAGCAACTGTGGCCGGGACGACGCTTTCGGCGGAGGAGATGGAGCGCCGCCGGGCAGAGGCCGAAGCCCAGCGTGCGGCCCGTGAAGGGGCCACTGCTTCTGCCGTGTCGCCAGAGCCAGTGGTTGCACCCGCCCCGGCTGAACCGGCCCAGCCTGGCGTGGCGGCTGCGGCTGCGCCAGCGGTGGTGGCGCGCCCGGCGCCCGCGCCAGCCGCCCCGGCAGCGCGGCCTGCGCCCCGAGCCGCGCCCGCTGAGGCAGCAACGCCCCCTACAACGGCCGCCCCTGGCATGACCCGGCGCGAATTCCTGTATTACATCTGGGGCGCCTCCATGGCCCTGCTCACCGCCGAAGCGGCTGGCGCGATCCTGTGGTTCGCCATGCCCCGCTTCAAGGCAGGCGAGTTCGGTGGCACGTTCACGGTAGATGTCGCCAGGTTGCCCCAGCCGGATTCCGGGCCGGTGCCCTATAACGAGGGCAAGTTCTGGCTGGTCAACATCGGCCCCCAGGCCGCCCAAAAGAGGCAGGCACGGGGCAACTCCCCTCAGGGGACCAAACCCGGCATTGTGGCCCTTTATAAGGTCTGCACCCACCTGGGCTGCCTGTACAAGTGGGTGGACCTGAACAACCGCTTTGAATGCCCCTGCCACGGCTCCAAGTTCAACCTGAACGGCACCTGGATTGAGGGGCCGGCGCCGCGCAACCTGGACCGCTTTGTCATCCGGGCGGTGGACGCCAGTGGCAATGTCCTGGCCGAAACGCCTCTCGGCGACCCAGACGCGGCAGCGAGTGGCCCGGTGCCTGGCGACCCGATTGAGATCCCACCGGGCACCGTGCAGCTTATCGTAGATACCGGCAAGCGCGTCAGGGGCGCGTCCCATGCATGAGGAGACCGTGAATGAGCACAGAAGCACCCGTCCGACCGCGTAATGAACTAAAAGAGTACGTCTATGAGCATATTCCCTTCCTGCGCGATGTGGAGGAGAAGGGGCTGAAGCGAGCGATCTTGGCCAAGGCCGATGAGACGGTCGTTCGCATCACGGCGGGCCTGGGCGTGGCCGACATCCGCTCGGCGCTGCGGGGCGAACCGCCGCCGCGCCCCAACCCGCGCACCAAACCGCACACCGACGGCTTCATCCTGCACATCCGCCCGGCCTACTACCACAAAGATGTCACGGGCATCTATCCCACCTTCCGCCTGGGCTGGCTCTCCTTCTACTTCTTCATCGTGGAGACGATCACCGGCCTGTTCCTGATGATCTTCTACACGCCCTCCCCCCAGGCGGCCTACGGTAACATGCTCAACATCCTCTCCAACGTCCCCTTCGGGCGGCTGATGCGCGACATCCACCGCGTGGGCGCGGAGGCTATGGTGGCGATCGTCGCCCTGCACATGTTGCGGACGTTCATCACCGGCAGCTACAAGAAGCCGCGCCAATTCACCTGGCTCACCGGTGTGATCCTGCTGCTGTTCACCATTTTCCTGAGCTTCAGCGGCTACCTCCTGCCCTGGGACCAACTGGCCTTCTGGGCGGTGACCATCGGCACGAGCATGGCCGAAGCCTCGCCCACGCCCTGGCCGCTGAATGTGATCTTAGGTCCCGACTTCATCGGCACAAACGCCAACCTGCTGTTGCGCGGCGCGCCCGATATCGGCGCAGGCGGCCTCTTGCGCTTCTACCTGCTGCACGTGTTCATGCTGCCGCTGTTGACTTTCCTCTTCTTCTTCGTGCACTACTACAAGGTCGTCCTGCACGGCCACTCGCTGCCGCCGGAGAAGGAGCCCATTGGGGAGGATACCGCCCGCAAGGTGCCTATGGACCGTCGCGTCTATTTTATCCCGGATATCCTGACGAGCGAGATGATGCTGACGGCGGTGGTGTCGCTGATCACCATCGCCATCGCGCTGTTTGTCCACCACGCGCCGCTGGAGCACCACGCCGACCCCCAGGCCACGCCGCTGCACACCACCGCGCCCTGGTACTTCCTGTGGATCCAGGGGCTGCTCAAACTGGGCGACAAGACCTTCTTCGGCGTGATCCTGCCCTTCGGCATCGTCTTCCCCTTCCTGGCCGTCCTGCCCTACTTGGAGGTCGCGCCCAGCCGCCGCTACGCCGACCGCCGCCTGGGTATCAGCCTGGGGTTAGTGGCGGCAGCCGTGCTGGTGATCCTGACCTGGATGGGCACGCCTGCCTACCGGGTGCAGACCTCCGCCGACCAGGAGATCGGCCAGATTCTTATCCCTGGCGAGCAGGTGGGGCCAGTGCGCGCTATTCCCTATGATCAACTCATCTCCGGCGTCTACGACAATTACACCGCCCCGCCCAACGCCCCACAGTTGCAGGCCGTGCTCAATGAACTGAAGCAATTGGTCACCGAACGCTACGCCCATGAACTGATCGGCGGACAGGGCATTCTGATCATAGAGGACTGGCAGACTGACTTAAAGAAGATCACCTTGCGCATCGTGTTCCAGGTACCCAAGAACCCGGAGAACCTGGCAGAAGGGCTGGAGAGCCGCACGTTTGAGAAGACGACCTATGTCCACCGCCAGTCTAACTACGCAGGGGAGCATTGACCATGACATTACGGGTGATGATCGGCACGCTCGCCGTCGTGTTGACGATCGCGCTGCTCACCTGGACGGCGATCAACGAGCCAGCGCGGATGGAGGCGTTCGCGGCGGGCCAGGCCGGGCGCTCCATTGAGAACGGCGCCCTCCTGTTTGAATCCAACTGCGCACCCTGCCACGGCAAGCAGGGCGAGGGCATCCCCACTGTGGCGCCGGCGCTGAATACCCCGGAGTTGTTCAACGGCCAGCGCGTCCGCGAGGCCCAGTTCGCAGGCTCCGTCCGTGACTTCATCAAACTGACCATCGCCGCCGGGCGACCGATTCCCACGCAGGGGAGCAACTACTCCGCCCGTATGCCCACCTGGAGCCAACGCTTCGGCGGCCCCCTGCGCGATGACCAGGTTGACGACCTGGTGAACTTCGTCATGAACTGGGGCAAAGCCTACGAGGCTGCGGCGGCCACGCCGGTGGTCACGCCTACGGTGGCCGCCTTTCAGCCGGTGGGCACGGACCTGAACGTGCAGTTGCCGCCGGGCGATGCCGCGCGCGGCCAGGCGCTGTTCAACAGCCAGCAGCCCCTGGCGGACGGCAAGCCGGCAGGCTGCCAGGGCTGTCACACCGGCGCGGCTGCCGGGAGCATTGCCCCGCCCGTTGAGGGGGTGGCCACCCGCGCAGGCACGCGCGAACCGGGCCTTTCGGCCGAACAGTACCTGCATAAGTCCATCGTCCAGCCGGATGCCTTCGTCGTCCAGGGCTTCAATCCGGTGATGCCCAAGGACTTCGGCCAGCGTATGAGCGCCCAGGACCTGGCCGACATCATCGCCTACCTGATGACGCTTAAGTAGCGTGAAACGTCAAGCGTCAGACGTCATCATGACGTTTGGCGTCTGACGCTTGACGAAAGGTACCAACGGATTAGCCTTGTGGTTAAGGAGACCTCCATGCGAACGGCTGTTGGCCGTGTCATTCTATTCGGCATTATTTTGCTTCTGATGGCCTGGGGGGGCCTGGTCTATGCGCAAGGGGGCGATCCTCAACGCGGTGCGCAGCTCTACGCGGAGAACTGCGCCATGTGCCATGGCCCCACCGGCCAGGGCCGTGTCGGCCCGCAGCTCAGCAAGAACTTCCCTGGCATCAATGTCGGTGCCGCGCTCAAGCAGATTATCTCCAGCGGCGTCAAAGGCTCGGTCATGCCTGCCTGGGCGCAGGCCAACGGCGGCCCGCTCTCCGAGCAGGATATTGACGATATTATCGCCTATATCGGCACCTGGGGCGGGGTTAGCGTACCGGTGGCGCCGCCGCCCACGCCGCTGCCGGTCACGCCGCAGGCTGTGGCCGGCGTCAGCGGTGACGCGACGCGGGGAGCGAAGCTGTTCGCTGAGAACTGTGCCGCCTGTCACGGCGCAGAGGCCCAAGGTCGGATCGGCGCGCGGCTACAGAAGGACTGGCCGGGCATCCGGCCCGATCTCGCCATCCGCCAGACGATTGCCAACGGCGTGCCAGGCTCGGTCATGCCCGCCTGGGCACAGGCCAACGGCGGCCCGCTCTCCGAGCAGGACATCAACGACATCACGCTGTTCATCCTGAGCCTGAAGCCGCAGGCTGGGCCTGCGCCGACGCCCGCGCCGACCGGCGGGATCAGCGGGACGACGGCGTTTGTCATCCTGGTAGCAGCGGTGGTGGTGTTGATCGGCGGGATGCTGATCTTCCGGCCCGGCCGACACAGTTAGGGGGTGCAATTAATTGCACCCGTACCCCCAATCCCCCCTCGGTAGGGGAGGGGCAGGGCGGGACTAGGGGCATTTTATTCCCCTGGCGGGAGAGGCGAGGGTGGGGGTTGGTGTTGGTCGTCTGTGCGGTTGGCCCCCGCCCCGGGCTGCTCTGCCGTTTCGCGCTTGATGGCCTCGGCGATGGCACGCAGCCGATCCATGACCGCCCGGTTGACCGTCCCTTCCGGGTAGGCGCCGTCCGGGCCGCGCTCCCCCGCCGGTCGGCCTGTGAGCAACTCCAGCCCCTCGTCTACCGTGGTAATCGGCCAGATATGGAACTGGCCGGCCCGCACCGCCTCCACTACGTCCTGGCGCAGCATAAGATGGCGCACATTCCCGGCGGGGATGATCACGCCCTGCTCGCCGGTTAGGCCACGCGCCTTGCAGGCGTCAAAGAAGCCCTCAATCTTCTCGTTGATGCCGCCGACCGGCTGCACCTGGCCGTGCTGGTTGATGGAGCCGGTCACGGCGATACCCTGCTTGAGAGGGATGCCGCTCAGGGCCGAGAGCAACGCCAGGGTCTCGGTAAGCGAGGCGCTATCGCCCTCCACCAGGCTATAGGACTGCTCAAACACCAGGCTGGCCGACAGGCTTAAGGGCTGCTCCTGGCCATACTTGTGGCCGAGATAGGCGCTGAGGATGAGCACGCCCTTGCTGTGGATCGGGCCGCCCAGCTTGACCTCACGTTGGATGTCCACAATGCCGGTGCGGCCGGCGGAGACTACCGCCGTCACCCGGCTGGGATAGGCGAAAGCGTAATCGCCGAGTTCCACCACAGACAGGCCGTTCACCCGGCCCAAGGCCTCGCCCGCCACGTCAATCATCAACGTGCCCTGGGCGATGACCTCTTGCAGCCGCTCCTCCACCAGGTTGCTGCGGTGGCGCTTTTCCTCAATGGCGCGGCGCACATCGGCAGCGGTGACATGGGTGTGGCCGTTGCGCCCGGCCCAGAAGTTCGCCTCGTGTAGCAGATCGGCGATCTCACCAAAGCGGGCCGAGAGCTTCTCCTGATCGCCCGCCAGCCGCGCCCCATGCTCAACCACCGCCGCCACCGCCTCGCGGTCAAATGGGCGCAGCCCATCCTGGCGGCAGATGGCCGCCACGAAGAGGGCGTATTGCATCACATTCTCCGGCGTGCGGTCAAGCATGGTGGCGAAATCGGCCTTGACCTTGAACAGCTTCTGGAAGTCCTCATCGTAGGCGTAGAGCAGGTAATACAGGAGCGGGTTGCCGATCAGAACGATCTTGACATCCAATGGGATAGGCTGGGGTTCCAACGTCACCGTGCTCACCAGGCTGAGTTGCGCGCCTAACTCCTCAATGCGGATGCAGCGGTCCTTGAGGGCCCGCTTGAGCGCGTCCCAGGCGAAGGGGTTGACCAGCACCTCGCGGGCGGGGATGACCAGGTAGCCGCCGTTGGCGCGATGGAGCGCACCGGGCTTGATCAGGGTGAAGTCGGTGTACACGGCTCCAAAAGCCGCCTGGTGCTCAATGCGCCCGATCAGGTTGTGGTAGGTGGGGTTGCTCTCTACCACCACTGGCGCCCCGCGGCTGTGGCTATGGTCTACCAGGACGTTGACCTGATAGCGAGAGAAGGTGGGGCGGGGGAGCGCCGCCAGGAAGGCCAGTGGCCCGGCGGCCTCGCCCTCCTCGGACGCCGCGCTCTTGCGGAATTCGTTGGCGTTCTCAATCACATCCGCCTGGACAGCCTCCAGATAATCCACCACCTCATCCAGGCCGGCGTATTTGGCCTTGAGTTCCTCCACGATATGGCCAATGGCGAAAGTGGCCGTGCGCACATCTAACTCGTGGAGCCGGGCGCGCATCTCCTTCTCGGCCTCGCGGATGGCGCGCAGCCCACGCTCAATCTCCTTCTCTAGGATCTCGCGCAACCGGCGCACCTTCTCGCGCTGTTCGTCGCTGAGTTGCTCCAACTCGCGCTCGCTCAAGGGATGGCCATTAACGGCGGGTGTGAGGATCAGGCCGCCCGGCGTCTTGATCAGGGCGAAGCCGTGCTCACGGACATAGGTTTGCAGCCGTTCAAACTCCTGCGCCTGGCGCGCCTGGAAGCTGGAGACCAGTTGGTTCTTCTCGCGCTCGTATTCCTCGCTCTCAAAGGCTCGGGGGATAGTCTGGCGGCAACGGCTGACGAACTCGGCCATATCGCGGCGCAACTCCTCGCCGCGCCCCGGCGGCAGGCGCAAGGCGCGCGGGCGGTGGGGGTCAGCGAAGTTGTTCACGTAGCACAGGTCGGGCGGCACAGGCTCCTCGGCGGCCTTGCGCTCCAGGAACTTGCGCACAATCGTGGTCTTGCCCGATCCGGGCAGACCCAGGGCGAAGATATTGAAGCCATGGCTGGCGACATTCGTGCCGAAGTCCAGAGCGCGCATGGCCCGCGCCTGACCGATAATATCGCCCAGCGGCGGCAGCTCTTCCGTCGTGGTAAAGGGCAATTCCGCCGGGTCGCACACGCGCCGCAGCGCCTCCGGCGGCAGTTCGGCCAGAGCCGAAGGCTGGGGCGCGGGGGCCGCCGCCCGCGCCCGCCTCCGGGTCTTGCGGGAGGGGGCGGGGGCCAGGACGGTCGTTTCTGCCAGGTTAGAGAGGTGACCTATCGCTTTACTCTTGCGACTCACGACTCACCACCTCAGGCTTACCGGCGATGGCCTCGGCCACCGCGTTATACAGGTCGTACAGTTCGGCAGGGCTGGCCGCCGTGAAATACTGGCTCAAGATAGCCAATTCCTTCTGCAGCGCTTCCAGAGCGGCATGGAAGGCAGCGGCCTTGTCCGCGCTGGGCGCCTGGCGCAGCCCGTTACTGATCTGGCTCAACTCCTGGCCGAGCTTCTCTGCCCGCTCCAGCCGCTCAACCAGGTCCCACCCTGGGAATCGGATCGGCGACATGGCAGCCTCCTTTCCTTCCCCATCCCATATTCCATATCCATTATGCCCGAAAGTGCCCCAGAAAGCCAGTGACAAACGCGCTGCGTTTCATAGGATAAATGTCACTACGCACGGAGGACGGAGATGCCCTCCGTCCTCCGTCGTCCGTCATGTTGTGTCTTTGTGCCATTTAGATGTATATCTATAGCCGGGGGAGGGAAGATCACCTGATAAACACTTGGATTGCGAAGGAGGCGGACTAATGGCTCTCTCCGATATCCGAGAACTGGACCTGGTCCCGCGTCTATTGCTGGGGCCGGGGCCATCCCCAGTCCACCCGCGCGTCAGCCGCGCCCTGCTGGCGCCGGTCGTGGGCCACCTGGACCCGCAGTTCCTTAAGCTCCTGGAGGAGACCCAGGAGCTATTGCGCTTCGTGTTTCAGACGCGCAATCCGCTCACGCTGACCGTTCCCGGGACGGGGACGGCGGGGATGGAGGCGGCACTGGCCAACCTGGTGGAGCCAGGCGATGCCGTCCTGGTCGCTGTGAACGGCTACTTCGGCGGGCGCATCGCTGAGATGGCTCTGCGCTATGGCGCGGAGGTGCGCACGCTGGAGCGCGACTGGGGCGAGGCCTTTGACCCGGCGGAGTTTGAAGCGGCATTGCGCCAGCGGCCCACCAAAGTCGTCGCCCTGGTCCACGCCGAGACCTCCACCGGCGTGCTCCAGCCGGGGCTGGCCGAGATCGCCCGCATCGTCCATGAACATGGCGGGCTGTTGCTGGTGGATTGCGTCACCTCGCTGGGCGGCGTGCCGGTGGAGATAGATGCCTGGGGAGTGGATGCCGCTTACAGCGGGACGCAGAAATGCCTGGCCTGCCCCCCTGGTCTGGCGCCGGTGACGTTCAGCGCACGGGCGTATGAGGCCATCCAGCGGCGCAAGGCAAAGCCCAGCAACTGGTATCTGGACGTGCTGGCGCTGGAGCGCTACTGGGGGCCTGAGCATGTGTACCACCACACAGCGCCGATCAGCCTGCACTACGGCCTGCGCGAGGGGCTGCGCGTGATCGCGGAAGAGGGGCTGGAAAATCGCTTCGCCCGCCACCGAGCGAACGCCGAGCGGCTGTGGGCCGGGCTGGAGGCTCTGGGACTGACCCTGCACGTCCCCAGTGCCTACCGCTTGCCGACATTGACGACTGTCCGTGTGCCGCAGGGCGTGGATGAGGCGATGGTGCGCCGGCGGCTGTTGGAGGAGTACCATATTGAGGTTGGCGCCGGGCTGGGCGCGTTGAAAGGGCACGTCTGGCGCATCGGCTTGATGGGCCACGGCAGCCAACGCGAGAACGTGGCGCTGCTGTTGTCGGCGTTGGCCGAGATCCTCGGTCGCCCCTGGCCCCTCTAAGTACAGGATTTCCCCTATACCCTCACCCCTACCCCCGCTCCCACGCTGCGGGAGAGGAGGTGTGGGGTGAGGGCAATAGCCTCTTTCCCCAATTATCCTACCACTCCTATCCCATTTGTGACAAATTACACAAATAGGTGACATCTGTCATGAGAGATTCATGACGTTTATTACTAATGCTGCCGTGAAGGTGGCAGTATGCTCAGAACGATGAGGCATCTGAAAGTGTTCAGATGCCCGCTCTCGGCTTCACGTTGAGAGGCCGAGGCTAAGCGCTGAATAAGCGGATACCTTCAAAGAAAGGGGGGATATGGACGATGCGGTGCTGGTGACTGCAGTGGTCTTCCGCGCCATCAGCGCGCTGGTCGCGGCAGAGGATTTGTTGGAGACGGTCGCCTGGCTGAACCGGGCGCGTTGGGGCTATCTGACCGCCATCACCGGGCTGGACCTGGGGGCTGAAGCTGGGGAGATAGAAGTGCTGTATCACTTCTGCTCCGGCCCGTCACTCCTGACGTTGCGCGTGCGGACGCCCCGCCAGGCCCCCGCCGTGCCCAGCATTTGCAGCCTGATCCCCTCTGCCAGTCTATTTGAGCGCGAATTGAGCGAGATGCTGGGTGTGACGGTGGTAGGCACGCCCGACCCCAGCCGCTTCTTGCTCCCCGATGACCGGCCAGAAGGCGTGTACCCTTTGCGCCAGGATTTTGGGGTTCAGCAGGCGATGAAAGAAGTGTGAAAGGAGGTGCACCTTGGACACGGCAACTGTGGAGACACAGCCCCCCCGCGTGCGGGGGGAAGGGGAGCGCCCGCCCCTGCCACCCCTGCCGCCACCGCCGGTGGTGGACCTGGGGTTCTTAAAGGAGGTGGTAGAGGCCACGGCAGGCGTCTCGCGTCTGGAGATGTGCATCCAATGCGGCACATGTGGCGGCTCCTGCCCCTCCGCCGCCGACATGGACCATACCCCGCGGCAGTTGTTTGCCATGGTCCGCGCCGGCCTGCGCGACGAGGTGCTGCGCAGCAACACGCCCTGGTTCTGCGTCTCCTGCTACCACTGCGTGGTGCGCTGTCCGCAGGGCGTGCACATCACCGACATTATGTACACCTTGAAGAGCATGGCCATCCGCGCCGGGTACTATAAGGATGCGACTGCGCCCGATTTCGCCAAGACGTTTGTGTACTACGTGGAGAACTATGGGCGCAGCTTTGAGCTGGGCCTGGCGACGCGCTTCTACCTGCGCCATCACCCCTTGCGCGTCCCCGGCATCGCGCCGCTGGGCCTGGACATGCTCGTGAAGGGGCGCATTGACCTGACCCCGCGCCGCATCAAGCACATGGACCAACTCAAAGCCATCCTGGCGCGGGCGGCAGAACTGGAGGCAGCACAATGAAATACCTGCTCTATCCCGGCTGTTCTATGGAGCGGTTCTCCCGCCCCTACAAGGATTCGCTTCTGGCGATCTGCCAGCACATCGGCCTGGAACTGGAAGAGGTGGACGACTGGAACTGCTGCGGCGCGACCGAGTACATCGCCGTCAGCCTGCTGCCCGCCTACTCCCTGATCGCCCGCAACCTGGCCCTGGCCCAACAGCAGGCCAGTTCTGGCCCGGACTATCACCGCGCTGGCGATGGGCGCAACAGCCGGGGCGGCGCCTATACCCTGATCGCCCCGTGCAGCGCCTGCTACCTCAACCTCTCCAAGACCGATCACTACATGGGCGAAAGCCCCATATTGAACGAAAAGGTCAACCAGGCCCTGGCGGCAGGCGGTCTGCATTACACCCCCGGCACAGTGGAAATCCGCCACCTGCTGGACATCATCGTCAATGAGATCGGCCTGGAGGCCGTGCGCAAGGCCGTGGTTCGCCCGCTCACCGGCCTGCGCGTGGCCCCGTACTACGGCTGTATGACCCCACGCCCGGATTACAAGAAGCGCTGGTCCAACCCGGAATATCCCACCGAACTGGACCGGCTACTCAAGGCGCTGGGGGCCGAGGTGGTGGACTTCCCTTTGAAGACGCACTGCTGCGGCGGCCACATGACCCAGATCAGCCCGCCGGTGGCCTATGAGCTGATCCGCCGCCTGGTGCACGCCGCCGCCCAGTATGGCGCGGACCTGCTCGCTACCATCTGCCCCATGTGCCAGCTCAACCTGGATGTCTATCAGGGCGAGATGAATCGCTACTTTGATACCACCTACCGCATGCCTATCCTCTTCTTTACGCAACTCATGGGCGTGGCCTATGGGCTGGAACTGAAGGCGCTGGGCCTGGGGCAGGAGTTGGTGGATGCTCGACCGGCGCTGGCCAAGATCGGCGTGGAGATGCCGGCGGCGGAGGCGGCGCCGGCGCGCCGACCGCGCAAGAAGGAGGGTTTGCCCATGCCACGCATGCCCGGCGAGGAGGAGATGAGCCATGACTGAGCGAAACGAACAGGAACGCATTGGCGTGTATGTGTGCCACTGCGGCACCAACATCGCGGGCACGGTGGATGTTGAAGATGTGGCCCAGTGGGCCGCGGGGCGGCTCAAGCATCGCGGCGTCGTGGTGGCCCGCGACTACAAGTTCATGTGCTCCAGCCTGGGCCAGGAGATGATTGAGAAGGATATCCAGGAACTGGGCCTGACCCGCGTGGTGGTGGCGGCCTGCTCGCCCCACCTGCACGAACAGACCTTCCGCACGGCCTGCCAGCGCGCCGGCCTCAACCCCTACCTGTGCGAACTGGTCTCCATCCGCGAGCAGTGCTCCTGGGTGCACACCGACCGGCTGGCAGCCACGGCCAAGGCCAAGGCCATTGTCTCCGGCGGCGTGGAGCGCGTGCTTTACCATGAGCCGCTGGAGCCTTTGCGCGTGCCCATTCATCCGGCCACGCTGGTTGTGGGCGGCGGCATCGCTGGCATCCAGGCCGCGCTGGAGATCGCCGACAGCGGCTTCCCCGTCTATCTGGTGGAGCGCGAGCCGTCCATCGGCGGGCACATGGCCCAGTTTGACAAGACCTTCCCCACGCTGGACTGCGCCGCCTGTATCCTCACCCCCAAGATGGTCTCGGTAGGCAGCCATCCCAACATCACCCTGCTCACCTGGAGCGAGGTGACCAAGGTGGACGGCTATGTGGGCAACTTCACCGTGACGGTGCGCAAGAAGGCCCGCTACGTCAACACGGAGCTGTGCACCGGCTGCGGCGTGTGCCAGGAGAAGTGCCCCAAGAAGATTGTGGACGAGGTGTTTGAGGCCGGGCTGGGCTACCGCAAGGCCATCTACACGCCCTTCCCCCAGGCCGTGCCCAAGTGGCCGGTGATTGACCGCGAGAACTGCACCTACTTCCAGAAGGGCACCTGCAAGGCCTGCGAGAAGTTCTGCCCCACCGGTGCCATTGACTTCAACCAGGAGGATGAGTTCATCACGCTGGAGGTGGGCAACATCATCCTGGCGACGGGCTACGATCTGTTTGACCCCCGGCGCATCCCCCAGTTCGGCTATGGCCGGCTGGCCAACGTGTTCACCAGCCTGGAGTTTGAGCGCATGTCCAACTCCGCCGGGCCGACGGGCGGGCGCATCGTGCTACGCGACGGCGTGACCGAGCCGAAATCGGTGGGCATTATCCACTGCGTGGGCAGCCGCGACCGCAACTATAACAATTACTGCTCCAATATCTGCTGTATGCAGAGCCTGAAGTTCGCCCACCTGGTCAAGGAGCGCACCGGCGCCACCGTGTACAACTTCTACATTGATATCCGCGCCGGCTTCAAGGACTACGATGAGTTCTACCAGCGCGTGCTGGAAGAGGGCATCCTGTTGATCCGCGGGCGCGTGGCCGAGGTCACCGACGCGGTGCGCCTGGCGGGCGAGGAGGGCAAGCTGATCATCCAGGTGGAGGACACGCTCATCGGCCAGCAGCGGCGCATCCCGGTGGACATGGTCATCCTGTCCTGCGGACTGGAGCCGCGCCGCGACGCCAAGGAGGTGGCCAAGTTGTTCGGCATCTCCTGCAGCGCCAACGGCTGGTTCATTGAGCGCCACCCCAAGCTGGACCCGGTGGCGACGATGACCGAGGGCATCTTCATCGCTGGCGCGTGCCAGGGGCCAAAGGACATCCCGGCCAGCGTGGCCCAGGGCGCGGCAGCGGCGGCGCGCGTGTTGGGGCGCATCCAGCAGCGCGAGATCGCCATGGAGCCGATCCGCGCCAGCATCAACGCCGATAAGTGCTCCGGCTGCCGCATCTGCAACAACCTGTGCCCGTTCAACGCCATCACCTTCCATGAGGACCGTATGGTCTCGGAGATCAACCCGGCGCTGTGCCAGGGCTGCGGCACGTGCGTGGCGGCCTGCCCGGCGGGCGCGATCCGCGGCACTGCCTTCAGCAACGAACAGGTGCTGGCCCAGATCGAGGGCCTGCTGCTGCTTAACGTGGATGGTGGCCGGGCCGAGACCGTTGTGCCGGAGGCGGTAGCGACGTGAAACATAACACGTAAAACGCGAAAAATCACCATCGCGTTTCACGTTTCACGTCTCACGCATTAGGAGGGAGAGTACAATGACAGACAGATTTGAACCCCTCATCATCGGCTTTACCTGCAACTGGTGTAGCTATCGCGCCGCCGACCTGGCGGGGACATCGCGGCTGAAGTATCCCCCCAACATCCGCCTGATCCGGCTGATGTGCTCCGGCCGGTTGGACCCCACCTTCGTGCTGAAGGCGCTGTCCTCCGGCGCCGATGGCGTGCTGATCACGGGCTGCCACCCCGGCGAGTGCCATTACATTGAGCAGAACTACAAGGCCCTGCGGCGCTACCTCCTGTTGCGACGCACCCTGGCCCAGATGGGCATTGAGCCGGAGCGGGTCAAGCTGGTATGGGCCTCGGCTGCTGAGGGCGCCCGTCTGGCTGAGGAGATCATCAAGATGGTGGAGGAAATCCGCGCGCTGGGGCCACTGAACTGGCCTGCTGCCGACGGTGGACGAGGGACGGGGGACGGAAAGTATCCAGCATCCGTTATCCATCCTCCGTCGGAAGAGGAGGTGACAGCATGAGCGCGAACGGCAAACCCAAATTCGCCATGTACTGGGCCGCCGGCTGCGGCGGGTGCGAGATCGCCGTCCTGAACGTCCACGAGAAGATCCTGGATGTGGACGCCAACTTTGATGTAGTCTTCTGGCCGGTGGCCATGGACGCCAAATACAAGGATGTGGAGGCCATGCCCGACGGCAGCATTACGTTGTGCCTGTTTGACGGCGCCATCCGCAACAGCGAAAACGAGGAGATGGCCCACCTGCTGCGCCGCAAGTCGCAGATTCTGGTAGCCTTCGGCTCATGCGCCACCGAGGGCTGCATCCCGGCGCTGGCCAACCTGAGCACGCCGGAGGAGATCTTTGAAGCCGTCTATCATGGCCCCACCACCGACAACACACACGGCGTTGTGCCCTATCCCACTGTGCGCGTGCTGGAGGGCGAACTGCACATCCCGGAGTTCTACCCCGTGGTGAAGACGCTGGACCAGGTGGTGCCGGTGGACTACTATATGCCCGGCTGCCCGCCGGAGTCGCACCAGATCGCGGCGGTGCTGGACCTGGTGATCCAGGCGTTGCACGGCCAGGCCGCGCTCCCCCCGCGCGGGTCCGCGATCGGCGCCGGCAACTCCACCGTGTGCGACGAGTGCCCGCGCACCCGCCACGAGAAGAAAATTCGCCAGTTCGTGCGCATCCAGCATGTGCAGCCCGACCCGACGCTGTGCCTGTTGGAGCAGGGCATCCTGTGCAGCGGCCCGGCCACGCGCAGCGGTTGCACCGCGCTCTGCCCCAAGGCGGGGATGCCCTGCATCGGCTGCTATGGCCCGGCGGAGGGCGTGCTGGACTACGGGGCGCGGCTGATGACGGCGGTTGCCTCGGTGATTGACAGCCAGGACCCAGAGGAGATTGAGCACATCCTGGATGGCATCCCCGACCCGGCGGGGACATTCTACCGCTTCAACCTGGCCGGTTCACTCCTGCGCGCCAGCAAGCCCGCGATCATGTCCCCGCCGCCAGCGGCCACGCTGCGCGAGCGCGCCCTGGCCCTCACGCCTGAGGGCGGAGAAGAGGGAAAATAGGAGGTCACCATGCAGCGCATCACGATCGATCCCATTACGCGGCTGGAAGGCCACGGCAAGATTGAGATCTTCCTGGACGAGGAGGGCGAGGTCGCCAACACCTACTTCCAGATCCCAGAGTTGCGCGGCTTTGAACGCTTCTGCGTGGGGCGACCGGTGGAGGAGATGCCCACCCTCACCAACCGCATCTGTGGCGTGTGCCCGGAGGCACACCACATGGCGGCAGCCAAAGCCTGCGACGCCGTCTATCATGTGGAGCCGCCCCCCATAGCCAAGAAGCTGCGCGAACTGCTCTACAGCGCCTTCTACGTGGCCGACCACACCACCCACTTCTACGCGCTGGGCAGCCCCGACTTCGTCATGGGCCCTGACGCGCCGGTGGCCGAGCGCAACATTCTGGGCGTGATCCACAAGGTGGGGCTGGAGATCGGCAGCAAGGTGATCCAGGCCCGCAAGTACGGCCATGCCGTGGTGGAGATGATCGGCGGGCGCAAGGTGCACCCTTGCACCTCCATCCCTGGCGGGCTGTCCAAGGGCATCACCGAGGAAGAACGTCAGGAGATTGAGAAGATGGGCCGTTGGGCGGTGGAGTTCGCCCAGTTCAGCCTGAAGCTGTTTGACGACATCGTGCTCAAGAACTCGGCCTACGTGGACATGATCATGAGCGATGCCTACACCCACCGCACCTACTACATCGGCATGGTGGATGAGAACAACAAGGTGAATTTCTACGACGGCAAGATCAGCGTCGTGGACCCGGATGGCAGGCGTATCGGCAAGTACGCGCCACACGAGTATCAGGACTGGATCGCCGAGCACACCGAGCCTTGGACCTACCTGAAGTTCCCCTATCTCAAGAAGATCGGCTGGAAGGGCTTTGTGGACGGCAAGGACTCCGGTGTGTACTGCGCCACACCACTGGCACGCCTGAACGCTGCCGACGGCATGGCCACGCCGCGCGCTCAGGAGGAATATGAGCGCTTCTACACCACGCTGGCGCAGCAGGAGTACGAACGCTACAGCAGCACCGGCGCGGGCAAAGTGGTGCACCAGCGCCTGGCGACCCACTGGGCGCGGCTGATTGAGTTGCTCTACGCCGCCGAACGTTGGGTGGAACTGGCCACCGACCCGGAGATCACCTCCGACAACTTCCGCACCATCCCCACCGAGACGCCAACGGAGGGCGTGGGCATCGTGGAGGCGCCGCGCGGCACGCTCACCCATCACTACTGGACCGATGAGCGCGGCATCCTCACGCGGGTCAACCTGATCGTGGGCACGACCAACAACTACGCCCCGATCAGCATGTCCATCAAGAAGGCGGCGCAGAGCCTGATCCACAAGGGCACGGTGATCAGCGAGGGCCTGCTCAACCGCATTGAGATGGCCTTCCGCGCCTATGACCCCTGCTTCGGCTGCGCCACGCACTCCCTGCCCGGCCAAATGCCGCTGGAGGTCACCATCCGCGATGCCAGGGGCCAGGTGGTGGAGGTGCTCAAGCAATACTGCTGAGGGAAGGCGGAGGACGGAAGACGGTAGGGGCGCAAGGCCTTGCGCCCCTACCCCGTCTCCCGTCTTCCATCCGCCGAAGGCGACCATGACCAAGACGCTGGTAATTGGGCTGGGGAATCCGCTGCTCGGCGACGACGGCGTAGGCTGGCACGTGGCCGAGGGGGTACGGCAAGCCCTTATGGGCGCTTCGCGCCCGACGGGGGGCGAAGGACGAAGGACGGATGAACCTCTCCCCTCCCCTTATAGGGGAGGGGAGGGAGAGGGGTCCGTCCCCCGTCCTCCGTCGTTCGTTGAAGTGGATTGCCACGTCGGGGGCGGCCTCAGCCTGATGGAGCGGCTGGTGGGCTATGACCGGGCCATTGTGATTGACGCAGTTAACCTGGGACAGGGGCCAGTGGGCCACGTCACCTGTTTCCCCCTGGAGGCATTGCCGCACCCCAGTGTGGGCCACCTCACCTCGGCGCACGAAACCAACCTGTGGACGGCGTTGCAGGTGGGCCGCACGATGGGTGCTCACCTGCCGGCCCAGGTCATGGTCGTGGCGGTGGAATCCCCCTACGTATACGAGTTCAGCGATAAGCTAACGCCGCCTGTGGCTGCCGCTGTGCCGCAGGCCGTGCAGAAAGTCCTGGAATTATTGGGACAGGAGGAAGAGCCATGATTTCGCCTGAGCTTCTGCGTCGCTACCCCTTCTTTTGTTGCCTGGACGACGCCCAACAGAAGGCCGTGGCCATGATCGCCGAGGAAATCTCGGTCCCCGCCGGAACGGTCCTGTTTGAGGAAGGGCAACCGGCGAACGCCCTGTACCTCCTGTTGGAGGGCAGCGTAGACTTGTACTTTACTGTGCCCGGCGAAGGGTCAAAACCGGGCAAGGAGTTCTGGGTCGGCGAGATCAACCCAGGCGAGCCGTTGGCCATTTCGGCGCTGATTGAGCCGTACCGGCTGACGGCGATGGCGCGGGCCAGCGTTCCCAGCCGCCTCCTCAAGGTGGATGCGGCCGCTTTGCGGGCGCTATGCGAGGTGGACAACCGCATGGCCTACGCCCTGATGCGGCAGGTGGCCAAGGCCGCTATGGAGCGGTTGCACGCCACCCGTGTGCAGATGGTCGGGAGCACGACATAGATATTTAGGAGGGCGGAGAGCATTACCTCATGCAATCACCGAATGGCAAGGAGAGTCAAGAGCGTTTTGTCATCCCCATCGGGCCACAGCACCCGGCATTGAAAGAGCCGGGGCACTTTGAGTTCACCGTAGAGGGCGAGATCGTAGTCGCGGCCTCGGCGCGGCTGGGCTACGTCCATCGGGGCATTGAGAAGGCCACCGAGTCGCGCACCTGGGTGCAGAACCTGTACCTGTTAGAGCGCATCTGTGGTATCTGCTCCCATATTCACGCCACGGCCTACAGCCTGGGTGTAGAGCAGTTGGCTGGCGTGGAAGCACCGCCCCGTGCCCAGGCCATCCGTGAACTGGTCGCTGAGTTGGAGCGCATCCACAGCCACCTGCTGTGGCTGGGCGTGGCGGCCCACGAAGCCGGCTTTGATACGCTCTTTATGTACACCTGGCGCGACCGCGAGACGGTCATGGACTTGCTAAAGGGATTGACCGGCAACCGCGTCAACTACTCGGCCAACATCCTGGGCGGCGTGAAATGTGATGTGGACGAGGCCCAGGCCAGCGCTATCTATCGCGGGTTGGACTTTCTGGAGCGGCGGGCGCGCCACTACCTGGATGTGGTCACCAGCGATGCGGCCTTCCTGGAGCGCACACGCGGCATCGGCGTCATGACCAGAGAGCAGGCCGAGACCCTGGGCGCCGTAGGCCCCACCGCCCGCGCCTCCGGCGTCCCCCGCGACATCCGCGTGGAAGCCCCTTATGCCGCCTACGCCGACTTCCCCGTCCACCTGATCCTGGACCGGGCTGGCGACCTGGAAGCCCGCTTCGTGGTGCGCGTGAAAGAGATGTTTGAGAGCTTCCGCGTCTGTCGCGACATCCTGGACCGGCTGCCGCCGGGCGAGATCAGCGTGCGCATGCCCCGGCGCATCAAGGAGGGCGAAACCATCAGCCGCGTGGAGGCGCCGCGTGGCGAGTTGTTCTACTTTATCAAAAGCAACGGCGGCGAGTCGCCAGAGCGCATTAAGGTGCGCACGCCCAGCCTGTGCAACTGGGCCTCGGTGCTCAACACGGTCGTCGGCCATAAGCTGGCCGATGTCCCTATGATCCTGGTGGGCATTGACCCCTGTTTCTCCTGCAGCGACCGTATGGTGGTGATCCGCACAGGCCGCGGCGACCCTGAGGTCTGGACCTGGGAAAAGCTGCGGCGCTATGGGATAGAAGCTCATGGACATCACACGTAGTCTGATCGCGCTTCTGTTCTTCCCTGGTGGGTTGTTCCTGCTCCTGCTCGGCCTGGCGTATGAGTGGGTGCACCGTAAGTTGATCGCGCAACTCCAGAACCGTATCGGCCCGCGCTGGTTCCAGCCACTCGCCGATATGCTCAAGCTGCTCTCCAAAGAGGAGATCGTGCCGGAGGGCATCCATCCGCTGCTGTTCACCAGCCTGCCGGTGGTGGCGCTGGCCGGGGCGCTGACCGCTGCCTTGTATGTGCCCCTGGTCGGGCTGGCGCCGGCCTATAGTTTCCCCGGCGATCTGATCGTGACGGTGTACCTGCTGAGCCTGCTGACGCTGTGCTTGGGCCTGGCCGGCTCCAATCCCCTCAGCCGCTTCTCGCTGGTCGGCGCCACGCGCACACTGACGCAATTGTTCTCCTATGAGGCGCCCTTTCTGTTCGCCCTGCTCGGCCCGGCCATCGTCGCCAGAAGCTGGCAGATCAGCGAGATCATGGCCTATACCCAGGCTCAGGGGCAACAGTCGCTTCTGGGCTGGCTGGTGTTCACCCAGCCTGTGGGCTTCCTGGTGGCCCTGGTCGGGTTGATGGGCAAGCTGGAATTGCCCCCCTTTGACGCCCCCGAAGCCGAGACGGAGATCGTCGCCGGAGTGTTGACAGAGTACAGCGGGCGCGGGCTGGCGCTCTTCCGCCTGGCCAAGAACGTAGAGCTTGTGATCGGGTTGACGCTGATCGCCGCGTTCTACCTGGGCGGGTTCAATAGTGCGCCCGGCGCTACAGGGGGACTCCAGGTACTGCTCTTCTTCGCCAAGACCCTGCTGCTGCTCTTCCTCCTGGCCGGGTTGCAGGCCCTGTTTGCACGCCTCCGCATTGACCAGACGGTGGGGCTGTGGTGGCGGTTCGGCGCATTGCTGATGTTGCTCCAGTGGTTTATCCTCATCGTGTGGAGAGGGATGGTGGCATGACGAAAATCGGGGCGATGCTAGGCGATGTCACCCGGTCGCTGTTCCAACGACCGGTCACGCAGCGCTACCCGTTTGAACGGCGGGCTGCGCCGCAGCGATTACGCGGGCAACTGCACTGGGACCCAGAGAAGTGCACCGGCTGTGCCCTGTGCAACAAGGACTGCCCGGCCAATGCGATTGAGCTGATCACGCTGGATAAGGCCAGCAAGCGCTTTGTCATGCGCTATCATATAGACCGCTGCACCTACTGTGGCCAGTGCGCGCAGAACTGCCGCTTTAAGTGCATTGACATGTCCTCCGAGGAATGGGAACTGGCCGGGCTGAGCAGGGAGCCATTCACCGTCTATTATGGACGAGACGAAGACATCCAGGCCGTCCTGGCAAGATAGGGTCAGCCAGACGTTGCGCCAGATGCGACCGGCTGATCATCCACTTCGTGTGGCCGTTGTGGGCATAGGGCACGAGCTGCGCGGGGATGATGCCGCCGGCCTGGCGGTGGCCTGCGCCTTGCAGACGATGGACAACGGGCGATGGACAACAAACACCGGGCCAACCTCTGGCGTCCATCGCCTGCTGGTGATCAGCGCCGGGCCGGCACCGGAGAATTATACCGGGCCGCTGCGCCGCTTCCAGCCCGACCTGGTCATCCTGGTGGATGCTGCGGACATGGGCGAAGCGCCGGGGACCGTACGTTGCCTGGCCTGCGAGGAGACCACCGGCTTGAGCGCCTCCACGCATACCCCGCCCCCCTATGTCCTGGCGCACTACCTGACCGCCTCTCTGGGCTGCCAGGTTATCCTGCTGGGCATCCAACCCGCCGACACCTCTATCGGCAAGCCCCTCTCACCCGCCGTGCGCCAGGCGGTGGTCGCAGTGGCACAGGGGCTGGCGGACCTGCTGCGCCCGCTGTGTACACCGCCTGCCTGATTTCGCCCCCGGATTCTGGTGACATATGTCATGGGGGATCCGTGACAAGCGTCACGGGTAATTTGTGATATTTTGCACTAATATTAGGATTGAAACAGTCCGATAACCTACTGAGAAGGCTGGAAGGAGAGCCAATGAGTTTCAAGGTAATGCCAAAAGAGGCGCTCACGCGCTGGGTGACCTGGTTGCAAAGCCGCTACGAGGTCGTCGGGCCTAAGGAGGTACAGGGGCAGTTCATCTTTGACAAGATCGCCTCGCCCGACGAACTGCGCCTGGACTACACGCAGAGCATCCTGCCGCCCAAGAAAGTCCTCTTACCCCAGCGCGAGGAGTTGGTGCGCTTCAGCCTAGATGGCAGCCGTATTGAGCCGGTGTTTGATGGACAGCCCACCGTCGTCCTGGGCGTGCACACCTGTGACCTGTACGCCATTCAACTGCTGGATAAAGTCTTCAGCACCGGCTTCGCCGATAAGCACTACCAGCGGCGGCGAGAGAACACGGCGCTGGTGAGCATTGAATGCCTGCGCCCATGCAGCCCACATTCCTTTTGTAAGAGCATGGGGACACTCTCCCTCCCGGAGACGTTTGACCTGCACCTGACCGACCTGGGCGATGTGTATGCGGTGGACATCGGCAGCGAATGGGGCCAGGTGCTGTTGAACGATCACGCCGAGGCCCGACCGGCAACGGACGAAGAGGTCAGGCGCCTGAACCAGGTGCTGGCGCAGAAGTGGGCCAGCTTCCCCTACCGGCTGGACTTTGACGTGGGCGAACTGCCCTCCCTGCTGCGGGTGAGCTACAACAGCCCGGTTTGGGAGGAGTTGGGCCAGCGCTGCCTGGGCTGTGCCGCCTGCACGAACGTCTGCCCCACCTGCTATTGCTTCAACGTCCAGGACGAAGTGGACTTCGCCCTGTCGGTGGGCAAGCGCGTACGTATCTGGGATTCCTGCCAGTTGAACGACTTCGCCAAAGTGGCGGGCGGGCACGACTTCCGGCCCACGCGCCTGGCGCGGCAACGCCACCGCTTCCTGCGCAAGGGCCAGTACCAGACCGAAGCCTATGGCCTGTTGGGCTGCGTGGGCTGCGGGCGCTGCGCCCTGGCCTGCCTGGTGCACATCACCCCCATTGAGACATTCAACGCGCTGTACCATGAGCACAGGAGAAACGCGGGTGATCTGAAGGAGCGAGCATGACGCGACTTTTGGAGAAGCTGAACGATTCCATCTACCTGCCGCAGCCGGCCCGCATCGTGGATGTGCGGCAGATGACGGCCTTGGAGAAGCTGTTCACGCTGGAATTGCCCAACGGGCTGTCTCTGGGGCATATCCCTGGCCAGTTTGTGGAGGTCTCCGTGCTGGGCGTGGGCGAGGCGCCGATCTCTATCTCCTCATCGCCCAGCCGCAGCAACGGCACGTTTGAGTTATGCGTGCGGCGCGTGGGCGACCTGACGAGCGTGTTGCACCGCTCGCAGCCCGGCCAGATCGTGGGCGTGCGCGGCCCGTTCGGGCGTGGCTTCCCTTATGAGCGCTGGCGGGGCAAGGACATCCTCTTCGTCGCCGGTGGGTTGGGCCTGGCGCCCTTGCGCGCGCTCATCCACCAGGTTCTGGATGAGCGCGCCCGCTACGGCCGGGTGATCCTCCTGTATGGCGCCAAGCATCCCTCGGAACTGCTGTTCACTGATGAACTGGCGGCATGGGCAGCGCGCGATGACGTGGAACTGCACCTGACGGTGGACCGCCCGGATGAGACCTGGACGGGCAACATCGGCGTCATCACCACGCTTTTCCCCAGGGTCCAGGTGTACGCCCGCAATACGGTGGCGGTCGTGGTGGGGCCGCCGGTCATGTACCGCTTCGTGCTGATAGAACTGTTGGGCAAGGGGCTGTCCGAAAGCAACATCTGGCTGTCGCTGGAGCGGCGCATGAAGTGCGGCGTGGGCAAGTGCGGCCACTGCCAGATGAACCATATCTATGTCTGCCAGCGCGGCCCGGCCTTCCCCTACGCGGAGATCAAGGGGGTAGCGGAGGCGTTGTCATGAACAAACCGAAAATCGCCTTCTTTGACTTCACCAGTTGTGAAGGCTGCCAGTTGACCGTGATTGACGCGCTCCAGACGCATCTGGACCTGCTCAACGCAGTGGAGATCGTCCAGTTCCGCGAGGCCATGACGGAGAAGGGCGAGGATTACCAGATCGCCTTTATTGAAGGCTCGTGCTCGCGGGAGTCGGACGAGGCCCGGCTGCGCGCCATCCGCGAACGGGCCGAGACCGTCGTGGCCCTGGGCGTGTGCGCCCACCTGGGGGGCATCAACGCCATCCGCAACCGCCAGCCGCTGGAAGAGGTGCGCGCTTATGTGTATGGCGATAAAGCCGCCTGGTACGAGACCGGCCCGGCCCGCCCCATCAGCGCAGTGATCAAAGTGGATGCGGTTCTGCCCGGCTGCCCCATTGACCGCGAGGAGTTCGTGCGCGCTGTCAAGCACCTGCTCCAGGGCCGCCTGCCGCAGCTCCCCGACTATCCGCTGTGCGTGGAGTGTAAGCTGAAGGAGAACGTGTGCCTGTTCCATCGCGGCAAGGTATGTCTGGGGCCGGTGGTGCGCGCTGGCTGTAACGCCATCTGTCCCACCTATGGCGACAGTTGTGAGGGCTGTCGTGGGCTGATTTCCAACCCCAACCTGGATGCGATGAAGGATGTGCTCCATGAGGCCGGGCTGACGGTGGAAGATATTCTGACGCGGTTCACGATGTTCGGAACATACCAGTTGGACGAAGTACGAAGGACGGAGGGCGGATAACATAGCATGGGAACACTTCACGTTGGCGTTCATTACATCACCCGCGTGGAAGGGCACGGCCATATCGTCGTGGACGTGGCCAACGGCACGCTCCAGCGCTGCGATCTGGAGATCGTGGAGACGCCACGCTTCTTTGAGGCCATGTTGCGCGGGCGCCCCTACACCGAGGCATCACATATCACCTCGCGCATCTGCGGTATTTGCGCGGTCGGCCACGCCACCACCTCGCTCCAGGCGACCGAGGCCGCCCTGGGCATTGTCCCCTCGGAGCAGACGCAACTTCTGCGCAAGCTGAACTTCTTCGGCGAGATTCTGGACAGCCACATCCTGCACGTCTATATGCTCGTGGCGCCCGACTTCTTCGGCGTGGGCAGCGTCTTTCCTCTAGCGAGCACGCACCCAGAGGTGGTCTTGCGTGCCTTGCGCATGAAGAAGCTGGCAGGCGACCTGTGCGCAGCCATCGGTGGGCGGCATACCCACCCCATCACGCTGACCATAGGCGGCTTTACCCACCTGCCCAGAGCTGACGAGTTGGAGAAGCTGGGGGCGCGGCTGGAGGCCATGCGGGCGGATGTGGACGCCACCGTGGAGTTGTTCCAGTCGCTGAAGCTACCGCAGTTTGAGCGCGAGACCGAGTACATCGCGCTGCGCCAGCCGGACGAGTATGCCTTCATCGGCGGCACGATCACCTCCACCGACGGTTTTGAGTATCCTATCTCTGCCTACCGTCAGGTGACGAACGAAACGCTGCTGCCGCACTCCACCGCCAAGCACACCCGCCATAACCGCGAATCGTACATGGTGGGCGCACTGGCGCGGTTCAATGTCAACCACGATAAGCTGCATCCGCGCGCCCAGGCCGCTGCCGCTGCCCTGGGGTTGAAGCCGCTCTGCACCAACCCCTATATGAATTCGGTGGCGCAGGTGGTGGAGATCGCCCACTGCGTGGAAGAGGCTCTCAACCTCATAGACAGGCTGTTGGTGCGGGGCATCCAGCCAGAAGAGCCGCCGCCTGTGGAGGTGCGGGCGGGCGAGGGGGTAGGGGCCTGCGAGGTGCCGCGCGGCACGCTGTACCACCACTACTGGATCGGCGAGGATGGGCGCATCACCGGCGCAAACTGCATCATCCCCACCGGCCAGAACCTGGCGAACATTGAGGCCGATATGCGTGCGCTCGTGCCGACCCTTCTGGACCGTCCACAGGACGAGGTCCGCCAGGCGCTGGAGATGCTCGTCCGCGCCTACGACCCATGTATCTCGTGCTCAACGCACATGCTGGAGGTATCGTTTGTAGGGGCGACTCAGGGGAACTCATAGGAACCCCAGGAACTCGGAGAGGGCTTCTACGAGTGAAAGCGAATGGCGATGGGAGATACGCTGATCCTGGGCCTGGGCAATCCCCTGCGCGGCGATGACGGCCTCGGCCCGGCTGTGGTAGAATGGTTGCGCAGGCAGGGCCTGCCCCCCGGCACAGTGGTCATAGACGGCGGGACGGGCGGGCTGGACCTGGTCTTGACCATGATGGGCTATCGCCGGGTGCTGATCGTGGACGCGGCGGAGTTGGGCCGCGCTCCGGGGGCATGGGCGTGTTTCCGGCCCGATCTGGCCCGTGTTGAGACGATGGAAGCGGCGTTCTCTATGCACCAGGCAGGATTGGCAGAGGCGCTGGCGTTGGGCGCCGCCCTGCGTGTCCTGCCCGAAGAGGTGGTCATCTTCGGCGTGCAGCCGGCGCAGACGGGCTGGGCGCCTGGGCTGAGCGCCGAAGTGCAGGCGGTTGTGCCTGTCGTGGGCCAGGAGATATTGCGCACCCTTGCCTCCTCCCCTCAGGTAGGGGGAAGGGATAGATATGAAACAGGAAGCGAATATGGCGAAGATTCTGATCATAGATGATGACCCGGATATTGTGCTCGCGCTGCGCCTGTCGCTGCAGGCCGCCGGGCACGAGGTGTTTGACGCCAGGAGCGGCGAAGAGGGTTTGAGCCGCCTGCCGCAGATCAACCCCGATCTCATCATTCTGGACGTGATGATGGGGACGGCCACGGAGGGCTTCCAGATCGCGCTGCAGTTGCGCAGCCCGGACCCGCGCTCGCCGCTGGCCGCCTACAGCCATATCCCCATTGTCATGCTGACGGCGTTGCACAGCACCACCGACCTGCGCTTCGCGCCGGACGCGGACTATCTGCCGGTAGATGCCTTCATTGACAAGCCCATTGACCCGGACCAGTTGGTGAACACGGTGAATGCTCTCCTGGCCAGACAGAGGGCGTGAACGAAGCGGACCTCCTGAAGAACAGTGCGCGCCTGATCCGCATGCGCTGGCTGGCCGGGCTGGCGATCCTGATCGCCACGCCGATCAGCGCCACCCTGCTGTCTATCCCGCTCCCTGTCCCCGCGCTCCTGGGGCTGGGCGTCGCCATCCTGGCCTGTAATGCGCTGCTCTGGGCACTGGCCCGGCACGCCCAGATGTACCGCGAGGTCCGCACGTTGCTCGCCATCGGGCAGGTGGCTTTTGACTGGCTGGCGCTGGCGGTCTTCGTGCATTTGACCGGCGGGATTGAAAGCCCGGCGGTCCTGTTCTTCCTTTTCCATGTGCTGCTGGCGGCGATGCTCCTGCCGCTGCCCATCACCTCGCTCTACGCAGGGCTGGTGATCGTGGTGGTGGCGGGAGTGGCCGGGCTGGAGGCTTCTGGCCTGTTGCCGCACTACCACGTCCTGACCGGCCTGTCCCCCGATCTTCACCGCAACGCGCTGTATATCGCCGCTATCCTGTTCTTCTTCAGCCTCACCGTCCTGGTCACGGTCATGCTCATCGTCCCCATCATGCGCGATCTGCGCGAACGCCAGCGCCAGATCACCCTCCTTTACGAGAGCATCCAGACGCTCTCCAGCAGCCTGGACCTGGCCCATGTGCTTGACCAGCTCGCCATGGGCATCGCCCACGCCTTGCAGGCCAAAGCGGCCTCCATCCGGCTATTAGACGAGACCGGCGAGCAGTTGAAGATCGCCGCCGCCTATGGGCTAAGCCAGCGCTATCTGGAGAAGGGGCCGGTGAAAGTCACGTGTAGCCCTATTGATCAGGACGCTTTGCGTGGCCGTCCCGTCATCGTAGAGGACACAACGCAGGATGGGCGCTTTCAATACCCCTCTGAGGTCCTGGCCGAGGGCATTCGTTCGGTGTTATGCGTGCCGTTGATCGGGCGGCGCGGCCCGTTGGGCGTGCTGCGTGTGTACGGCTGGCGGCCCGGTTTCTTCAGCCCGCAGGATGCTGAGTTGGTCACGGCCATCGCCCGCCAGGGCGCTATGGCCATTGAGAACGCCATGGCCTATGCGGAATTGCGCCGGGCCGACGAGACCAGGGCACAGTTCGTGCGCGCCGTGACCCATGAACTGCGTGCGCCGGTGGCCGCCGCCCAAAGCCTGCTGCGCACGGTGGTGCGCGAACTGGCGGGGGAACTGAACGACCTGCAACGCGACATCCTCAGTCGCCTGTCGGAGCGGCTGGATGTGCTCCAGATGCTGATCAATGACCTGCTTGACCTGGCAGCGGGGAAGGTGGAAGGCCTGGAAGGCGAACTCACACCCCTCTCCCTTGAAGCCGCTGTGTTGGGCGTGGTGGACCGGCTATCCAGCCAGGCGCAGGAGAAGGCCATTGACCTGCGGGTGAACTACGTGCCACGCGGGTTGACGGTCATGGCCAGCGAGCAGGGGTTAGAGCGCATCTTCCTCAACCTGATCGGCAACGCCATCAAGTACACCCCGGCCGGGGGGAAAGTCACCGTCACCCTGGAGCAGCGCAACGACGAGGCCGTGATCAGCGTGGCCGACACGGGCATCGGCATCCCCGAAAGCGACCTGCCCCACCTGTTTGAGGAGTTCTACCGCGCCAGCAACGTCAAACAGTTGGGCATCACCGGCACCGGCCTGGGGCTGGCGATTGTGAAAGACCTGGTGGAACGCTATGGTGGCCGGGTGAGCGTGCGCAGCACACTGGGGGAGGGCACCACTTTCACGGTGGTGCTCCCTCTGGCCGGGTAGACCGGCCGGTCGCGGCTTGTAGTCGCGGCTGAAGCCGTTCCTACTTGTAGTGCAGTTCGTGTCCGTCCAGCGAGATCACCTGGAACCAGGAGTTCCCCGGCTTGAGGGGCAAGGGGTTGCCGTTTTGGTCCACAAAGGTGAGCATGTCCTCCCGCCGCCAGCGCACCCACTTGCCCTCGTACATCTTCCCATCGCGGAAGAGTCGCACCGGCCCCTCGCCCCAGATTTGAATCTGGATGGAATAATGGCCGCCGCCAAAGGTATCCTCCAGGATGTCCGTCTCCACATGGTTAGCCCAGACGACCATCACGTTGGCGGCGGAGAGTTGTTCACCGGTGAGGGCATCGGTGTGGGGCGCGCCATCGTTCCAGCGCAGATAGCGCCCGCTGGCGGCATCGTAGCGCCATAGCGCGGTTGTGGCACGGTAGGCGATGGTGATCTCTGTGGCGGGCTGGCCGCCTGGGGGCGCCGCCTGCATGAAGGCCATCCCCTTTAGCTCCTGGCGACCATTCAAACCGCGCTTATCCAGTTCCTTCCATAGTGCCTCGGTGCTGGTGAACATGGTGTGCTCAATAGGCTTGCCGTTGGGGATGCGCACGAACACCGGCGCCCCCACGCCGAAATCGGGTGAGATCGCCCGCTCAAAGAAATCCGATTCGCGGATCTTCTGCTTGACGCCGGCGCTGGCGCCTGAGAAGGCCAGCGCCGCCTTGTACATGGCGGGGATCTCCAGGTCAATCAGCCGGGCGCTGCGCACCGAGCCGACGCGCTCCACATCGCTGTCCAGGAAGACCGCCGTGAAGCGCGTGACGCCCCCCTCGGCATAGTGCTCATACACCAGATCGGCGAAGCTCAGCCCCGCCTGGGGACGGACAATGGGCGGCGAGTTGGACACCTTGATCGCCAGCGGTCGCCGTTCCAGCTTGGTCGGGTCGTCCACCTTCTCGCCGGTGAGCGGGTTCACATCCGGTAGGAACTCGGTCATCAGCCCGAAGGGCGTCGGAGTGAGGGGGGGCGTCGCGGTGGGCAGCGGGGTGGGCGTGGCTCGTGGCCGGGGGGTATTCGTGGGAAGCGGGCGAGCAGCCAGGGTGGGGGTTGGCGTCACGGTGATGACCGGCGCCGCCGCCTGTCCCCCCTGGCAGCCCGCTAACACCAGGGCAACGATCAAAAAAACGATCAAGAACAGGAAAAGCCGTGTCCGCATCTGTTCAACCCTAACCACAAGGCTAATCCGTTAGTACCTTCAACTGGTAGGGACACGGCATGCCGTGCCCCTACTCCCCCTCCTTCTCCGCGATCTCCCTCAGGATGACATCAGCGACAGCGCCGGGTGTGAGAATCCATTTGTCCGCGTGCAGGCTGCGGGCGATCCTGAGGATCTTGGGAAGAGGGGATTTGTCTGTGAACACAGCGCGACGGACCTCGCGCACGAACTCATCCGCCGCCCAGCGCTTGGGCGGCACCTCGTACTTTTGGGCCGACGCCCAGACCCCGTTCTCCTCCAACAGGCGGTCAAGTTGCGCCATGACGCTGCGCTGCCGTGCCCGTTCCAGTTGCTCGCTGCGCTCACGCGCCGAAGCGGCCTCCTCCGGGGTCCCCTCGGCTGGATGGGGGGCTTTGGTGCGCCTGGGTTTCTTCGCCGTGCCCTCAGCCGATGTCGCCTGGGTCCGCGTGCTGCGCTTGGTCGTGGTGATCCCTTTGGCCCGGCGCTCCATCTCCTGGCTGATATACTCGGCCACCCGTTGCGGCGAGGCGATGTCTTTGGCCTTGACCTTTTGCATCGCCGCTGCGATCAGTTCAGCCGATACCGGCGCACCCACCAGGTCCTGAACCCGCCGCGCAAACGCGGCAGCCTGCTCCTCTGAACACCGCAGGAGTTGTGCGATCGTCTTCTGTTCTGCTGCCATCCGTGTACTCCTTCATCTGATAATTGCCGTGGATCATCGTCGCTCCACCTGGCGCAACACGGCCAGAATCTCTTCCCCATACTGCTCGCGCCGCCAGGGGCCCAAGTCCTCAATGGCCGCCAGTTCCTCCAGAGAAGAGGGCGCCCGGCGGGCCAGGGTCCACAGCGCCTCGCGGGGGAGGATCACATCGGATTCCACCCCGCGCTCCTGAGCGCGGCGCTTGCGCCATTCGCGTAGCGCGTCGTAGCGCGCCTGGACCGCGTCGTCTATATGCTCATTGCGGCGCGGCGGCTGAGGGATTGGCGCACTCAGCCCCCGCGCAATGGCCTCCAACAGCCCCCGCCCATAGCGCCGCACCTGGTAGGGGGACAGGTCCCCTTCCCTCCCCAGCGCGTCGGGTCGGCGCGGTTGCGCCTTCGCCAGCCGGATCAGCGACTGGTCGCCGAGCACTTTGAACGGTGGCCGGTTCTGGGCCTGCGCCTGGGCCTCGCGGAAAAGATACAGTTCGCGTAAGACGGCCAGTTCGCGCCCGCTCAACTTCTGCGCGCCGGGAATGCGCCAGAAGCCCTCCGGGTCAAACGTCTGATTGCGCTCCGGCGCCGGGGCGATGGCGGCGAGCCGGGCGAACTCCTCGCGGGCCTCCTCCAGCCGGCCTGCCGCCGCCAGTTCACGGACCAGGATGTCGCGCAGAGGCAACAGGTAATGCGTGTCCAGCCGGGCATAGGCGAGTTGCTCCGGCGAAAGCGGGCGGCGCCCCCAATCGGCGCGTTGCCAGCGCTTATCCAGCCGCACCCCGAAATGCTTCTCCAGGATGGGGCTTAGGCCGAACTGCGGCCAGCCCAGGATGCGCGCGGCCACCATCGTGTCAAACAGGTTGACCACTTCAAAGTTAAAGTCGCGCTTCAGACCCAACAAGTCATATTCGGCGGCGTGAAACACCTTCTCCACCGCCGGGTCCGCCATGACCGCGCCCAAGGGCGCCAGGGCCTGCTCCGGTGGCCTGGCGGAATTGGCCAGCGCCAGCGGGTCAACGATGAAGTCCTCCTGGCGCGTGGACACCTGGATCAGGCAGACACGCTCGTAGTAAACGTATAGACTGTTAGATTCCGTATCTACGGCGACCTGCGGCTCGCGGCGCAGGCGAGCCGCCAGCGCCTCCAGTTCAGAGGCTGTGGCCACGATCTTTGGAGGCAACACCGATTTCCTGAACCCCTTAGATCATGTGTTAAGTCCCTTAACCACAAGGCTAATCCGTTAGTCCCCTATCCCAAGTATCCCAGACTGCGCAATCGCGCTTCCACCTCGGCCTCTTCCTCCGCAGTCAGGCGGCTCAGTTCTCCCAGCCGGGGATCGGAAGATAGAGACCAATTCACTGCCCGCGCTTCAGCGAAGGCCTCCACTAGAGGGCGGCCATCCATGTGATCGGGCACGGACAGGCCCATCAGCCACAGGATCGTCGGCGCCAGGTCCACGATGCGCGCCCCCTGCAGCGCAACCCCCGGTCGCACGCCCGGCCCCCAGGCCAGGAAGATGCCCTCCCGACGGTGGCAGCCCGAATCGCCGCGAATCTGCTGCGTGATGATCTTGCCGTCCATGGCGAAGAGCGGGAAGGCAATACAGCGGTAGCCATCCAGGACGACGTGCAGGTCCGGGCCGAGATGGGCATACGGGCCTTGCGCTGCCTCCTCACCGGGGATCACGCGCTCCAAAAGCGGGCGCCCGGTCTGCGGGTCGCGCAGCGTCTGCAGCGCCGCGATCACCCGCTGCCGCACCCCCTCCACCTGATGCGGCTCCACGATGCCCTGCGGCTCCCGGCCTTTCCGGTTGATGTAAATCTGGCCGACGTGGCCCATCGCATAGGCCAGCGTATGCGACCAGTCCACATCCTCAAACGAGAGGAAGCGGTCCACCCACTTATTGCGGGTCTGCTTGGAGACGCGCCAGACGAGGTTCTGCAGCCCCAGTCGCTTCAAAAGATCGTAGGCCGCGACCGGCGTCAGCCCCCGCCGGAACAAGCCGGCCTTCAGCCGCACCCAGGCGTTCGGCTTCAGGCGCAACAGCCCGGCCCGGAGCAACAGGTTATTCAGGTTGACCACGCGGTGCAGCGGGCCGAAGCCGTGATCGGACATGATCAGCACGATAGTCTCCCCATCCAGGTGGTTCAGGAATTGTGCCAGGGCCTCATCGGCGCGGCGGTACAGGTCGCGGATGGCGGTTTTGTAGGGGCTGGCCGGGTCATGACGCGGGTGGGTCTCGTCCATCGCTGCCCACAGCGCGTGTTGGGCCACATCCAGCGCCAGGAAGTGCACCATAAAGAAGTCCCAAGGCTCACTCTGCATCAGCCGCAGCGCGTAGCGTGTCTGCCGCTCCATCAGGTTGTGCAGGTCGGCGATAAAGGCATCCTCGTTGCCCGGCTTGTACTGCACATTGGGCATGATGCGATAGAGGCCGAGTTCCCTCTCATAGCGGGCCAGGAAGCCAGGCGGATAGGCGATCTCGCTGCGTGGGGGCGCGAGCAGCCCGGCGACCAGGAAGCCATTCACGCGCGGCGGCGGGTAGGTTACCGGCACGTTGAGCACGCCGATGCGCTTGCCGGCGGTGGAGAGCAACTCCCACAGCGTGGGGCTGCAGATGGAGGTGTAGTTCACCAGGTTGAAGCTGCCCTGCCGGGCCTGGATAAAGTCAAACACGCCGTGCTTGCCAGGGTTCACCCCCGTCATGAACGAGGGCCAGGCAGGCGAGGTCACCGGCGGCAGGGTGGACTCCAGCGGGCCATGCGCGCCTTCGGCGAGCAGGCGGGCCAGCATGGGCAGGTGGCCGGCCTGCGCCCAGGGCTTGATCAGGTCAAACGTGGCCCCATCCAGGCCCAGGACGAACACGCGGCGGGTCACGCCAGGCCCCCTCCTCCAGTCCCTGCCCTGCCCCCTTCTCCCCGCGTGCGGGGAGGATAGAGCGGGGAGGGGAGTTTGACCTCTCTCCCAGCCCCTTCCCCCTCAGGGAGGGGAAGTGGGGGGGTAGCTTCGGCGGTTTCAATCGCACGGATGGCGTAAATGGGCTTGCCCTGGCTCTCGTGATAGGTGCGGATGATCAGTTCGCCCAGCAGGCCCATCGTGATAAGCTGCACGCCGACAACGACGAGCAGGATGCCGAGGAGCAGGAGCGGCCGGTTACCGATGCTCTCGTGGAAGACCAGCTTCAGGATGGACAGATAGGCCGCGATGCCCAACCCTGTCAGGAAAGCCAATAGCCCCAGGCCGCCGAACAGTTGCATGGGGCGGGCGGCATAATTGAGCAGGAAGCTCACCGTCACCAGGTCCAGGAGCACCTTCAGCGTGCGCGACAGGCCATACTTTGACCTGCCGTGCTCACGTGGCCGGTGATTGACCGGCACTTCGGCAATACGCACGCCCATCCAGCTCGCCAGCGCCGGGATGAAGCGGTGCAACTCGCCATACAGGTGGATGCTCTTCACCACCTCGGCGCGATAGGCTTTGAGCGAGCAGCCATAGTCATGCAGGCGCACATCGGTGACCTGGGCGATCAGCCGGTTGGCCAGGATGGAGGGCAAGCGGCGAGTGAAGAACTTGTCCTTCCGATGGATACGCCAACCGCTGGCGATGTCATAGCCCTCCTCAATGCGCGCCAGCAGGCGGGGGATGTCGGCGGGGTCGTTCTGACCATCGGCATCCAGCGTGACGATGACCTGCCCCCGCGCCAGGTCAAACCCGGCGGAGAAGGCCGCCGTCTGGCCGAAGTTGCGCCGCAGCCGTACAATGATCAGGTTGGGCGCCTCCCGCTGGAGGCGCCGCAGCACCGTGACGCTTTCATCCTGGCTGCCGTCGTCCACCGCCAGCACCTCGTAGGAGACACCTAAGCCGCGCAGCACGGGGACAAGCTCCTCAAACACCCCCGGCAGTGCCCCGGCCTCATTGTAGACCGGCAGGATGACGGAGAGATACGGCCGGGCATCCACCGATGATGCCCCCACATCTTCAGGCCACATAGCCCAAATCCCTCAGGCGATCCATCACCTGGTCATGTTCTTCAGCGGTATAGTCCTCACGACCGTCGGCGGCCCCTTCCCCCGCCCCCTTTTCCATGAGAGGCGAGGAGAAGCGTTGTACCGGATGGGCGGCCAGATACGCCGGCGTGAAGGCGGCGGTGAGCGGCCTGCCGTCCATTATGGCCGGAATGGGCAAATCCAGTGCGTAGAGCACGGTAGGCGCGATGTCCATAATATTGGCGCCCTGAAGGACAGTGCCAGGGGCGATCCCCGGCCCGTGCAACAGGACGATGCCCTCCATCTGGTGATGGCCGGTCTGGCCGATGCTCGGCTCAATCAGCCGGTTTGAGCCGAAATCGGCATGGCCAAACGAGACGTATTTGGCCCGGTCGGTGTGCAGGATGATGTCGGGCGCCTGGCGCAGGCGCGGGCCCTGATAGATCTCCTCGCGCTTGTAGGCGGCGCGGATCACCGCCTCGCCGGTCTGCGGATCGCGCAGCGCCAGCGCCGCCGCAATGATGCGGTCGCGCAACCGTTCGTACTCTTCACCCGGCGCGACAATGCCCTGCGGGCGTTCGCCTTTCACGTTGATGTAAATCTGCCCGAAATTACCGACGGCGAACGCCCGCGTCCGCGCCCAGTCCACATCGTCAAAGGACAGGAACAGCCGCCGCAACAGGCCCCGCCCCCGCCCGCGCTTGACGTTCTTGCGCAGCCGCCCCAACCGCAGCAGGTTGACCAAGCGCAGCGCGTTAACCGGTGTCACCCCGGCGCGGAAGAGCGCCCGCTTGACCAAGCTCCAGGGTGTGCGCTTGAAATGGAGCAGGCCTTGGGCGGCCAGCCAGTTATTCACGTGGAAGAACTTGTGAAACGCACCCCCGCCGTGATCGGACATGAGCACGACGAACGTCTCCGGCGGGGCCTCGGCCAGGATGCGACCCACCAGCGCGTCAATCTCCTGGTAGTAGCGCAGGATGGCCGGGCCGAACTCGGCGGCCTGGGCCGCATCATGGCGCGGATGGGTGGGGTCAAGCAGGTGCCAGACCTCATGCTGGACGGTATCGGTCGTCTTGAACACGCAGGCGAACAGGTCCCAGGGCTTGTGGCGCATGAGGTACAAGACGGCCGCGGTGCGCCCGCGTTCAAAGCGCAGCATGTCCTCCAGGAAGCGCCCCACATGGCGCGAGCGGTTGCCCTCAAATTCGTGCAGCGGGAACGGCCCCACTGCCCGGCGCAGTTCCTCCTTTAACTCCGGCGGGTAGGTGTATGGGCTGGCCTGGTTGGGGACGAGGAAGCCACACACGGTGAAGCCCCGGATCGGCTGAGGCGGGTAGGTGATGGGCACGCTGACCAGCCCGACCTGGCCACCCGCCGCCTCAATGAAGCTCCAGAAGGGTGGAGCGCCGCGCAAGGTGACGTTGACCACCCCGATCTCGGTGCTGCCCGGCTTGGGGAAGACGAAATCAAAGATGCCATGCACGCCGGGGTTGGCGCCGGTGGCGAACGACACCCAGGCCGAGGCCGAGACCGGCGGGATTGTGGTCATCAGCGGGCCATGCGCGCCTTCACGCACCAGCCGTGCCAACGTGGGCAGGTGGCCCGCCTGCGCCCAGGGCATGAGCAGGTCCCAGGTGGCCCCGTCCAGGCCGATGATCAGGGCTTTGCGCGGCAGGGTCATCGCTCTCCTCATCATAGACGATGAACTATAGACCACAGGCCGCCCCGCCTCCGCTGTCCCTCCTCCCTCGCCCGTCCTCCGTCCTCCATCGTGAGGGGCATATGCCGCAGGCTACCGATCACATACAGCCCACCGCCCAGGAGACCGGCGCCCAGCCGCAGCGCCTGATAGGCCAGCGACATGGCGATGGCCTGCGCCGGGCCGACGCCCAGCGGCACGAACACCACCTGATAGGCGCCTTCGCGCACGCCGAAGCTATTAATGGAGGGCAGGAGCGTGGCCAGCGAGATGAACGGGCTGGCGAGCAGGAAGGTGCTGAAAGGCAGAAAGACGCCCAGCGCCTGGCCGATGAGCCAGTACACAACCACGTTGGAGAAGGCAAAGGGCAGCGAAATAGCCAGGGCCAGGATGAAGCCGTGCCCCCCTTGCGCGGCGAACTCGGCGTGCAAGGCGCGGACAGGGCGGCTCTCGGTCAGGGGCTGAAGCCAGGGCCACCTGCGCCCCAGCCAGGCCAGCCAGCCGGGCTGGAGCAGCAGCCAGGTGGCCAGGGCGATGCCCAGCGCCGTAAGCAGGGCGATGCCCCCCAACGAGGCCATGATCGCCTTCGGGCTGAAGGGCAGGGCCACCAGCGCCAACAGCGCCGCGCCCAACAGCCCCATGAGCCGCTCGCTTACCACCGTGCTCACCGCCGTTGTGGTGCGCGTGTCGCGGCGCAGTTCAGCGGCTTTGACGACATCACCGCCCATGCCGGTGGGCAGGAAGTTGCTGAAAAACAGGCCGACCAGGTAGAGGTAAACCAGCCGCGTGATGGGCACCGGCTGGTTGAGGGCATCCAACAGCACCCGCCAGCGGTAGGCGCGGATGGCGACGCCCAGCAAGAAGCCAGCGAAAGCCAGCCCGATCAGCGGCAGGCCCACACCGGCCAGGTGGTCCCAGATGTCTTTTGGCCCTGCCCGGCTGATAAGCCAGAACAACAGCGCCGCGCTGATCGCAGCCTTCAGGAGCGTTCCCAGCGGTCTTTTCACAAATCCGCCCACACGATGGTGTTTGGCCCGACCGGGGGTCGGGCCCAGGTGAGAATTATAACACGTTTGGTGGATTGTGGGAAAACTACGGCCTCACCTCCCACATCCCCAAGGTCACCGCCGGGCTGAGCCGCGCCAACTGGGGGTCCAGCAGGGGCAGCGGCGCCTGGGTGAAGGCGTCATAAACGATCAGCCGGGCGGTCATCGGGCCGGGGGCGGCATCCGCCGGGATATGGAAGAGATGAGGGTCATGGACCATCGCGCCCCACACCCATTTGAGCGTGGGGACCGCGCCCAGCGCGGGCACGCTGTCATCCTGCGCCTGCCAACTCCCCACCAACCCGATCAGGCTGACCGAGACGACCCAATCGCGCAGCACAGGCCGCCTGGCCCAAAACGCCGGGGCGATGACCAGGGTGCCCCCCGGCCTGGCGCCGCCCTGGGGTTGGCTGGAATAGCCTGTCAGGACCAGGTCGCCTCCCAGGGGGACGTAACGCTCGCCAGGGAGGGGGGCGGGGAGGCGAAAAGCCCCCTGGTGGAGAATCCCCCAGGCGCCGACCCAGGGCCGGCCCACGTTTATGCCGTCCTGTAGAACAGCGCCGCTCTCATCCACCAGCGTGAGAGAGGCCCCGCTGCCGCGCTCCACCCAATGCAAATAGGTGCGCGCTGCACCGGGCCGCCCGCTGTCGTAGTCCACGCCGACCAGCGTATCCCCGCCGACAAAGGGAACGGTCAGCGGATGGCGGGTGAGCGGCGGCCAGGGGCCCGGCTTCACGCCGATGGTGGAGAGCACAATCATGTCGCGGCCATCGGGCAATGTCAGGCGCGTCGTGCCCCCTTCCGGCCTGGCAGTATACACCCCCAGGGCCAGGCGGAGGCTGCGCTGCGGGCCGCCCGCAGGCAAGGCCCAGGGCACGGTGAGGGCGTACCGGTCCAGGATGACCTCGCCGGGCTGATAGCGAGAGGTGGGCAGGGTATGGTCGTCCTGCGCCAGCGGCGGCCCCTCCGGGCCGATCAGATGGACGAAGACGCTGTAATCGCGGTCAGGTTCGGTCAGCGGCTGCCAGGCCAGGGTGAGCACAACCTGGCCGCCTGCCTCGGCCTGATCCGCGCTCAGCCAGTAACCGAGCAGGCGGATTTTGCTCTCAAAATCCAGGTGGAGGGGGGTGAGGTCTGTGGGCACATCCAGGCGCGGCCGGCTGCGCACCAGAAGGGCCTCGCCCAGCGGTTCAAAGCGGTAAGGCTTCGCGCCGAACTCGGCGGCGTAAAACTGGGTGACGATCACCGGTCGGCCCGTGGCCATAGCCTCATCCAGGCGGCGGGCCCAGGTCTGGGCAATCGGTTCAGCGCCCTCAGGGAAGACATAGCGCACCTCCACATCCCGCCGTTGCCCCTCAATCTCTTGCAGGTACCACATGGGGGTGGCCCAATGCCAGTTGGACAGGATGAGCGCATTCGCCGGGGCCTGCTGCAACAGCGTCTGGGCCACCCGGCGCGTATCGTGGTCGCCCGCCAGCCAGCGATAGCTCGGCAGGTTGCGCCCGCCAAGCGCGAGGCCCGCCAATAGCACCGCAGCGCCCATCGCCCGGAAGACGGTCTCCGCCTGCATCAGCCAGGCCACAGCGACACCGACAAGGACCGCCAGGGCGACATAGGCCGGGAACATGTACTCAACCGTCTGTGGGGCACGGTAGGTGATGGCCACGAAGCTGTGCAGCGCTGCCCCACCGGCCAGGAGCAGGGCCAGGCGCCAGTCGTGCAGCAGCAAGAGCACAGCCCCCAACGTCATCGCCAGCAGCAAGGGGAGATTGAACTCAAATGTCAGGATATTACCCAGCACCGGCAGCCGCCCGGCCAGCAGATCGGGCCGGGCGAAGGCAAACATGTCACCGGCAAAGCCGCGCGCCAGCACATGCGCCCAAAAACCCTGCCAGGTCGCCAAGTCGGGCGGCGCCAGAGGCGCCTCCTGAGCGCCGCGGAGCGGCAGGTACAGGAAAACCAGGGCAGGCAGCGCGGCCAGGCCGATCAGCCTGGCCCAGCGGCGGGGCTGGCGCCATAGCCCTCTCTCGGTGAGCAACAAGGTAAGTACAAACACCAGGCCGAAAAAGGCCAGCGAGGCGTGATGCGTCAGCCCCAGGCCCAGCGAAAGCGCGAACAGCCCCCAGCGGCGCGTCACCAGGGCATACAGGCACAGCGCTGTGAACAACCCGGTCAGGCTGCGGACATTTGCCGTTGTGCTCTGTGCCCAAAACGTGGTGGCGGCCCCCAGGGCCAGAGCGGCGGCTACCGCGCCGTAGAACGCGCCCTGTGCCCGCCCGGCGCCAACGCAAATATGCCGTACGCTGGCAGCGACCAGCGCCAGCGTTAGCGCCCCGCTGACCGCCGAGAGCAAGTTGAGCCGGTAGGCCGGGTTGCCGATGGGGAGAAGGGTGAACAGCCGGCCCAGAAGCATATAGAGCGGATAGCCGGGGGGATGAGGCACGCCCAGCAACGGGGCAGCCAGTTGGAACTCGCCGCTATCCGCCGGGAGCACATCCGGCGCCAGCGTCCCCACATAAATGACCAGCGCGATGAGAAAGAGAGCCACCTCTGAGAGACGGACGGTGGATGACGGACGCGAGACGGCGGGGAAGCCCCTGGCGAGGGCCGTCACTGCCGCCACAAACCCGCTCCCCACCGCGACAGCGGGGTCCAGGCGGGGCCAGAGGACATAGATGAGCAGCACCCAGGCCGGTATCAGAGCCAGGCCGCGCCGGGCCGCCAGATGGCCCACCAGCCCTCCACCGGCCATGCCCAAAAGCGCCAGGATTGGGGGGGCAGCGTTCCCCCATGCGCCCCGCAGCGCCTCGGCCAGCACGCGGGCCACGTATAGCCCCAGGGCGAGAGCAGGGCCATAGGCGCTGAGAAGGGAGGAGACTATGGAGGCGCGGTTGCCTGTAGAACGCTTCATCCCAGGATAGGGTCGGGTGTGATTGTACGCTGAATTTGGCCATTGATCAACCTCTCTTATAGCGTAAACGGCGGGGTGCTCCGAATTTGTGGAGGAAACACTGGACGAGGAAAGGAGTAAAATACAGGGATAGCCAGGCAGGAACATTGGGGCGGCATATAACGTCTTGTATGAGGGGAATGCAGATGAAAGCCATCAGTCCGACAGGCACGATGCGCTATGCCCGTAGAGGCAAGGTACCACCTCGCCCCTACGGCGTCAGGTGCCTTTATCTGAGCATTGGGGTAGCAACCGCGCTGCTAGCCCTGGTGGCGCTGGCGGCCTGCGGCGGCCCGGTCGCTCCCCCGGTTTCACCCCAGCCGACAGAGACGTTGCCACCACCCCCAACGGCGACGGTCAGCCCGCCGACCGTCGTGCCTACGCCCACACCCACTGTGCCCACGACAACGCCGCCCCCCACCAGTATCCCGCCGACCCTCTCACCGGGCGTGGCCACGCCCCCCGTCCCCCTGCCGGAGGGCTTCCCTATCCTGCCGGAGGCCCTGTTCGTGGCCTACCAGCCAGCCTATGACCCCTGCCTGAGCGGGGAGCGGGATTGCGCGCCGGGGCGCACCGTGTTTGAACTCTGGCTGTATAACGTGCCCCTGCCCACATCCCAGATGGGGCCGGTGCCGCCCCATATTCTGGTGGCCCAGCGCTATGTTGACCTCCTCAAGAGCGCGGGCTATACGGTCCAGAGTCAAACCAGCCCGGAGACCATGCTGCTGATCGTGACCGGCGCAACCGAGGCGCCCGTCGCCTATGCCGAGATCGTGGTCGGCCCGCCTGTGAGCGAGCACAAACCGCCGCCAGACACGCTATGGGTGGGGTTGCGTATTTCGGTGATGCAGCGGCAGTAGCCAGGGGCGCCAGCCTCTGGCGCTACTCCCGCGTCTCACGGGTCAGGCGGTGCGCCAGGAGGATGGGGATAAACGTCACGGCGATCACGAAGATGGCCACGACATTCGTTACCGGGCGCTGGCGCGGCCGGGTCAACTGACTGAAGATCCAGATCGGCAGGGTCTGTTGCTGCCCCGCTGTGAATGTGGTTACAATCACCTCGTCAAACGACAGGGCAAAGGCCAGCATTCCCCCAGCCAGGAGCGCCGTTCCTAGCGTGGGCAGGAGGATATAGCGGAACGTCTCAAAGCTGGAGGCGCCCAAATCCATGGAGGCTTCAATCTGAGATTTCGCCATACGGCGGAAACGTGCCAGCACATTGTTATACACCACCACTACACAGAAGGTGGCATGGCCGATGATGATCGTCCAGGTACTAAAGGGGATGTCCAAGAGGCCGATGGCCGAACGTAGGGCGATACCGGTAATGATGCCCGGCAGGGCGATGGGCAAGATCACCAGGAATGAGATGGTTTCGCGCCCAAAGAACTTACTGCGATGCACTGCGGCCGCAGCCAGCGTGCCCAGCACCAGCGCAATGCCGGTGGAGATCGCGGCTACCTGGAGCGAGAGCAACAGTGGGGGGCCGATGTCGGGGCGATTCCAGGCGACGCTGAACCAGTTCAGCGTCAGGCCGGGGGGCGGGAAGCGGAAAGAGGCATCCTCTGTGGTGAAGGCATACAGCAGGATGATGCCAAAGGGAAAGTAGAGGAAGAACATCACGATGGCAACCGCCAGCTTAAGCGCCAGCGGTGCGCCCTCTGTTGTGCGCCTGCGCCGCCCCGACCGGGCCCTGAACCAGAGTAAACTAAAGCGCATCAAATGCCCCCAATTGTTTAGCCCCGATCAGATAAAGGGCCATAATAACCATAGGCACAACGGTGAAGGCCGCAGCCAGCGGGATATTGCCCGCTGTGCCTTGATAGGCCAGCACCACCTGCCCAATGAAAAAGCTGGAATTCCCCAGTGCCCCCGGAACGATAAAATCGCCCAGGGTGAGGGAGAAAGTGAAGATGGAACCGGCTACAACGCCGGGGAACGCCAGAGGCCAGGTGACACGCCGGAATGTCTGGAGCGGGCGAGCGCCCAGGTCGGCAGAGGCTTCCAGCAGCGAGCGCGGCACGCGCGTCAGCGCCGCTTCAATCGGCAGGATCATATAGGGCAGCCAGACATAGAGGAAGGCCAGATACGCGCCCAGCGCAGATACCGAGAGCGAAGGCCCGCCCAGCCCCGGCAGGGCCAACAGACCATTCAGCAGTCCATCCAGTCCCAACTGTGTCACGATCCAACTGAAGACACCTTCCTTTGCCAGGATAAGCTTCATGGAATAGACGCGCACCAGGTAACTTGACCACAGGGGCAAGGTGACGCCCAGATAGAGCGCGGCCTTCATCGGCGGAGAGGCGTAGCGCGCCATATAATAGGCCACCGGAAAGGCCAGAATGACCTCGGTGACGGTCACGGCTGCGGCCATGGCCGTCGTGCGCAGCACAATGTCCAGATTGGCTGCTGTGAAAAGCTGGCGATAGGTATCCAGCGTGAATGAGCGCACCACCAGGCCGGTGAAGTCATCCAGGCGGTAGAAGCTTTGAATTAGCAGCGCGATCAGGGAGCCGAGATAGATAACACCCAGCCATACAAGCGGCGGCGTTAACAGTAAAAGCAACACCAGTGTGGGATGGCGATAGAGAAACGTGGAGAGGCGCTGGGGAAACGAACGCCGGGGAGGCGGCGTGGCCCTAGCTTGCGGCAGTTTGAGCCTTACAATGTCTTCAACCATAAAGAAGCCTTCCCCAACGTGATCTGCTGGAGGACGACATGCCCCTTCAACCGATACCTAGGGGTGCAGAAGCTTCTGCACCCCTAGGCGATCACACGGTTATGCGCACGTTGCCAGACAAGTTGGACGCGCCGCCCTCGTGCGGCCAACACCTCCATAGAAGTCGTGTCCAGGTTTTGCTGGATCACAGTCAACTCCCCACCCACATCCAGTTCAACGATGTAGCGCGTGTGCACACCCAAATAGACCACGTCGCGGATACACCCATGCGCCGCGCATAAGCCGTCTGCAATGGGCGTATCCGGCTGCTGAATGCGAATCTTCTCAGGACGGATGGAAAAGGTCTGGTTGACGCCTGTGATGGCCTGGGCAACTGCGCCTGAGACGAGATTAGAGACGCCCACAAAACCGGCGACGAAGCTCGTGGCAGGATGCTCATAGATCGCTGCCGGTGTGCCCACCTGCTCAATCTGGCCGTGATTGAACACAGCCAGCCGGTCGCTCATGGTGAGGGCCTCCTCCTGGTCGTGCGTGACGTAGATAATGGGGGCACCCTGGCTCTTCAGCAGGTTAACCTGGAACGGCCAGGAACTGGAGGCCACCACCCCCTCATTGATGAAGTCGTCAATCTGGATGAAGGCATCGTGCCAGTAGCGCCCCACGATCTTGCGCTGCTGCCGCAGCAACTCAATGGCGGCCTCAAACTGCTTGCGATCCAGCGCATAGGGATCCTCACTCCCCAGTTCAGGCCGGTGCTTTTTGAGATACAAAGCCGCATCGGCGATATAGATCGGGCCATCGTAGGCCTGCACCCGCCCCTTGTTGGATTGGCCATCCGGCAGGGTCATCTCCTCAAATACCACCTTCCAGCTCGTCGGTGGGGTGGGGAACACCTTGGTGTTGTACATGAGCACGTTGGAGCCCCATTGATAAGGGACACCGTAATGCTTGCCGCCCACCGTGTGCCAGGGCGCATTTTGCAGACGGGGGTCAATCTTGTTCCAGCTTGGGACCAGGGCGATATTGATCTCCTGGACGCGCTTGCCGGAGATCAGGCGGTTACTGGCATCACCCGAAGCAGTCACCAGGTCAAAGCCGCCCTCGTTCATGAGCGCGACCATCTCATCCGAGGTTGCGGCTATTTTGACCTTCACCTTACAGCCGGTCTTTTCCTCAAAATCCGTGACCCAGTCGTAGTTGGGGTCGGTCTCACCACGTTCAATATAGCCGGCCCAGGCCACGATGGAGACCTCCCCTTCGCCCGGCCCGATACTCTGGCGGGGCGCGCCGGGGGGCGGGCTGGTAGGGACCGCGGCTGCGGTGGTCGGGGCGGGCGCTGCCGTGGGCGCTGCCGGCCCACAGGCAGCCAGGATCAGCGCCAGGACAGCCTATATGGCCAGCGCCATGTGGGATAGAGCTGTTCTTTGAACCATGTTCTTCTCCTTATGCGACCTGATTAGGGATGTAAATGCGATTCTACCACAAGTTGACTATTCCGGCAAATAGGAGTATTATTAAATACCGAAACGGAAAGAAATTGACGGTATCATGCACGAATTAGACGATATTGACCTGAAGATCATTGACCTGCTCATGGAAGACGGGCGGATGCCCTCGGCCGACATCGCCCGCCGCCTCGGCGACATCTCCGAGCGCGCCGTCCGCTACCGTATTGAACGCCTGATCCGTCAGGGGATCATCCGCGTGAGCGCGATCGTGAATCCCCAGGCGCTGGGCTTCACGGTCGTGGCCGATGTGTTCATTGAAGTGGAGCCGGGGGAGGTGCTGGAGGTGGCCCGTAAGCTGGCCGAATATGAGAACGTGAGCTATGTGGCCTGCGCCACCGGCGAACGCGACATCAGCATCCAGATCGTCGCCCACAACAACACCGAGCTGTATACCTTTGTCACGGAAGTCATCGGCCACGTGCCGGGCGTGAGGAAGACCACCACCTCTATTGTGCCCATCATCCTGAAAGATGTGTACCACTGGCGCATCCCCGCCTCTCTGATCACCCCGGCCAGGCCGGTGGCCGGGGATGGACGCAAGACAAGCGAAAGGCTGAAGCCATGACCCGCTCGCTGGAAGACGCGCTGGCTTACACCCAACGCTGGCTGGAGATCATCCACAAGCCCAGCCTGTCTCAGGCGGAGGCCAAAGCGATCATTGAGGAAAGTAAGGCCAATTTCGCCGAACATTTCAACAAGGGCTGGTTGGACTACCGCAAGAGCGTCACCGAGGCGGGGGACTGGGCGGCGACAGAATGGAAGGGCAACGGCGCCATCTTTTATGATGTCTTAGGCCGGGAATACATTGATTGCCTGGGGGGCTATGGCCTGCTGGACCTGGGCTGGGCGCATCCGGAGGTGGTCAGCGCCGTGCGCGCCCAGTTGACTTATCGCACCCCCATGCCCAGCCAGGAGTTGATCGATCCTCTGCGCGGCGTCCTGGCCCGCCTGATGGCCGCCATCACCCCCGGCGACATCCAGTACAGCTTCTTCGCGGCCAGTGGCACCGAGGCGATCGAAGGGGCCATCAAGCTGGCCAAGCTGTACACACGCAAGAACGGCTTCATCGCCGCGCTCAACGGCTTCCACGGCAAGACGATGGGGGCCTTAAGTATGCTGGGCAAGGCCGACTTCCGCCAGCCAGCCGGCGTCCTGTACGGCGGCCCGGTGTACCATGTGCCCTTCGGCGACGCCGACGCCGTGGAACGCCAGTTGGACATCTGCCGCAAGGTGGGCGTGGACATCGCCGCCGTCCTCATGGAGCCGATCCAGGGCGAGGCCGGCGCCATCGTACCCCCGGACGACTTCTGGCCGCGCCTGCGTGAGCTCACCCGCCACTATGGCGCCCTGCTCATCGCCGATGAAGTGCAGACCGGCATGGGGCGCACGGGGAAGCTGTGGGGTGTAGACCACTGGGAGGTCGTGCCCGACATCCTGGCGGTGGCCAAGTCATTGGGCGGCGGGGTCATGCCGGTGAGCGCCTTCTGCTCCACAGCGGACATCTGGCAGGTGATGATGTACCCGAATCCCTTCATCCACACGACCACGACAGGAGGCAATCCGTTGGCCTGCAGCGCGGCCATCGCCGCCATCCACGTCACCCTGCGCGAGCGGCTGTGGGAACAGGCCGCCGCCAAGGGCGCATACCTCATCCCCAGGCTCAAAGCCCTGGCCGCCCGCTACCCCCAGATTTACGACCCCGCCTTTGAGGGCGATGGCATCACGGGCCGGGGGCTGCTGATCGGGATGCACTTCAGGGATGCCCGCCTGGGGTATCAGGTGGCCGCCGGGCTGTTCCGGCGCGGCGTCCTGGTGGCCGGGACGCTCACCAGCGCGCACACCATCCGCATTGAGCCGCCGCTGGTCATCACGTATGAGCAGATAGATGAGGTGCTGAATCGCCTGGCGGATACGTTGGAGGACGTCAAACGCAATCACCCCACCTGACGTTTGACGCCTGAGGTTTCAGCTTGAACCGGGCTGCAGCCCGGTACTGGGTAGGGGGAGAAAGGACTTAATGGCGGACGTGGCTGTGGAAGTCCGCGACCTGGTGAAGCAGTTCCCCAATCCGGGCGGGGGCGTGGTGAACGCGGTGGACCATGTCACTCTGCAGATTGAGGATGGGGAGTTCTTCTCGCTGTTGGGGCCGTCCGGCTGTGGCAAGACCACCACGCTGCGCATCCTCGCCGGGTTTGAACGGCCCACGTCGGGTGAGGTGCGTATCAAGGGGCGGCTGGTGAACAGCGTCCCGCCCTATGCCCGCCCGGTGAACATGGTGTTTCAAAATTACGCCCTTTTCCCGCACATGACCGTCTTCCAGAATGTGGCCTTTGGGCTGGAGATGGAGCGCGTGCCTAAAGCGGAGATTGAACGGCGCGTGGAGGCGGCCCTGGCCCTGGTGCGCATGGCCGGGATGGGGGCGCGCCGCCCGGCACAACTATCGGGCGGCCAACAACAGCGCATCGCCCTGGCCCGCGCCCTGGTCAAGCGCCCCAGCGTGCTGTTGCTGGATGAACCCCTGGGCGCGCTGGACCTCAAGCTGCGCCAGGAGATGCAGCTTGAACTGAAGGCGCTGCAACAGCAGGTGGGCATCACCTTTGTGTACGTCACCCATGACCAGGAAGAGGCGCTGACGATGAGCGACCGCATCGCCGTGATGAACCAGGGCAAGGTGTTGCAGATCGGCCCACCGGCGGAGATCTATGAGCGGCCCAATTGCCGCTTCGTGGCCGACTTTATCGGCGAGACGAACTTCCTGGAGGGGACGTTGGCCCGCATGGAGGATGGGCGGGCCAGCGTGGAGGTGACGGGCGAGCGGATGCAGGTCGTCGGCCTGGCCCAAGGGGCGCTTCACCTTGGACAGCGCGTCACCGTCTCCGTCCGGCCTGAGAAGATCCGCCTGCACACCACACCGCCCCAGGTCACCACGAATTGCTTCGCAGGCCAGGTGCAGGACATCGCCTATATCGGCTCGGACACGCGCGTGGTGGTGCGCCTCAGCCCCTCGCTGGTACTGTCTATCTGGGAGCAAAACCGCATCTCCACCCTGGACCTGGAGGCCACGTTCACACGGGGGCAGGCGGTCTGGGTGACCTGGCTGCCGGAGAACGCCCTGGTGTTGGGAGAATGAGCACAAGCATTCAGACGACAGACGACAGACGGCAGACGACGGCTCTGCGCTCATGGTCCGTCTTCCGTCTTCCCTCGTCCGTCCGGGAGACGCCGGGGCTGGTGCTCGTCTCGCCCACGATGCTCTGGCTGGTCGTCTTCCTGGTCATCCCCCTGGCGCTCATTGTGGTCATCAGCTTTGCCGCACGTGGGCAATACGGCGATGTGGTGTACACCTTCTCGTTGGACAAGTACCGCGCCCTGTTAGACCAGCAGTACCTGCAGATTCTGTTAGATTCCCTCTGGATCGCCTTCCTGACGACGGTGCTGACCCTGCTGCTGGGCTACCCGCTGGCCTACTTTATCGCTCGCTCCGGCACGCGTTGGAAGTCGCTGTTCCTGTTCCTGGTGCTCGTGCCTTTCTGGACGAACTTCCTGATCCGCATCTACGCCTGGATGATCCTGCTGCGCAGTGAGGGGGTGATCGCCGGGGTGATGAAGGCGCTGGGGCTGATGCAGGGAGTGGGGGCGCAACTCTTCGGCCTGATCCAGCTTTACACGCCGGGGGCTGTGCTCATCGGCATGGTGTACGAGTTCCTGCCCTTCATGGTCCTGCCCCTGTACACCTCGTTGGAGAAGCTGGACGTCTCGCTGCTGGAGGCGGCGGCGGACCTGGGGGCGCGCCCCTGGCGGGCCTTCCTGCGCGTCACCCTGCCGCTCAGCCTGCCGGGGATTGTGGCCGGGAGCATCCTGGTGTTTGTGCCCGCGATGGGCATGTTCGTCGTGCCTGATCTCATGGGCGGGGCCAAGACCGTGCTGGTGGGCAACCTGGTGCGCAACCAGTTCCTGGTGGCCCGCGACTGGCCGTTGGGTTCGGCGGCCTCCATGGTGCTCATGGTGCTGACGCTGCTGGTCACGCTGCTGTACACGCGCCGCTTCGGTTTCGGCGAGGAGTTGCGGGTATGAGCGAACGCCATCCGCCGGGGCCGGGCCTGAAGCTTTACGCCGTCCTGGGCTTCGCCTATCTATACATCCCTATCCTCATCCTCATCCTGTTCTCGTTCAACGTCTCCCGCTACAGCGTGGCCTGGACAGGGTTTACGCTGCACTGGTACAACGAGTTGTTCCGCGACCGCTTCGTATGGGAGGCCACGCGCAACACGCTGCTCATCGCCAGCGTCTCCGCGCTGGTCTCCACCGTGATGGGCACAGCGGCAGCGCTAGGGATGCAGCGCTATGCCTTCCCCGGTAAGCGCTTCTGCGAGGCTACACTGTATCTGCCCGTGATCATCCCCGAAGTGGTCATGGGCATCGCCATGCTGGCTTTCTTCGCTCAGATGGGCATTCAACTCGGCCTGGGGACGATCATCATTGCCCATATCGCCTTCTGCGTCCCCTTTGTCACCCTGACCGTGCAGGCGCGGCTGCACGGCTTTGACCGCCATCTGGAGGAGGCCGCGATGGACCTGGGGGCGAACGAGTGGACCACCTTCCGGCGCATCACGCTCCCGCTGATCATGCCAGGCGTCTTGGCGGGGGCGCTATTGGCCTTCACCCTGTCGCTGGACGACTACATCATCACGCTGTTCACCGCCGGTCCCGGCTCCACCACGCTGCCCTTGCGCGTGTTCGCCATGCTGCGCCAGGCCGTCACCCCCAAGGTCAACGCGCTCTCAGCGCTGTGGATTCTGGTGGTGTTCGTGCTGTTGCTGGGCGTGCAATGGCTACAGAGATCGCAAAACGTGAAACGTAATGCGTGAAACGTCATGATTACGTTCCAGGTGTCACCCTGACACATACCAAACTTCAGGAGGAGAGATGATGACGGACTACCATACACGCTGCCCCCACCGTGCACGGTGGAGCTTACTGGGCCTGGCGCTGGTGTTTGGCCTGGTCTTAAGCGCCTGCGGCGGCGCGGCGCCCACACCGACGGCGGCACCCCCCACCCCTCAAGCGGCGGCGCCCACCCAGGCGCCTGCACCACCGACGCAGGCGCCAGCAGCTCAGGCGCCGCAGGTCACATCCAAGGAATTCAATTTGTACGCCTGGTCGGAATATGTGCCGCAAGACCTGCTGGACGCCTTCAGCCAGGAGTACGGCCTCAAGGTCAATTACGACACATATTCGTCCAACGAGGAACTGCTGGCGAAGTTGCAGGCGGGCGCCTCCGGCTACGATGTGATCATCCCCAGCGATTACATGGTCACCATTATGGCCAACCTGGGCCTGCTGGAGCCCATTGACCTGAACCACATCCCCAACTTCGCCAACATTGACGAGCGCTTCAAGAACCCACCCTTCGATCCCGGCAACAAGTACAGTGTGCCCTATCAGTGGGGCACAGTGGCCATCGCGGTCAATACAGAAAAGGTACAGCAGCCCATCACCAAATTCGCCGACCTGTGGGACCCCATGTTCAGGAACAACCTGGTCGTCCTGGATGACGAGCGCGAGATCATCGGCATGGCCCTGGTCGTCCTGGGCTACAGCAAGAACAGCACCGATCCGGCGCAACTGGAGGCGGCCAAGCAGAAGCTGCTGGAGCTTGTGCCCAACATCAAGCTATATGACAGCGACAGCCCCAAGACGGCGCTGTTGAGCGGCGAAGTCATTGCCGGGGTGATCTGGAACGGGGAGGCGGCCCTAGCGCACCAGGAGAACCCCGCTATTGATTATATCCTGCCCGAAGAGGGCTGTGGCCTGTGGGAGGACAACCTGGCCATCCCCAAGGGGGCCCCGCACAAGGATGCTGCCGAGGCGTTCATCAACTTTGTGTTGAGGCCGGAGATGAGCATCCTGATCACGCGCGACTTCCCCTACTCCAATCCCAACAAGGCCGCGTTGGAATTGCTGGCGCAGGAGGACCCGGAGGCGTATCAGGCCTATATAGGCTTCGCCGCCACCAACCCGCCGCCGGAGGCGTTGGAGAAGTGCCATCGCATCGTGGATGTCGGCGAGGCCACCACCCTGTGGGATAAGGTGTGGACAGAGGTGAAAGGCGGCCAGTAGGAACGGCTTCAGCCGTGACCATAGGGGCGCACTCCCTCCCCCACAAGGGGGAGGGATGGGGTGGGGGCAATCCCATAGACGAAGGCACAGGAGCATACCATGAAGGTCTTGCTGATCGGCGTAGGTGGGGTGGGCGAGGCCATCGCCGTCATCGCCCAAAACCGGCCCTGGCTGGAGAAGATGGTCCTGGCGGACTACAACCTGGAGCGGGCCAGGGAGGTGTGCCAGAAGCTGGGTGCGCCGGAGAAGTTCCCGGCGGAGTGGATAGATGCGCGGGACGAATCGCAGATCGTGGCCCTGGCCCGTAAGCACGCTGTGGACCTGATCCTGAACGCGGTGGAGCCGCGCTACAACATGCCCATCTTCAACGCGGCGTACCAGGCGGGCTGCACGTACCTGGACATGGCCATGTCGCTCTCCAGCCCACACCCCACGCGGCCCTACCAGGAGTGCGGCGTCAAGTTGGGCGACGCCCAGTTTGAACAGGCCGAGGCCTGGGAACGCAAGGGCCTGCTGGCGCTGGTGGGCATGGGCGCCGATCCGGGGCTATCGGATGTGTTCGCCAGATACGCCGAAAAGCACCTGTTTGACGCCATTGACGAGATCGGCATCCGCGACGGCGGCAATCTCGCCGTGCGCGGCTATGCCTTCGCGCCCACCTTCTCCATCTGGACGACGATTGAGGAATGCCTCAACCCGCCCATCCTCTGGGAGGCTGGCCGGGGCTGGACCACCACCGAGCCGTTCTCCGAGCCGGAGGTGTTTGACTTCCCTGAAGGCATCGGGCCGGTGGAATGCGTGAACGTGGAGCACGAAGAGGTGGTGCTCATCCCCCGCTGGATCAGATGCGGGCGGGTCACCTTCAAGTATGGACTGGGGGAGACGTTCATTAACGTGCTTAAGACGCTCCACCTGCTGGGGCTGGATAGCACGGTGCCGGTCAACGTCAAGGGCGTGCAGGTCGCCCCGCGCGATGTGGTGGCCGCCTGCCTGCCCGACCCGGCCCACCTGGGCGACAGGATGACGGGCAAAACCTGTGTGGTCACCTGGGTCAAGGGGACGAAAGACGGCAGGCCGCGCCAGGTCTTCCTCTATCAGGTGGCGGATAACGAGGCCTGCATGGCGCGATACGGCCTGCAGGCCGTCGCCTGGCAGACAGCGGTTAACCCGGTGATCGCTATGGACCTGCTGCAGGCCGGGGTCTGGCGGGGAGCCGGCGTGCTCGGCCCGGAAGCCTTTGACCCCGACCCGTTCATCGCCAAGATGGCGGAATATGAGGTCCCTTACGGGATCAAGGAAATGGCGTAAGCTTTCACCGCAGAGACGCAGAGAGCGCAGAGGGTGCACAGAGGTCCTTATACTTTCCCCTGTCCTTTCCCCGTGTCCTCTGCGGCGCAACAGTGCGACATGTTTTGAAGGAGGTTATGGGCAGTGAACCACGACGCACTCTCTCACCTCTCCCCCGTGTGGTCACGGAACTGGACCCTGGTGGTTGAGCGCGGTGAGGGAGCTTATCTGTATGACACTGCCGGGCGCCGCTATCTGGATTTCACCTGCGGCATTGGCGTGACCAACACCGGCCACGCCCATCCCCGCGTGGTGCAGGCCATCCAGGAGCAGGCCGCCCGTCTGCTGCACGGCCAGGCCAACATCGTCATCCACACCGCCATGCTGCGGCTGGTGGAGGAGTTGCTCACGGTTGTGCCCGCGCCGCTGGACAGCTTCTTCTTCAGCAACTCCGGCGCCGAGGCCGTTGAGGGCGCGATCAAGCTGGCCCGCTCGGCCACGCGCCGCCCCAACGTGATCGTCTTCCAGGGGTCGTTCCACGGGCGCACCAACGCCACCATGGCCATGACTACCTCCAAGACGATCTACCGCGCCGGTTACCAGCCCCTGGCAGCGGGCGTGTTCGTGGCGCCTTACCCGTACCCCTATCGCTACGGATGGGACGACGAGACCACGCTGCGCTTTTGCCTGCGTGAGCTGAAGCACCTGCTCAAAAGCCAGACCGCGCCGGAGGAGACCGCCGCCATCGTGGTGGAGCCGGTGCTGGGCGAAGGGGGCTATGTGGTGCCCCCCGATGGCTTCCTTCCCGCGCTGCGCGAACTGTGCGATCACTACGGGATTCTGCTGGTAGCCGACGAGGTGCAGACCGGCTTCGGGCGCACCGGCAAGTGGTTCGCAGTGGAGCATACCGGCGTCGTGCCCGATATCCTGGTGATGGCCAAGGGGATCGCTTCGGGGCTGCCGCTCTCCGCCCTGGCGGCGCGGCGCGAACTCATGGAACGCTGGACGCCCGGATCGCACGGGGGCACATATGGGGGCAACGCCGTGGCCTGCGCTGCGGCTGCTGCCACCATCCAGGTGCTGCGCGATGAGGGCCTGATTGAGAACGCCGCCGCCATAGGGCCGACGCTCCTGGCCGGGCTGCGCCAGCTCCAGGAGGAGTACCCCGAAATCGGCGAGGTGCGGGGGCGCGGGCTGATGCTCGCCACCGAGTTCACCGACCCCTCCGGCGAACCCTGGACCGACCGCGCCAAGGCCATCGTCCGGGCAGCTTTTGAGGAGGGGCTGCTGTTGCTCACCTGCGGCACGTATGATAACATCATCCGCTGGATCCCGCCGCTCATCATCAAAGCAGACCACATTCAAGAGGCGCTGCAGCGCTTTCGCGCCGCCATGCGACGTGTAGCCTGAGCGCCAGGAGGAGTTGGCTATGGACTACAAGCTATTTATTGACGGTCGTTGGGTAGAAGGCGGCCCGCCCTTGGGGGTCACCCACAAGTACACCGGCG
>ENA-ORXB01000258-ORXB01000258.1-sediment-metagenome-genome-assembly--contig:-NODE-258-length-123139-cov-13.370431_pt1 | contig 123139 bp, 112 predicted proteins | sample MGYA00237863_ERZ511475 | MGnify/ENA primary metagenome ERZ511475 (study PRJEB26305, sample SAMN06343858) | sediment metagenome | isolation source: hot spring sediment | place: Canada: British...
TGCGGCATTGCTCCAATTCGCCTGTGCTTTACTCTGGTATCGCAGGCTGGCTTATGCATCGTTTTGAGATAGTTTCTTACTCTTATTCCCATCGTCGCTGGGGAAATGCGATAAAAAAGGGAAGGCCGGATAGGTTGTTGAGAGCCTGGGCGCACAGCCGCGTGCCCACCTTCAACGCCTGTGTGGTTAGGGAAAGCGCAACGGGAAACGCCTGCGACAGGCCCATTATAGCCCGGCGGGCGTCATGTGCAAGGAGTCTTACGGCAAAGCGCGGGGGTTGAATGCGGGGCTAACGCGGCGCCAGGTAGCCCAACGCCAGGCGGATGCGCTCTTCCAGCGGCAGCGTGGGGTCGCGGGGGAGGGATTGCAGCGCCGTTTGGGCCTCTACAATGCTGTAGCCCAGGCTGGTCAGCGCGGCGATCACCTCGGCATCTACGTCGCTGACCATTGCCAGCGGCGAGGGGACGGCCGGGCCGATCAGCTTGTCTTTGAGATAGAAGACGATGCGCTCGGCGGTCTTGCGCCCGATGCCCGGCACGCGTTGTAAAACCTCCGGCTCGCTGTGGGTGACGGCGCGATGCAGCAGTTCCGGCGTGAGGGTGGAGACAATGGACAGGGCTGTGCGCGGGCCGACGCCACTTACGCCCAGCAGCGCCTCAAATACGGCCCGCGACTCCTCCGTAGCGAAGCCGTACAGTGTCAGTTCATCTTCACGGACGTGCAGATGCGTGTACAGGTGGACGGGTCGGCCAAGGCTCGCGCCGACCTCGTCAAACAGGCTGGCCGGCACATGCACCTTCAGGCCGACGCCGCCGACCTCAACGATCAGGTAATCCGGCCCGATAGCTTGAATGAGGCCCTTGAGGCTGGCGATCACGTGAGGAAGGCCTTCATGCGCATGGTGTGCAGGTGGCAAATGGCGATGGCCAGGGCGTCGGCGGCGTCGTCGGGCTGGGGCACATCAGGCAAATTGAGCAATAGCCGTACCATCTCCTGGACCTGATCCTTGGCGGCGTTCCCATAGCCGGCCACTGCCTGCTTGACCTGGCGGGGCGTGTACTCGTCCACCGGGATGTGGGCGTGCGCCAGGGCCAGCAGCGCCACGCCGCGCGCCTGGCCGACCGCCATAGCCGTGCGCACGTTACGGCTGAAGAACAGTTCTTCCACCGCTGCCGCGTCAGGCTGATGCGTATGCACCAGTGCGCTGAGTTGGGCGTACAGCGAGGCCAGGCGCTGGGCCAGAGGCACGCCAGGCTCGGTGTGGATCACGCCGAAGGCGACGGCCTGAAGCGCGTCGCCCTCTTCCCGGACCAGCCCGTAGCCGGTTGTGGCCGTGCCTGGATCGATCCCCAGAACCACTACCACCGGACACCCCCGGCCTACACAGCCGCCGCCTCGTACTGCGCCATGACCTCGTCGCTGATGTGCAGGTTGGAGAAGACCTCCTGCACATCGTCCAGCTCTTCCAGGGTCTCAATCACCGACATGACCTGCAGCGTGTCCTTGGGGTCCAGCTCTATGCGGGTCGTCGGCACCATGGTCAGTTCGGCAGCGGTCAGCTCAATGCCAGCCTCCAGCAGGGCCTGGCGGACCGCCTGGAAGCCCTCCAGGGGCGTGTAGATTTCAATCACATCATCGCCGATGACCACATCGTCGGCCCCGGCCTCCACCGCGATCTCAAAGAGCTTGTCTGGGTCCACGCTGTCCGTTGGCACGCTGAGGTAGCCCTTGCGCTGGAATTGCCAGGAGACGGCGCCGGTCTCGGCCAGGTTGCCGCCGGCACGCGTCAGGGCGCGGCGCAGATCGGAGACGGTGCGGTTCTTGTTGTCGGTCAGCGCCCGGATCATCAAGGCGACGCCGTGTGGCGCGTAGCCCTCGTACCACTGCTCTTCCAGGGCCTCGCCTTTGAGCGCACCGATCCCGCGCAGGATGGCGCGCTCAATATTCTCTTTGGGCATGTTGTTGGCGCGGGCCTTATCTATGGCCAGGCGCAGCTTGAAGTTGGCCTCCGGGTCGCCCCCACCCTCGCGTGCGGCAATGGTGATCTCGCGCCCCAGGCGGGTGAAAAGCTGGCCACGCCGGGCATCGGCCACGCTCTTTTTACGCTTGATGGTTGACCATTTGCTATGTCCGGACATGCGTTCACTCCTGGCAGCCGCGTTCGTCAAGGCCCTCCCGGCTGCTCGCCGTTGATTATACCATAGATCGGCCCAGGCCGTGTAAAGGGGCGGCGAGACGGGTGCGTTTCCATTAGGGGGCGATTTTGGGCTGGCGACTCAAGCAGGGGCGACCGGCCGGGTCGCCCCTGCACCGGGCGTCGGCCCTTCGGGGTTCCTTCTCACAGGCGAATCCCAAATTAGGGGCTTGACAACGCCCAAAACCTGGTGTATACTTTTTATGGAATAAAAATCACTTTCATAAAATGAAAGCGCTGCCCATGCCGCCTCGTAATAAGGGTGCCTCAAACGAGCGCTATCGCATCCGCGCTGTGGAGCGGGCTCTCTCCCTGTTGCGCGTTTTCCTCAACCACGATACCGACCTCAGCGCCACCGAGATCAGCAAAGAACTCCACCTGGATTTGAGCACGACCTTCCGCCTGCTGGTTACCCTCCAGGCGCAAGGCTTCGTTGAGCAGGACCCCACCAGCGGCAAGTATCGCCTGGGCGTGACCTGCCTGGAACTGGGCAGCCGTTTCCTTAAGAGCAATGACATCCGCAAGCGCGCCCTGGAGGCCATGGATGCGCTGCGCAATGAGTTCGGCGAGACCGTTCATCTGACCATCCTGGATGGGAACGAGGTGGTGTACCTGGAGAAGCTGGCCGGCCTGCACCCTATCGGCTTCATGTCCTCGCGTGTGGGCGGGCGTGCTCCGGCGCACTGCACTGGCGTAGGGAAGGCGCTCCTGGCGTATCTGCCCGATGGGGAACTGAATGCGCGTTTCCCCTCGCCCACGCTCAGGCGCTACACGGACACGACGATCACCGACCGGGAGGTGCTGCGGGCGGAACTGGCCCAGGTGCGGGAGCGCGGCTACGCCGTTGACCAGCAGGAGCACGAGATCGGCGTGAAGTGTGTGGCCGTGCCCATCTTTGACCATAAGGGGGTGGCGGCGGCGATGAGCGTCTCCGGCCCGGTGGAGCGGATGGACCAGCACATCCAGCAGGGCCGGCTGATTGAGCGCTTGCAGCAAGCCGCCGCAGCGATCTCAGCGCAGATGGGTGGCAGGCTGGCGACCATTCCGACAACACCCACATCGTCCGCCGGGACGACCTGAAGATCGGGCTGATCAGCGTGCGGCCACACGAGGAGTTGCCGGTCCACGCCCACGAGCACGAAGACCAGTTCTATTACGTTCTGGAGGGCGAGGGGATCGTCAGTTGGGGCGGGCGGGATTACCCGCTCAAGCCGGGCACAGCGGTCTTGATTCCGCCTGGCGTGCCACATGGGGTGCGCAACCCCCACGACACCCCTCTGCGTTATCTGGATGTGTTCATCAACTGGAGGAAATGAGCCGTTCACCCCTGATAGAGGCGGTGTAAGCACCTGGTGGAAGGTGCTAACGGATTAGCCTTGTGGTTGAGGAGGATCACAGTGGCCACTGTGGTGACGTTTGGCGAGGCGATGATCCGCCTGGCGCCACCCGACTTTGAACGCCTGGAGCAGGCCACCACGCTGAAGGTGACGGTGGGTGGCTCCGAGTTGACCGTTGCGGCGGGTGTGGCCCGCCTGGGGTTGAGCGCTGCCTGGGTCAGCCGCCTGCCCCGCAACCCCCTGGGCCGGATGGCGCAGAACAAAGCGCGTGAGTTCGGCGTGGATACCAGCCATATCGTGTGGACAAACGAAGACCGCATGGGGCTGTACTTCGTGGAGTACGGCGCGGCCCCACGCGCCAGCAGCGTCCTGTATGACCGCGCCTACTCGGCCATCAGCCGCATCCAGCCCGGCGAGGTGGATTGGAAGAAGGTGTTGGAAGGGGCACGCTGGTTCCACACCAGTGGCATCACCCCGGCCCTGAGCGATAGCGCCGCTGCGGTGACGTTGGAGGCGCTGAAAACCGCCAAGGAGATGGGCTGTCAGGTGAGCTATGACCTGAACTACCGCGCCAAGCTGTGGTCGCAGGACAAAGCCCGCGCCGTTCAAGAACCCTTCATGCAGTACGTGGATGTGCTGATCACCACCGAGGAGGATACCCAGCGCGTCTTCGGCATTCAGAGCGACGATTACAAGCAGGTGGCGAAACTCTTGGCCGAACGCTTTAACTTCAAGGTGGTCACGATCACCCTGCGCGAGACCCCTTCCGTCTGGCGCAACACCTGGAGCGCCTTTGCCTATGCCGACGGTCAGTTCTATGAGGATGTGACTTACGACATTGAGGTGGTGGACCGGCTGGGCGCGGGAGATAACTACACGGCGGGGTTCATCTACGGCTACCTGACCGCCGGGGTGGAGCAGGCGGTGCGCATCGGCAACGCCTTCTCGGCGCTCAAGCACACCTCGTGGAGCGACTTCAATTGGGCCACGCGTGAGGAAGTGGAGGCCCTGTTGAAGACGGCGGCCAAGGGCAGCGCCTTGCGCATCGTGCGCTAGGAGAACGGGCCTATGCAAAAGGACGACCAGATTCGGCTGATCAGTGAGAGCGGCGTCATCGCCATCGTGCGCTTTGACCGCTCGGAAGAGTTGGTGGAGGTGGCGCGGGCCGTCCGCGCCGGTGGTGTGCGCGCCATTGAGTTCACCATGACCACGCCGAACGCCCTGGACATCATCGCCCAGGCGGTGCGCGAGTTCGGCGACGAGGTGCTGTTGGGGGCGGGGACGGTGCTGGACCCGGAGACAGCGCGGGCAGCCATCCTGGCGGGAGCGGAGTTTATCGTGGCGCCCACACTCAACCCCAGGGTGATTGAAGTGGCCCATCGCTACAGCAAAACGGTCATCCCCGGCGCGTTCACGCCGACGGAGATCTTGACCGCCTGGGAATGTGGCGCGGATTTCGTCAAGGTGTTCCCGGCGGAGTTCGGCGGCCCGGCCTATATCCAGGCGGTGCGCGCGCCCCTGCCGCAGGTCCGGCTGATCCCGGTAGGGGGCGTGTCACTGGAGACGGTGGGGGACTTCATTCGGGCCGGTTGTGCGGCGGTAGCCGTAGGCAGCCACCTGGTCAAGAAGAGCGCTATCGCGGCGCGCCACTTTGATGAATTGACGGAGTTGGCGCGGCAGTTCGTTGCCGCTGTCAACCAGGCCCGGACGGGGTAGAGACCATGCGACGCATCATCCAGCCTATGCCGGCGCGGCCAGCGGAGGAACATCTGGCCGGCTTCCGCGAGTTGTTGAAGGTGTTCAGCCCCTCGTGCGTGGTCTCGGATTGTATGGAACGGGCGGGGGTGTTGCGCAGCGACATCCGCCCCCTGTTTGAGGCGCGGTTCGTGGGCGCGGCCTTGACCGTGAAGCTGTACCCCGGCGACCTGGTGGATTGCCTGGACGCGCTGGCGGTGGCGCAGGCGGGCGATGTCATCGTGGTAGACGCCGCTGGCGAGACCGAGACCTCCATTTGGGGCGGGCTGATGGCCGGGCTGTGCCAGCAGAAGGGCGTCGTGGGCGCGGTGGTGGATGGGGCCATCCGCGACATTGACGAGATCAAAGCCCTGCGCTTCCCCATCTTCAGCCGGGCGATTGTGCCGCGCTCCACGCACTCGCCCTACTCCAAACGCCTGGAGCCGATTGAGGTGAATGTGCCCATCCAGTGCGGTGGCGTGCTGGTCTCCCCCGGCGATATCGTCCTGGCGGATGAGATCGGCGTGGTGGTCATCCCCCGCGAGCAGGCGGGCGAGGTCCTGGCGCGGGCGCAGGCGCAGGCCGCCCAGGAGGAGGCCACCCGCCAGCGCATCCGCCAGGGCAAGACGGTGGAGGAGATCCTGGCGGAGTTTGGGCGGCTATGAGGTACTAACGGGTTAGCCTTGTGGTTAAGGAGGTGATGGCGGGGCGGAACCTGGAAGTCACACAAAACATAACCGAATGCGTATCGGAGGAGAGGAAGACCTCCCAAACCGGGCTGAAGCCCGGTACTGGGTAAGCCCGGTGCTGGGAGGAGGTCACAAGGAGGTAAACCCAGATGGCTACCAATTCTGAGTTGAAGAAACTCACCCGTCGGGAGTTTCTCAAGGTGGCTGGCGCGGCCGGGGGCGCCATCGCCCTGGGCAGCGTGTTAGAGGCCTGCGCGCCTGCCCAGCCGGCGGCGCCGACACCGGCAGCGCCCACCGCGGCACCGGCTGAGGCAGTGGCGGGCGCTACGCCGGAGGAACGAGCGCTGAACGGGATCAAGGCGCTGAAGGCCGCCGGAAAGATCAAGGATGGCGATACCTTCGTCATCATGCACCACTCCGGGCAGCGCAACCAGATCGTCCCGGCGATGGAGGAGTTCAACAAGCTCACCGGCCTCAATTTCCAGAACGCCGAGGTGGGCCTGGAAGGCGACATCTACACCAAAGCCATGAACGAAGCCGTCGTCCGCTCCGGCAGCTACGATGGCTTCCTCACCTTCGTCAACTGGATCGGCGATATGGCTGAGGCTGGCCTGATCGTGGACCTGACGGATTGGTTCGCCAAGTACAATCCGGAGATTGACAGCGGGCCGAACGCCTATGTTCCGCCGCTGGACAGGTTCACCACGACGTACAAAGGGCGCCGCTATGCTGTTGGAGCCGACAACGATGCCTTCTCTATGTTCTATCGCAAGGACATGTTTGACGACCCCAACGAGCAGAAGAAGTACGAAGATAAGACCGGCAAGAAGCTGGCCCTGCCGCAGACCTGGGACGAGTTTGACGAACTGGTGGCCTTCTTTGACCGGCCCGATCAGGGCATTCGCGGCACGCACCTGTACGCCGAGCGCTATTTCGCCTACACCAACTGGGCGGCCCGCTTTATCTCCAAGGGCGGGGCCTACTTTGATGACAACATGGACCCGCTGATCGCCTCGGACATTGGCGTGGAGACGCTGGAGAAGCTGGCTAAGGTGGTCCGCGACCATATGTGGCCGGATGCGGTCACCGGTGACTGGTCGGTGGCCTACAAGCGCTTCCCCGAAGGCTCGGTGTTCTCGGCCTGGGCCTGGGCCTCGTTGGGCAAGTGGGCGCAGGACCCCAAGACCTCCAAGATCGCCGGGAAGGTGGGCTACATGCCCATCCCAGGCTCCATAGTGGACGGGACGCTATATCGGGCCATCCCACATGTGGTGGGCTGGTCGTTTAGCGTCTCGCGCTACGGCAAGGCGCCGGAGGCGGTGTACTGTTTCTTCCAGTGGTTCACCGGGCCGACCAAAGGCGCGGAGCTTATCTCGCGCATCGGCACGCTGGATGTCTTCCGCAAGCCCTGGTTTGATCTGCAGGTGTTCAAAGATGCCTATGGCGCGGAGTTCTTGCCGGTGCTGTTGGCCGACACGCAGAACGCCTTCCCCGACATCTCGCTGCGTGGCGCCAACGAGTACCTGGACAAGCTGAACGTCAACCTGCAGGCGGCCTTCGCCGGCCAGAAGACGCCCCAACAGGCGCTGAAGGACACGGTGGACGAGTGGCAGAAGATCACCGACCGCCTGGGGCGCCTGGGCCAGATTGAGGCCTGGCGCAATGAGCGCAAGAACTACCCGCAGGCCATCCAGGACCTGTGGAAGAAGAAGGGCGTGTTCACAAGTTAAGTCGGATATGGGCGTGATGCGTGATGCCTGAAGGTGTCGCGCATCACGCCCACAGACCAGGAGCAACGGTGGCAAATATCGCATTGTCCTCACCTGGGCAACGTCTCTCCAGGTGGATCAATCAAGAGCATGTCTTTAAACTGATCCTGGTGGCGCCCCTCCAGGTGCTGATGTGGGCCATTTTAATCGTGCCCACACTGTTGGTGATCTACCTCAGCCTGGTGCGCTGGGAGCCGATCCTGGGCGATTGGACGCAGGCGCCCTTCAACTGGTTCGGCAACTACGTCAAGGTGCTCACCGACCCGCGCTTCTGGGAGGTGTTGGGGCGCACGCTGGTCATTGTCTTCTTCGCTGTGAGCCTGGAGTTCCTGCTGGGGTTCGCGCTGGCCCTGTTCTTCTCGCAAGACCGCCTCCCCGGCAAGCGACTGTTCACCTCCATCATCCTGTATCCCATGATGCTCCCCTGGGTGGTGGTGGGCTTCACCTTCTACCTGCTGTTCCTGGATAGGGGGCCGGTCAACTATGTCTTGATCCAACTGCTTGGCCCTGGCGCGGCGCAACCCTGGTTCAAAGAGCCGCCGCTGGCCATCGGGACGATCATCCTGGCGGACGTGTGGCAGTGGACGCCCTTCATGTTCCTGATCCTGTATTCCGGCCTGGGGGCGCTGCCCAGGGAGCCGGTGGAAGCGGCCATGACGCTGGGAGCCACGCGCTGGCAAATCTTCCGCCTGATCACCCTGCCCATGCTCAAGCCGGTGATCATCATCGCCCTGGTGATCCGCGCCCTGGAGTGCTTCAAAATCTTTGACCTGGTGTATATCATGACGGGGGGCGGGCCGGGCACCTCCACAGAGAGCCTGTCCCTGTTTATCTATCGTACGGGCTTCGTCTATGGGCAGTTGTCGTTGGCGGCGGCAATGGCGGTGCTCTTGTTGATCAGCATCGCGGTGGTCACCCGCTTCGCCATCCGCCCCCTGGAGTACCGGGAGGAGGTGTAATGGCCGAGACGGCTGTGACCACGCCGACGGTGACATCTGTAGCCCGCCCACGCCTGTCCGCGCGGGCCTGGGTGGGCACGCTGCTGCGCCTGCTTGTGGCCGTAGGCATCGCCATCGTGTTCCTGCTGCCCGTGCTGTGGATGTTGTCTATCTCCTTCAAGCCGCCTACGGAATGGCTGGAGTATCCCCCCACGTTGATCCCGAAAGAGCCGCTGATCGGCAACTACACCTTCCTGTTCAACCCCGGCAATCCGGAGGGAGCCATTGCGGTGATGACGGGCGCCGCCGAGCCGGTGATGCCGGCCTTCATTAACAGCCTGATCATCGCGCCAGTGGCGACGGTGTTCTCGGTGATCATTGGCTTCCTGGCGGCCTATGCCGTCTCGCGCTTCCGCGTCGGGGGCAATTTCATGCCCTTCTTCACGCTGACCACGCGCATGTTCCCACCGGTGGCTTTCGCCGTGCCGCTCTTGGTGTACTACTCGGCGGTGATCCCCAGCGTCATCCCCGGCCTGCGCCTGTACGATACCCGCCTGGGGCTGATCCTGATGTACATCGCCTTCACGGTGGCCTTTGCCCTGTGGATGACCAAGGGGTTCATTGACGGCGTGCCCCGCCATATTGAGGAGGCGGCCATCCTGGATGGGGCCTCGCGCTGGCGGGTGCTGTTCACCATTACCCTGCCCCTGGTGCGCGGCGGGCTGGCGGCCACCACGTTGTTCATCTTCATCCTGACCTGGACCGAGTTCCTGTTCGCGTTGATCTTCACCCAACGCTATGCCATCACCGTGCCGGTGCAGGTGAGCCACTACGCCGGGGCCATTGGGCGCTTCTATGGCCCGCAGGCGGCCCTGGGCATCCTGGCCTCCTTGCCGGTGGTCATCGCCGGCTATCTCATCCAGCGGCATCTGGTCACAGGGTTTACCTTTGGGTTGATCCGGGAATAGGCCATGGCTGACCCTCTTCCGATCATCCAGTTGCGCAACCTGCGCAAGGAATTTAACGGCACGGTGGCGGTGGCCGGGCTGGACCTGGACGTTTTAGAGGGGGAGTTTCTGTGCTTCCTGGGGCCATCTGGCTGCGGCAAGACGACCACGTTGCGCATGATCGCCGGGCTGGAGACACCGACAGCGGGTGAGATCTATCTGCGCGGCCAGCGCATCACCGACCTGCCGCCGCAGCAGCGCGGCCTGGGCTTCGTCTTCCAGAACTACGCTCTGTTCTGGCACATGACGGTGTTTGACAACCTGGCCTTCGGGCTGAAGGTGCGCGGCCTGCCCCCGGCGGAGATTGAGGCCCGCGTGAAAGAGATCGCCAGGGGGCTGGAATTGGAAGCCGTGCTGGGGCAGCGCGCCGCCCGCCTGGACCTGAGCGCCATGCAGCGCGTGGCGATGGGCCGGACGCTGATCACCCAGCCCCAGGTGCTGTTGCTGGACGAGCCGCTGAACAACTTTCGCCCCGGCCTGCGCGAGATCATGCGCGCCGAACTGAAGCGTTTGCAACTTAACCTGGGGCGCACGATGATCTACGTCACCCACGATCAGGAAGAGGCCCTCACCATGGGCGACCGCGTGCTGGTGATGAACGCCGGGCGGGTGGAGCAATTGGGCACGCCCCGCGAGATCACCGAGCATCCCGCCTCGCTGTTCGTGGCCAGCTTCATTGGCCGCCCACCGATGAACTTCATTCCGGCAGACTATCGCATTGAAGGGGGACGGGCGCTGCTCCGCCACGGCAGCCTCACCTGGGATGTCACCCTCTGGCGCCAGGCGATTGAGGCCCAGATGCGCAATGGCCAGGTGATCGTGGGGGTAGGGCCGGCGGATATCCTCCCCCTGGCCCTGGCGTCGCATGGGGAGGGGGAGCCCCTGCGCACGCAGGTGGACCTGGTTCAGCCGCTGGCCCGGCAGAAAATCCTGGAACTGAAGGTGGATGACCTGCTGTTGAAGGTGGTGGTGCCAGGGACATTCCAGGTGCAGGCGGGCGAGATGCTGGATGTGGTCATGCCCTCTCGTGCCTTACATCTATTTGACCCGCTAACGGAGAAAGCGATCCTTTTGTACTGACATGGCGCGTGTTCGGGTAGAGAATCTTCACAAGCGATTTGGGCGCACGTTCGCGCTCCAGGGGGTGAGTTTTGAGGTTGCGGATGGGGAGTTCCTTTGCCTGCTGGGGCCGCCCGGCGTGGGCAAGACCACCACGCTGCGTATCATCGCCGGGCTGGAAAAACCCGATAGGGGCGAGGTCTTCCTGGACGATGCCCCCGTGACCGCCGTCGCCCCCCAGGAGCGGGACGTGGCCATGGTGTTTGAGGATGTGGCCCTGTATCCCCATTGGGATGGCTATGACAACCTGGCCCATCCGCTCAAGTTGCGCCGCCTGCCCCGTGAAGAGATAGACGCCAGGGTGCGTGCGGTGGCCGAGATGCTGCATATCAGCCACCTGCTGCACCGGCTGCCGGGGACGTACAGCGGCGGGGAACGGCGACGAGTGGCTATCGGGCGCGCTCTGGTGCGCCGCCCCCGCGTCCTCCTGCTGGACCAGCCCTTGACCGACCTGGATGCCCGCATCCGCCAGGAGATGACTGCCGAACTCAAGCGCTTGCAGCGCGAGACCGGCCAGACGATGATCTACGCTACCCACGACTATGAAGAGGCGGTCACCATGGCCGATCGCATCCTGGTGATGAAAGAGGGGGCCGTAGAGCAGGTGGGCGGGCCGGAGGAGATTTACGCGCAACCCCAATCCACCTTCGTGGCCACCATCGTGGGCAGCCCAGCGATGAATCTCCTGCCCTGCCGCGCCGAGTGGAACGCGCAGCATCTCCACCTCGCCCATCCGGCCTTTGAACTCGCCCTGGCCGCGCCGCCACTCGCAGCGCAACCCGCCGAGGTGTGGCTGGGCGTGCGCCCTGAACACATCCTGGTGAGCCTGGGGGAGGAAGGCCAGGGCATCCCAGGGACAGTGGAGATCATCCAGCCGCTGGGCAGGGAGCAGATTGTGGAGTTAAGGCTGCGCGATGGCACGCCCATCAAGATCATCTGCCGGGCGGAGATGGAACTGAAGCGCGGCAGCGTGGTGCGGCTGCGCTTCCCACCGGAATACATCGCCCTATTTGACAGAGCCACAGGTCAGCGGCTGGGCTGAAAGCTGACGGCTAATCAAGGGAGGATAACATGACGGAAGTAGATACGCTGCGGCTGGAACGCCTGCGCGATAAGATGCGAGCAGCCGGTCTGGATGCGCTGGTGTGCCGGCTGGCCGAGAACGTGGTCTATCTGACCGACTACTGGCCCCATCACGGCTTCTCGGTGGCCGTTCTGGCCAGGGACAGCAAGCCCCTGCTGTTTGTCCCGGAGGTGGAGGCCGAATATACCGACCCGGCCTGGGCCGAGGTGCTTCCCTTCGGCTGGGGGCTGCTCAAGGACGGCGACCTGTACCAGAATTATCACCGGCTTTTGGCGGAGGCCCGTGACAGGCTGGGGCTTAAAGGGGCCAGGGTCGGTGTGGAGAAAAGCTTTGAGGTGGTGGGCAGCACCTACCGCGCCGCAGAGCCGGTGGTTCCGGCGGCGCCCTGGGCGGCGCTGCTGGAGGAGGTGTTCACCCAGGCGCACCTGGTGGACGCTATGCCGGTGCTTCAAGAAGCGCGGGCGGTCAAGACCGATTACCAGATCCGCAAGCTGCGCATCGCCAATGAGATCGCCGAGATGGGGATGCGCGAGTTTCTGAGCAGGCTAGAGCCCGGTATGACCGAGGTGCAGGTCGGCGCGCTGATTGAGCACAAGATTCGCGCAGATGGCCCTGGCACAAAGGGGGCACGCCTGGTGCGGGCCTCGGCGGAGATCAGCGCCGGGCCGGTGGGCAGCGCCAAGGCCACGCTGCTCATCCCCTCCACCACGCGCGTGATCCAGGAGGGTGACCTGGTCATGGCCGAGGTGGCTACCGTCGTGGATGGCTACTGGTCGGACCTGACCACTATGGCGGTGGCCGGCGAGCCGACGCCGCGCCAGCGCGAGGTGTATAACGCTGTCCTGGAGGCACAGCAGGCCGCCGCGCAGCACATGCGTGCCGGAGAGACGTGGTCCGCGCCGGATGAGGCCGCCCGTGCGGTGCTCACCCAGGCCGGCCTGGGCCAGTATTTTGTGCACATCACCGGCCATGGCGTGGGCTTGCGCTACCACGAGTTTATCCCCTTCCTCATGCCCGGCGTCACGGGCACGCTGGAGGTGGGGATGGTGAGCAGCGTGGAGCCGGGTGTCTATATCCCCGGCTTCGGCGGTATCCGCATTGAGGACAATGTGGCGGTGGGTGTGGATGGCCCTATCTTCCTCTCCACGCCGCGCCAACCGTGGTAAATACGATCAGGGAGGCTGAACCATGAAACTGCGGGATAAAGTGGCGATTATCACAGGGGCCGGTAAAGGCATCGGCCAGGGCATTGCCCGTGTGTTTGTGAAGTACGGCGCCAAGGTCGTCGTGGCTGATTGGGATGAGGCGGCGGGCGCACAGACGGCGGAGGAGTTGCGCCGGTCCGGGGGCGACGCCATCTTCGTCAAGTGCGATGTCTCTAATGAAGAGCAGGTCAAGGCCCTGATCCAGGCCACGCTGGATAGATATGGCCGTATTGACATCCTGGTGAACAACGCTGGCATCGGTGTGTACACACCGGTGCTGGAGACAAGTCTGGAGCAGTGGAACCGCTGCCTGGCGGTCAATCTCACCGGCGTGTTCCTGTGCTCCAAATATGCCCTCCCCCACATCAAGGCGGCTGGCGGTGGGGCGATTGTGAATATCGCTTCAGTGCATTCCTATCAAAATGTGGGCGGCACGGCGCCCTACGCGGCCAGCAAGGGCGGGGTGGTGGCCCTGACGCGGGTCATGGCGATTGACCATGGGCGCGACAACATCCGCGTAAACGCCATCTGCCCCGGCTGGATTGATACCCCCTTGATTCGGGGTATTTTCGCCAACGCACCGGACCCGGTGGAGGCCCGGCGCGCTGTGGAGCGCCGCCAGATCCTGGGCCGCCTGGGCACGCCGGAGGAGGTCGGCGAGGCCGCGGCCTTCCTGGCCAGCGACGAGGCCTCCTACATCACCGGCGCGTCACTCATGGTGGATAACGGCATGACGGCACAGTTGGAGACGTGGTAAAGGCTATGTATCGGACCAAACTCGGTCATGTGCTGCTCCAGGTGCGCGACCTGGACCGCGCCGCCGAATTCTACCGGCGCTTTCTCAACCTCCGCTTGGTGGAGCGCGTGGAAGACCACCATGCGTTTCTATCGGGCGGGGAGGCGCATCATGAGGTCGCGCTCTTAAACGTCGGGCCGGAGGCCCCCGATCCGCCGGAGAACGCGGTGGGCCTGAACCATACCGCCTTTCAGGTGCCCGACAAGAAGGCGTTGGCGCAGGCTTACCTGGCGTTAACGCAGGCGGGGGTCCAGGTGACGACGGTGGACAATAAGATCAGTTGGTCGCTCTATTTTCATGACCCGGATGGCAACGGCATTGAGATCTTCGCGGATGTGCGTCATGAACCGCACGGCCAGCCTATGTGGCGGGGGATCCGGGAGCCGTTGGATCCGGAAAGATTGCTGGCAGCGCTTAAAGCCTGAGCATGTCTATCCTGTATGGAATGCTCCGAATTTGTGGGGAAACACCACACCGTAAACGGTGTGACGTAGGGGCACGGTGCCGCCGCGTCCCTACATGGCCCTAAGCGACACCGTAAACGGTGTCGTTCCCAAATTCCCGACACGTTACTTCGGCGACCGGCGGCAGCCCTCGCAGGTTTCGGAAACCTGCGAGGGCTGTTTTAACCAAATCACCCCGAATTTGACACGCTCTCCTCTCCCGGTAGATATTTGACAGAATCGGCATCACAGGATACATTTGCTGATAGCAAGCGCCAATTTATGTTATGTAAGGAAGGTTAGTTCGTTCATGGCAAGTCAGAAAGTGCGTATTGTCCCCCTGGGTGGCCTGGGGGAGGTCGGCAAGAACATGATGACCGTTGAGTACGGCGAGGATATCCTCGTCATTGATGCCGGCATCATGTTCCCCGAAAACGACATGTTGGGGATTGATTTCATCATCCCCGATTTCCAATACCTGCTGGATAAAAAGCACCGCGTGCGTGCCATCATCGTCACGCACGGACACGAGGACCATACCGGCGCGCTACCCTACGTCCTGCGTGAGATCAACGCGCCGGTGTACACCACCCCGCTCACCCGCGGGCTGATTGAGGTCAAACTCAAGCAGGCCAAATTGCTGGACAGTGTCACCATCACCACCATTCGCCCCGGTGACCGGCTGCACTTCGGCCCCTTCACGGTGGAGCCGTACCATGTGTGCCACAGCATCCCCGATAACGTCGGTCTGGCGATTGACACGCCGGTGGGGCTGATCGTGCATTCGGGCGACTTCAAATTTGACCATACCCCCGTGCATGGCAAACCCACCGATTTCGCCAAGCTGGCTGAGTTCAGTGGGCGCGGCGTGCTGGCGCTCCTCTCGGATAGCACCAACGCCGACCGGCCCGGCTGGACGCCTTCGGAACGCACCATTGACGCCGCCTTTGACGCGGTGTTCCGCACGGCCAGGGGGCGTATCATCGTGGCCACCTTCGCCTCGCTGATCTCGCGCATCCAGCAGGTGGCCAACTGCGCTCTCCGCTATGAGCGCGTCATGGCGATTGCGGGCCTGTCTATGGCCGAGAACGTGCGCATGGCCCAGGAATTGGGCTACCTCCACCTCCCCCCAGGATTGCTGGTGAGGCCCGATGATGTGGTCAAACTGCCGCCGGAGAAGGTCGTGATCCTGGCGACGGGGGCGCAGGGCGAGCCGTCGGCGGTGTTGGGGCGCCTGGCGCACGGCAAGCACCGCTGGATCACCCTGACCCCCGGCGATACGGTGATCATCTCGGCGCACCCCATCCCCGGCAACGAGGAGATGGTGAATCGGACGATCAACCGGCTGTTCCAGCGGGGGGCCGACGTGCTCTACGACCCCATTGCGCCGGTGCATGTCTCTGGCCACGCCAGCCAGGAGGAACAGAAGCTGCTCCTCAACCTGATCCGGCCCAAGTTCTTCATCCCGGTTCACGGCGAACTGCGCCACCTCAAGCAACACGCCAAGATCGCCATGGAACTGGGTATCCCTCGCGAGCACATCGCGGTGGTGGAGAACGGCTATGTGATTGAACTGGACAGGGACAGCATCACGGTGGGGGAGCGTGTGCCGGGCGGCTACGTGTTCGTGGATGGCTCCAGCGTGGGCGAGGTCACCCCGGCGGTCATTCGCGACCGCGAGACGCTGGCCCGCGACGGCATCGTCATTGCTGTCGTCCCAGTGGACCCCACCGGCCACGTGACGGACAGGCCGGAGATCATCTCGCGGGGGTTCGTGCGCGCCGAGGACTCGGACGAGTTGCTGGAGGGCGCACGCGAGGCCATCATCCGCAGCGTCAACGGCTATGGCCGCAGCCCAGACGCGTTGCGCCTGGAGGTGGAGGAGGTGCTCAGCGCCTACCTGTACTCCGAGACCAAGCGCAGGCCGATGGTGTTCGCGGTGGTGACGAAGGCTTAAAGCGCAGGTGGCCTGGTATGCCAGGGTGTGGCCTGCTCATAGGCGTGGGCCACGCGCAACAGGGTGGCCTCTGACCAGGCGCGGCTGACGAGTTGCAGGCCAATGGGCAGGCCGCTCTGGGTGAAGCCGCAGGGCAGGGAGAGGGCCGGTACGCCCGCCAGATTAAAGGGACGGGTCAGGCGGGCCAGATGGAAAGCGGCGCTCACCGCGCCGGCGGCCGCGCTCTCCTCAATGCGCGGCGCCGGGAGCGGCGTGGCAGGCGTCGCCAGGATGTCCACCTGATCAAACAGGCGCTCAAGCTGGCGTTGCCACACCACCTGGGTGCGACGGGCCAGGGCGTAATCGCTGCCGCTCATGGCGGCGCCCGCCATGAGCCGGGTGCGCACATCCTCACCGAACTCCTCTGGCCGCTCGCGCAGGCGGTCGCGATGGTAAGCGACCGCCTCGCAGAGCAGGATGACGTTGCTGGCCTCGCGGGCGGCTTGGGCCTCCGGCAAGTGGACTTCACGCACATCCATGCCCAGCCCGGCGAGGGCCTCAATCGCCGCCCGCACCGCGGCCTCCACATCGGGATGAAGGTCATCAAAGAAATAGCCGGTGGGCACGCCCAGGCGCAGGCCGGCCAGGCTCTGCTCCAGGCTCAGGTAATCGTCCACCGGCGCATTCACCGAGGCCGGGTCATCCGGGTCATAGCCGGCCAGCACCTGGAGCAGGAGGGCCACATCGCGCACGGTGGGGCCCATCGGGCCGGCGTGGTCCAGTGACCAGCTCAGTGGCACAGCGCCGCGCAGGCTGATCCGCCCGTAGGTGGGCTTCAGCCCGACCACGCCGCACAGCGCCGCGGGGATGCGGGCCGAGCCACCGGTATCCGAGCCGACCGAGCCTAGACACAGCCGGGCGGCGATGGCCGCAGCGGAGCCGCCGCTGGAGCCACCGGAGATGCGCTCGGGGTCCCAGGGGTTGCGCGTGGGGCCGAAATGGGGGTTGACAGTGGTCACCCCCAATGCCCACTCGTGCAGGTTGAGCTTGCCCAGGAGAACGGCCCCCGCGGCCCGCAGCCGTGCGGTCACAGCGGCGTCCTCCTCGGCGATGGCATGGGCGCGGATGGGGCTGCCTGCCGTAGTGGGCAGACCGCGCACGTCAAACAGGTCCTTGAGCGCCAGGGGCACGCCCAGCAGGGGGGGGAGGGGCGGTGACCCCGACTGCCGATGGGCGGCGAGGCGCTGTTCCGCAGCGCGGGCCTCTTGGCGGGCCTCGTCAACTGTCACCCGAATGTAGGCGTTCAGCCGGGGGTTGAGCCGGGCGATGCGGTCTAACAGGGCCTCGGTCAACTCTACAGGGGAAAGCACGCCCTGACGGATAAGGTCGGCAGCCTGAGAGAGGGTCAACTGGGCCAGTGGGTCGCTCATTGCCCCGCGATTATAACCGGGTTCCCCTATTTGCGCATCCTGCGGAAAAAGAAAATCCCTCACAGGGTGAGGGGGTGAGGTGGGCAGGGCAGGATTCGAACCTGCGAAGCCGTTCCGGCAGCGGTTTTACAGACCGTGTCCTTTGTCCACTTGGATACCTGCCCGTGACACCCTGATTATAACTGAAACTGGCCGAACTGACAAGGGAGGCATTGCTGGGTTCGCAGCTTGAGGCAGCCCCGATCCGGAACCGAGACCTGTCCCGGCCGGGCCGCAGCGCGGACGAGGGGCGGCGGTGAGGACCTTTACGCCAGGTACTCCGGCCCGAAGCCGTTGGGCAGGAGGTCGCCAACGGTCGTCTGCTGGAGGAGAGCGCCATGGGGGTCGGCGATGAGGACAACGATGTCGCGGCCAAACTCGTTCAGCACCTGGCGGCAGATGCCACAGGGCGCGGCGCCGTTGGCGCTGACGACGGCCAGGGCAACAAAGCTGCGCTCGCCCTCGGAGACAGCCCTGGCCACCGCCGCGCGTTCGGCGCAGATCGTGGCCGAGTAGGAGGCGTTCTCCACGTTGCAGCCGGTGTAGATGCGCCCGGAGGCACCCAGGAGCGCGGCGCCAACCGCGTAGTGCGAGTAGGGGGCGTAGGCGCGGTCACGGGCGGCGATGGCCCCGCGGATCAGCGCGGTCGGGTCAAAATCGCTCACCGCTCGTCCCCTACGTTTTCCATTTGGGTCGGGGAAGGTTCTGTGACCAGCCGGCGCAGGCGCACCTTGCGGATGCGCCGCCCGCTCACTTCCAGCACCTCCATCTCCAGGGCGTTGTTGAACGACAGCCGCTCGCCAGCGGCGGGCACCTTGCCCAACTGGCCATAAATGAAGCCGCCCAGCGTCTCGCCCAATTCCTTGGGCAGTTGCGTGCCCAGCAGATCGTTGACGTCATCCAGGTCCACGCGAGCGTCAAAGAGGTACTCATCTGGGCCTACCTGCTCCACCGCAGGCTCCTCGGCCACGTCGTACTCGTCCCGGATCTCGCCCACGATCTCCTCCAGGATATCCTCAATGGTGACGATGCCCGCCGTGCCGCCATACTCGTCCACCACGATGGCCATGTGCACCCGCCGCCGCTGTAACTCCCGCAACAACTCGTCAATGCGTTTGGTCTCCGGCACGAAGTAGGGCGGGCGCACAATATCGGTCAGGCGCACATTCGCCTGGCCGTTGCTCAGGTAGCGCAGCAGGTCCTTGGCGTAGAGGATGCCGATGATGTTGTCAATCGTGTCCACATAGACGGGGATGCGCGAGTGCCCGGCTTTGAGAATGGTCTGGACAGCTTCCTGGAGCGTGGCGGTGCTCTCCAGCGCGGTGACATCAATGCGCGGCACCATGACCTCGCGGGCCAACGTCTCGCCCAGGTCAAAGATGGAGTAGATCATGGCCTTCTCTTCTTCCTCAATCACGCCGCCCTCTTCGCCCGCGTCCACGATGGTCTTGATCTCGTCTTCGGTGACGAAGGGCATAGTGCTGACCATGTGGGTGGCGCCGAAGCGCCCGGCGATCAGGTTGGTCGCCCAGGAGAGCAAGCGCACAGCGGGCGCGGCCAGATGCGAGAGCCAGTCAATGGGCCGGGCTACAGCCAGCGCCACCGGCTCCGCGTACTTGAGCGCCAGCGTCTTGGGCACCAACTCGCCCAGGACCAACGTGATGAAGGCGAGCACGGTGGTGATCAGGAAGACAGCGAGGGCCTGGCCGCGGTCGGCAATGGCCTCAGGCAGCGGCAGGGCTGCGATCCACGCGCTCAATACACCGGAGAGCGTCACCGCCGCCGTCGCCGAGGTGAAGAAGCCCGCCAGCGTGATGCCTACCTGGATCGTCGCCAGGAAGCGGCTGGAGTCCTCGGCCAGCCGTTCGGCGATCTGAGCGCTGCGGTTGCCCTCCTCGGCCAGTTGGCGCAGCCGCGTCTTGCGCACGCTGACAATGGCGATCTCGGAGGCGGCGAAGAACGCATTCATAGCGATCAGAAATGCCAGTAAGATAAACTCTTGAATCATCTCTCTTCTTGGATCACACGGGCCGGGACGCCATACGCCAGGCGTCCCGGTGGAACATCCCGCGTCACCACCGCGCCCGCGCCGGTCTTGGCGCCGCGACCAATGGTGACCGGGGCGACAAGCATGGTATCGCTCCCGATGAAGGCCCCATCCTCAATGGTCGTATGGTGTTTGCGTTCGCCGTCAAAGTTGCAGGTGACCGTGCCTGCGCCGATGTTGACGTTGGCGCCGAGCGTGGCATCGCCGATGTAGCTGAAGTGCCCCACCTTCGTGCCCGGCCCCAGCGTGGCGTTCTTGACCTCGGCGAAGTTGCCCAGATGCACCCCCCGCGCCAGATGCGCACCTGGGCGCAGATGGGCAAATGGGCCGACACTCACATCGTCCTCCAGCGTAGCGCCCTCCAACACCGAGGCCTCCACGCGGCAGCGGTCGCCGAGGGTGGTATCGCGCAGGATGGTGTTCGGCCCCAGGGTGCAGGCCGCACCCACGCGCGTCTGCCCCCACAGGTGCGTGTTTGGCAGGATGACAGTATCCGGGCCGATCTCCACTGTATCCTGGATATAGGTCGTAAGCGGGTCCAGCAGCGTGACGCCCGCCTCCATCCAGCGCTGGTTGATGCGCCGGCGCAAGACGGCCTCGGCCTCGGCCAGATGGACGCGGGTGTTGATGCCTAACATCTCCTCTGGGTCCTCTGCGATCACCGCCTGGACCTTGCGGCCCTCCGCCACCGCCAACGCCACTGTGTCGGTCAGGTAGTACTCCCCCTTAGGGCTGAGGGGCAACTGGTGCAGGTGCGGCCAGAGCCAGCGGGCATCAAAGCAATAGATGCCGGCGTTCAACTCGCGGATGGCCAGTTGCTCCGGCGTGGCTTGCGCCTCCTCCACCAGTGCGATGACGTTGCCGCTGGCGTCGCGCACGACGCGGCCAAAGCCACGCGACCGATCGGCGATCACGCTGACCAGGGTGATAATGGTGTCGCCCTGGCGGGTGTGCGCCTGGACCAGCGCGCGCAGCGTCTCAGGGCGGACAAGGGGCATGTCGGCGTACAGGACGAGCACCGTGTCCGCCTGCCCGGCCAGGACCGGCTCGGCCTGCATCAGGGCATGGCCCGTGCCCAGTTGCTCGGCCTGGAGCACCAGAATGGCCCGGTCGCCGACGACCTTGCGGACGCGCTCGGCCCCGTAGCCGACGACCAGCACCGGCCTGGTGTCGGTGAGCGCGCGCGCGGCGTTCAGGCTATACGTCACCAGCGGGTGGCCGCCCAGAGGGTGCAGCACCTTGGGGAGGTCTGACTTCATACGTGTGCCCTGGCCCGCAGCCAGGATGACAACGGCTAGATGCACAGCGCTCTCCTTGTCACGGACAGATGAACAGCGAACGGGCGAAGACGACACCCAGAGGAGGGAGGTGACGCGGCAGAATCAGGCGTTCCGGCCCTGGGGCGCCTGTCTACCCCAGCCGGGAAGCCGCGCCACGCCCATCGTGGACTGCGTTTGGGAGGTTGTTCGTCTAACACAGAAACCGACAGTCAAACCACATGCTGCCAGGGGAACCCATACCTCTGGCAAAGGAGATTATAACCTAAAGTGGGGATTGGGACAAGGGGGCATTTTGGCTTTAAACGTGGAAGGGGTCCCAAGTAACCTTCCGTCAGGCTCCGAGTTTCCAGCCACCTACTACTTCCGGCTTCCACCGGAAGGCCCTACGTTGGCTCCCGAGAGACCAAAACCGGACGGGTTTTGGCGCTCGCTTGATGGCTTCTGGGTGGAGCACCCGGAGGTAAAACCACCTTTAGGCCATCTTACGGAACCGGGCTCTACCGAAGTAGAGGGCCGGAACCGCTCGCCAGCTTCAGGTTGTCTTCGGAGGCCTTCCCCTCGGAGAGAACTTCCAGCTCCTCGGAACCCCTTCCACTTGCTACTCTATCACAAATCCAGAGGAAAGTCAATAGGGTAACCCAATTTTTTAAGGTTCCCAGCCTTAAATCATGCCGCCTCTGGAGATGCTCCCTCCTCTTGAAGATCCTGGCCTATATGTGGGGGGATTATCTTGTATATCCCATAGATATGGCTAGAGGACAACGGATAGAGGGCGGATAAGCGGATGAGAACAGGCCACGCTGGTGGACGCCCAACGCCAGCCCTCCAGTCGCCAGCCCCAAGCCACCCTCCCCAAATTGAAATGCCCCGGAGCGAAAAGTCCCTGTGGATGAAGCTCACAGAATATGGTAAAATGATAAAATAAAGTGACTATTCTGCTCAGCAGCCACAGACGAGGATGACCATGGTGTTCAAGCGCAGATCACTGGGAGACGACCCGGATGCCTTGCAGAGTGAGATTGAGCGGTTGTTTGGCGTGCCCAGCACCGCCCGTCGCTGGATCGTCATCCGGCATAGCCACTACTGGCGGCCCCCTACCGATGTCTATGAGACCGAGGACCATATTGTCGTTCAGGTGGAGATCGCGGGGATGCGCAATGGCGAGTTCTCCGTCTCCTTGACCGACCGTGTGCTTTCTATCAGCGGCACACGCCAGGACCCGGCACCGAAGACCGCCTACCTGCAGATGGAGATCCCTTATGGGGATTTCTATACCGAGGTCTTCATCCCTGTCCCCATTGCGGAGGATGCGATCCAGGCGACCTATCACGACGGTTTCCTGAAGGTCCTGCTCCCCAAAGTGAAAAGCCATCGCGTTCGCATCCTGGATGTAAGCAGGAGTGACTATGAACCTACCGAAAGACGTGACTGACCCGATCTTCCAGACCCAGGCCAACATCCCCATCTCTGCGCCGGGCGCCGGGCCGTTGTCCCCCGAAGCGCAGGCGGAGGTCCCTATTGCCATCCCGGAGGAATTGCCCATCCTGCCCCTGCGCGGCACGGTGGTCTATCCGTTGACCGTTGTGCCCATCACGGTCGGCCAGCCGCGCTCCATCAAGCTGGTGGATGACGCCGTCATGGGCAATAAGCTGATCGGCCTGGTCGCCAGCCGCAACCCCGAACTGGAGGAGCCGGGCCCCAACGACGTCTTTGAGATCGGCACGGCGGCGCTGGTGCATCGCCTGTTCCGCGCCCCCGATGGCACTATCCGCCTGCTGATCCAGGGCGTTGAACGCATCCGTATCGGCCCCTACACCCAGACCACCCCCTACTTGCGGGCCAGGGTCCAGGTGATGCCCGATGTGGTGGAACAGTCTCTGGAGGTCCAGGCGCTCATGCGCACCATTGCGGACCAGTTCCGCCGCCTGATGGAGCTGGTCCCCGGTATGCCAGCGGAACTTCTTGCTGCGATCATGTCCCTTGAGGACCCGCGCCAACTCGCCTATATCATCGCCAACTACATCCGCATGGACCTCAACGACGCCCAGGCCATCCTGGAGATGACCAGCGTCTCCGCCAAGCTGCGCCGCCTGATTGAGCTTCTGGCGCGGGAACTGGAGGTCCTGGAGTTGGGCAAGAAGATCCAGACCGAGGCGCGCAACGAGATGGAGAAGATGCAGCGCGAGTTCTTCCTGCGCGAGCAACTCAAGGCCATCCAACGCGAACTCGGTGAGGGCGATGAACAGGCCGCCGAGATTGAGGAGTTCCGCCGCCGGATTGAAGAAGCGCATATGCCGGAGGAGGCCGAGAAGGAGGCCCGCCGCGAACTGGACCGGCTCTCCAAGCTGCCCAGCGCCGCCGCCGAGTATGGCATCATCCGCACTTACCTGGACTGGCTCACCAGCCTGCCTTGGAACGTGACCACGCCCGATAACCTGGACATTGCCCACGCCCGCCAGGTGTTGGACGAGGACCATTACGACCTGGAGGAGATCAAGGATCGCATCCTGGAATATCTGGCCGTGCGCAAGTTGCGCCTGGAGCGCAAGGCGGCGGAAGAGGCCGCAGGGGCGGAGGCCGCTCAACCGACGGACGCTATCCGCCGCGAGCGCGAGGGGGTGATCCTGTGCTTCGTTGGCCCGCCCGGCGTGGGCAAGACCAGCCTGGGCCAGTCCATTGCCCGCGCCATGGGCCGGAAGTTCGTGCGCATGAGCCTGGGCGGCGTGCGCGATGAGGCCGAGATCCGCGGCCATCGCCGTACCTACATCGGCGCCATGCCGGGCCGCATTATCCAGGCGCTGCGCCGCGTGGGCACGCGCAACCCGGTGTTTATGCTGGACGAAATTGATAAGCTGGGCATGGACTTCCGCGGTGACCCGGCCTCCGCCTTGCTGGAGGTGCTGGACCCGGAGCAGAACCGCGAGTTCCGCGACCATTATCTTGATGTGCCCTTTGACCTGTCGCAGGTCATGTTCATCACCACCGCGAACATGCTGGAGCCTATCCCCGGCCCCTTGCGCGACCGCATGGAGATCCTGCAACTCTCCGGCTACACTGAAACCGAGAAGGTGCGCATCGCCCAGGGTTACCTGGTGCCGCGCCAGTTGCGCGAGAACGGCCTGCGACCGGGGGAACTGACCTTCAGCGAGGCCGCATTGCACCGCATCGTCCGCGAGTACACGCGGGAGGCCGGCGTGCGCGCCCTGGAGCAGCAAATCGGACGCGTCTGCCGCAAGGTGGCCACGCGCATCGCTGAGGGCAAACCGGCCCCTCAGGTGATCCAGGCCGAGGACATCCCGGAGTTCCTGGGCAAGCCGCGCTTCTTCTCCGAGGTGGCTGAGCGCACCCAGGTTCCGGGCGTGGCCACGGGCCTGTCATGGACGCCGGTGGGCGGCGAGATCATCTTCGTGGAAGCCACCGCGATGCCCGGAAATAAGACCTTTATCCTCACCGGCCAATTAGGGGATGTCATGCAGGAGTCGGCCCGCGCTGCGCTCTCCTATGTGCGCTCGCACTCTAAGGAGTTCGGCATCCCCGACGATTACTTTGAGAAGCATGACATCCATGTGCATGTGCCCAGTGGGGCTGTGCCCAAGGACGGCCCCTCAGCGGGCGTGACTATTGCTACGGCCATTGCTTCGCTGGTCACAGGCCGCCCGGTGCGTAACGACGTGGCTATGACCGGCGAGATCACCTTGCGCGGCCATGTCCTGCCGGTCGGCGGCATCAAAGAGAAGGTCCTGGCCGCCCACCGCGCCGGTATTCAAACCGTGATCCTCCCGGCGCGCAACGAACGCGACCTGGATGACGTGCCTGAGGAGGTCCGCCGTGAGATGCACTTCATCTTCGCCGAACGTGTGGAGGATGTCATCCGGGCGGCCCTCTCCGAGGCTGTGGTCGTTAAGGGTGAGCCTGTAAGCGTAGCTGAACGACGGGTCGTTGAAGAAGCTTACCCCGTCACCTGAAGGAGCCTCCCATGCCGAAGGTCCTGATCGTGGATGATGACGCCACCATGCTGCGGCTCATGTCCACCTTATTGCCCTTTGAAGGCTTTGAGGTGGCTGTGAGTTCCGACCCGGGCACGACATTGGACGCCGCCCGCGCCGCCCGGCCCGATGTTTTTCTGGTGGACCTGTATCTGCAAGGCGGTTCAGGGTTGGATGTCGTGCGCGCCCTGCGGGCCGACAGCCAGTTTATTGCCACCCCCATCGTGATGATCTCAGGGGAGGACCGCGAGGAAGACGCCCGCCGGGCCGGGGCGAATGTCTTCCTGCTCAAGCCCTTCATGCCCGACCAACTCATCAGCGCGTTGAAAGCGCTCGTACCTTAACAATTGAAGCACTATCCTAAAAATCTAAGAGAATCCGTCTGGCGAGGTGACAATGTGACCCGTAGAACGACCAAGAAGCTACCCATGAACTGGTGGCGCATGGATTTACACTTACATACACCCGCCTCATCCGATTATTTGGAGCCGGGTGTCTCCTATTTAGACATATTGCAGAAGGCTGAGCAGCGTGGCCTGGATATTATTGCCTTTACCGATCACAATACGATCGCCGGCTATCGGGCGATGCGCCAGGAGATTGAGGGTCTGGAGCTATTGGAGCGGCTGGAACGCCTGCGCCCCGACGAAAAGCGCCGGTTGGAGGAGTACCGCCGCCTGTTGAATAAAATCCTGGTGCTGCCCGGCTTTGAATTTACGGCCACCTTCGGCTTTCATATCCTGGGCATCTTCAGCCCTAAAATGCGCCTGCGCGATATTGAGCACATCCTGCTCAAGCTGAACGTTCCCCCCGACAAGCTGGATGAGGGCAGTTCGGAGGTGGGGGCGACGGCGGATGTGCTCACGGCTTATCGCGTGATTGACGAGGCCGGCGGTATTGTGATCGCAGCGCACGCCAATTCGGCCAATGGCGTGGCCATGTGGGGGCTGAACTTCGGCGGCCAGACCCGCATCGCCTACACCCAGGACCCCCACCTGCACGCGCTGGAGGTGACCGACCTGGAGCAACGGGGACGGCGGACCACCGCCGCCTTCTTCAACGGCTCCAAGCCGGAATATCCGCGCCGGATGCGCTGCATCCAAAGCTCCGACGCCCACCGGCTGCGGCGCGACCCAAGCAACCCTAAGCTGCTCGGCGTCGGTGACCGCGTCACCGAGGTGCAACTGCCGGAGGTGACCTTTGAGGCCCTGCGCGACCTCTTCCTGAGCAACGACTTCACGCGCACGCGTCCCTTCCGCCTTACTAAGGAGGCCTTTGATCCGGTGCAGGCGGCGCGTGAGGAGGGGCCCAGCATCGTCCAGGCCTTCCATGAGAGCGCCTCGCGCCGCGGGGGCCGTCTGTATGCCATCGTCGCGGACGTGGCGGCGATGGCGAACACCAACGGCGGCACGATCTACATCGGCCTCAGCGCCAACCCCAAGGTGCCACCGGCGGGCGTGGAGAATCCGGAGAAGGTCGTGGATTTGCTGGAAAGCGAGATTCAGCGCATGATCACCCCGCCGTTGGACGTGGCGATTGATGTGCAGGAAACGCAGGGCAAAAAGGTCATCCGTATCACCGTGCCCCGCGGTGACGACCCGCCCTATGCCATTGAGGACAACCGCATCTACCTGCGCGATGAGGCCGAGACCACGCTGGCCGTGCGCGATGAGATCGTCCAGCTCGTCAAGCGCGGCCTGGGCCTGGCCCCGCCCCAGCCGGCGTTGGAGCCAATCGCCCCTGCTGCGCCGGGGGGCGAAGCGCCCCTGCCCCCTCACACCGCGACGGTGGTCAGCCCGCCGCGCACCGGTGTGGAGATCGTGGACAGTGAGGAGCGCGAGGGCGTGATCTACCACACGGTGCGCGACTTGCGCAACGGCAACATCGTCAAGAACGTCACGCGCAAGAGCGCCCGGCGGTTGTGGCACTATGCCATCACCCAGCACGAGACGCATCCGGTGGACGAAAGTAAGGTCACTTGGCACGGCGACCTGGGGCTATTGGGTATATCCCAGCGCGCAGGCAAGACGCGCTACGACCTGGTGCAGCGCATCAACGGCAAGTTGCGCGTCTATTACGGCGTGACCGAGGACGGCATCCACGGGGAGTGGAAGCGCGTGGTCGGCGCCAGCACAGAGGAGGAATAGGTGACAGACGGCGAGGGACGGATGACGGACGACAGAGGACGGATTAGCCTCTGTCCTCCGTCGTTCGTCATCCGTCAGTTTGAACTGGAAACAGACTATGACGCCGTCTACGATTTGTGGTCGCGCAGCGCCCCCGGTGTGCGCCTGAGCCGCATCTCCGACCGGCGCGAGGAGATCGCCAAGAAGCTATTGCGCGACCCGGACCTGTTCCTGGTGGCTGAGGCGAATGGCCGCATTGTCGGCGCGGTTCTGGGCGGCTACGACGGGCGGCGGGGCATGGTGTATCACCTGGCGGTGGACGAGGCCTATCGCGGGCAGGGCATTGGCCTGGCGCTCATGGGTGAGCTGGAGGCACGGCTGGCGGCCAAGGGCTGCGTCAAATACTACCTCCTGGTCAGCGAGGAGAATACCGTGGCGCGGGCCTTTTACGAGCGCTTCGGCTTTGAAGAGATGCCCTTCCTGATCATGGGGAAGGATATTGTCACATGAAGGTGAACGTTGGCGTACTGACGATCAGTGACCGTGCGGCGCGGATGGAGCGCGAGGATGAGAGCGGCCCGCTCATCCAGCGCCTGCTTAAAGAGCGGCTGGGCTGGGAGACCGGGCTGGAGGCGGTTATCCCCGATGACTTCATGGAGATCAAGCGGGCGCTGATGAAGTGGGCGGATGAGGCCCACCTGGACCTGATCCTGACGACGGGGGGCACGGGCTTTGCCCCGCGCGATGTGACGCCGGAGGCCACGCGCGCCGTGATTGAGCGCGAAGCGCCGGGCCTGGCCGAGGCCATGCGCGCTGCCAGCCTGCGCCTGACCGCGCACGCCATGCTCTCCCGCGCGGTCGCCGGCATTCGGGGGCGCACGCTCATCATCAACCTGCCCGGCAGCCCCAAAGCGGTCAAGGAGAACCTGGAGACGATCCTGCCCGTCCTGCCCCACGCGCTGGCGCTATTGCGCGAGGAGCCGGGGGCCGAGGCGGGGCACACCATGCACGCGGTGTGACAGACAGGTTATGGGAGCCGGAGCATGTTAACCGGCGGGCGTGATCGCATTTGGCGGGGGTTTAGCTGCCTGCGGCCCATGTGGGCGTGGGGTGTGCTTTACGGGGTACGGGCGGGAGCTCCTGTTCTGCGCGCTGCAACCAGGCGCGCACTTCCTCGTCGTCCATCTGAGAGAAGTCCTCATACCACAACCCAACAGCGAAGAAGGGGTCGGGCGTGATCACGCACACCAACTCATCCACTTCGTGCCTCAGTTCGTCGCAGGTCTCCGGCGCTGCCGTCGGCACTGCCACCACGATGCGGGCGGGGTGCTGCTGCTTCAGGGCCGCCACCGCTGCCCGCATGGTGGAGCCTGTGGCCAGCCCATCGTCCACCAGGATCACCGTGCGTCCCTGGACATCCGGCGGTGGGCGGTCATCGCGGTAGAGGCGTTCGCGTCGCTCCAGTTCCTTCTGCTCCTGGGCGGTCACGTAATCAATGATCGCATCGGCGAAGGGGGCGAGGACTTCCACGACCTCCTCATTGAGCACGCGCACGCCGCCGGTGGCGATCGCGCCCATGGCCAGTTCTTCATGGCCGGGCACGCCCAGCTTGCGCACCACGAAGACGTCCAAAGGCGCGTTGAGCGCCTTCGCCACTTCAAATCCGACCGGGAGGCCGCCGCGTGGCAGGGCCAGGACGAGCACATCCGAACGGTTGGCGTATGCTTTTAAGTGTTGCGCCAACTGCTGGCCTGCGTCCACGCGATCCCGGAAATACATGGCCACGCGTTCCCCTGGGTGGATCATTGACGATCACCCCCTCAGCGGCCCGGCTCAGACCAGGCACCGGTTGGTTATTCTACATAAGATTCTACTCTAAAAAAGGCTATTTTGCCAGCCCCCGCAGGTCACAAGGCTGTCGCCCTCTCCCCTGGTTGGGGAGGGGCCGGGAGAGAGGTCACTCCCTCCTGATCGGGTTGAAGCCCGGTGCTGGGTGGGGACGCTTATAACGGCGATTGAGCTATAAAACGGGACGAATGTCATGCCGGAAATGTGTCGCTTGGCCCTTGGATCGGACCGGGGTTGTGTGAATAATGGGGGCTAGTTTATTATTAGGCGAACGTTCTCGTACCGAGGGGGCTGAGCTTGGTCCGATATCAAAGCATGGCCGTGCTGCTGATCCTGGCGATGGCCCTGGTTGCCTGTGGGCCGGTGGGGCCGTCCCTGCCGACCCCGCCGCCGATCCCGGTGGCGGCCACGCCAGCGCCTCTATCTCTGGCGCCGGGGGAGTATGTGCTGGACGAGGCGCATAAATCGCCGGAGAAGGACCAACCTTGCCCCACCTGAGGGGGCAAACAGTGTCCGCGTGACGAGACCAAGCTTCAGGAGATCGTCCTGGACCCGCCAGACCCCAATATCCAGGGGGACCCCTGGCGCAAGGCGTACTATTGCCCTGTAGAGGACATTTTCTGGGTGTGGGATGCGCCAGACGGTGTGCACGCCACCTGGTATGGGCCGTTCCCCGGCAGACCAGCGCCGTGATCAGATCGCACCCCGACCTCAATTCGGGGTTCAGGAATCCGAATACTTGCTTATTGTGTATCATTCCTGGTAAAATGTCTTAAATCGGGACATACCTGGGGAGAAGAGCACAGCATCAAGAGTAGAGGGAACCACAATGGCAGAAACAGCCTGGGCGCCTCCGACCCGCATTGCGCGTGGGCCTTCGGGGCGAGCAAAATTTTACATTGGCGGCCTGATCATCGTTGCCGCCATCATCTATCTGATCGTCAGCGGTGTGGCGCAGACCGCGCAGTTCTTCCTCACGGTGGACGAGCTTAAAGCGAAAGGCCCGGAGATCATCGGGCGCGATGTGCGCGTCTCCGGCGCCGTGATCGGCGACAGCATCCAGTATGATCCCAAGACGCTGAAGCTGACCTTCACCGTCGCCAATGTGACGAACTCCAACGATGAGATCGCCCGCGCCGGTGGTCTGGCCGAGGTCCTGGCGCAGGCCGTGAAGGACCCCAACGCCACGCGCCTGCAGGTGGAATACATTGGCCCCAAGCCAGACCTGTTGCGCCATGAGGCGCAGGCCATTATGACCGGCAGGCTGCGTGAGGACGGCGTCTTTGAGGCCCATGAGCTTCTGCTGAAGTGCCCGACGCGCTACGAAGAGGCGCTTCCTGAGCAGAGCAGTGGCGAGTAACCCGCGATGATCGCAGACCTGGGGCTTTGGGCAACGGTTCTGGCGTTTGCTTGTGCCGTCTACGCTGTGGCCGCCTCGCTCTATGGCGCCCGGCGCAAGCAGCCTGTCTGGGTGGAGAGCGCACGCAACGCGGTGGTCGCTATCTTGCCGCTGCTGACGTTGGCTGCGCTGACGATCATCGCCTCCCTTGTGCGCAGCGACTTCCACCTCGCCTACGTCGTCAACACCTCCAACCGGGCAATGCCGACCTTCCTCAAAGTGACCGCGCTGTGGGGCGGGCAGAATGGCTCGCTTTTGTTCTGGTCGTGGCTGATGTCGGCGTTCGCCTTCGGCGTGATGCTGCGCAAGTGGGAGCGTGACCGCGAACTCATGCCCTACGTCATCGCGGTCACCATGATCACCCAGGCGTTCTTTATCGGCCTGGTGCTCTTCTTCGCCAACCCCTTTGCCAAATATTGGGAGTTGCCCTCCGGGGACATCGTGTCGGCGGCCCTGCCGCCGGCGGGGGCGCTGCCCTTCCGCGCCGCGGAGGGCAACGGCCTGAACCCGCTGTTGCGCCACCCCGGCATGATCGCCCACCCGCCCATGCTCTACCTGGGCTTTGTGGGCTTCACCGTTCCCTACGCCTTCGCCATTGCCGCCCTGCTCACCGGCGGCTACCGCTCCGAGGCCTGGATCCGCACCACGCGGCGCTGGACGCTGGCCGCCTGGCTGTTCCTCAGCCTGGGGCTACTTCTGGGCGGGCGTTGGGCCTACGACGTCCTGGGCTGGGGCGGCTACTGGGGCTGGGACCCGGTGGAGAACGCGGCCTTTCTGCCCTGGCTGACGGGCACGGCCTTCCTGCATTCCGTCATGATCCAGGAGAAGCGCGGCATGTTGAAGGTCTGGAACATGGTTTTGATCATCCTGACCTACTGCCTGGTCATCCTGGGGACATTCATCACGCGCACCGGCGTGATCTCGTCGGTGCACGCCTTCGCCCGTTCCGAGATCGGCGTTCCCTTCTTTATCTTCGTCGGCGCAGCGCTGGTCGGCTCCGTGGCTCTGTTGATCTCGCGCCTGGAGGGGTTGAAGAGCGAGAACCACCTGGATGCCCTGCTCTCACGCGAGGCGGCCTTCCTGCTCAATAACCTGCTGTTCATGGGCATCACGCTGGCGGTTTTCTGGGGGACGTTCTTCCCCATCTTCTCAGAGTTGTTCACCGGCACAAAGATCACCGTTGGGCCGCCGTTCTATAACCGCGTGACCGGGCCGCAGTTCGCCGCGCTGGTGCTGCTCATGGGGGTGGGGCCGCTCATCGCTTGGCGGCGGGCCTCGGCGAAGGCCCTGGGGCGCCTGCTCTGGCTGCCGACCGCCTCAGCCCTCCTCCTGGCCGTCTTGCTGGTGCTCCTGGGCGTGAGTATCCCCGGCGCGGTTGTGGGCTTCGCCATCGCGGAGTTCACCGCAGCGACGACGCTCTCCGAGTTCTGGCGTGGGGCGCGCGCCCGCCAGCGTTCCAGCGGCGAGCCGTTCCTGACCGCGCTCAGCCGCCTGATCGGGCGCAACCGGCGGCGCTACGGCGGCTACCTCATCCACCTGGGCGTCGTCCTGATCGCCGTTGGCGTGGTCGGCTCGCACTTTTTCCAGAAAGAGAGCCAGGCGACGCTGGGGCGCGGCGAGTCCATGAGTGTCGCCGGCTACATATTCGTCTATGAGGGCTTCCGCGAGATCCCGCCTAAGCCGGGCGATGACCTGGTGCGGGACATCGCCACGGTTGGGCTGTACCGCGACGGGCGGCGGCTGGCGACGCTGTATCCACAGCGCGAGTTCTACCAGGCCACACAGGAGACCCTGACGCCACCCGCGCTGTACGGCGGCAGGATGGGCCTGGAGGACATCTACCTGCTCCTGGTGGGGTGGGAGCAGGCCGGGCTAGCCAGCGCCAGCTTCAAAGTCTACATCAACCCGCTGGTCAATTTCATCTGGCTGGGTGGCGTCGTCTTCATCCTGGGCACGCTGGTGGCAGCCTGGCCCAACCCGGCGGAGGAGCGGCTGCTTACGCCCGCAGCCGAACGGCGTCTGGCGCTGGGAGAGGTTTAGCGGATGTCGGAAGTCGTATTCACCCCAGAGACGCGGAGAGCGCAGAGGAAGCACAGAGATTTCAGTGTATTTTCCCTGCGAATTCTCCGTGTTCTCTGCGTCTCCGCGATGAGTTTAATCGCCCTTTTGTTCGCCACCGTCCTGATAACCAACGCCCAAGGGCCGACGCAGGACGATGTGAACCGCGTCGCCAACCAACTCTACTGCCCGGTGTGCGAGAACATCACCCTGGCAAACTGCCCGACCCAGGCGTGCATTCAGTGGCGGGCGCGCATCCGCGACGAACTGGCGGCGGGCAAGAGCGATGAGGAGATCATCCAGGGGTTCGTGCGCGACTACGGCATGCGCGTGGTGGGCGAGCCACCCATCCCGCTGTTATGGTGGCTGCCCCCGCTCGGATTGGCGGCGGCGGCGGTGTTCCTGTTCTGGCTCCTGCGCTCATGGGCCAGGCGCCCTCGTCCGGCGACCGCTGAAGCGGAGTCAATACCGTTGCCCGAAGACGCGGATGAGTATCGCGCGCGCCTGGAGCGAGAACTGCGCGAGGACGTTTAAATGAGCATCTCAGTACAGGAGAAAGCGCCCGCGACGACTGAACCCGCCCTCGAACAGGTGGAGGCGCCCGCCCGCTTCCGCCCCTGGAAGCTCCTGGTCTGGGTGGCCGTCCTGGGCCTGCTCGCTGCCCTGGGCTGGAAGCTGGTCATTGACCGCCAGGCCCAGCCTCGCTCTGGTCTGGCGCCGGATTTCACCCTCACGACATTTGACGGGCAGGTGATCCGGCTCTCGGACTTGCGCGGCAAGGTGGTGGTGCTTAACTTCTGGGCCTCGTGGTGCAAGCCGTGCGAGGAAGAAGCCGATGAACTGGAGCAGGCCTGGCGGCTGTACCGCGACAAGGGGGTGGTGTTCATCGGCGTGGATTGGGTGGACACACAATCAGCGGCGTTGGATTACATCAAGCGCTTCAACATCACCTATCCCAACGGGCCGGATACCGGCACGCGCATCTCCCAGGCCTACCGCATCCAGGGCGTGCCGGAGACCTTCTTTATTAACCGGAAGGGCGAGATCGTGGACCTGAAGATCGCGCCGCTGACCTGGGACGAGTTGACGGCGAAGCTGGACCAACTGGTGGCCGAACCAGGAGGCTAATGGACGCAGGATCATTGTTACTCGGTCTGGCGCTGCTCATTGTGGTCGCGGCCTTTGTGCTGCGGCCGCTGGTGGAGAAATCGGGGGCCAGGGCCACCCATGCCCGGAGCAACGCCAGGGAGAACGGAACCCGCGAGGCCTTGCTGCGCCAGCGCGATGCGATTTACGCGGCGATCCGCGAATTGGATTTTGACTTCCGCCTGGGCAAAATCAGCGAGGAGGACTACCACCCCCAGCGCGAGCGGTTGGCGCTTCAGGGCGTCGCCATCCTCAAGCAACTGGATGCCCTCTCGCCAGATGGGGATGCAGGATTGGAGGGCGAGATTGAAGCCGAGATCGCGCGGCGCCGCCGGAAGCGCACCGGCTCCTCCGCCCAGACAGCCCCCACCCGGCAGGCCGGCCTATCCGACGCCGAGATTGAGGCGCAAATCCGCGCCCTGCGCCGAAAAAGCGCAACGTCGCCGGTGACCTCGGCCTGCCCGCGCTGCGGCGCGGCGACAGCGCCGGAGGATCGCTTTTGCCGCAACTGCGGCGCAGCCCTGGGATCGCAAGGGGCCTCCGTCTCGGCGTCAGAGGTGTGAGTACGTTGTCCAAGGGTCGGATCGCCCCTAGGGCCGCCCGGTATCTGGCCGCGTTCGCGGCCCTTATTGTAGTGATAGCTCTCCCCTCCCCTTCCCTTTTAGCCGCAGGGGACATAGGGAGTGGTCCGCAACCCCAGCCCCCGCAGCCCCCCTCCGCCGAGGCCGGTGCGGCTATCTTCGGCCAGCGTTGTACCCCCTGTCATGGCGAGCGGGGGAAGGGCGATGGCCCAATGGCACAGCAGGCTAATTTGACCGTGCCCGACCTGACCGATCCCAACCGGGTGCGGGCAGTGACGCCCTCCACGTGGTACGACATCATCACCAAGGGGTCGGTGGAGACCGGTGGCGCCATGCCGCCGTTTGGCGAGGGATCAAGCCGCCCATTGAGCGAGCAGGAGCGCTGGAACGTCCTCTTCTATGCCTGGTCCCTCTCCACCACGCCGGAGCGCATTGAGCAGGGCAGGCTGATCTACTCGCAGCGGTGCAGCACCTGTCATGGCGAGGACGGGCGCGGGAAGGGGCCGGGCGCAGCGGGCCGGACCCTGCCCGATTTCACGGGCAGCGTCTTCATGGCCGGGCGCACCCAAACCGACCTGTTTAACGCCATCAGCAACGGCCAGGGAGCGGATCAGGCCATGCCCGCTTTCGCCAACGTCCTGAGCGAGGAGGAGCGTTGGGCGGTGGCGGATTATGTGCGCACCTTCTCTTACATTTACGCGCCGCCCGGCCAACCGCCCACCGCGGCGCCCCCAGAGGCGCGCCGTTACACGGTCGTCGGCCAGGTGACGAATGCCACCACAGGTGCCACCGTGCCCGCCGGGATGCCGGTGACCCTGCACGTCTACGATGCGGTGAGCGAGACGGCCACCTTCACGACGACAGTGGAGGTGGACGGGAGTTATCGCTTTAGCGATGTGCTCATTCCGTCTGGGGCCATCTCCGAAGTGGAGGCGCGGCAGGACTATGCGCCCTTCTACACGCCGCCGTTCACCTACCCGCTGACCACCGACGTCCTCACCGTGCCGCTCCAGATATACGACCTGACCGGCGATCCGTCCGTGATCCGCCTGGACCAATGGCACATCGCCGTCTCCGAGGTAGCCGAGTCCACCGCGGAGGTCTTTGAGATCTTCGTCTATTCCAACACCAGCGACAGGGCGTTTGCGCCCCCACCACAAGGCCCGGAAGGGCTGAGAACAGTGCGCTTCCCGCTCCCACGCGAAGCCAGGGAGGTCTCTATCGTAGAAGGGGGGACGGAGACAACGATGGTGCGCACGGACGAGGGCCTGGCCTATACCCTGCCCGTGCCGCCTGGTCAGCACACGGTCACCGTTGCTTACCGCCTGCCGTTGAGCGGCCCGCTGACGAGCACGCGCACGGCGCCCTATCCGGTGGGCAGCATGGTGGTGCTGGCCCCTAAGGATAGCCTGAGCCTCTCCAGCCCCCAGTTCACCTCGCAGGAAGAGCAAGAGTTCAGCGGCCAGGTCTATACGGTGTACCGCGGCAGCCCGCTGGCCGCGGGGAGCACGTTCTCGCTGACCCTCGCGCCACCGCGAGCCTTGCCGGTGGGGCCGATCGTCGGCGGTGTGGCGCTGGCGGTTGCGCTGATCGGCGTCGGCGTGTGGTGGTGGCGACGGTCGGCTGCCGCGCCCGGGGCGCGGCCCGTGAAAGGCCGGGCCGCAACGCGGATCGCTCGCATTGAGCAAGAGGCGCGCCGCGAGGCCCTGCTCCAGCAGATCGCCGACCTGGACGATGCCTACGAGAGCGGGCAGATAGACCAGGCGGCCTATGAGAAGAAGCGAGCCAACCTGAAGCGCCAACTGGTGGCCTTGATGAAGGAGGAGGAGTGAGGGCAATGCATCCATTGCCCTCACCGGGCGGTTTGCGCGGTGATTGAGGTTCAGGGCCTGGTGAAAACGTTTGGGTTGAAGCCGGTACTGCGCGGGCTGGACCTGGAGGTACCGGCAGGGGCCTTTTTGACGGTGGTTGGCCCCAACGGCGCGGGCAAGACCACGCTCTTGCGCATCCTGGCGACGCTCAGCCGCCCCAGCGGTGGGCGTGTGCGCATCGCTGGCTACGAGTTGCCGGGCCAGGCGGACCTGGTGCGCCAGTGGTTGGGGGTCCTCTCGCACCAGCCGCTGCTCTACGGCGACCTGACCGCCGAGGAGAACCTGCGCTTCTTTGGTCGGATGTATGGCGTGCCCCGGCTGGAGGCGCGCATTGACGCGACCTTGCAGCAGGTGGGCCTGAGCGCCCGGCGGCGCGACCTGGTGCGCACCTTCTCGCGCGGCATGTGGCAACGCCTGAGCATCGCCCGCGCACTCCTACACGACCCGCCTGTGCTCTTGCTGGATGAACCCTACACCGGCCTGGACCCGGATGCCTCCGCCATGTTGGATGAGTTGCTGCGGAACGCGGTCGGCCAGGGCCGCACGGTGCTCATGACCACGCACGACCTGTCGCGGGGGCTGATGCTGGCCGACTATGTGGCCATCCTGGCGCGGGGCAAGATCGCCTATATAGCGCCGCGCAGCGAAGTAGATGCAGAGCAGTTCGGTCAACTGTACGCCCAGGTGACCAGCCGTTCATAGGGTGCACATGCCGGATCCGCAGGTGAACACAGGGCCTGCCGGCCCGATCATAGATGCCCTGCCGCAGGCTGCAGAAGCGCCGGAAACCGAAGCGTCAGGCGCTGTGGGCCAGCGGCTGGCGGAATGGGCGCGCTATAGCCTGGTTGCCTATATCAGGGCGGTGGCGGCGGTCGTCTGGAAAGACCTGGTGGCGGAGTTACGCAGCAAAGAGCTGATCACCGCCATGCTCATCTTCGCCATCCTGGTCATCCTGAGCTTTAACTTCGCGCTGGAGTTGCGCCTGGATCGGGTGGGCCTGGTGGCGGCGGGGCTGGTCTGGGTCACCATCATCTTCGCCGGGATGCTGGGGCTGGACCGTTCGCTGGCGATGGAGAAGGACCGGGGTTGCCTGGATGGGCTGCTCCTCTGCCCGGTGGACCGCAGCGCGATCTACTTCGGCAAGATGATCGGCAACCTGCTGTTTATCTCTGTCGTGGAAGCGATTTTCCTGCCCCTGTTTTCTATCCTGTTCAATTACCCTTTGCTCAGCCCTGGCATCCTGCTCATCATCGTCGTGGGCACGGTCGGCCTGGCGGGCATCGGTACGCTGATCTCCACCATGGCCGTGCACACCCGCGCCCGCGAGGTCATGTTGCCGGTCATGCTCTTGCCGCTGCTCATCCCCTTCATCCTGGCCGCCGTGAAGGCGACACGCGGCGCGCTGGACGGGCTGCCCTGGGGGGAGTTCCAGGGCTGGGTGCAGCTTATGCTCGCTTATGATATGATTCTCCTGGCAGTCGCCTATATGACATTTGATTACGTTGTGGAGGAGTAGATAGAGATGGTTGAGGAAATGAAGCTGGCCAGCCCACGCACACTGCGGATTCTGGGGGGCCTGAGCGCCGTGATGGTGGTGATCGCGCTGGTGCTCGTCTTCCTGGTGGCGCCGCAGGAGCGGACGATGGGCGAGGTGCAGCGCATCTTCTACTTCCATGTGGGCGCCGCCTGGATTGGCGCCCTGGCCTTTCTGGTGGCGCTGGTAACCGGCACGCTGTATTTGCGCAGCGGGAAAACACAATATGACCTGATCAGCCTGTCGTCCGTTGAGATCGGCCTGGTGTTTATCACCATGGTGCTGATCACCGGCTCTATCTGGGCGCGCCCGGCCTGGAACACCTGGTGGGTGTGGACGCCGCGTCTGACCACAGCCACCATCATGTGGCTGGTCTATCTGGCCTACTTTATGCTGCGGGGTGCTGTGGAGGACCCCAACCGCCGTCGCCGCTACGCCGCCGTGTACAGCATTGTGGGCTTCGCCAGCGTCATCCTGACGTTCATCTCCACCAGCATCCTGGCGGATACGCATCCGGCGTTGTTCTTCGGCGCAAACTCGCCCCAGACGAAGGGCGATGCGCCCCTGGCGCCGGGGATGCGCCCCGCCTTCTTCTTCAGCTTGCTGACCTTCACGGTGCTGTATATCACCTTCCTACTGTACCGGGTACGGTTGGAGGTCCTGCGTGAGCACGTGGAGGCATTGAAGGCGCGCTTCCTGACGCCGTAGCACCTGTGGAAGAAAGGGAACAACCATGCCTACCGAGACGCCCAACACACTGGCTTACCTGGTCGCTGGCTACATTGTGTTCTGGCTGATCACCTTTCTCTTTGTCATCAGCCTGGTCGCCCGTACACGCAACCTGGAGAAAGACATCCAGGTGCTGAGGACGCTCATGGAGGAGCAGAAAGAGCAGTCTGAGGACAGCCGCAAGCCCCAGGAGCAGGCAAGCTATCGTCCGCTGCCCTCGGATCGGCGCTAGAGACCGGTAACCTGCTTTACAGTTATGCATCTAATTTAATGCTATAATAGGTCAGTGGAAAGCCGTCCTATGGCTGAAGTCACGACAAAGGGTACCCCAACCGGCACGGCGCGAACAACGGCGCAGGTGGCCGCGCGCCCCACGGGCCATCCCAGGCCGTTGATCCACGCGATGCTGTTTGTGTTCGGCTTTGCGCTGATCTTTGTCTCGGTTGGGGCAGTGGTGAGCGTCATCGGCCAGATCGTCTTTGACCTGCGCCAGCCGCTGGCCCGTATCGGCGGCGTGGTGGTCATCCTGTTCGGCCTGGCGACAATGGGCCTGTTCAACGCGGCCTCGCGCGGGCTGGAGCGCCTAACGCAAAGCGCCGATAAGGGGACGTCCCCCTGGTGGCTGCTGCCGGTGCTCGGCCTGAAGGCGGCTCTGGATGGCTTCTTGCGCTATTTCTACGCCGACACCCGCGCCGATTGGGGCCGCCGTGGCGGGAATGGCTATCTGGCCTCGTTCCTGATGGGCACGTTCTTCGCCGCGGGCTGGACGCCCTGTATCGGCCCCACGCTGGGCGCGATCCTGACGCTGGGCTATAATGCCGCCACAGTCCATCAAGGCGTCTTGTTGCTCTCTGCCTATTCGCTTGGCCTGGGCATCCCCTTCTTGCTGTTTGCGCTGGCGCTTGACCGCACCACAGGGCTGTTGCGCTCGTTGCGCCGCCACATGCGCGCGGTTCAAATCGTGAACGGGGTGCTCCTCATCCTGATCGGCTTGGCCCTGCTCACGAATCAGTTGACCCTTATCGCCCGTTGGGCTCAGGAGCGTAACCTCTACCTGGATGTAGGGCCGGTGGGCGTCGCCACGCCGACCCTGTTCATCGCCCTGGTCGCCGGGCTGCTCTCTTTCCTCTCGCCCTGTGTCCTGCCCCTGGTGCCGGCCTACGTGTTTTACCTCAGTGGACGCACACTTTCCCAGACCACAGCCGGGTGATCGGACGGAGGACGGACGACGGGCTATTGGTTCTCCGCCTCCCCTCCTTCGTCGTCCGTCCAATGTGCTCGTCGCGCTCCTGCTCTTTACCGTCTTCGCCCTGGCGGGGTTCGCCCTGGCCGCGACGGTGATCGGCGGGGGGCTGGCCGGCCCGGCAACCGGGGAACAGCCCACGTTCGCCGAGCGCTTCGCTGCGGAGTTCGCGCCTGCCGACGGACCACTCAAGGCAGGGGATGCCGCGCCGGATTTCAGCCTGCACGACCTGAACGGCGAAACGGTGACGCTGAGCCAGTTACGTGGCAAGCCCATCCTGATCAACTTCTGGGCCACGTGGTGCGGGCCGTGTCGCCTGGAGATGCCGGAGATTGAGGCGGCTTACCGGAAATATCGGGAGCGGGGCTTTGCTGTCCTGGCTGTAGATGTCCAGGAGCCGCCTGAGGACGTGCGCGCCTTCGTGGAAGAGATGGGCCTCTCCTTCGTGCCGCTCCTGGATACAACTGGTGAGGTCTTTGGCCTGTATAAGGTGCTGGCATTGCCGACGAGCTATTGGATTGACCGCCAGGGTCGGATCAGCGCAGTCCATCTCGGCCCGATGACCGGCGAACAGATTCGCGGCTATGTGGAGAAGCTGCTGGCAGAGCCATAGAGGGTGAGACAGGAGGCGCGGGGATGGATAAGAGCAGCACCAGGCCGCGTGTGACCGGCCGCAAGCGCGAGGTGGTGATCGCCGCAGATCGGTTCATCTACTGGCTCAGCCGCCACTGGCTGGCTGTGTTCAACGTGGCGGTGGCCCTGTATGTGGGCGTGCCGTTTCTGGCGCCGGTGTTTATGCGGGCCGGCCTGACCGGGCCAGCGCAGGTGATCTACCGTGTTTACCATGCGCTCTGCCACCAGTTGGCCTTCCGTTCCTGGTTCCTGTTTGGGCAGGCGAGCCACTACCCTCGTGGCCTGTTTGACCAGCTTACGGGGATTGACACCACAGCCTATCCGGGGCTGCAACAGGCGGGCGAATTCATCGGCAACGCACAATTGGGATACAAGGTGGCGCTGTGTGAGCGCGATGTCGCCATTTACGGCGCCCTCCTAGCAGGAGGGCTGATGTATGCCCTCGTCCGCACGCGTTTGCCGCGCCTGAGCCTGGCGTCGTTTATCGCCTTTTGTGCCCTTCCGATCGCGCTTGACGGGCTGAGCCAGTTGTTTAGCCAGCCCCCCTTCAACTGGCTGCCTTATCGTGAAAGCACCTGGTATCTGCGCACCCTCACCGGCGCGTTGTTCGGCCTGGGCCTGGCCTGGCTGGCCTATCCCTCTATAGATGCCTCCATGCGCGCAACACGCGAGCAGCTTTCGCGGCGCTTCGGCTGGTAGGCGCATGTCACATGGGAAGCCCTGCGGCTGGGCGCCTATACAGGCGGACGCCCGCCCACTGGCCCCCCACCCGCGATTTCAATATGCCGGGCTTGTCCTCAGATTGCTTTCGTGCTAAACTGGCGATGGACGACGGATAATGGACCGTCGTCCGTTGTCTGTCGTCCGTCGTCACACCAACCATGCGCCGCATCTGGCATAACGGGGTCAGTTACTTCGTTTTTGAGCACCTGGCTGAGCAACCCAGCCTGGCCCATGCTGTGTTCACGCGGCATGGGGGGGTGAGCGCGCCGCCATTTGATACGCTCAACCTGGGCGGCACGGTCGGCGACGCACCGGAAGCGGTCAAGGAGAACTTCCGCCGCGCCACAGCGGCCCTGGACATCCCCCCGGAACGCACGGCCACCTCATGGCAGGTGCACAGCGCCCGCGCCCTGGTGCTTGACCGGCCTAACCATGAGCAACGCCCGCCACCGCAGGCGGATATTCTATTGACGAATACGCCGGGAGTATGGCTGACAATGCGCTTCGCCGATTGCGTCCCCATCTTTCTCTATGACCCTGCGCATCACGCCGTGGGGATCGCGCACGCCGGCTGGCGGGGCACGCTGGCCGGGGCGGCACGGGCGGCGGTGGCCGCGATGGGCGAGGCTTTCGGCTGTCGCCCCGCCGATCTACTCGTGGGGATCGGCCCGGCGATTGGGCCGTGTTGTTATCGCGTCGGCCCAGAGGTGGTTGGGGCCTTTCATCGTGCCTTTGGCGACGTGGCCTGTGCCTGGTGGCGCCAGACGGAGCGCGGGGGCCTGTACCTTGACCTGTGGGAGGCCAACCGCTGGCAGCTTGCAGTGGCGGGCGTGCGGTACATAGAGGTCGCCGGGCTGTGCACAGCGGATTTACGCCATGACTTCTTCTCGCATCGGGCCGAAGGCGGTCGGACAGGTCGGTTTGGAGCGATCATTGGCCTGCGCCAGAGTCATGGGTGACCTGGAAAGCCGGTTGAGCCGCGTGCGTGAGCGCATCGCGCAGGCCGCCGCCCGCGCCGGGCGCGACCCACAGGCGATCACGCTGGTGGCGGTGACGAAGACGGTGCCTGCCGGGGGGGTTGTGGCCGCCTACGCGCTGGGGCTGAGGCACTTCGGGGAGAACCGCGTGGAAGAAGCCGAGGCGAAGATCCCCCAGGTGTCCCAGGCCATCGGCAGGGGACAGATCACCTGGCATATGATCGGGCACATCCAGAGCCGCAAGGCGCGAGCTGTGGTGGCCTACTTTGACTGGGTGCATTCGGTGGACAGCGTCAAGCTGGCACGGCGGCTGAGCCGCTTTGCGGAAGAGGCCGGGCGTACCCTGCCCATCCTGCTGGAGGTGAACATCTCCGGCGAGCCGAGCAAGTACGGGTTTGCGATGGGCGGCTGGCCGGAGGATCAGGCGCAGGCCGAGGCGTTCTTCAGCGCGGTGGGCGAGATCATGGCCTTACCCGCCTTACGGCTGGAGGGCCTGATGACGATGGCGCCGCTCGTGCCCCAGGCGGAGCTGGCGCGGCCCACCTTCCGCCGCCTGCGGGAGCTACGGGATGCCCTGGCCGAACGCTTCCCCGCCATACACTGGCGCCATCTGTCTATGGGCATGACCGATGACTTTGAGGTGGCGATTGAAGAAGGCGCCACGCTCGTGCGCATCGGGCGGGCCATCTTCGGTGAACGACCACCGGAATAACAAAGAAAGCAGATAACCATGCTCCTCACCCTCTTTGATCTGATCTACTACGTCATCTTTATCCTGTTGCTGGCGCGGGTGTTCATGCCCCTATTGGGCGTCAGCCCCTACCACCCGGCTTATGATTTCGTTTTCCGTGTCACGGAGCCGATGTTAGCGCCGATCCGACGGCGCCTGCCGCAGAGCGGGCCTCTGGATTTCAGCCCAATGGTCTTGTTGCTGGGGCTGTGGCTGCTACGCATCGTCCTGGGAATGCTGTTATAAGTTAAGCCATGAGGGCGTTGCGTCTCACCGAGACTTCCACAGGGGTCACGTTGACAGTCCGCGTGACCCCCCGCGCCAGCAAAAATGAGATCGCTGGTGTGACGGGGGGCGCGCTCAAGGTCCGGCTGATTGCGCCTCCCGTAGAGGGCGCAGCGAACGCGGCCCTGCTCGCCTTCCTGGCCGACGCGCTCGGCCTGCGCCGGGGACAAATTACCCTCCTGGCCGGCCGGTCGGCACGCCAAAAGCTTGTGCGCATCGTCGGCCTTTCTGCCCAAGAGGTGGAAAGGCGCCTGCTGGGGCCGGGAACCTGAGGGCGGTATGGAGCGTCTATCCTCAGGAGGAGAATGGTATGAACATAATGACCGTGTATCGGGTCCCGGTGTTCCTGGGCCTCGCCGCTGTGCTCCTGGCGGCCTGCGGAGGTGCTGTGCCTCTGCCTGAACCTACCCAAGCGCCGGCGACGCCCACAGAGCCGGTGGCGGTACCGCCTGCTTCGCCCTCACCGCTGCCTGCAACGCCGTCCGCCTGGCCGAAAGAGGCCGAGGCGGCCATTGCCGCTGCCCGCGCTGACCTGGCGAGCCGGTTGCATGTCGCCGAGGAAGATATCCAGGTGCGTAAGGTGGAGAGCGTGACCTGGCGCGATAGCAGCCTGGGCTGCCCCAAACCCGGCCAGGGCTATTTGCAGGTGCTCACGCCTGGCTTCCGCATCTTCCTGGAGGTGCAGGGCCAGAGGTACGAATATCACGGCGACACGCGAGGCCACATCGCGGAGTGCGGCGAAGGGCAAAGCCCGGCGCCCACGGAGCCGTCTATGGGCGGGGACCAGCCGATGGTGGACATCGCCAAGAGCGATCTGGCAAAGCGGCTGGGTATCCCGGTGGACGAGATCGGGCTGGTCAAGAGCGAAGCTGTGACCTGGTCAGATGCCTGCCTGGGGATACACACGCCGGGCGTCGCCTGTGCTGACGTCCTCACCCCCGGCTATCTCATCCTGCTCTCCGCCCAGGGCAATACCTACGAATACCACACTGACCAATCCAGCCGTGCCCTACTGTGCGAGAGCGGGCCGGGGACGTGCCAGTAACCGGGGCGGCCTGGCAGACGTATCGGTGATGGCCTCACGTGCGTTCCCTCACCCCTCCCCTGTAAGGGGGACAAGGGCTACTTTGTGACCACTTCGTGGCTGGGGGCTTCGCCAGGTTGGGGTTGCCCGGCCAGGCGCACCACCGGCAGCGCCGCAGCCATCACTCCCAGCAAGATCAGCCAGACACCGGCCACGACTACGTAGGGCCGGTCACAGGCGATGGAACGTGGGCCGCAGATGGCGTCGGGGAGGCCAGCGGCCGCCGGGCCGATCGTCAGCCCTAAGCGGCCCGCCAGGCCGAGCACCGCGAAGGCGCGCCCCCGCAATTCCCGCGGCGCCCGACGTTGGATGATCAGGTCCAGCGCCAGGATGAAAACGGTGTTGGCGATGCCGCCCAGCGCCAACACGGGCAGCGCCGCCAGCGGCGATGGGCTCAGCCCGGTGAACAGCGTGGCCAGCCCCACGCCCAACAGCCCAACGATGATCATGTTGCCCACATTGCGTGGGCTGCTGCGACCGAAGAGCAAGCCCCCCAGGGCCATGCCCACCGAGATCGCGGCTTCCAGCAACCCATAACTGGCATCGTCGCCGCCGAGCGTGCGCTGGTTGAAGGCGGCGAAAAAGCCATTAAAGGCGCCTGTGCTCAGCGTAAAGCCCAGCGCGATCAGGACGATAGCTAACATCAGCGCCTGGCGGCGCATATAGACCAGGCCCTCCACCAGTTCTGAGAAGACCGCGCCCACCCCTTGTCCCCGTGCCTGCGCCGCCAACGCAGGCACGGAAATGGGGACGATGGAGAGCGCTGAGAGGAAGAACGTGGCTGCGTCGGCGTAGAAGGCCCAGGTGAACGATAAATACTGCACCGCCAGGCCAGCCAGGGCGTAGCCGATGGTCCGGCTGATGTACTCCGAGGAGGCCAGCACACCGTTGGCCGGCACCAGTTCCTCATCGCTCACAATGTCGGGCAAGACGCTACGCAGGGCTGGGATGAAGAAGCGGGCAATAAAGGCGTTGGCGAAGCCGATGATGTAGACCCAGCCCAGCCAGGCTTCAGCCAGCAGCGGCAGCGCCGCGATGAAGGCCCCCCGCAGCATATCGGAGATGATCAGGATGCGCCGCCGGTCCCAGCGGTCCACGAACGTTCCTGCGATCAGCCCCAGCAGCAACGCCGGGACGTTGGTGGCGATAATAAACAGGCCCACCTGAGACGGTGAGCCTGTGCGATGCAAGATCAGGAGCGAGGCTGCCACCAGCGTGAAGCTATTGCCCAACTCGCTGATCGTCTGGCCCGCGAACAGGAGGGCAAAACGGCGGTTGCGAAGCGTATGCACCATACAACACAATTATATTTGAAAGCATGGATAAAGGCAAATCGCCATCAAGGGGAACCCATCGTCTGGGGATTAGCGCACTGCTGCGCTCTGTATCTCCCGACGCCTGAGAAGATACCATTCTATCGCCGGAACATACATTGTGGTGGTGTACTCCTTCACCATGCGCCGGGTGCTGAAGGCCGGGCCAATCGTCGCCATAGAGGCCCGGACTTTCTTGAGCCACTGGCGTGGAATATTGTCCGGGTCGCGGTCATAATACAGGGGGACGACCTCATTCTCCAGCAGGTTATACAGGGACTCGCAATCGGCGGCGTCCTGCGCCTCGTAGTCCGTGTAATCCCTGTCATCGCCGATGGCCCAGCCGTTCTGGCCGTTATAGCCTTCGCGCCACCAGCCGTCCAGCACGCTCAGGTGGAGCACGCCATTGATGGCGGCCTTCTGGCCGCTGGTCCCGCTGGCCTCAAATGGCCGTCGGGGGGTGTTCAGCCAGACGTCAACGCCCTGGACCAACAACCGGGCCAGGCGGATGTCGTAATCCTCCAGGAAGACCAGGCGCCCGCTAAAGGCGGGTTGCTTCACCAGTTGGTATAATTGTTGGATGAAGTGCTTGCCGGGGTCGTCGGCGGGATGGGCCTTCCCGGCGAAGATAAACTGAACAGGCCGGTCGGGTTGATTGACCAGCCGGCGCAGCCGCTCGGTGTCGCGCAGGAGCAATGTGGCCCGCTTGTAGGTAGCGAAGCGGCGGGCGAAGCCGATTGTGAGCGCGTAAGGGTCCAGCAGCACGCCCGCAGAAACGATCTGGATAGGGGAGGCCTTTCCCGAAGCCCATTGCTGGCGGGCGCGGTCGCGGATATAGGCGGCCAGTTGGCGCTTGAGGTGCTTGCGCACCGCCCAAAGTTCCTCGTCCGGGATGTCCCAAATGCGCTCCCACGTTGCCGGGTCATCCAGCCGCTCCCGCCAGTCAGGCCCCAAATAGACATCAAACAGGCGCTGGAAGCGCCTGGCCAGCCAGGTGGCCGTATGGACGCCGTTGGTAATGGAGGTGATGGGGACCTCATCTTCGGAGCGGTCAGGCCAAAGGACATGCCACATCTTACGCGAGACCTGGCCGTGCAGTTCGCTGACCGCATTACGATAGGCGGAAAGACGCAACGCCAGCGGTGTCACGCCGAAGACCGTCCCCCAGGGTTCCTGGTGCTGCCCCAAGGCCATGAAGCTGTCACGGTCCAGGCCCAGTTCGCCCCAATAGGAGGAGAAATACTTCTCCATCATCCACAGGGGGAAGTTGCTGTGGCCTGCGGGCACGGAGGTGTGCGTGGTGAACACGGTCGTGGTCCGCACCAGTTCCAGGGCGCGCTCCCAGGTGTCCTCCCCCCTGGGCAAGGCGTTCACCAGTTCGCGCAGCCGCTCCAGGTTGAGGAAGGCGGAGTGGCCTTCGTTCATGTGCCAGACCGCCGGCTGGATGCCCAGGGCGCGGAGCGCGCGCACGCCGCCGATGCCCAGGATGATGAATTGGGAGATGCGCATGTCGGGGTCGGCGTCGTACAGCCGGGCGGTCAGTTCCCGGTCGCCAGGGGAGTTCGCCTCTATGTCCGTGTCCAGCAGAAAGAGGGGGACGCGGCCGACCTGGACACGCCAGATGCGGGCGAGCACGGTCCGGCCAGCCAGGGCCACATTGATGCGAACCTCCTGGCCCTCGGTGTCGCGCACCAGTGTGATCGCCAGCTCATTCGGTTCAATCTTGTCAAAGTAGGCCTCTTGCCAGCCATCCTCGGTGAGCCGCTGGCGAAAGTAGCCCTGCTTGTATAGGAAGCCGACAGCGACCAGCGGTAGGCCCAGGTCGCTGGCTTCTTTGAGGTGATCGCCGGAGAGAACACCCAGGCCGCCGGCATACATGGGCAAGGACTCGTGCAGCCCAAACTCCATGGAGAAATAGGCAATGGTCTGGCCGAGGAGATTGGGGTACGTCCGTGCGAACCAGGTGTCCGTCTCGCCCATATAAGCGTCAAACTCGGCCAGGATGCGATTGTAGAACTCCACGTAGCGGCGGTCCTGGGCCGCGGCATTCAGGTTTTTACGCTTGACTTGCTGCAAAAATTTGACCGGGTTGTGAGCGACCTGCTCCCAAAGCACAGCGTCAATGCGCTCAAACAGCCGCCGCGACTCCGGGTGCCAGGTCCACCACAGGTTGTAGGCCAGTTCGCCCAATCGGCCAATCTGCTGGGGGAGCGAGATGCCGGGAACGCTGGCCGCATGGTTAGGCGCTTTTAGCGTAGTCATCCCCTGCTCACAGTCCTCTACAAGAATAGGCGGTGACAACAACGGCCCAGTCACCGCCTAACTATAATCATACCACAATCTGCGTATAGCGTCCACACGCCCATTGGCGTTTACGGTCGCCATGCTGGCCTCTGGCCGGGGCCGATGGCCCGCTCATCGCTTCCGTCCACCGCCAGCGTGAAGATCGTCCCTTCAGGTTGGATCGGGCTGGGCCGGGCGACGTAGGCCAGGCGCGATCCATCCGCCGACCAACTCAACTCGCTCCCCGGTTTGGCCAATTCGGCCAGCAGCCTGCCCTCCAGGTCCACGATGTAAATCGCCGCCGGGCCCAGGATGGGCCCCTGGCCTTCGCTGTAGAAGCGGCTGCAATCGTTCACCTGGGCCGCCAGAGCCAGCCGGTCGCCCGCCGGCCCCCAGACGAAGCCCACCCCCACCAGGGAGATGTCCCGCCTGGGATCAATCTGCTGGGTCAGCTTCTCAGGCACGACCGAGTGCGCGCTGCTGCCGTCGCTCTCCAAGACGATATAGTCGCCCGGCGCGGAGCAGGCGTTGTTGTGGAAGGAGGTGAAGAAGGCCAGGTGTGCTCCGCCCGGCGCCAGCCGCAGGCTGGCGGGCAGGCGGCCATTGAAGGGCGCGCTCAGGCCGGGGAGCCGGGCCGCCGGGCCACCCTCCAAGGGGAAGCGGTACAGGTAAAACTCGGTGTTGCCCGAAGCGCCGATGAAATCGCGCAACGCACCTGCGGCGGTCACGCTCTCCCCGTCAGCGCTGAAGGCCGGGTTGCCCCAGACCCAAGCATCGTCCTGGCTCAGGCGGCGTTCGTCAGAGCCATCCGCGCCGATCACGTAAACCTGGTAGTCGCGGTTAAAGGCCAGGCGGCGGCCGTCCGGCGACCAGGCCGGTGCGCTGCCGCTGGTGAGGGGCTGCGGCGCCTGTGGGCGGTCGGCGGGTAAGAGGTAAATCCTGGGCTGGCTGCCTTCCTGTCGCACGTAGGCCAGCCTCGTCCCCTCCGGCGACCAGGCGAGGTCGGTGATGCCCCCCTGCTCGGTGAGGCGCTCCCCTGGCCCCTCTATACCGGTCAGCCAGAGGTCCCCCTGGGCGATGTAGGCGAGTTGTAAGGCCGCTGGCGTCGGTGACGGGGGCATCGTTGCGGTCGGCTGAGGCGCTGCTATAGGCGTCTCGCCAGGCGGTGCTGCGGGTTGGGGGGTGTTCGTGGGGTGCAGGGGGGCGGACGGTGTGGGCGTCGGCCCGCCTGCGGGCGCGCTACAGGCAGCCAGCAGGGCCAGCGCACCCAGGGCCAATGCGGTGACGGTCAGTAAGCGCATCCAGTCCTCCTTCACCTCCCCGTCCTCTTGATAGGAGAGGGGCAGGCCGGGGAGATGATCCCCACCCCGCCCCTCCCCTTGCGGGAAGGGAGCGATTCCTCAACCCTTGATGTTTGAGGTCTTAGACATAGACGTCCGAGCACCGCCCGATGTTCCCTGCGCTTATCCCGGTGGACAGATAGGGGCTATCGCGCAGCATGAAGCGCCAGGGGGCGGAGCGGGCAGCAGCGTCGCCGCGCACGCCGACGCGCGGGCCAACGACCACCTGATCATCCGGGGGGGCGAGGTCGGCTTCAATGAAAAGCTCCGCACCGGCCACCAGGTCGGCGCCGTTCAGGCGCCGGTCAATCGCCAGCGCCTGGCACAGCCGCGCCGGACCGTTGGTCAACTCGCGGTCCGGGCGACCTGGACGGAGGCGGCGCAGCGTGGCGAGGCCCTCCAGCGGCTCCAGCGCCCGCAGCAGGACGGCGGAAGCGACCCCCTCCGGTCCGGTGACGGCGTTCAGGCAGAAGTGCATCCCGTAAATGAAATATACGTAAGCGTGGCCGGGCGGGCCGTACATCACCGCGTTGCGTGGCGTGCGCCCGCGGGCGGCATGGGAGGCGGCATCGGCCTCGCCGCGATACGCCTCAGTCTCCACAATACGCCCGGCCAGCCGCTCACCGTTCAGGATGCGCACCAGGCGCTGGCCCAACAGCGCGCGGGCGACCACGACCGCATCCTGCGCGTAGAAATCGCGGGGCAAACGCGTCACGGGAGGGTATTGTACTATGAATGCGCTATCCATGCCGACCACTATTTTGCCCTGCCCCCATCAAGGGGGAGGGGGTGAGATGCACAATTTGCCCCTACGGATTATAATCAAAATGCTATGGCACACGACACCATCGTTATCCTGGACTTCGGTTCGCAGACGACGCAACTGATCGCCCGGCGCGTGCGCGAGGCCCACGTCTATTGTGAGCTGTTCCCCTACGACACGCCCGCAGAGCAGGTGCTCGCGCTCCAGCCGAAGGGCTTCATCCTCTCCGGCGGTCCGGCCAGTGTGTACGAACCCGGCGCCCCCACGTTGCCGGACTATGTCCTGGCAAGCGGCAAGCCGGTGCTGGGCATCTGCTACGGCATGCAACTGCTGGCCCACGCGCTCGGCGGCCGGGTCGCGCCATCGGCCCGCTGTGAATACGGCCCGGCGCAAATTGAGGTGACCGATGGGCAGGCGCCCCTGTTCGCCGCGCTGGAAAAGCGCCTCTCGGTGTGGATGAGCCATGGCGACCGGATTGAGGCCGTCCCGCCCGGCTTCCATGCCCTGGCGGCCAGCCCGAACTCGCCCATTGCGGCTATGGGCGACCCGGCGCGTGGGCTGTACGGCGTGCAATTTCACCCGGAGGTGGTGCACACGCCCCAGGGCGCGGCCATGCTGCGCAATTTTGTCTATGATGTCTGCGGCTGCGCCCCCACCTGGACGCCCGGCTCGGTTATTGAGGAGAGCATCGCCCGTATCCGCGAGCAGGTCGGCGACGGCCAGGTCGTGCTGGGGCTATCGGGCGGCGTGGACTCGGCGGTGACAGCGGCGCTGATCCACCGCGCCGTAGGCGACCAACTCACCTGCATCTTCGTGGATACGGGCCTGCTGCGCCGGGGTGAGCCGGAACAGGTCGTCCAGACCTTCCAGCGGGCGCAGGGGATGCGGCTGGTGGCTGTGAACGCGGTGGAGGACTTCCTCAGCGCGCTGGAAGGCGTCACCGACCCGGAGGAGAAGCGGCGGCGAGTGGGGGAGAAGTTCATCCGCATCTTTGAGGCCGAGGCGCGCAAGCTGGGCAAGATTGACTTCCTGGCCCAGGGGACGATCTATCCGGACGTAATTGAGAGCGCGGCCATCGGGCGGCCGGGGGCCATGCGCATCAAGACGCACCACAATGTCGGCGGGCTGCCCCCCGACATGGGCTTCAAGCTGGTGGAGCCCTTGCGCTATTTCTTCAAGGACGAGGTGCGCGCCATCGGTGAGGCCCTGGGCCTGCCGGAGTCCATCGTCTGGCGCCACCCCTTCCCCGGCCCTGGGCTGGCGGTGCGCTGCCTGGGCGAGGTCACCTGGGAGCGGCTGGAGCGGCTGCGGGCCGCCGATGCCATCTTCCTGGAGGAACTGCACGCTGCCGGCCTGGGGCGGGCGGTGGCCCAGGCCTTCGCCGTGCTCCTGCCCGTGCGCTCGGTCGGCGTCATGGGCGATGGGCGCACGTATGCCGAGGTGGTCGCCTTGCGCGCCGTCACCACCGATGACTTCATGACAGCCAACTGGGCGCGCCTGCCCGACGACCTGCTCGCCCGCGTCTCCAACCGCATCGTCAACGAGGTTGCCGGCGTCAACCGCGTCGTCTACGACATCTCCAGCAAGCCCCCCGCGACAATTGAGTGGGAGTAGGGGCAGGCTCTTTGTGCCTGCCCCCAATGGGACAGGGGGGAGAAATGTCTAGAAAACGTCGCAGAAGCGTCTAAAACGCACAGGTTGCCCCTCGGCTCAGTACCCCGGTTCTACTGACACACACCTCGCTCCACCTTATAATCAGCGTACAGCGCGGTTGATCCCGGCCTGATTTTATTATTTATTATTTATGGCTGAATCCATGTCGCGCCTGGTGTATCCGTGTCGTGCGGAGTGGGTGCAGTTCCTGGCGCACGAGTTGCGCAAGCCGCTGGCCACGATCAGCGGTGGTGTGGAGTTGGTGCTGATGGTTGAGCCGGACCTGCCACCGACTGTACGCGAGACGCTGGCGATTGTGCGGGCGCAGAGCCTGCGCCTGAGCCATCTCATCGCCATGCTCCTGGATGAAACGGCGCTCTCCACCGGCCAGCCTCGCCTGCACCTGGGGCCGGTGGCGCTCCCTGCCGTCATCCAGGCCATTGTCCGTGAGCAGCCGCCTTCGCGCCGGGTGATCTGTGCCGTCCCTACAAGCCTGCCGCCGGTCTGGGCAAATGCTCACGCGCTGGGGCATATCTTCTGGCAACTGCTTGACCACGCCTGCGGATATACCCAGGCGCCGGTCCGCGTGGACGGTGAGACGGCGGGGGACGGCGTCATTGTGACTATCGCGGCGCTGCTCCCCGATCCTGTTGGCGCAGCCGCGGGCGATGGGGAGCAGCCCCCTGCCCCCGGCCTGGCCCTGGCGCAGGCGCTGGTGGCAGCCATGGGGGGCGACATGACGCTGCGCCTGGAGGAAGCCAGTCTGGGACAACCCGGGGGGGCCCACACATCCGAGGGCATCATCTATAGCTCGTCTTATGTGATTCGCCTCCGCCTGCCCTTAGCCCATTCTGTGGCCACTCCGACGATGGAGGGATAGCCCCATGCATGTCAGGCCGAAGATTCTGCTAATAGATGATGACCCGGTGCTGCTGCGCTTCCTCTCAAACTACCTTGAGGCGGCAGGCTACATACCACTCCGCGCTGAGACAGGCGAGCGTGGCCTGCGCCTGCTGTTCTCCGAGCGCCCGGCACTGGTCGTGGTGGATGTGGTGATGCCCGGCATGGACGGCTGGGAGGTGTGTGGCCGCATCCGCGAGTTGACGGATACGCCTATCATTATGCTGACCGGCCAGAACACTGAGGCCGATAAGCTGCGCGCCTTCCGCCTGGGCGCAGACGACTATGTGACCAAGCCCTTCAGCTTCGCCGAACTGGCGGCGCGTATCGCCGCCGTCCTGGCCCGCACCCAGCACTCCCGCGAAGAAGACCAGGCTTCTGTTGTGGTCGCTGGCGATCTGGTGATTGACCTGAAGCGGCGGCAGGTCACCCTGGCCGGGAAGCCGGTGGCCCTGACACCCACTGAGTACCGCCTGCTGGCGGCGTTAGCGCAGCGGCCTGGCGAGGTGGTGGCAGAGGCGGAGCTGTTGCGCCAGGCCTGGGGCCCGTTGCGGCGCCATCCCGCCGGTTACGTGCGGCGCTACATCTGGTTCCTGCGGCGCAAGCTGGAGCGCGACCCCACCCGGCCTGAGATCATTCAAACAGCGCGTGGCTTTGGCTACCGGCTGGCCGCCTCCCCACGCCAGCCGATGCCCTTGGTCCAATCCCCTCCCCCCGCCTAGCCCTTGTCCCCTCTTCGCCTCATCACAGGGGGAGCCGCAAGGCGGCAGGACCAGACCTATCCGGTCCTGCCGCCTTTGCGTTAGCTGACGATGTCAGCCTCTTCCCCTGGGCTCCAGCCGCCGCCCCCACAGCCAGGCGATGCTGCCGATCACCACCGCCTCAACCAGCGTCCCCAGCCCGATCAACAGGGCGACATCAAACCAGAACCGCTCCGGGAACAGGCGGATGAGCGTGTCTGTCAGGGCGAATTGCCAGGTGCCAGGCGCAAAGAACAGGTTGTGAAAGCCGACGAAGAAGGTGTTCCAGCCCACCAGGACGAGCAGGAGGATGCCCAGGAGGATAAGGATGGTGAGGGCCGCGCCGCCGAGCAGTGCCGAGGCAAGCAATGGGCGCGTCTCTGGCCGCCAGGCAAGCAACGCGCCCCCGACGACGACGATGCCCCCCGCCACCCAGGTCACCAACAGAAGCTGATTCGCCAGCCGCTGCACGTCTATCATATGGCGTAGTTCGCGCTCGTTGTAAAGCGGTCGCCCATCGGGCAGCCGTTGATCGGCCAACAGGCCGATCGGCGCGGTGGTGCGGATGTATTCCAGCGCCACCCGCGCGTAGTTCAGGCGATCGGCCTGAGTGAAGCCTGCCGGATCGGGCGGGAAGTCCGGCTTGCTGTACTCGTAGACCAGAAAAGCCTCGGACATGAGCAGGCGGATCGTGCCCAGGCCCAGCACGAGCGGCAGGGCCAGAATGAGGAGTGTGCGCAAGAGCTTCATGGGGTGGAAAACCCTCCCTGGAGCAGGAATTGCAGGATCATGGCGTTGGTGATCTGCTCTACCGGCGCGCGGTCGTCGGTGAAGGCGCCCTCCCCCCCGCGGGGAGGAAAGGAAGGTTGGGGGGTGAGGGCCAATTGTGCCCTGGCCCGACTCAGCGCACCATGCAGCAGCGGGTGGGCATGGGGAGGCAGCGCAGCCAGGTTCTCGGCCAGGTTCTCCGGGCGCGTGGGCTGGACGGTGGCCACGAGGAGGCTGTTGAACGTCCCTGGCACATCTATGACGTGTACGGTAGGGAAGACGCTGGCTAACGTCGCGCCCAGCGCCTCAATCAGGCGGCGGTCGCCGGGCGTGCGCCCCACGTTGATGGCGACGACGCCCTGCCGGGTCAGGTGGGCGCGCACGCTCTCAAAGAACTCGCGGGTGGTCAGATGCCAGGGGATGTAGGGCAGGCGATAGGCGTCTATGCCGATGACATCGTAGCGCTGCGGGCTGTGCTCAAGCGCATAGCGCCCGTCGGCGACGACGATGCGCAGGTTGGCCTGGGACATGGCGAAGTAGCGCTGGCCGACCGCCACGATGTCGGGGTCAATCTCAATACCTTCTATCGGGATCGGGCCGAAGACGGCGGTATATTGCCGGGCGATGGTGCCTGCGGCCAGGCCAATGAGCGCGAGCGAGCGCACCCGGTCCGGCCCGAAGGGGGGCGCGTTGAAAAAGGGCGCGGCCAGGAAATAATCCCATGTGCCGAAGGTCGCCAGCCGTTCCGGGTGATAGACCGAGTGGATGCCCTGGCCCTCGTTGAGCAGGAGGTAGCGCGTGCCGTCGGTGGCCTCCACCACCTGGATATAGTTGTATTCCGACTCGCCCTCATAGAGCAGGCGCGTGCCCTCCGGCGGGGGCTTGATCGGGCCGCGCAGGGCGAGCCAGGCGAGGACGGCCAGCAGGAGCGGCATCCAGGCGTAGGCCCAGGCCCGCCGCCCGGCGGTCAGCCCCAACCCGGCCAGCGCGATGAGCAGAAGCAGCCCGGCGAAGACCAGAAAGGTGCGCGCGGTGCCGATGGAGGGGATCAGGATGAGCACAGGCGCGAAGGTGCCCAGGATGCTGCCGAGCGTAGAGAGGGCGTACAGCCGCCCGGCGACGTGCCCCGCCTCGCCCACGTCGCGCAAGGCCAGCCGGATGGCGAAGGGCGCGATACAGCCTAGGAGCGTGACCGGCAGCGCGAACAGGATCAGGACGCTGGCGAACGAGCCCAAGACCACACCCAGGTCGTAAGTTTCAAAGGCGCGGCCCGCAGCGCGCAGGATGGGCTGGGCGACGAGCGGGATCAGCCCGGCGCTAAAGGCGGCCCAGGCCAGGAGTTGGTAGAAGAGCGCCGCATCGGGCCGCCGGTCAGCCAGGCGCCCGCCCAGGAAATAGCCTGCGCTCAGATAGACCAGGATCAGGCCGATGACGTTGGCCCAGACCAGGTTAGAGGTGCCGAAGACGTTGCCCAGCAGCCGCGAGGCCGAAAGCTCTACCGCCAGCGTGGTCATCCCGGCGGCGAAGACGCTGAGCATGAGCATCCCCTGTGTACGGGTCATAGGAGAGATTATAACTGCGTCGTGACGCCTTGCCAATGGCCGTTTGACAAAGATCGCATTCTGATCTAAGATAAGGCCCTCATGCGCATCCCATAAAAGGAGCGTCGCGCAGCATTGCACTTTCCATCTCTCCCCGATAACCTGACTGCGCGGATCGCCCGCTACGCGGGCCATCTGCTGTTGCTGACGCTGATGCTGGCAGCGGTCTTTCTTAGCGATGCCAACATGCCCCGACCGGCCTTTTCGGCGTCCTTAACGATGGCCTCCGCTTCGGTGTTGCGCGCCCCGGCCGCCGACCCCTTGGGGGTGCCCTTCGCCCTGCGCCAGGTCAACACGTCGTTGTTGCGCGCACAGCGCAGCGCCAGCTCCCTTGTGGCCGCGCCTCCACCTCCGCCCGATACCCGCGTCTCCCGTCAGACCGTGCCCTTCACCGTGATCCCGGAGCGCCCCAACCGGCGCATCATCACCTACACCGTGCAGGAGAACGACACGCCCATTGGCATCGCCGCCCAGTTCGGCTTGAAGCCGGAGACCATCCTGTGGTGTAACTCGGACCTAAATAAGAACCCGGAGTTGCTCCAGGTCGGCCAGGTGCTCTACATCCCGCCGGTGGACGGGGCCTGCCATGTGGTCCAGGAAGGGGACACGCTGGAGTCTATCGCCGAAAAGTATCATGCCCGGATAGACGACATTGTGGCCTACGAAGGCAACCAGCTTGAGGGTCCCCCCTATACATTGACACCGGGTGTGCGTCTGGTGATCCCCGGCGGGCAGATTGAGTATCTGGTGTGGACAGTGCCGCCCAAGCCGCCGCCGCGCGGGCAGACGGTCGCTGGGAGCTTCGTCCCCGCCGGCACGTTCTATACCGGCCCGAAAGCGGGCGTGGGTCTGGGGAATTTCATCTGGCCCATCGGCACACGGCGCATCTCCCAATATTATTGGGCCTATCACCGGGCGATTGACCTGCCCGCGCCGGTGGGCACGCCCATTTACGCTGCCGACGGTGGAACGGTGATCTTCGCCGGCTGGACCAATGTGGGCTATGGCTACCTGGTGGTGATTGACCATGGCAATGGCTTCACCACCTGGTATGCCCACCAGAGCCAGTACCTGGTGGACAACGGTGACGTGGTGACGCAGGGGCAACTCATCGGCTATGTAGGCTCCACGGGCCGCTCCACCGGTCCCCACCTGCACTTTGAGGTCCGCTATAACGGCGTCCCCTATAACCCGCTCAGCTATCTCCCTTAGAGGGGCAGGAGTGTGTTGGGAGGGCCTATGAGCAAGCGCATCCTGATCGTGGATGACGACCCTGAGGTGGTGAAGCTGTTTTCCTTTGTGCTCAAGCGTGCGGGTTACGAGATTAAAACGGCCCCTGGCGGAGAGGCTGCACTTCACCAGGTCCGCCAAAGCCCCCCTGACCTGATCGTGCTGGACGTGATGATGCCGGGCCTGGATGGCTATGAGGTGACCCGGCAACTGCGCGCTCAGCCAGATACCGCTGCGGTCCCCATTGTGATGCTCACCGCGCGAGCACTCCCCTCCGAACAGGTCACGGGCATCCTGGCGGGGGCAACCAGTTACCTGGTGAAGCCGGTCACGCCTTCCATGCTGGTCAAGACCGTCCAGGAGATCCTCGCCGGATAGCGCCATGCCCCCCCAAGGCCCCCGCAGACAGACAGGCCATGCGGAGGCACCTCCCCTGTCCCCCTCTCAGGCCCCACCTGCCTGGGGGGGCGATGTGCTCTATGGCCGGAACGCCGTGTATGAGTCCCTGCGGGCCGGGCGGCGGGCCTTTCACCGCCTGCTGCTCGCCGAGGGGCTGCACCCGGATGAGCGCCTGAGGCACATCCAACGCCTGGCAGCGGAGCGCCATGTCCCCATCCACATTGTGACCAGGGCGGAGTTGGGGCGTATCGCCAGCGGCCACCATCAGGGCGTGGCGTTGGAGGCCGGGCCTTACCCCTATGTGGCCCTGGAAGACATTCTCCAGCACGCGGCGGCCCTGGGCGAGCCGCCGCTCGTGCTCATCCTGGACCTGCTTCAGGACCCCCAAAACCTGGGGACGCTCATCCGCACCGCCGAGGCGGTGGGCGTGCACGGCGTGGTGATCCAGGAACGGCGCGCCGCCGCCGTCACGCCCGCCGTCGTCCAGGCCAGCGCTGGCGCGGTGGAGCATCTGCGCGTGGCCCAGGTGACCAACCTGGTGCGGGCGATGGAGCATCTCAAGGCGCGGGGGCTGTGGCTGGTGGGCCTGGAGGCCACGCCGGAGGCCCGGCCCTATGACCAGGTGGCCCTGTCCGGCCCGCTGGGGCTGGTCGTGGGCAGCGAGGGGGCGGGGCTGCGCCGCCTGGTGCGCAAGACGTGCGACCTCCTGGTCAGGTTGCCCATGCGGGGCAAGGTGACCTCGCTCAACGCCGCGGTGGCCGGCTCCATTGTGCTGTATCTGGCCCGCCCACCCCGGCCCGAGGGAGCCACGCCGTGACTCACCCCAACGGACGACGGACAGCAGGCGTAGGGGCGCACCGCAGTGCGCCCCCACAATTGCCAGCCCAGAGTCATCCTCCAATTGAAATACACCCAGGGCAAGGGTACTCTTGGAGGTCTGGCCGCCTTCGGGTATACTAGTGCCCAGGGACCGCCATGCGGCTGAACGCTACATATCTGTGAGGAACACTATGCGCATTCTCGTTACCGGCGGCGCCGGGTTTATCGGCTCCCATCTCTGCGACCGGCTCCTGGCCGAGGGTCATCAGGTCATTGCCATGGACAACCTCATCACCGGCAGCACGCGCAACATCGCCCATCTGGCCGGTCGCGACGACTTCCTGTTTATCAAACACAACGTCACGAATTACATTTACATTGAAGGGCCTCTAGACGCCGTGCTGCACTTCGCCTCCCCCGCCAGCCCCATTGATTACATCCAGCTTCCCATCCAGACGCTCAAGGTCGGCTCGCTGGGCACGCTCAACGCCCTGGGGCTGGCGCGGGCCAAAGGCGCCCGGTTCATGCTGGCCTCCACCTCCGAGGTCTATGGCGACCCGCTGGAGCACCCCCAGAGAGAGAGCTACCACGGCAACGTGGACCCGGTGGGGCCGCGCTCGGTTTACGATGAGGCCAAACGCTTCGCCGAGGCGCTGACCATGGCCTATCACAACACGCACGGCCTGGATACGCGCATTGCCCGCATCTTTAACACCTATGGCCCGCGCATGCGGCTGGACGATGGCCGGGTGGTGCCCAACTTCATCGGCCAGGCCCTGCGCGGCGAACCCCTGACCGTGTACGGCGATGGCTCCCAAACGCGCTCGTTCTGCTATATCTCCGATCTGATTGAGGGCCTTTACCGTCTGTTGCTCTCCTCCGAGCACCGCCCGGTCAACCTGGGCAACCCGCACGAGGTCAGTATCCTGGAGTTTGCTCGGCTTATCAACCGGATCACCGGCAACCAGGCGGGCATCGTCTTTCAGGACAAGCGCATCCAGGGCGATCCGGCGCGACGCCGCCCGGACATCACCCGCGCGCGCACGGTCCTGGGCTGGGAGCCGGTCGTGCCGCTGGAAGAGGGCCTGCAGCGCACCATCGCCTGGTTCAAGGAGCACGGGTGAGCGTCGGGATCAGAACGCAGAGCGCACTGGCCGGGAGGCCCATCCTCGCCTGGAACGCGCTGCTGTTCCGGGTTGCTCTCCTTTTCTCTGCGCTGGCGTTGGGCGTGGCGGCGGTGGCCCTGCCGCCGCTGGCGTTTGCCCTGATCCTGGCCGGTGCGATCGTCCTCGTCGGTACAGGGATTGAGCCGCTCTTCGGCCTGGGGGTGACGCTCCTGGTGGCGCCTTTCGGTGCGTTGGAGCGCATTGCCCTGCCGCGCCTGGTGCCGGTGGACACCGGCCATGTGTTGCTCGGCCTGACGCTGGCAGCCTGGTTCGCCCGCAGGAACCTCTCCCGTCGCCTGAAAGCGGGGGCAGAGGTGGAAGGGCGCCCCGACCTGCGCCCTGTGGACGTGGCTTTGCTGGCCTTCCTGGGGGTGGGGGCGTTCTCCCTGGCCGGGGCGCTGTCGCTGCAATACGGGCTGGAGGAGTTGCTCAAGTGGCTGGAGTTGGGCGCGGTGATGGGGCTGGTGCGCGCGGAGGCCCGTGTCCCGCGACGGCGCAACGCCATCATCGCTCTGGTGCTCCTGTCGGGGTTGGTGCAGGCCGGCATCGGCATCTGGCAGTTCGCCTTTCGCCACACCGGCCCGGAGGAGTTCCTCATCCTGGGGCGCTTCTACCGCGCCTATGGCAGCTTTGAGCAGCCCAACCCCTTCGCCGGGTTCATGGGGCTGCTGCTGCCGCTGGCGTTGGGCCTGGCCCTGGCCGAGGGGAAGCGATGGGGGAGGGCCATCTTATTTCTCCTGGCCGCTGCCGCCCTGGGCGTCGCCCTGATCATGTCCTGGTCGCGGGGGGCCTGGTTGGGGAGCCTGGCGGCGCTGGCAACGCTGGTGGTGTTTGCCCCGCGCCACCGCCCGGTTGGGCTGGTGCTGCTGTTCGCCGCGATCGCCCTGGGCGGGCTGGCCTGGGGGGCGGGCTTGTTGCCTGAGAGCCTGGTGGCGCGGCTGTCGGGCTTCAGCGAGTACACCCAGGTCTACGATGTGCGTGGCGTGGACATCACCGAGGCCAACTTCGCCGTGCTGGACCGCCTGGCCCACTGGGGCGCGGCGGTGGACATGCTGCGCGACCATCCCTGGTTGGGCGTCGGCCTGGGCAATTACGAGCCGGTCTATCCCGCCTATGCCCGGCTCAACTGGCCCAACGCCCTGGGCCATGCCCACAACATCTACCTGAACTTCGCGGCCGAGACCGGGCTGATCGGCCTGGCCGCGTATCTCGTCTTTTGGGCGCTGGGCATCGCGCTCACCCTGCGCAGCCTGGGCCGGGCACGGGGCCTGGAGCGCGGGCTGGTGCTCGGATTGCTCGGCGCGTGGGTGCACTTAAGCGTGCACAATCTGGTGGATAACCTGTATGTCAACGGCGTCTATCTGCATATTGGCGCCCTGCTGGGGCTATTGACTGCGATTGCTTATGGCCAAGATCACCACCAGCGATAGATCGCTTGCCGACCGCCTGATCGATCGGTTGCCCATCCCCCCGGCCCTCATACGCCGCTTGGACCGGATCCCGGATAAGCGCAAGGAACTCAAGCGCTTCATGAAATTTCTCATCGTGGGCAGCATTGGCTTTGTGGTTGACGCCGGGACGTTCAACCTGCTTTTCCTGGGCTTCTACTTCACCGGCGAGATGGAGCGTGGCCTGGCCAAGGCCATTTCCTTCAGCCTGGCCGTCGTCAGCAACTTCACCTGGAATCGCCTGTGGACCTACCCCGACTCGCGCTCCAAGGCCGTGCATCGCCAACTGGGCCAGTTCATCCTGGTCAGCCTGGTGGGGCTGGGCATCAACCAGGCCGTCTTCCGCACGCTGGACGGCGTGTTCATTGCCCTGCTCCGGCCCATCCTGGGCGAACGCACGGGGCTGGCCCTGGGCGCCAACCTGGCGCTGATCTGCGCCACCGTCATCGTCCTGTTCTGGAATTTCTTTGCCAACCGCTTCTGGACGTACAACGACGTGTAGTGGGATGCGCATCGCCATTGACTACACCTCTGCGGTGCGCCAGCGCGGCGGCATCGGGCGCTACACCCGCGAACTGGTCCAGGCCCTGGCCGCGCTGGACCAGGCCAACGATTATGTGTTGCTGGTCCAGGACCGGCCTGGACGCGCCGAGGCGCCCGCACCCAACTTCCGCCTGCGCTCCACCGGCCTCAGCGAACCCTGGCTGACGCGGCTGTGGCAGCGCCTGGGCCTGCCCCTGCCTGTGGAGGTCTTCACCGGCCTGGTGGACATCTTCCACTCCCCCGATTTCGTGCTGCCGCCCACGCGCCGGGGCACGCGCACGCTGCTGACCGTCCACGACCTGTCGTTCATCCGCGACCCCGGCTCGGCGCCGCCCGCCCTACGCGCCTACCTGGAGCGCGTCGTGCCCCGTTCGGTGGCCCGCGCCGATCACGTCCTGGCCGACTCGGCGGCGACGCGGCAGGACCTGATCACGCTTTACGGCGTGCCGGGGGAGAAGGTGAGCGTGTTGTACGCCGGGGTGAACGCGGCCTTTCGGCCCGTGCGCGACGCCGCGCGGCTGGCCGAGGTGTGTGCGCGCTATGGCCTGCGCCGTCCCTACATCCTGAGCCTGGGCACGCTCCAGCCGCGCAAGAACTACCTCCGCCTGATCCGGGCTTTTGCCCGCGCCCGCCGGTCGCCCGCGCTCCGTGACCACCAACTGGCCATCGCCGGCGGCAAAGGCTGGCTGTACGAGGCCATCTTCGCCGAGGTGGAACGGCTGGGGCTGCGCGATTCCGTCCTCTTCCCCGGCTTTGTCGCCGATGCCGACCTGCCCGCGCTGTACAGCGCCGCCGCCCTATTTGTCTATCCCTCGCTCTACGAGGGCTTCGGCCTGCCGGTGCTGGAAGCCATGGCCTGCGGCACGCCCACCGTTGTCTCCAACGCCTCCGCGCTGCCGGAGGTCGCTGGCGACGCTGCCCTGCTGGTGGACCCGCATGATGAAGCTGCGCTGGCCCAGGCGCTGGAGCAGGCGCTGAGCGATGACGGCCTGCGCGCCCGGCTGGTGGCCCAGGGCTTTGAGCAGGCCCGCCGCTTCACCTGGGCCGCCGCCGCCGGGCAACTGCTGGGCCTGTATCACAGGCTGGCGCAGAGGGGGGCAGGGGCCTATACCCCAACCTCCGAAGCGTCATCCACCAACTGATAGCCCACGCAGGGGATGGCGACGATCTGCACCTGGTCGCCTACGGCTGCGTTTCGTGACAAATTGTCCCAATCTGGTCACAACCGCACTTTCCCCCCCACCCCAACCCTCCCCCACAAGGGGGGAGGGGGTGACCTCTCCCCTGGCCTCTCCCCTCATAGGGGAGGGGTAGGGGCACAGCGCCGCTGTGCCCCTACAATTGGAATCCTCGTCCCCTTCGTGCTAAAATCGGGGGCATGGAGGGTGAGAGCCAGCGGGCCGGGCAGCTCCGGCGGGCCTTCTCCCAGGCCTTTGGCGCATCGCCGCAGGTCCTGGTGCGGGCGCCAGGGCGGGTCAACCTGATCGGCGAGCACACGGATTACAACGAGGGCTTCGTGCTGCCGGTGGCCATAGACCGCGCTATCTATATCGCGGCGCGGGCGCGAGCCGACCGGCGGGTGCGGCTGGTGGCGCTGGATATGGGACAGCGCACCGAGTTCACCCTGGATGCCATCGTGCGCGATGAGGCGGCCCCCTGGAGCAATTACGTGCGCGGCGTGGCCTTGTTCCTGGAGCAGGCCGGGTATGCCCTGCGCGGGCTGGATGGGGTGATCCGGGGCGATGTGCCGCGCGGGGCGGGGCTGTCCTCCTCGGCGGCGCTGGAGATGGCGGCGGCGCTGGCCTTCCAGGTGACGAGCGGGCTGGCGCTGGACCGGGTGCAGATGGCGCTGGTCGGGCGACGGGCGGAAAACGAGTTCGTCGGCGTGCAGACCGGCATCATGGATCAATTTGTCTCGGCGCTGGGGCAGCGCGATCACGCCCTGTGGATTGACTGCCGCAGCCTGGAGTATCGCCTGGTGCCCTTGCCTGCGGACGTGCGCATCGTCGTCGCCGATAGCGGCGTGCGGCGCGGGCTGGTGGCCTCGGCCTACAACCAGCGGCGGGCCGAGTGCGAGGAGGGCGTGCGCCGTCTGGCCGAACGCCTGCCCGGCATCCGCGCCCTGCGCGATGTCTCGGTGGCGGCCTTTGAGGCCCACAAAGACGTGCTCCCGCAGCCGGTGCGCCGGCGCGTCCAGCACGTGGTCTATGAGAACCGGCGGGTGTTGGACGCGGTGGCGGCATTGGAGCACGGCGACCTGGCGGCGCTGGGCCGGCTCATGGATGCCTCGCACGCCTCCCTGCGCGATCTCTACCAGGTCAGCGGGCCGGAATTGGATGCGCTGGTGGAGATCGCCCGCAGCGTGCCCGGCTGCCTGGGGGCGCGGCTGACCGGCGCGGGCTTCGGCGGCTGCACCGTGAACCTGGTGGAACAGCACGCCGTGCCCGCCGTCGTCGCGGCGATTGAGCGCGATTACCCGGCGCGGACCGGGCGCACACCTCGCGTGTACATTTGCCGGGCGGTGGATGGGGCGGGGCAGGTCGCGGATTGAGTAGGGGCAGGTTCTGAACCTGCCCCTACTTGCAGATTTGCCCCCACCCCTTCCCTCCCCTGTCTGTAGGGGCGCACGGCCATGCGCTCTACATATCCCCCTGGATGGGGGACAGTTCTGTAATCTACGCGACTTGCATTTTCAACAGAATTGTTTAAGATAGGGTTCCTGAGGCGAGGAACGGGCTGGGTTTTAAACCCACGTGAACCATTTGGACGTATTTCTGGTATCTATATGGAAAAGTATCGTGCTTCTGCAAGCGCGGGGCCAATAAGTGAGGTGTCGGAGGAGCCGGCGGATGGAGAACTGGTGGCCCGCCTGAAGGCCGGCGACCTGGAAGCGCTAGGGGCGCTGTATGCCCGCTATAAGACGCTGGTCTACCGCACGGCCCTGGCGATCACCCGCGATCCGCAGGCCGCCGAGGATATTGTACAGGATTGCTTCCTGCGGGTGCACGCTTACGCCAGCACGATTGACCCGGCGTTGCCGCTCAAGCCCTGGCTGTACCGGGTCACGGTCAACTTGAGCTACACCTGGGCCAGCCAGCACAATCGCTGGCGCCTGCCATTAGAGAGCCTGGTGGACCAGTTGGTCAGTTCGGCCCGGTTCTCGCCGGAGCATGTGGCCGAGGAGGGCGATCAGGAGCGCGCCATTCGCGAGGCGATTGACCGTCTGGCCTTTGGCCAGCGCGTAGTGGTAGTGCTCTATTATTTGAATGAGCTGAGCTTGAAAGAGATCGCGGACATTCTGGATTGCCCGGTGGGGACAGTGAAGTCGCGCCTGCACTATGCCCGCGACAATTTGCGCCGTTATCTGACGGCGGGCACGGGCGCGGCGGAGGTGGCCTATGAATATACCTGAGCGTAAACCGCGCCCAGGGGAAGACGATCTCGACTGGCTTATCCGTTTGGCTTTGCAGCGATCCGTTGCTGGGGCTGAGCCGCGCGCTGACCTGTGGTGGGACATCCGGCGCTGGTTGAGCGGGGGGCCTGGGCCGCGTGGGCGCGTTCCTCTGTCGCACTCCCAGACACCCCAGAGGCTCTTCCTGGCCGCGGCGCAGCGCTTGTCCACAACGCTGGACCGCATCTGGCCGGCGCCCCTTAGCGCCGAGCAGACGCAGCTTCTGGAGCAGCGCTGGAACGCCACCTTTGTCCTACTGGGCTTTGCCCCGCTGGGTCGCGTGTATTAAGGCCGGTTTTCAAGAAGGGGGGTGAGGCCGCTACGCTGATCCATCTTCGGGGAGAGCACCCGCTCGGTGTCGCTTGGTCGTGTGTTCATTTCACCCAACCAATCAAAGGAGGAGAACATGCTTACACACAGAAGAGCGGTGCTTTCGCTCAGCCTATTGGTCCTGTTCGCACTGGTGATCGCCGCCTGCGGCCCCCAGGCCACCCCCGCGCCGCCAGCCACCGTGATTGTAACGGTACCAGTAGAGCGAACCGTCATTGTCCAGCCTACTGCGCCGCCGCCCACGCAGCCGCCGCCCGCCGGGCCCAAGACGCTGGTCGTGTGCATGGCGCAGGAGCCTGACACGCTGTACAACCTGGGCGGCAGTATGTTGGCCTCCATCGCCGTCCAGAACGCCTTCCGCGATTTCCCCATCACCTCCCTGACATACGCCTACCAGCCCGTCATCCTTGAGAAGCTGCCCAGCCTCAAGGATGGCGACGCCACCTTGACGGAGGTAGAGGTCAAGGAAGGCGACACCGTCGCCAACGCGACCGGTGAGGTGATCACGCTGACGGTGGGGGCAAAGCTCAAGGACAAGGACGGCAACGTGTTTGAGTACACGGGCGGCACGATCAAGCTGCCCCAACTCAGCGCCACCTTCAAGCTCAAGGAGGGCCTGAAGTGGGAGGACGGGCAGCCCCTGACCGCCGACGACTCGGTCTTCGGCTTTGAGCTGGGCAAGAGCCCCGACACGCCGGTGTCCAAATTCGCTTATGACCGCACCGCCAGCTACGTGGCTACAGATGAGCGCACAGTGGTATGGACCGGCATCCCCGGCTGGCTGGACGCCACCTACTACATCAACTTCTTCGTCCCGCATCCGCGCCATATCTACGGGAACAAGACACCGGCTGAATTGCTCCAGGACGAGAGCATGAACCGCAAGCCGGTGGGCTACGGCCCCTTCAAGATGGTGGAGTGGGTGCAGGGCGACCATATCACCCTGGAAAAGAACCCCAACTACTGGCGTGCCGCCGAGGGCCTGCCCAAGTTTGATCGGGTCGTTTACCGCTTCATCAAGGACACCAACCAGTTGATCGCCCAACTGCTGGCGGGGGAGTGCGACGTGGGCACGCAGGACGCGGCCTTTGATAGCCAGGCGCCCTTCCTCAAGCAGGCCGAGCAGCAGGGGCTGATCAAGCCGGTCTTCGTCCTGGGCACCAGCTTTGAGCACCTGGACTTCAATATCATGCCGGTGGAGACGTACAAGGGCTTTGCCTCCAATGGCGCCTTCGCCGACAAGCGCATCCGCCAGGCCTTCGCCTACTGCATTGACCGCAAGGCGATCATTGACCAGGTGCTGTTCGGCGAGAGCGTTGCGCCCAACGTCTACCTCCCCAAGGAGCACCCCTTGTACGCCGGGGATGAGAACCTGACCATCTACAACTTTGACCCGGAGAAGGGCAAGGCGCTCCTGGCCGAGGCCGGCTGGACGGACACGGACGGGGACGGGATCATTGACAAGAATGGCCAGCCCTTCCATGTGACCTATGGCACCACGGCGGGCAACCGCCTGCGCGAGCAGGTGACCCAGATCATCCAGGCGCAACTCAAGAAGAACTGCGGCATCAGCGTGGAGCTGTACTACAAGCCCGCGCGCGAGTGGTTCGCCGATGGGCCGGAGGGGCCGCTGTTCGGGCGGGCGTACGACCTGGGCGAGTTCGCCTGGCTGACCGGCGTGGAGCCGCCCTGCGACCTGTACATCACTTCGCAGATCCCCAACGAGGTCAACGGCTGGGGCGCATCCAACAACGCCGGCTACTCCAACCCGGAGTACGACGCCGCCTGCCAGCAGCAACTCGGCACGATTGACCCCGACAAGAAGGCCGAGTTCGCCAAGCAGGCCCAGATCATCTTCTCGCAGGACCTGCCGGTCTTGCCGCTGTTCCTGCGGCTGAAGATCGCCGCTCACCGGCCCGACCTGGTGAACTTCAAGATGGACCCGACCGAGAACTCGGAGTTGTGGAACGTGGAGGAGTGGGACCTGGCGCCTTAGTCACGGCTCAAGCCGTTCTTGGCGGTTTCTTCGCCGCGTTCGGAATGAGACGGCGTTCTGGTCCGGGCTAACCGACGGTGCTGGCGGGGCCCCATCTGCCTCGCCAGCACCGTCACCGGCTATGGGAGAGGGATTATGACCGCTTATCTCATTCGCCGCTTTGTTCAGATGATTTTGGTTGTTATCATCGCCTCGGCAGCGATTTATCTGCTGCTCAATGTCGCGCCGGGCGGGCCGCTCTCTGGTATCAACCTGGGCGCCGACCGGCGCTCGCGCTTTTCCGAGCAGGACAAGCGCCGCCTGGAGGAGTATCTGGGGTTGCATCTGCCGGGGCCGATGCGCTACGTCGTCTGGCTCCTCGGCGAGGACTGGCTGGACGACATCGGTCGCCCGGACTGGCAGCGCCTGTCCTGCCGGGCGGAAGCTGAACTGTGCAGCCGCGGCGTGGTGCGCGGCGACTTTGGCAAGTCGTGGAAGATCGCCCAGGGCGTCAGCGTCTCGGACCTGATCAACAACCGGCTGGCGAACACGCTGCTGTTGATGACCTCCTCCACCCTGCTCTCGCTCATCGTCGCCCTGCCCATTGGCGTGTATTCCGCCGTGCACCAGTATTCGCGCACGGACTACGCCGTGACCACCTTCAGTTTCTTCGGCATCGCCATGCCCGTCTTCTGGTTCGGCCTGATGCTGATCTTCTTCATCGGGGGCTCGCAATCCTGGGTATATCAAACCCTGAAATTGCCCTACCTGCCCACGGGGAACGTGACCAGCGTGCGCGATCCGCTGCCGGGCAGCCTGCTTAACCTGCTGAACGCGCAGCCGGGGTCGCTGGCGGACCGGCTGGTGCACCTTATCCTGCCGACGATTGTGCTCAGCCTGCTGTACATGGCCGGCTGGAGCCGCTACATGCGCTCCTCTATGCTGGAGGTCTTGCGCCAGGACTATGTGCGCACCGCCCGGGCCAAGGGGCTGGTGGAGCGCGCGGTCATCGCCCGCCATGCCCTGCGCAATGCCCTCATCCCGGTGATCACCGTCGTGACCCTGCAAATCCCCTCGCTGTTCAGCGGCGCGATCCTGACGGAGACCGTGTTTAACTGGCAGGGCATGGGGCGGCTGTACGTGGATGCGCTGTTCTCCGAGGACTGGCCCATTGTTATGGCGCTCCTGTTCATCACCGCCATCCTCTATGTCCTGGCCACGCTGCTCGCCGACCTGCTGTATACAGTGGTGGACCCCCGCATCCGCTTTGCCTAGCTTCAGGAGGGACCGATGGCCGTTGCAGAAGCTACAGCAGAGAGCCTGCTGACCTTACGCGAAGAGAGCCGGCTCAGCCTGATCTGGCGGCGCTTCCGCCGCCACCGGCTGGCCGTCCTGAGTGGAGTCGTGATCCTCTTCTTTCTTATCGTTGCACTCCTGGCCCCCCTGATCGCGCCCTACGATCCCTTGGCGCAGGACCTTAAACTGAAGAACGCCGGCCCCTCACGCGAGCACCTGTTGGGGACGGATGAGTTGGGGCGGGATACCCTGAGCCGCTTGATGTACGCGGCGCGCATCTCGCTGTTCGTTGCCTTTACCGTCGTCCTGATCAGCGAGACCATCGGCGTCATCATTGGGGCCATCTCAGGCTTCTACGGCGGTTGGGTGGACAGCCTGATCCAGCGCTTCGTTGAGTTCATGTTGTCGCTGCCGACCCTGCCGCTGCTCCTGGCGCTCTCGGCCATCTTCCGCGATGTCACCTTCCCCGGCCTGTCACGGGAATGGTCCAGCGCGATTGTGATCGTGCTGGTGCTGACGTCGTTGCAATGGATCACCGCCAGCCGGCTGGTGCGCGGCATGGTCCTGTCGCTGCGTGAGCAGGAGTTCACCCAGGCGGCGCGGGCGCTGGGCATGTCCAATATGGGCATCATCCTGCGTCATATGATCCCCAACGCGATCGCCCCGGTCATCGTCAGTGCCACCCTCAACCTGGGCGGGGTGATCGTGGTGGAGAGTGCCCTGAGCTTCCTGGGCTTCGGCATCCAGCCGCCGATCCCCACCTGGGGGAACATGCTCCAGAACGTGCAGAACGACATGTGGACGCAGCCAGCGAAGGCTTTCTATCCCGGCCTGTGTATTTTCCTGGCTTCGCTGTCCTTCAACTACATCGGCGATGGGCTGCGTGACGCCCTGGACCCGCGGCTGAAGTTGTAGGGACGAAACACGGGCCGCTCAAGATGGCTGGCTGGACGCTGCTCCCGATTACTGTAGCACGTTGGCTTTTAGGCGTCATCTTTCTCATAGCAGCCGCCACGAAGTGGATCAACCTCTCAGGCTTCCAACTGACTGTAAGCAGGCTGCCGATGGTTTCTCGTTCTTCGGCCTGGATACTTGCAAGGGGACTGGCTGGCATAGAATTATGGGTGAGCTTGGCTCTGCTTCTGAACTGGTATCCTCAAGTAGCAGCAGGTATCACAACAGCATTGCTGTTGTTCTTCATGGGTGTGTTGGCCGTTCAATTGCGACGTGGGGAAAAAGAGGGCTGTGGTTGCTTTGGATTTTCTTCAGAAGACAAGCTGGAACCATGGGTTTTCATACGAAATAGTCTGCTCTTAGGATTGTCCCTCCTTGTTTGCCTGGCCCCTATAGAGACGTGGAATCCCTGGCCTGCCCCACCGATTTTGCTGATCGTGTCTTTAGCTATAGCAAAGCGGTTGACGCGCTCGAAGCATACCTCCAGCCACGACCAAACTATACAATCATCTGCTCTGTCTTCTCGGCTGTCGCGCCGGGATTTCTTACGTCGACTGAGTTGGGTAAGTATAGCTGTGCTTGGAGTAAGCTTGTTGGATCGCTTTGGAGCAAAGCCTGTCCAAGCTGATCCACCGTGTCCTTGCACACAGACCTACAGCCATTGGGAGCCCTGGTGTTACACCAGTGGTTGTTCCTTCCCCAACCGACGGCACCATATCTGGACACGGAACTGCGAGCCATGTTACTGTGGCTGCGGCTCTTCTTGTAGGTCGGCTTGGTGCTGCTGTACATGTACCTGTGAATCATGCGCCTATCAGTGTGACACGATTACCCCGGATTGTGGGTGCCCGTGCACATGGTGCAATCCATGTGTATGCTCTGATGGTGGGGGTGATGCGTATGTTTCAGAGGCCCCTTAAGTCGGTGCTCTTGTTTCTTTTTGCCTTGATAATCATCGGCGTGTTAGTCGTGTTGGGTCTTAATACTATGAGCGAAAGGGGGTCAGAAAGTATAGCCATTTCTCCACAAATTATTTTCCTGCGCGACCAGGGCATTTTATATGTAAAAAGCGAATACCATCAGGCCCAAATGGGGTTGTCTATCACGCAAGGGGGCGGGGATTTCCGCCCCCTGACAACCACTTACGAATGGTGGGTGGATGCTCAAAATCCCCGACGTGTGCGTCGGGTAACCGCGGAGTGGCTGGAAGATGGCCCTCATCTCGTGGCGGCAGATGGGGCGGATGGGGAGAATCGCTGGTGGGAAGTGGATTGGGCGCGTGGTATCACGCAGACGATTTATCATCAGGGGCAAGCGCCGTTTGCCCTGCCAAGCCTGAAAGACTTTGTTGGGGTGTTCGCGGGGCCAGGACAACGATTCATTGCCGCTTTGCAGCAAGGGGAAGCGGAAGCGGTAGCGCAAGCGCAGCAGGCCCCTTGGGGAAAGTTGCTCTCCATTCGCAAGCGTGACCCCACTACCGGGCAGGTGATCACAGCCACTGTCCGAGCCGAGCCCCCTCATGTGCTGATAGAACGGGTTACGACGGACCGTGAAGGGAAGCTGTTTGAGACCCTGCGTATTACAAGATGGGAATGGCTGGATGTGACGCAGTGGAGCGATGATTTCTGGATGACACCCCCCAAAGAGATACCGGTTGGTCCATAATGAGCATTCATCCGGCGGGCGTGAAGCGAACAGGTGGGGTATAAGACTGTCATGCAAAGGCTATCCAGGCAGCCTATAGGGGGATTCACGCGGCGCGAGTTTCTGCGCCTGGCCGCCGGGGGCGCCGCCCTGGCCCTGGCCGGTTGTCGGCCCGTCCCCCTGGACGGAGGCGCCACGCCCAGGGTGCGCAGCACAGCCGGGGCCACTCCTCCGCCCGTAACGGCGGTGGCCCCGACGCACGGCGCGACGGCTGTCCCCACCCGTGCGCCCGCTGTCGTCCTGCCCATCGCCGGGCGCATCACGCCGGTGGGTGACTTCTACGTCCAGAGCTACGATGAAGTTCCCCAAGTCAACCTGGACAGTTGGCGCCTGCTGATCAAGGGGCTGGTGCGCGAGCCGTTGACGCTCACCTGGGCCGACATTCAGGCGATGGCCTCGGTGGAGGTGATGCGCACGTTGGAGTGCATCGGCAACCCGGTGGGCGGCCACCTGATCGGCAACGCCATGTGGCGGGGCGTGTCCTTGCCCGCGCTCCTGGAGCGCGCCGGCATCCGGCCCGGCGCGACGCATGTGATCATGGAGGGCGCCGATGCCTATTTCACCTGCATCCCCCTGGAAAAGGCGTTGGACACGCGTTCGCTCTTGGCGTACAATATGAATGGGGCGCCGCTGACGGCGCAGCATGGCTTCCCCTTGCGGGCGCTCATCCCCGGCGTGTACGGGCAGAAGCAGCCCAAGTGGCTGCTGGTGGTTGAGGTGACCGACCACTATGAGCCGGGGACGTGGGAACAGAAGGGCTGGTCGGATACGGCGGTGATCCAGGTGAACTCGCGGATTGATGAACCGCGCAAGACGGTGCCGCCGGACGCGGAGCGTGCGCTGGTTAGCGGGATCGCGTTCGCAGATGAATCGGGTGTGCAGCGGGTAGAGGTGAGCTACGACGATGGGGCGAATTGGCAGGAAGCGACCTTGTTGCCGGGGCCGGATACGACGGTATGGACGACCTGGTATGCCTGGTGGGAGCGACCTGCCGCAGGCAAGTATGTCTTGAAGGCGCGGGCTACCGACGGCCATGGTCACCGCCAGGGCGATTTTAAAGAAGCATCTGGCCGCATCCTGGGAGGGACATTCCCCAACGGGACTTCGGAGATTCACCGTGTGACCGTTGCCGTTGCGCCGGGCGTCGCGGATGGCTGAGGCGTACACTCAACAACCCAGGATCGGGACGGCGCTTCTCGTCCTGGTGGTTAGCCTCGTCGGTCTGGTCTATCTGGCGCTGAGCCTGAGCACCGCCGACCCCTTGTGGTTCTGGCCGCGCGTGGAGGCCCAGGCGCAGCGGATCGTGATCTACAGCCAGGGGCGCTGTACCGAACTGACCCCAGGGATGCCGGGGTACACCGAGTTGAACGCGGCGATTAACGCCAGCCTGAGCTCCATTGAAGGCTACTTCCCGGCCTGGGGCCTCTCGGAGGAGTCGTTAAAGGAGGCGCGGACACGGTACCTGACCATTGAGGTGTTTTATGACGCGCCGGTGCAGGTGCACTCCACCTTCCGCACAGGCCGCCCGAACACGATCTTGATCCCGTTGACGGGCCGGGGGTCAGAGGCGTCCTTGGTGTTCTTCGGCGGCGATGGCCACTACTGGCCGGGCGCACCGAAGGTGGGCGGCCTGGAGCGGATTAGGGAACTGGTCACGCAGATGGGATACTGAGCCTTATGCCGGGGCGTGAAATTCGCCCGACTATTCTGGAGAAACACAACGGAGGGCAGCACGGGGGAAAACATGGTCGGAGAGGGAAGGAAGGACATGCCAGGGAATACGGTATTGAACCAACGCAGCATCGGTACGATCGGTACAGGCAGCAACGGCAGCGATCGCCTGCTGGATGTGCGCGATCTGAGGACGTATTTCTACACTGAGGATGGTATCGTCAAGGCCGTGGATGGCGTGGATTTCTACGTCCGGCGCGGCGAGACGGTCGGGCTGGTGGGGGAAAGTGGCTGTGGCAAAAGCGTCACCTCGCTTTCCATCATGCGGCTGATCGCCAGGCCGGGCAAGATCGTCTCAGGCGAGATCTATTTTGACGGCCAGGACCTGCTGAAGCTGCCCGAATCCGAAATGATCCATATTCGTGGCAACCGCATCTCCATGATCTTCCAGCAGCCGCAGACCTCGCTTAACCCTGTCTTCAAAGTCGGTGACCAGATCGCCGAAGTGCTCAACCTGCATCGTGACCTGGGGAAGGCCGCCGCCTGGGAGCGGGCCATTGAACTGTTGCGCATGGTGGGCATCCCCGATGCCCCGCGCCGCGCCCACGCCTACCCCCATGAGTTGTCCGGCGGCATGGCCCAACGCGTGATGATCGCCATGGCCCTGGCGTGCATCCCCGAACTGCTCATCGCCGATGAGCCGACGACCGCCCTGGACGTGACCATCCAGGCGCAGATCCTGGACCTGATGCGCAACCTGCGCGAGAAGATGGATACGGCCATCATCCTGATCACGCACGACCTGGGCGTGGTGGCCGAGATGGCCAGCCGGGTCGCTGTGATGTACGCCGGGCGCATCGTGGAGGAGACCGACGTCTACACCCTGTTTGATGACCCCAAACACCCCTATACGCAAGGGCTGATCGGCTCTATCCCGGTCCTGGGCGTGATCAAGGACCGGCTGGACGTGATCCCTGGCTCAGTGCCCAACCTGATCAACATGCCCCCCGGCTGTCGCTTCGCGCCGCGCTGCCTGGCCCGCATCCAGCACAAGTTGGAGATCTGCACCGTGCGCGAGCCAGAATTGAGGCCTGTGGCGCCAGGACATACCGTGCGCTGCTGGCTCTACCAGGACCCCGACGACCAACCTGCAACCAAGGAGAGCCTATGACGAACCGCAGCCCCGCCACTAACAGCGATATCCTGGTTGAGATCAAGCACCTGAAGAAGTACTTCCCGGTGCGCGGTGGCATCCTGCAACGCGTGCAGGGCTGGGTGCAGGCGGTGGACGATGTCAGCTTCACCATCCGGGCAGGGGAGACGTTGGGGCTGGTGGGTGAGAGCGGCTGCGGCAAGACGACCGTGGGGCGCACCATCCTGCGGCTGATCCCGGCGACGGATGGCAAAGTCTTCTTTGATGGCCACGATGTATTCGCGTTGAATGCGGCGGAGTTGAAGCGCCTGCGCCGCAACATGCAGATCATCTTCCAGGACCCCTACTCCTCGCTGGACCCGCGCGTGCCGGTCGGCGATAGTATCGCCGAAGGGTTGCTGGTGCACGGCATCGGCGACCGCAAACGGCGGCACGAGATCGTGATTGAAACTCTGGAGAAGGTGGGGCTGACGGCGGAGCATGCCCGGCGCTACCCGCATGAGTTCTCCGGCGGCCAGCGCCAGCGCATCGGCATCGCCCGCGCCCTGGCGCTGCGCCCCAAGTTTATCGTCTGCGACGAGCCGGTGTCGGCGTTGGACGTCTCCATCCAATCCCAGGTGCTCAACCTGCTACGCGACCTGCAACGTGAGTTCGGCCTGACCTATCTCTTCATCGCCCACAACCTGAGCGTGGTGGAGCACATCAGCGACCGGGTGGCGGTGATGTATCTGGGGAAACTGGTGGAGTTGGCCGACCGGGATGAACTCTACCGCAACCCCTTGCACCCCTATACCCAGGCGCTGATGTCGGCCATCCCTATTCCCAATCCCAGGTTGAAGCGTGAGCGCATCATTTTGAAGGGCGATGTGCCCAGTCCGTTGAACCCCCCCAGCGGCTGCCGCTTCCACCCGCGCTGCCCGGTGGCGCTTGACCACTGTGCCCGGCAGGAGCCGGAGTTCCGCGAAGTGAGCAGCGGCCACTACGTGGCCTGCTGGCGCGTGGAGTAGATCGCCGGCCCGAATTGGGCCCAATCGTAGTTCGGCGTCTGTGGGGAGCGGGACAGCGGCGGCTCTTGCGTGATCGCCTGCCAGAGCCAGTCGCTGAAATCGGCGAAGTCGTCCGGGGGAAGGGCGGCCAAGAGCTCCATCAGCGCCTGATCCAGTGCCGCATCATATTCGCGCATCACCCGCTTATCGTCAAAACCCGCCATCCGTCCTCCTGTGTATCGTCCTAGCTTCAGAGGGTCACTTCCTCATCAAAAGGCGAGTGATGATCCGCGATCAAACAGGCGCAGCCGAAGCACCTTGCGTGCATTGTAAAGCAAAAGGGAGCGGTTGAACATGGGATTTTGGTCAGAGGGCCGGGGCCTCAAAGCCCGTTATGGGGAGGGTTCTTCGGGCGGAGGCCAGTTGTCCGAGATCAGGCCGTTGGTCTCCGGGATGCGGCATTCGCAGGAGAGGCGGGTCTCGCCGTCGCGGGTCAGGCTGCCCTCATACTCGGCGCCGTTGCCGCTCGCCACCCAGCCGGAGAGGACCAGCGGGATCGGGCCGGCGGCGGCGATCCACTCACCGTTGTAGCGGCGGGCGAAATGCAGGTGCGTGGCGGTGGCGTAGCCGCCCTCGCAGCCGGGGTGGCCGATGCGCTGGCCCTGCTCCAGCCAGGTACCCGCCGGGACGCGGTCATCCGAGCGGATGTGCAGATAGAGGAGCACCCAGCCGGTCTGCTCGTAACCGTCGCCGTCCAGGTCCAGCAAGACCTCGCCCTCCTCGCTGCGGACGACGCGGCCGGGGGCGGCGGCGGTGGCCCACTCCGGCGCGGGGTAGCAGCCCAGGTCGTTGCCGCCAGGGATGAAGTCCAGCGCGGCCCAGGCGCTCTGCGGGTCCCAACCCCCATGCGGGCCGCCGGTGAGAAACCACATCTGCCCGCCCTCCCAGGGCAGGCGCAACGGCGGCTGCTCCAGATCGGGGGGCAACAACGGCTCAATCGCATAGGCCCAGGGGTCGCCAAACAGGCGGCGATAGGTCTGCATAAACCCGTTTGGCCCGATGCGCTCGCGCCAGGTGGCGGGCGAGGCCCCCTGCGCCAGGTAATAGTACAGGCCAGCGGTGGCCGCGTTCAAGCCGTCGCCCAGGCCGATGCGCGTGCCATCGTCAAAGCGCAGCACGTTGACGCCGCGATCCTTCCAGCCATAGTAGCCCGCGCTGAGCTGGCTCGCCACCCAGTTGAGCGCATGGAACAGGCCCGGCGCACCGATAGGCTGGTCGCCGAAGGGATAGGCGCGTTGCTCGGCGGTGGGGCCGGGGTTGTCCACCCAGCCGGAGGCGTCTTCCAGCAGGGCCAGCAGCAGGCGCGGGTGCAGGCTATGGCGTTGGGCAATAAGCTGGACGATCTCCGGGCCGGTGCGCCATTGGTTCTCCACGAACTCGGTATGGTCCTTTAGGTAGCCGCCGCGACTGCGGGCGAAGGCGGCGATGTCAAAGCCAATGGCGCTGGGGCTGTAGACGAATTCGCTATCGGGCAGGAGGCGGGTCGCCGGGGCCATCTCGGATGGCTCAACCGGCAGGCGCAGGACCTGGCCCACCTGAAGTGCGCGTGGATCGGTCAGGCCGTTGAGTTGCATGATCTCGTCAACACTGCAGCCGCAGAAGGCGGCGATCCCCGCCAGTGTGTCGCCGTAGCGCACCTGGTAGGGGTCGGTGGGGCGGTTGGGCGTGGCGGTAGGGCGCGGCGTGCGCGTCGCCCGGAGGGTGGGGGTCGGCTGAGGCGTGGGGGCGCCAGCGGGGCGGGCGCGGGGCGTGTTCGTAGGCCGTGCGGCAGCCGCATGGCCCTCCATTGGCGCGGCGGGGCGCTGTGACCCACAGGCCACCAGCACGAGCGCCAGCAGGATGAGGCACAGGGACAGAGCGGCCCATCGCCGGCGCCGGGGGGGGATCGGCGGGGGCTGCCGCCTGGAGAAGTGCGTGCTGGGACGTGCGATCATGCGCTGTGTGCTGCTGAGTCTATTGAACGGAAACGGGTCGCTGGCTGCGCCTTAGGCCCATGTGGTGGCGGGCAGCCGTTTGCGTGGGGGCTATTGTATTCAGGATGGGCGGCGGGGGCAAATGCGGCCCCGACAACCTGTGGCTGTTGGTGTTATAGACGTGAGAACACCCCCAAAAATACTGGGAGATGAACCGGTCCAGAGGCTCAAGGTGATCGGTCCACCAGCGGTCAAAGAACGCATCGTAGGTTGGAAAGGCCCGGCTCTCTTCTGTCCAATAGACCTGATAAATGTCTGGGAGTGGATTGAGTTCTCTGGGCAGATCCTGTTCAACTGTTTTGATCGGCAGCAACTCAGCGCGATACCTTTCCAGGGGGATGAATGACAAGAACGCCTCGAAATCGTGCAGCAGACTTTCCCTTGTTGCCATCGCTTCTCCTCAAAACAGGATCAACTGGGTATGCTTCGCCCAGAGGTCGTTAGGGATTGGAATGCGCTCCAGCATGGGTTTAGTCAGGTGGGGCACCATGTTTCGGTATAGCGTGTGCACATAGTCCTGAACCGGGTCGCTGATCAGGTAATGGACAATCGCCTTCTGTTCTGGCAGCCCTATCTCCCTGTCTTTAGCCACCAGATGGAATTCCTCTCGCCAGGGATAACACCGCTCATCTAGGGCGGCAACGACTCGCGTGCCCTTCGTGTGCCCCACGACGATGTGTGGGAATGCATAGAAGGGGCGCAACGTCGCCGCTGCCTCTTGAGGCATCCAAAAACCGGAATAGCAGCGCTCATAATCAATCCATCCCCTATGGAGATTGCGTCCGGTCAGAATCGGGACATAGCTGGGAGGAATACCCTGCCCGTGGAACAGGCGTGATGCCTGTTCCACGGTTTTGGTGATCACCTGAGGGTGACGCCGAATTTGGGGGCTGCGTGCAGCAAAATAGATATCGAAAATCTCTCTTAAAGGGATGCCATTTTGTTCAAACGCCAGGGCGTCTGGGGTCTCAAAGCGGATGATCTCCCCATGGTAAACGGGTTTCTGCACGACCAAACGGGTGCCATCGTAGAGCTCGAGGCCCTGTTTCCCTTTCTCCAGCACAAAAACCACGACGCTGACGTTCCGGCCAGGAAAGGCTTTATCCATGTAGTAGATGCGCAACTTGCCCACACAGGCCAGATATCTGCGCAGGAGGGCGAAGTCATCCAACACCAACCAACTCGCCGGGACCACGAAGATCAATTTTCCGTTTGGCCTGAGCAAGTCCGCGGCTCGTTCCATAAAGGCAGCGTAGATGTTAAACTTGCCGCGCCAGGTCTTCAGGCGACGCTTATATGCAGCCTTGCGCTCCTTCAGGGTATGAATAGGGTAGTGACTCTTGTCGCCGATGATGCCGTAAGGTGGATTGCCTACAATGATGTCGAAAGCGATATCTGACTTCCAGAGAAGAAAATCGTCCTCCAGGATTTGGGCCACTGGCACCCGCTCGCGGGCGATCCGGGCTGCGGCGGGGTCAATCTCCAGTCCGACCAACTCATGCTGGTCCCCATACCGTGCAGCAAATGCCGCCAGGAAGGGTGCATGCCCACATGCTGGCTCTAAAACGTGGACAAGTGTTGCCTCCGGCGGTGCCGCAAGCTCCAGCATGAACGACACCAGATCGGGCGGCGTGCTGACGGCTCCCCAGGCCAGGTTCTCTGGCAAGGCGCTGCTCATCGCCACAACCTCACGGTACCAGTCTCAGTGGCTAAGTATAACATTTCCGCGCGGCTGGCAGGCACACCATCCATTATAAGGCAGCGTCCTCTAAGGGTCAATAGAAGATCGCTGAACGCTGGGCGTTGCTTCCAGCGCGGATTTGGGCTATACTGGGAGGGCAGCCCTGGAAGGAGCAACGAGGTCACCGTGGCCACTCGCTCGGACACTTTGTTGGCTGACATCGGTTGGTCGGCGGTCAACCTGCTGTTCAAGGCGCTGCAGCGCCGCCCGTTTGAGAAGCCCGAACGCATCCTGATCCTCAAGCCCTGCTGTATCGGCGATGTGTTGCTGGCAACGCCGGCGCTGGCCGCGCTGCGCCATGCCTACCCGCAGGCGCATATCGCCTGGGCGGTGAGCACCTGGGCGCTGCCCCTCCTGGAGAACAACCCCCATCTGGATGACCTGATAGACTGCGGTGCGGTGGGCACGCGCGAGCCGGCCAGCGCCGATTGGCGCCGCCTGGAACGACGCCTGCGCCAGGGCAATTACGACACCTGCTTCGTCTTTGACCGCTCCCCCCGCCTGACCTGGCTGGCCTGGCGCGCAGGCATCCCCCAGCGCGTGGGGTTGAACAGCCGCGGGCGGGGCTTCGCCCACACCGTTCAGGTGCCGGTCAGGGGCATCCGCCATGAGGCGGAACTGTATCTGGACCTGCTGCGGGCAGTGGACATCCGCGTGGATAACCCCCGCGTGGAATTCTACCCCACCCCAGCGGATCGGGAGGCGGTGGCCCGGCGGCTTGACGTGGCCCTCCCCGTCCGTGTTTCCAACCCCGGCCCGTTGGTGGTCATTCACCCCGGCGGCGGTGAAAACCCTGGCATGGAGATGCGCCTGAAGCGCTGGCCTGCGGAACGCTTCGCCTTGCTGGCCAACCGCCTGGTGCGCCAATACGGCGCGCGCATCATCCTGGTCGGCGGGCCGAACGACGCCGAGATCAGCCGGGACATCGCGGGCATGATGGCGTATCCGGTGGTGAACCTGACCGGGGAACTGAACTGGGGGCAACTGGGGGCGCTATTGGGCTGGGCCGACCTGTACATCGGCAATGATACTGGCGCTACGCATCTAGCAGTGGCTATGGGGGCACGCGTCGTGGCTATCTTCGGCCCGACGGACCCGCGCCGCTACGGCCCGTATGCGCCGCCGGGGCAGGCCGTCGCCCTCTGGCATCCCATCGCCGGCCTAAGCGAAGGCGTTTCCGCTGGCATCCCGCCCGGTTTCTCCTGGGAGAATGGCGTGGCGGTGGAGGAGGCGCTGGAGGCGGCCAGCCTGCTCCTGCAATCCCGAACGCAGCCCACGCGGGCGGGTTGACGCCGCCCCTCTGATACGCTACCATAGCCCTATGACCTGGAAGACATTTGCAGCAGAGGTCGGCGAGCAGCCCGCGCCGGGGTTTGCCCTGCCCTCGCACCAGGGGCGCACCGTCCGCCGCGAGGACTCCCGCCAGAAGGCGCCGCTGGTGCTCTATTTTGGGCATAATGCCTCTTGTCAGGCGTGTCTGGCGGGCCTGCGTTGGCTGGCGAAGCGCTATGCGGAGCTACGCGAGCACGAGGCGGAGGTGTTGGCGTTGCTTGCAGAGGGGACCGCGGGAGTGCAGGCAGTGGCACAGGCTCTGGCTGTGCCCTTCCCGCTGCTCGCCGATGCGCAGGGCAACGCGGCCACCGCCTACGTGCCGCTCCTGGGTCAGCCTGGGCCTGGTCTGGCCCTGCTTGACCGCTTCGGTGCACCCCGCGCCGCCTATGCCGGGCATATAGACGATGAGGTGGTGGATGAAGCGCTGAGATGGCTGGCGTTGATGTCTTATGAGTGCCCGGAGTGAGAGGCGCCGGAATGGCCCGTGGGGCCATTAGACCTGTAACGTTGCGCCAGTTGGCGCGCTTCCTCTACGAGCGCCTGGCGCAGTTCCGGCGGCTCCAGCACCTCTACCTCTGCGCCCCAACTGCGGATCCACGGCACCATCTCGCGTGGCTGGCTGACCTCCACTGTGAACAGACAGCTCCCATCCGGTTGGAGCGCCACCTGCTGTGAGCGATGCCAGTGGCGCTCCTGCAAGATCGGCGTGGCCTCCGCCGAGAAGCGCAAGACCACCCGCTGCACCTCCGGCCCAGCCATGATGCCCCAGCCCGGCGCCAGGTGCTCAATAGGATCAAAGTCGGCTGGAATCTCGTAGCGCTCGCCCAGCACCTCCACCCGCTCCAGCCGCTCCAGCTTGAAGGTGCGCAACTCGCCCGACTGGTCGTCCAGGCCGATGACGTAGCACCCCGCGCCAACGCCGGAGGGCTCCACGAAGTAGGGCGCGAAGGTGCGTGGACGCACTTGGCCGGTGCGCGGCGAGCGATACCACAGCCGCACCTTGCGCTGCTGCGCCCAGGCGGTGGTGATCCCCTCCAGGACGGACAGGTAGCGGCTGTCCAACGGCTGGGTCTGGATGTAGGCGGCGGTGCGGGCGATGTGCTGGGAGAGGGGCTGGGGCAGCGCCGTCGCCAGCTTGGTCAGTGCCGAGACGATGTGGGGGTTATTCTCGTCGCTCAGGCGCGTGAGCAGGCGGGCGGCGATGAACAGCGCCACCGCCTCGTGGAAATTCAACCGGACGGTGGTCAGATAGCGGTCGCGGATGATGCCGAAGCGGCCCTCCCCTTGCCAGATGGGGACATCGCTCTGGCTGAGCAACTCCAGGTCGCGGTAAACGGTGCGCCGCCCCACGCCGGTGCGCCTGGCGATCTCCACTGCGCTCAGACCATCGGGTGCGCTATACAGCAGGCGTTCAATGGTGCGAAGCCGCTCGGCGCGGCTGAGCATACGGGACATAGCGCGCTCGCACTCCTTGTGTACGGAATAAGGCTATTGTAGCGGGTCGGGGCCTTTGTGTCAATCTGTGACACAAGCTGAAGGAAAGCGAAAGGGCCTGGACTTGCGCTATATCTGCGAAGGAAACCAGGGGAAAGTGACAAATGTCACCTTCAAAAGGGCTCATTTGGCACTAGAGAGAGAAGCAAAAGAGCGTATTCTAAAAGTAAACGCAATGCCTCTGCCCGGAGGTGGGCATGGAAGGGGGAAAGATGGACGAGAGACTCAGTCGCGCCGTGGCGCGGCCACTGCCCAATCTCGCGGCGCACTATCGGGCCGAACATTGCCTCTCCTGTGAGGGGCCGCAACCGTGTGCCATTGTCTGCCCGGCAGGCATAGACGTCGCCCGGCTGGTCCGGCGCGTGGCCGAGGCGGTGCGTCAGGGTTTATTGCCCCTGGATTGGTTCGCCACCGAGGCCGACCGCGCCGACGCCTATATTGAAGACTGCGTGTGGGCCAGCTACAACATCAGCTAGCCTGGGAATAGCCCCAGGGCATTCAGCGTTCTCCGGCGTTATGCGCCTGGCCTCTCTGCTCACGGGGCGGGTGTGGGCACGTATTCGCCGGGCACAAGCCAGTACTCCTGCTGGTCGCTCTCCCCTGTCCAGCCCGTCTTGTTGGTGTGCTCGCCGCTGAGCACTTTGATCTCCCACCAGCGGACGCCGTCGTTGCACTGGGATTCCTGGCCGATGACCTCCACGTTGGTCCCCGGGTCAATGCGGAACAACTCCTCCGAGCTTCGGCTGGGGCCGCTGCGCACAATATTGCGCAGGGGCGTCAGCGAGACATGGGCCTTCATCCCCTGGGCGAGCCGGGTCGGGGGGAAGTCGGCGCAGGCCGAGGCCGGGATCAGGGTGGCCGTCGCGCCGGGCACGGGCGTGCAGGAGATGCCCAAACTGTTGCACAGGAAGAGGGTGAACCTGGAGGCCCCCGCAGGCTCAGGCCGGGAGATGAAGACGAACCAGGTCAGGTAGGCGCACAGCCCGATGAGCAACAGGAGGAGGGCGCCGCGCGCCACCAGCCCCCAGGGGATACGAAAGCCGGGCAACTGGGTCAATGAGGCTTCCACCAGCGCTGCCTCGGCCAGGTCGGCGACGCGCGCCTCCACCTTAAAGGGGCAACTGCGCCGCGCCTCGCCTGGCAAGAGTTTGGACGTGGGGCGGACCACCAGCCGCGCTGTCGCCTGGCCGTTAGGCGGGACCTCCACGCGGGGTGGGGTCACCGTGAAATTGCATAGCCCGCGCTCATCGGACGGTTGGAATTGGACCTCAATAGGGATGGCGTGTGGGTTGGTGACCTGGAGGGTGTAGGTGGCCGAGCGCGAGGCCGACTGGCTGGAGGGGGTGATCGCCAGTTCCGGCGGTTCCATCACCGTTTGCACGTATTGGCCCTCGGTCTGTGCTGGGGGCAGGAACTCCTCCACCGGTTGGGCGCGCACGGTGAAGTTCACGATCTTATCCCCCAGGCCGGTGTGGTATTGCAGCGGTGTCACGGTCAGGGTGGCCTGGGCTTCACCGGCAGGCGGCACCGTGAGCGAGGCGGGAGCGAACTGGTAGCGGCAGGTGGACATGGGGTCGCTGCCCGTCAGGTTGAAGGTGGCTTCAATCTGGCTGGGATTGGCGATGCGCAGTGTGTAGGTCACCTGCGCCGGGCCGGTCTGCTTGGGCGGCGTCAGGGCGATCTGGATGGGCGGGACGCGGCGCTGGACGAAGCGCCCCTGCACCTGGCTGGCCGCCGCCACTCCCTCCAGCGCGGTGGCGGTCACGTTGAACGTATACGTCCGGGCGTCGCTGGTGGTGAGCGCCTGGCGGGGGCGGACCGTCAGGCGGCTGGTGGCCGCGCCCGCCGGGGGGACGACGAGTGTAACGGGATCAAAGGTATAAATGCAGCCGCCCTCCTCATCACTTGCCGAGAGATTGACGCGCAGGGGGGTGGCGCCGCTCTGGGCGACCTGCACCTGATACTGGGCCAGGGCCTGGCCCTCGGCCTGGGGCGGGAGGACTTCCACCGCCAGCCCCCCCGGCTCGCCCACCTCCAGGATCAGGTCAAGGCGGACGGCGACGGCAGGGTCCTCGCGGCTCTGCACGGCCAGGGCAATCGGGTAGCTACCCGGCGGCGCTTCCGGTGGTGGCGACAACGTTAAGGTCACGGGCGCAGACTGCATGGCCACCAGTTCAAGCAGGGTGGGGGTGAGCGTGAACCAGTTGGGGGGCAGGCCCCTGGCGCTGAGTTCCAGCGTAAGCGGGGCGCCACCGGCGTTGCGCACGGTGAGGTTGAGGGTGTACTGGGTGCCCGGCAAGAGGGTGACGCTGCCGCGCTCCGCCGTCACTTCCAACTGGCCTGCGCCCGGCGACCGGGCCTCAACAGGTGGGAGGGTGGGTTGGGATGTCATTTCTCTATATTTCGCTCCGCTTTGAATTGAACTTCAGGGCTGAAGCCCTTCCTACTTCGGGGCTGAAGCCCTTCCTACCTGGGGATTTTCCCTCATCCTGGCCGACTCATCAAGATCACCAGGAGGACGACCAACACGACCAGGAGCAGCCCCCCGACGATGACCCACACCGGGACAGTGGGGCGGCGGGTCTCAACGGCCACAGGCGCGGGGATGAAGAAGCGGCCTTCAGCCACAGCGGGTTGGGCTTCGCCCTTGACCGGCACGGCGGTCACACGAAACGCCCGTTCCCCCGGCGGCGGCTGCCCCTTGGGGCGGACCACCAGCCTGGCCTGCCCCTCGCTTTGTGCTGCCAGGGCCAATTGTGACGGCTCCAACTCAAACTCCAGACCGCCGGTCTCATCTGCTGCGGAGAGTTGCACGGTCAGCGGCGCCTGGCCGGGGTTGCCCACGCGAATGTCATAAGTGGCTTCCCTGCCCTCGGCGGAGGTCAGGGCGCGCAGCGAGAGGAGCAGGCGGGGCAAAGGCCCCTGGATGAATTGGGCAGTGATCTGGCGGGCGGGCGCTGCTACGGGCGTGGGACTGCCTTTTAACGCATAGTCACCCTGTGCGGAGACGCTAAAGGCGATCAGGCGCCTGTCGCTGGCGGGGCGTTTGGCCCGGACGGTCAGCAACGCGCTGGCCTCGCCACCGGCGGGAACGGCCAGATGGAGGGGGTCAAACTTGTACCACAGCGCATCCTCGCCATCCGCCCCGCTGAAGCGGACCTGGAGGGGGGCGTTGGCGCTGTTCTGCACCTTAAACGGGTAGCTCCCCTCCTCAACGCCGCTCACCTCCCGCCGCTCAAACAGCAGCCGGTAGTCACCGACAAGCTGGATCTCCAGTTCGGTCGCCGTTTCGCCCTGGGCATCGGGGTTGATCTGCGATATGGCCTGGATGCGGAGCGGATACAGCCCGGCGAGGGAGGTCGCCGGGTCGCGTGGCGGACGGAGGATCACACGGGCCGTGGCCTGGCCCTGGGCGAACACGGGCAGGTCGCGGGGGATGACCTCCACCCAGGCCGGGTCAACGCCCTCCACGCGCAGGGTGACCTGGTCCAGGAGCGTCGTCAGGTTCTGCGCCGTCACGCCAAACTCCACACTGGCGCCGGGCGCCACGCTGACCCGTGTTTTATCTACGGATAAAGGAATCTGTAGCCCCATACAGACCTCCTCTAACAGATCCAGGTGATCCAGGTGGTCGCGGTGGCGGTCACCACTTGGCCGCTGCTATCATACAAGGTGAGTTCATAGATGAGCTGGAATCTTCCTTCACAGCGCACCGGCGGCTGGTCAATAAGATAGCCTGAAGGCTCCGTGATGGAGTAAGTCGCGTAAGGTTGTTCACCCAGATAGCGGGCGGTGATTGTGCCTCTATAGGGTGGGCAGCCACCTTCTGAACTCCAAACGACATAGACACCGTTTTGGGTCGGGTCGGTATTGAAACCGGTGATGGCCAGCGTTGGGCAGGGTGGGGGCGTCCAGGTGGCGGTGGGCGGTATCGGTGTCCATGTGGGTGTCCAGGTGGGTGTGTCCGGCGGGAGCACGGTCACCGTGACCTGACGGGTCTCCTCACCGGAGGGGGTGACGACCCGCAGGGTGAAGGTGTGCGTCTCGTACAGTTGGACGCGCCGGGTGCCAACACCGGGGACACCCTCGCCATCCAGATAGACCGCCCGAACGTTGGCTGTCTCCCATCTCACGGTGGTGTACTCGCCCGCACGGATCTGTAGCGGGTCGGCGGCGAAGTAGATATATGGTGTCCCCGTCGGCGTGGGCGTGTAGTACGGCGTCGCCGTCGGGCCGGGCGTGGGTGTGCGCGTCGGCGTGGATGTCGGCAGCGGCGTCCACGTGGGCAACGGCGTGGACGTGGGCGTGCGTGTGCGCGTGGGCGTCGGCGTGTAATTCGGCGTGGGCGTCGGCGGCACTGGCGTCCAGGTGGGCGTGGGCGTCAGCGGATTCCACGTGGGCGTGAATGTGGGCGTGAATGTGGGCGTCCGCGTCGGCGTGGGTGTGGGCGGGATGATGCGGAAGCTTTTGACGGCTGGGGGGTCTTCCACATTTCCGGCCTGGTCAATCGCCTGCCCCAACACCACCACCTCCCCAGCCCCCAACCCCAACCCCTCCCACACCTCCTCCTCCCCCTCCGCAGGCGGAAGCGGCGAGGCCACAGCACCCACCCCCACCACGAACGGCCCACCGTACACCTGCCAACTCCCCCCAAAATCGGTGGAGTAGCGCACCTCTGCCACCCCACTCCCTCCCACATCCACCGCGCTCATCGCCACCGTGACCTCCCCAGTGAACTGGCCTTGCCCATCCTGCACCCCCACCCCCTCAATCGTCGTCACCGGCGGCAGCACATCCCGCGTGGGCCGCCCCAACAAGGCACAACTCCCCGGCTGAGGGAACAAGGCGGTGGCCACCTGGCGGTGCACATCCACTGTGGTGGGCAGGGCTTCCCAGGTGTCACTTCCCACCCCCAACAGGTAAATCGTCAGCGTGCTGGGGTCCACATCCCCGATCTCCTCCTGGGTGTAGCGCAACGACACCGGCAGGGGCGGCACAAACGCCTGCACAGGTTGCCCCTGGGGGTCAAAGGCCATGACCACACAGCCATTGCCCGTGCCCACTGCGCTCTCGCTGGGCCGGGGGTCGGGGGCGGAGGCCAGCACCAACGCCCCGCCTTCCGGCACCTGGCCGGGCGCGGCGCAGGCGGCCAGGGCGCCAGCAGGTGGGGTCTCCGCCTCCCCGCCGCCTGTGCCCGTGCCCACCAGCACCTGCCCCCCACCGGGGGGCAGGAGGGCGGTGACCCCCAGGGGGTGCTTCCACAGGTAGCGGCTGGGGCGCCCGGGGTGGCTGAGGGGGCGTCCCAGGGCATCGGCGAGGGTGGTGGGGCTGGCCCAGGGGTCGTGGGCGCCCAGGAAGCCGTAGGGGTCTACCCGCTCATGGCGGTCAAACTGGCCGTCGCCATTGGCGTCAAAGCGCACCTCAAAGTGCAGGTGGGTGCCGGTGCTGTGGCCGGTGTTGCCCATGGTGCCGATGCGCTCTCCCGCCTGGACGGGCTGGCCCTCCCGCGCCTTCGTTGCGGCCCAGACGGCATCGTTCTGCAGGTGCAGGTACATGGTGAGGAAGCTACCCAGGCCGGGGAGGTCGTGGCGGAGTTCCACCCAATGGTTGCCATCGCGGTAGGTGCCCACGCGGTGGATGACGCCGGAGGCGGCGGCGAAGATGGGGGTATTGTTGCGGAACTGGGGCAGGGGCAGGAAGTCGTAGCCGGGGTGGCCGCTGTACCAGTCGTTGGGGGAGCGGCTGCCGTCAAACAGGAGCAGGGTGGAGCCTACGGGCGAGCCTGGGGGTTCCAGGCCGCGGAAGTCGGCCCAGGGGTAGAGGGGGAACTCGTGGTCAAAGAAGGAGTTGATGCGGCCGCCGCTGGTGCGGCGGTTGGAGGCCTGGCGGAACTGGGCGTCGGAGCCGCCGAAGGATGTGTTGCCCCCGTCGTAGGGGAAGGGGAGGTCCAGGAAGCCGCCGGAGGGGAGGGGGAAGGGGGGCAGGGCCTGGGTGACCGTGATAGGGGGTGGGGTGAGGAGGGGGGCCGGGGCCGCAGGACACTCAAATGCCGTGACCGTGGCTGGGGGCGGTGCAGTGAGTCGGATGATGAGGGCGCGGCACAGGACGCACAGCACCAATGCCAGGAGAAGCAGGACCAAGGCCAGGAACAACCGTGCCCGCGGCGCTTGTGGAATCGCCCGCTCAATTTTGGCTAACATGATACTATCCCCTTTCGGCGGCACAGGTAGGGGCACAGCGTATCTGTGCTCTCCCCTGTTCCGGGCCTTCTATGTTATCGTTATCGCCTCACTGCGATCAGGACCTGGTAGATGAAGCGGATCAGCGCGCGTGCAGGCTCGGCGATGGGCAGGCCGAGGAACCAGCGGGCAATCGGGTGTCTCAGGATGGGGGTGACCTGCGCCTGCGGGTCCACATTCCCCCGCGCCCCCTCATCCATCGCAGCCAGAAGCAACACGATCAGGAAGGCCACGATGAGGATCACGATGGCCCACTTTAGGAGGCGTCCTCCCACGCGCAGGAAGGCGGTCATGATCTGCGGCAACCCAGCCCCCTGCACCTGAGCCAGGGTGCCGGTCGTGCTCGCCAGCACGGTTGAGGCGTCCACCATGCCAGCCACGACGAACTTATGGACGCGACGTTGCTCCCCTGCCGCCAGTTTATCCTTGGCCCGCACTGTCAGTGTGGCGATGCCTTCTGCCCCAGGGGAGAGGACGATGGGATTGGGCTTGATGGAGAACGCCAAGGCGTCCGCCTCGTCCTTGGCCTCCAGCCAGATCTGGACAGGTTGGAGGCGGGGGTTGCTAGCCTTGATGGAATAGCGGGCGCTGCGGGGGTGGCTCTGTTGGGGCGGGATCAGCTCCAGCGACACAGGCTGAATGCGCCTCTGGATGAAATGGCCGTCCGTGCGGGCGACCGGCACCAGGTCGCCTTCGCGGGTGGCCTCAATGGTAAACGTGTAGGGTTTTTCGCCCTCGCCCTCGGCGTAAGCTTTAGCGTGCACCTTCACTTTCGCCTGGGCCTGGCCGCGCGGCGGCACAACCAGCTTGGGCGGGTCAAATTCGTACTCGCACCCTTCCTCCGGGTCCTGCCCGGACAGGACCAAGGTGGTCTCCATAGCGGCCAGATTGGTGGCCAGAAGGGTGTATTCGGCCTCCAGTGTAGCGTTCCGCACGCGAGGACGCAGTTCCAACGTGGGCGGCGGCGCGCCAACCTGGATCAGACGGGCTTCGGCGCTGCGCGGCTCAGTGATCGCGTCGCGTGGTTTGGCCACAACCGTGAAGGCGACCTGCCGCCGCTCATTCGGCCCCGGGAAGGTGCGCGGCTGGACGCGCAGCTTGCTTGTGACGGTTTGCCGCGCTGGCAGCAACACGTGAGCGGGGTTGAAGGTGTAGTCGCACAGACCCTCCGGATCGCTGGCCGTCAGGTCAATCCACACATCGGTGTTGCTGTTCCGGTCGCTGACCAGCGAGATGTCAAACTCGCGCCCGCCCTGGCTCTCGGCGTCACGCGGCCAGACGTTGAGCGTGAAGGCGGAATTGGGCTTGACCTCCACCTTCAGGGGGATCTCGGTGCGCTGGTTGAGGTTCAGATGGGAGAACACCCGCAGGGTGAAGGGATAGACCCCCACCGCGGTGTCCTCGCTGGGGCGGACGGTGAGGAGCGCGTTGCCCTTCTCATCCGGCTTTAGAGTCACCTGCGGCGGGTCAATGTTTACCCAGGTGGGGCGGATGCCGGTGATGTTAAAGCTGAAGGTGTCCAGGATGTTGCCCGCGTTGTGCAGGAGCAGGCGCCATTGCGCCGCCGGGGGCGGCAGCGGCGTGTCGGTCACCGGCTCGGCGGTGACCTCAATCTGCGAGGCCGTTACGGGTTGCACTTCAGGGCGCGGGCGCTCCTCCTCAGGCTTCCGCTCCGTTGGACGCGTCTCTTCAACCGGGGTGGTTGTGACCGGCTGGACCGGCAGGGGGATGTCCAGTTCAATGCGCCCGGTCCCTTGCACCTCCGGCCGCTCCTGCGAGACGGCCCGAACGATCAGGGTGTAGATCGCACCCTGCGCATCCTGCGGTGGGTGGATGCGCACCCTGGCGCGGACCTCCTGCAGCGGAAAGGCTGAGACCTGGTCCGGTGTGATACTAGCCCATCCCTCCGGCACCCCTTCCACGCGCAGGTCGTAATGCTCAACTTCCTCCGACCGGTTGCGGATCAGCGCCGTGGCGCTGGCTTGCTCGCCCGGCTTGATTTGGATGCGCGTAGGCTCAGTTGTGATAACAACGGGATCGGCCATGGTGTCAACCTCCGGTTGACGACGGAGGACGGATGACGGATCCCCCTCCGTCCTCCGTCTGTCGTCTTCCGTCCGCTTAGGCTTTCTCTAAACGCAACGTGTAAGTGGTGTGAGCCGGCTTCTCCTCCTCAATGATACCCCGGACGCGGTCCTGGTCAATGGCCTCCGGGTTGGGGAGGCGCAAGACGACCGTGAAGTGAAAGGGGTTTTCGTCCGTGCCGTCCTCTATGATCTCCGGGGTAACCCCCGTGTAGATCGTGAGGTAATCGCGCAACGCCCCGGCGGTGCCGCGGCGGCGATACAGGTCGGCGGCGCGGCGGATCAGTTCGCGGCGGCGGGCTTCGGGCCAGTTCTCGTCCAGGACCAGGTCCACCCACGTGCCCAGCCAGGGCAAAAACTCCGCGGGCGTCAGGCGCGGGTCAATATAGGCGTACAGCACGTCTAGCTGGCGTTCCAGGGGCAGCCAGATATCGTCAAAGATGCGCAGGAAGCCGTCCAGGAAAGGGTCATCGCTGTAGATGCCGGGCAAATATTTCAGCAGGCGGCAGCGCTCAGGGACAGCCCGCACATCTATGGCGAACCTGCCGTCCCCGCTGAGCCTGATGTCCTCTCGGAGTCTGAGGTCTGTACTCATGCCCTGTTCCCCTCTGGCCGGTTAGCGTGCCAGGTAGACATTGTGGTAATATGAGACGATGACGCCATTGGCCGGGACCTCAATGACCTGGCTGCTTTTGCCCAGGCGCTGGCCCAACGGATCGCTCAGATCAATCGGATAGAGCTTCAACTCTGTGGCGTACTCCACCCCTGGCACAGTTTGGATCAAAGCGTAAACTTTGTCAATTGTCAGGGGCTGGCCGAAGGGCCAACCCTTCCCATCCGGCCCGCCGTAGAGCGGGTGCAGGAAGCGGTAGAGCGCGACCTTGACGTCGCGGCGCACGCGCTCCGGTTCGGCCTTGGGCTGGGGTTTGATGCGCGTCTCCACAGCCACCCAGATGTATTGCGGCTCGCGGACCGCCAGGCGGGTGGTGAGCAGGCGGCGCTCATCCAGGTAGTCGCGCAGGCGTAGCTCTGTGGCCGGGGGCAGCTTAAGCTGGGCCTGAAGCTCGGCCTCCACCGCCAGGCGGCGTTCCTCCTGAGGCAGGGCCTCGCGCAAGGCAATGTGGCGCTCAATCTCGTCGCCCTCCAAGGGCGGCAGGCCGGGGATGACCAATAGGAGAACGGTGCCGGGCGCAGGTGCCTGTGGATCGTCCGGGCGGGGCTGGAGGCAGCGCACCCGACCGACGCCCTCCACCTGCCCGGCCAGGAACTCGTAGTCGTCGGCGGTGACAGCTCGGAAGCGCGTGCGCAGGACGGAGGGGGCGCGCATCTTGGCGTCCTCCAGCGTCTGCGCCTCCAGCCCGCCGGTGAGGGGGAAGCGATTGGTGACCGAGGCCACGTAGGGCACAGTGCTTTTCAGCACCTTGACGCGGCCCTCGGCCACGTTGCCGCGCACGCCGCCGCCAATGCGGTAGCGCCGCATACGGATGCGCCTTCCCAGAGGCGGGGCCGCGCCGAACTGCGGCTCGGTGCCATCGCGCTGGCGGATGGCCGGGCCGAACTCAATCTGGCCGGAGACCGGGTCAATCACATAGTGCTTGTCGCTGGGCCGGGAGTCGCCAAAGTCGGCCACAGCCTGCCAGGGCTCCCAATCCCCATCCTCGGTCTCCACTTCCACAACCTCTTCCGGCCCCTCCGGCTTGAGGATGTTGCTGTGCTGCAGGCGGAAGCGTTGGGCGGGCTGGCCGTTGCTGATGCCCAGTTCCTCCGGCCCGACGGGGAGGGCGTGCGTCACCGGCACGGTGATGCCGATGGTATAGGCGTTCACGCGGCGGATGCGGGGCGAGCGGGCGTAGGGCGTTTCGCCAGGCAGGAGGTCGGTGACCGGCGAGCACCGCAGCCAGGTGCGGGCTTCGCGCAACTGCAGGCGGTGCGGCTGGCAACGGTAGGGCAGGTGCAGGCGCACCTCGCCGTTCTGGTTCAACCCGGCGGTCGTGTCCCTGGCCACCGGCACGGCCTCCCACTTGAACTCCGCGCCGCGCCAGACCTCCCAGCGCCAGGGCGGTTTATCCGGATCGATGCCGATGCCGACCTTCTCGCACTCAAATTGGACCACCAGCGTGTGGGCGCTCAGGTCTTCGTCAAAGCCCAGGTAGAAGGCCTGGGGGGGCGTGGGTGGATTGCCCCAGGCCTCAAAGGGCGTGTCCTCTTTGAGCGCGCGGGATTGGTCCTGATAGTCCTCGCCATCCGCGCTGGTGAGCACCCAGCGCGGACGGGGGGGCAGCACCTCGGCATCCCGGTCGGTGGTGAAGACGATGGCCTCCTCCGTCTCGGTGCGCTCGGTGGCCACCTCGGTCCACCTGGGGATGATCATGCGGCGTTCGGGCGTGGGCGCGCTGGAGAGGATGAAGGTGACATCACCCCTGGCGGGTTGCGCCGGCGCTAGCCGCACGCCGATCAGGTCCAGGAAGGTGATGAAGTTCTTGTCGGGGACCTGGTTCAGCCGGAACAGATACTGCTCAGTCATCCAGGCGAACAGTTCAATCAGCGTGACGCCCGGATCACTGACGTTGTGGTCCGTCCACTGCGGGCAATAGCGTGGGATGCGCCGCTTGGCCTCATCCACCAGGTCTTGAAAACGCCGGTCATCCAGATTAGGCACAGGTAATAGCATGCTAATGGGCCTCCTTAGACAGACGACGGACGACGGACGGCAGATCAAATGATCATCGTCTGTCGTCTATTCCCCCGGGATCCGGTAGAACGGGTACACCAGACTGCGCTCATCATGCGTGGATTTGATCCGATAGCGGATCTCAATGAGCAGCACATGGTCGCGCTCCGGCTCGGTGCGGGCGATCACGTCTATCAACTCAATGCGCGGTTCCCAGAATGTCAGGGCCTCCTGGACATACAGTTCGGCCCGGCCAAAGGTCTCGGCGTTCGCCGGGGCGAACACCAACTCGTGCAGGCGGCTGCCGAAGGTGGGGCGCATCACCCGCTGGCCGATCGGTGTGCTCAAGATAATATAGATAGCCTGCCGGATGTCCTCATCCGCTGAGACCAGGGCGATCCCACCGCGGCCATCCGGCCTGGGTGGAAAGGCCCAGCCTGTTCCCAGAAAGTCGCTCATGATGTCAACCTCCGGTTGACGACGGAAGACGGATCCCCCTCCGTCCTCTGCCCGCTACGGGCCGATCAACACCGTCGGGAAGCCGCCGACGATCACATCGGGCGGCCCGACGCAGGTGGCCATGTCGCCCATACGCGCCGCCGGTTGGCCGCCGATGAGCACGGTGGGGCTGCCCGGCGGCAGGATCGGCCCGCCAACATGCGGGACGGGCGGCGTGCCCGGCGTGACCATTGGACAGGTGTGCATGTCGCCGACGCGCGCCGCCGGTTGCCCACCGATCAACACCATGGGGAAACCGGTCGTGATCACCCCACCGTGCGCTGTCATATCACCCATACGGGCGGCTGGTTGTGGCATCATTCGCTCCTAATTCAACTTGATCGGTGTGCCGGTGACGGCCACCGGGCCGCTGCCCTGGATGTTCACCAGCGAACCCTGAAGCTTGGCCGCCCCTGCGCTGCTCACCTCCACACTCCCCTGGCCAGAGACCTTGGCCACTGCCGGGGTGCTCATCTCTGCCCCGGCCTGGCCGGAAACCTTGAGCTGGGCCTGCGCCTTCACGTCCACGTTGGCCTGCCCGCTCATCTCAATATTGCCCTGGGCCTTGATGGTGATGTTGGCGCCGGATTCAATCGTCAGGTTGCCCTGTGCTTTAATCTGCATAGAGTTATCGGGCGAATGAACCACGATCTTGTTGTTGCCGGTCTTATCTATAATGGTGATCTCCTCCCCGCCGGAGGTATCGTTGAGGGTGATGGTGTGGCCGGCCTTGGATTTCACCACGATCTGCTCGCTGTTCTGCGTATCGTCCAGGGTGATGATGTGGCCGGAGCGCGATTTCAGCACGCGCTTGTTCACCTTCCCGTCGCCGCCCACAGCTTCGGCGGCGTTCATGGGCGGCTTATCTACGCCGTTCCAGAGCATGCCCAGAATCACGGGGCGTTGGAAGTCGCCCTGCTCAAAGCCGACCAGCACCTCGTCGTCCACCTCAGGCAGATAGAAGAAGCCTCGTCCCTGGCCCGCCATCGGCGCCATGATGCGCGCCCAGGCGCTCTCGCCTTCGTCGGAGAGCCAGGGAAATTTCACCTTGACGCGGCCCAGTTCTTCGGGGTCCTTGTTGTTGGTCACAATGCCAATGACCAGGCCCATCCCCAGGCTCATCCTGGGCGAGGCCGACTCCTCCAGCAGGCTCCACATGCTCCGGTCGCGCCGTCCGCTGGCCGTAAAGTGGGTCATCATGCCCTCGCTCTGCGACCAGGTGTGGGTCACTGAGGTGACATAATATGTGCCCTCAAAGCGGCTGCCCACGCCCTGAATCTGGACCTGGCGCCCTGGGGCGATTTGCCCGTTGGCGGCGCAGGTGCCTTCCGCCTCTACGAAGGCTGAGGCCAGTTCGTCCAGTTTCGCCTGAGCCAGCGTGGTGGCGTGGGCGGCTGAGACCACCAATTGGTTCACAATCGCCATTTTAGCCTGGCCCCAAGCCTGTTGGGCTATGGCGGCGCCGGGCTGGGGGATGCCGATCTGAGGCGCGCCGTTCCCGCGTGTGGCCCTACCCACGATTTCCTGCTTCCTCTTCGGGTCCCAGCCGCGCACCTCCACCTCGTTGACCTGCTCGGCGGTGGACAGCCGGGGGCGGAAACCGGTCAGGTCTTCTCCCCATTTTAACTGGACCGGCGCTCCGCCCGCGGTCGGCTTGCGGAAATGTAGCCGGGTGTCCTCAATCCACAATTCATACCCCAGCAGGCGCGCTCGCTCCAACAGAAACTCGGCGTCGGTCTGGTTATGTTGATAGACGTGCTCATAGATGGGAGACGTGCTATCAATACTGCCGACGCTCAAGCCGGCCTCGCTGGCCAGTTTCCTGGCGATGTCAGCGTCGCTCATGTTCAGGAACACACGGCTGTGGCGGCCACGATACAGCTTGTGGGAGAGAGCGAAGCAGCGCACGATCAGCGTTGGGTTGAGGATGTCCAGGTCCGGCTCCAGGCCGGCGACCTTGCCGGTGAATAGCTTGTCCTGCGAACGCGGACCGTAGAAGATCTCAATCTTCTTCCCCGGATCAAAGGTCCCAGCCTGCAACAACTGCATGTCGTGGTCCACGAAGCGCAGCGTCGCCATGCTGGGGAGGTGGAGCGAGGCTTCCACGACCACTTCGCTTAAGGCGTCCATGACCTCTCTCGGAGCCAGCGCACCCTCAATTTTCAGCGATAGATGCGAGACATCAATTTCCCTGAGCATTATCCCTCCCCCTGGCGTTTCTATTCATCCGTTCAATCCGTTCCCCGAATCCGTTGACAGCCCGTCTCCTGTCCGCTTTAAAGTGGTGGGATCGCCAGGACCATCCCTGGGCGCAGGGCCAGGGGGTTGAACAGGCGGTTGGCCTCGGCGATGCGCCGCCACTCTTTGGCATCGCCATATTCGCGATAAGCGATCAGGTCCAGCCGGTCACCTTCCTGGACGGTGTACAGCCGCCGGCCAGGCTCACCCCGTGAGGTCGGGTTGGTAGGTTGCAGGTGCTCCGGGTCGGTGACCTCTTTCAGCGTCAGCTTGGCGGTGGCGCGCACGGGCATACCGCTCTCGGTATCAAACATGGTATAGGTCACCGTGCAACTGGTGATATAGCAGTTGAACTGGTGGCGCGTGTCCTGCCCCCAAATCAAGACACAGGGCGGTGGGCTGCCCATCTGGCTGTTCTCGTCTTTCAGGGACGGGTCAATCATCATGAAGGTGAACAGGCGGTTGGTCAGCTTGCGCACGTCATCCCGCTGCACCCCCTGGCGCGGCAGGTACGAGTCAAAAAAGATCTCTATATCAAGCTGGCGAGACTCGCCGCCGCCGAACTCCCAGTGGGGCACGTTGCCGCCCTTATAGGGTGCCCGACTCCATTGGTTGGTCTTGCTGATGCTGTACTGGGTCGGGTTGAACATGAACTCCACCTTGCCGTTCTCCGTCCCTTTTAAGCGGCCCTTGGTCACCTCCAGTCTTCCCTTGAATAACGTCATGGCACCTCCTTGTAGGGGGCGCACGGCCGTGCGTCCCTACCGCGAGTAGAGCTGGTGGCGGTCGCGTTCGGCGCGCAGGCGGGCCTTGAGCAGGCTGTACACTTGTCGCGCCAGCGCATCCAGATCAGGCCCACTGGGCTGGTCGGCCACAGCCGCGAAGGGGGCCGTGGCCGATTCGCTGAACGGGCCGACGGACGCGCTTCCATCTGCCCTGGCCCTCTGAATCACGGGCCGGGCAGGCCCTGGCTCTATAGCCACGCGCTCAAAGCGCAGGCCCGTGGCACTATCCAGAACAGGCGATGGACGAGGGGCGATAGACGATTGTCGTCCGTCGTCCGTTGTCCCTCCGTTGGTCGTCCACACACGTCGCCGCACCTCCATACGCGGCCCCACTGGCCAGCCCTCCTCCGCAATGCGCCGGATGATCGCTTCTTGGCGTCGGGCCTCGCGCTCTTCCTCGTCCACGACCGCCGGGCCAGTGCCAGGCGACTGCTTGAAGGCCAGGGGCTGGCCGATGTGGGCCAGTTCGTGGCCAGTGAGCGCCAGCCCCTGGCGGCTGCGCACGTCCAGGCGCCCCGGCGCGAAGACAACGCGTTCGCCGCTGGTGAAGGCCTCCGCGCCCAGGGCGGCCGCGGCAGGCGCGGTATACAGCCGGACAGCGGAGAGGTCGCGGCCCAACAGCGTCTCCATCGGCCGGCGCACAGAGAGGGGCAGGGCTTCGCCTGGCCCCAGCGCGGGCAGTGAGCGGAGAGCCTCCAGGGCGGGCCGAAGCTGCGCGGGCGACATACGACGCAGGACCTGGAGCGCGGCAGGCTCGCCGGATGTAGCCGGGCGGGTCAACCGCCAGAGCAGGCCCAGCGCTGGCCATTCGCGTTGAACTGGCGCCGCTTCCTCGGTTTCCTTGATCTCAGGAGGCGGTTTGCGGGCAGGCCCTACCGCCTCCAGGAAAGCGAGCGTCGCCCCGGCACGCGGGGTCAGCCATCCGACGGCGTGGGAGAGAACCTCCGGTACAATGGCGCCGGCGGGCACAGCGCGACGTGGGGGCCGACGGCGGAGTTCGCGCAGCGGGCCGGAGGGCCGGGCTATCCCGCTGGCCTCCCCCATCTCTACCCCTCTTCTCTCCTCCCCTTCTCTCCCTAATCCCTCTAGCCTCTCAAGAGGGGGGCCCAGGGAGGGGTGGGGAGGGACAAGGGAGGGAAACGCAATTTCCCCTTCTTTTTCCCTCTCAGTTGTAAGGAAAGAGGGCAGGGAGAAGCCGGGCTGAAGAGGCCGCACTTTGCCCGGCGGGATAGGGAAGGCCAGCGGCTCGCCTGGCGCCACGCCCAACGTGCGCTCCAGGGCCTCTGCGGCCAGCCGCCCAAAGCCGCGATGGCGCCATCGGGGGATCCGCCTCACCTCAGCGGACGGTGGACGGCGGACGGCGGACGGCGAATCCCTGTCCGTCGTCCGTTGTCGGTCGTCCGCCGTCAACTGAGCACCCTCCAAAGCGGGGGACGGCCTGGGTTCGGGCGATAGGCCGTAGCGGGTCAGGATGTCGTCCGGCAGGGTCGCCAGGCGGCGCTGCGGTAATAGCGCCGCGGCGCTCAGCGCGTGACGCCGCAGCCGCAGGATCAGGGCGGGACGCGCCAAGGCCAGTGTAGCGATCGCGGGCCGGGAGAGGGCCTGGCGAGACAGGCTGGCGGCCTGTTGCCCCCGTTGGGCCGGCCTCTCCTGGCCGGGCCGCGCTTCAAATAGGGGCGCCGGTGGACCGCCGCTAGGCTGCGGAGGGCGGGGCTGGAGGACGCCCCGTTCCGGCTCCTGAGATGTGACCTGCGCTTCCTCAGCACGAGCGCCTGGCTCTGCCACTGGCTGTACCGCATGGGCCGGGAGCGGTTGAGCGCCGACCGACTCGCCCGCGATGGCTTCAGGCCGGGGCGCGGTCGCTGGCGGCTCCAAGGTCGGCTGAGGGGCCAGGCGACCGAAAGACGGAGGATGGATCACCCTCCGTCCTTCGCCTTCTGTCCCCCGTCCGCTTGGGGGTGGGGCCACAGGGGGTTGCGGGGGGACGCCGTGGCGGCTCAGGACCTCGCGCAGTAGGGGCAATCCCTGTGGCTGCCCTGGTGCAGGTTCGCCCGCACGATGGAGGCGCCGCACGGTCCTCTGGGGCGCTTTCGCCGACATAAACCGCAGGGGCGACCCTTGGAGTTGCCCCGGGGCGCTGCCCCACCGCGCCAGTACCTGCGCCACAAGGCCAGGCAAGGCCAGGCCGATCGTAAGGGGCACCCCTTGTGGTTGCCTTTGGCGTTCGGGCCAAACCGGCTCGGCTGTCCCCTGGGTTGCCTCCGGCACTCCCTGGAGAGGCGGGGCCGACATCCATGCCTCCGGCTCGGTCAGGGCGGGGAAGCGAGTCCATTCCTCAGGCGGCTTAGAGGATGGCCCTGAGGCCGGGCCAGGCGCTATCTGGCTGGGGGCCTCTGTCGGGCCGGGAGGCATGGCCTCCTCTGCTTCTCGTTGCTGAGACAAAGGAGCAGGGCCAGGCGCGATTTCAACCCCTACGGGGGCGGAGAAGGGGGCCTGACGTGGGCGGCGCAGTGGGCGGTGCTGGCGTATGCGATAGATATAGACAAGCCCCAACCCTTGGTCGTCGGAAAAGGGCGTATGCCAGGGCCGCAGCCTGGCCATAGGCGCGGTCCAGCGGCGGCTGGCCCGTTGGGCCAGCCTGAGCGCAACCAGCCACCTCTGTAGCCCCAGACCCGGACGTGGCCCAATGGCCATCCAGGGTCGGCTCAGTGTCATCCGGCTGCGGGAGAGCCAGCCCGGCGTGCGCCCTGCTGGTTGAGCAGGGCCTGGGGAGGGATCAAGTCCGCTCACTATCCCCCCGCCTATTGCGCGAAGTCCATCCCTTGATGGGCAAGGGTCAATGTCTCCACTGCAACAGCGTTCTGATCGGCCTGGAGGGGGGTTGCGCTCCACTTAATGGGGAACGCGCCCCGCAGCGTCCAGCTCTGCAAGACGTCGCCCTTCACGTCATACAGCGTGACCGTGACATCGTGGGTCACAATCTGCCCCCTGACCGTATTCTGCACCCAGGTCCAGAGTGGCCGACCATCGTTGGCGATACCGCGTTTCAGTGTAATGTCATTGAACTTGAAGCGGGTCGGGAGGCGATGGGTGCGCGAATTCAGCCCGCCCTCCCTGTATTCCTCCGGATCGGCGCTGAACTCCAGGCCGGAGCACTCCGAGAAGCGGGCGACGAGGACGCCATCTATCTCCACACTGAACCTGAACGTGGCCGATGGATCATATCTAGGCATACACGCCCTCCGAAGCTAAACCCCTCCCCACCTGCGGCGCTCACGCTCCATAGCCAGTTCCTGGCGCATGAGGTCGTACACCCGTCGGGCGACCTCATGGGGGTCAATGGGGGGAGGGGCCGGGGCAGGCTGAAGCTCCGCTCCTCCCTCCGCCGCCCCTGGTTCGGCTGCGGTCGTGCTTCTGACCCGCTGGATGGGCAGCACCATCGTGGCGGGGGGCTGCCCCTGGGTGAGTTTGCGCCTGCGAATCGTGGGAACAAACATGGCCATATGCCCCAGATCAACCCGGCCAGAATTCCAGGGGGATGCCAGGCGAAGGCTCAGCGCTTTCGCTCCCCTCGTTCATCTGCCGGTTGATCGCTGAGATTTCCTCTATGAAACGTTGCCGGTCGCCGTGTTCCAGGTTGAGGATGTCCTCCAGCGGCCAGTGAAAGTGATAGGCGATGAAGGCTACCTCCTCGAACAGGCTGTCGAGGGGGTAGCCTACAATTCCCCCGGCTCGCCCACCTCCACCTCAAACGTGTTGCCGCAGTTGGGACAGGTGACGGTTTGTTGCTCACTGCCGTTGCTGTTGATGCGCCGGTAGAAATCTTGCAGGTACGCCAGATCGGCGGTGAATAACCGCTCAATCGTGTTCGTATTCACCTCCACCAGGTCCCCCAGTTTGGTGATGACCCGCGAAAGGATCAGGATCGTCAGGTAGGCCTGGTTTTCCCTCACGCGCGGGTCGCGCAGCGGGGCGATCTCGTCCATCGCAGTTGCCAGGCGCATCCTGCCGTGGCGATGGAGGTTGCCCTGTGTGTCCACGTACCCTTTCGGCAGAGTAAACTCAAATTCCGTTTGTAGCGGGCTGACCTTCGCTTCGGCCATGTGTCAACCTCCGGTTGGCGACGGAGGACGGCCGAACCCCTCCCCCTTCCCCTCCCCTATTAGGGGAGGGGCATGAGGGGGAGAGGTCCGCCTTCCGTCGGCTGTTACTTCTTGCGCGTGAACGCTTCGCAGACCAGGGTGATCTCTTCTATCAACACCTCGCTGGCGCCGGTCTTGGGACCGGGCATAACGATCTTCTTCGGCCAGGCGTTGGTCACCTCATACTCCAGCAGCGGCGTGCCGTCGTAGTCCAACATATGGATCGTCCCATTGGAGCGGGCCTGGTCCATCATGCCGTCCTGGACCAGCTTGGCCCACTGCCAGGCCGAGTAATCCTCGGTCACGCCACGCTTGAGGGTCACTTCGGGTGGCTTGAACGTCCCCGGTCCAGCATAATACGCGGGTTTGCCGTCCTTCTCGGTAAACTTGTAAGTGATCACATCAAACTCGGCAGAGGTCGCCGAGATCTCGCTGAACACCCCCTTCAGCTTGGGGAAGTCCACGATATAACGTGGCGAGGTCAAAGGCTCATTTGGACGTCCCTTAGGCATGTGTGCTCCCTCCTATAGCTACGCTGACGGAAGACGGGAGACGGAGGACGGAGGATGATGGGTAGCCCGGTACCGGGTTGTGCCGTCCGTCATCCGTCGTGGGTCCTCCGTCGTCTATTCCGATGTCCCGGCGCCGTCTTCCTTCTGGCTGATGCGGAAGACCACGAACTCGGCGGGCTTGACCGGCGCGATGCCCACCTCAATGATACAGTACCCCAGGTCGCGCAACTCCTTGGGGTTGGTCTCCTCGTCGCACTTGACGTAGAAAGCCTCCTCCGCCGTCCTGCCGAACAGCGCCCCAGAACGCCACACGGTCGTCAGATAGGCGCTGACGTCGCGGCGGATGGCGCTCCACAGTTTCCAGTCGTTCGGCTCAAACACGATCCAGCTCGTGCCCTGCAGGATGGACTCCTCCACGTTGCAGAACAGGCGGCGAACGTTGATGTAGCGCCACTGCGCATCGCTGGACAGCGTGCGCGCCCCCCAGATGCGGATGCCCTGGCCGGGGAACGCGCGGATGCAGTTCACGCCGATGGGGTTGAGGTGATCCTGCTCGTTGCGCGAGATATTGCGCTCCAGGCCGATGACGCCGCGCACGATCTCGTTGGCCGGCGCCTTGTGCACACCGCGTTCGGCATCCACGCGGGCGTACACGCCGGCGACGTGGCCGCTGGGCGGCACGAGCTTGCCGTTCACCTTGAGCCAGGGGTAGTACAGCGCGCCGTACTTGGAATCAAAGTTCATGCGGTTCTTGCGCCAGTCAATCATGTCCTGCACGCTCATGCCCGCCGGGCAGTCCAGGATGGCAAAGCGGTCCTTCATCTGCTCGCAGTGATTGAGGATGAAGGTCTGCACCGCCTTCACATCCTCCTCGGTGCAGGCGCCCCACTGGTAGGCGGCGACGATGTCCGGGCAGGCCACGATGGTCACGTCCTCCACCGCCTCCAGGCCGGCGATGCCGGTGCGCTCGGCGGCGCTGCCCTTGAAGAAGTCAGGCGTGACGCGTTGCTTGATCTCCTCGGCGACCGAGGGCTTGGGCGCTTCCTTCATCGGCGCCAGGGTTACCTTCGTGCCCACAGCGGGCAGGCGCTCGGCCACCGAGCCTGGCGCCTCCAGGACCTCGGCCTTGAGCAGGCCATCGGTCTCCTTGGTGAGCACCTCGGCGATGTTGCGCGCGCCCCTGCCGCTTCTGCCCAACGTCAGGTTGGTGATCACCTTCGGCTCGGCGCCGGGACGTTCCACCACCAGGTTGAACGTCTCCGGCGGCGCGCCCTCCCCCGGCGGCTGCACCTGCACCGAGATCTCCTCGCCCGGCTTGAGCGGCCCGGTAGAAGTGATATGCACGGTGGGCACGTTGCCCGCGGTGAGCAGAGTGGCCTCCCCTGCGGGCAAGAGCGGCACCTCGGAGACCTCTTTGACGGGCACGGGCAGCCCCACCACATAGACGGAGGTGCCGCCGTTCAGGAAGAAGCCGTACACCGCATCGTGCAGATAGCTGCCGGGCACGGCTTGGTCAAAGTCGCCATAGGTGTTGATGAACTGTGTCCAGTTGGTGATCAACGTGGGCGTGTTTGGCGTCGGCTGGCTCACCATCCCCTGGCCGATCTTCTCCACCTGGATGGTATCGCGGCACAGGCCGACGATCGCCAGAACCGACGTGGCTGCCGATTCAATCGGTCGCGCCCCCTTGGCGACTTCCTCTACATACACTCCGGGTGATTTGTAATTGAATGGCATTGTGGCTTCGCCTCCCTTCCTTAGCAATACTCATAGGGCCAAAGACGGAGGACGGTGGATGACCCATTCAGACCGTCGTCCGTCGTCTGTCGTCCGTCGTCTGTCGTCATTTCTTCATAGGCACCTCCACTTCCTGGATGAACTCCGGCAAGGCTTCGCCGCGCTCGCGAACCGTCAGGGTTAACGGGTGTTGCTGGGGCGCCTGCCCGGCCACCTCCACCACCAGGGTGTACTCACCCGGCGGGATACCGTGAAAGATGTAGCGCCCTTCCGCATCCGTGTGGATGGTCGGCCCTACCTGGATGGGGCGGCCTTCTACCTCCTTGCCGATCAGCCGGACGGCTGCGCCTGGGAGTGGCCGGCCTTCCGGGTCATGGACCAGGCCGCCAAGCTGGACAGGGGCGGCCTCCCATCCTGGCTGCAATTGCTCCAACGGATACTCCACGCCGAAGACGTCGCGGTACATCACGGCCCCGCCGATCTTGACCATCTTGGCGAAGACGATAGGCGCCTCCTGGACCTGCTCCAGGTCCAGGTCCAGGGTGACGACTAGGCCGATGGAGGGGCGCAGTTGGTTTTCCAGTGCACCCCAGAAGTCCGCCGCGCTCTGGAACACCCCGTCGGGCTGGGCCACCTCGGTGCGGATCACGTGGACGACGTTCTTCAGGCTGCCCTGCAGGATGTCCTCTGGCAGGGGGGAATAGCGGAACAAGGTCTCCAGCACCCGCCACAGCAGGCGGTGCTGATCCTCCGGGGTGCTTGTCCAGCAGGTGATCATGTAGGAGACATCCACGCGTAAGGGCCGGCGCTTGAGCCTGATCTTGCCGTTGTCGCGCACCTCCTCATCCCAGTACAACTCGCGCAGCTTGAGGTTCTCGCGGATGTCGTACAGGTACAGGTTGACGGTGGGGCGCGTGACCGGCGTGGACCAATCCCGCGTGGGGATGTCAAAGCTGATGTCCACCTCGGCCGGGTCCAGGCCCGCCTTCTGGATCAGCAGTTGCTTGAGTGTCTCGTCAAGGTCGTGAAGCATGGCCGTTTCATCCTGGATACATCATTGGGCATTTTCCACTACCCGGCAGAATGTCAATCTGCGCCCGCCAGGATCTCAATTACCTCGCCGGTATAGGCATCAATGGTCACCTGCGCGCTGAAGTCTGGCCCCCGGACGCCGGGGGGGTTAATGACTTCAAACGTGACGATGACCTGGTCGTCCGTCCGATCCACGCGGATAGGCGCGTCCTCTTCGGGGGTGATCTTGCCTTCAATCGCCTGTCTGGCGATGGCAACTGCTTCGTCTTCGGTAATCATCTTAGCTCCTCCAGCAGGCTAACCGCATGGCTCGGCCTAAGTGCGGCGATTCGGTCCGGAATGCCAGCGCTTGGCCGCCGCCTTGAGCGGATGCCCTGCGGGTATATTGCCCCCTTTGACCGGTTCATAATCGTATACCACCCCGGCGACGTTATCCGCCTTGTCCGCGTTCACATCCGCATTGGAAGGCCCCACCGGCCGGCCTACCGTGCGGAATGTGGTCGGCGTATGCGTATGGAACGAGGCCACCGTGAACACGTCCCCCGAATCCGCAGGCTTGGCCGGAAGATTCACCGAGGCCGTCTGATCGTTGGGCACAGGTGTGGCAGTCACTCTGCCGGTGATGGAGAAGGCGTTGGTCTTGGAATTCCAGCGGATCCAGAAGCCCTGCTCGCGGCGGCTGGTTTTTGTCGTCGCGTTCAGGGTCTCCTCCCAGGCTTTGTCCGTCTCCGACTTCACCGTGCCGTCTCCTACGATGGTGGCGTAGTCGGGGAAGGTCACCGTCGCTGGTGCCAGTAAGCCTCCCACCATCCCGCCGATAGCGCCTCCCACCATAGCGCCTACTGGTCCACCGACCAATCCGCCGAGGGCCGCTCCTATCCCAGCACCCGTCAGCCAGTCTTGCCGTTGCACCACCCCTGACTGGCCTTCCGCGCGGCTGGGGGCGTACTGCTGCGGGATGGTGGCCCTGCTCTCCCCACGGGTGTGATAGTCGGCGTCGGTGTCATCCGGGCCAGTGACGCCGTTTTCGCCTCGTGCGCGCTCCGGGCGTTGGACCTCCGGCGCTGGGCTGAGGGGAACACGTTCCGTCCAGGCCGCAGGCGCAGCCCCCTGCTGGATGACGTGGGTCAGCTCATGGGCCAGTAACTGTTTACCCGAGGCAGAACCGGGATTGTATTGGCCCTCGCCCACGTAAATGTCACGCCCCTGGGTGAATGCCTGAGCGCTTAAGGCGCGGTTGAGCTGGGCCGATTCGCTATCGCTGTGGATGCGCACACTGCTGAAATCGGCGCCGAAGCGTTGCTCCATGTCGGTGCGCACATCGCCCGGCAAAGGATGGCCGCTCCCCCTCAGGCTGTCCAGGCGGCTTTCTACATCACTGCCCACCTGGAAGCTGCCATCCCCCTGGCGTTGGACCAGCGGGGTGATGGCGGCCGCCAGGGGCTTGGTCTGAAGCTGGTCGTCGTCCCCATGCGCCCGCTGCGGGCTGCTCACCGGTGTGGGCATACTCATCACATGGTGGGCGACGCGCTCAGCCTCCAGTTCATATTGGTCGTTGGGCGGGCCGACGATCAATTTCCGCTGGATCAGGCGCTGCACCGCGCGGTTGCCCAGGGTCTGTTGCCAGGCCAATAGGCCAGCGGGCCGCGACGACTGATCCGGCTCAATCTCTGGGCCGGCCGGGTGCACGTGTTGCCTGATGGCTGCCCGGTCTGGCCGGGTATCCGCTACCCTACGAGCGCTGTCCGTCATGATGTCCTCCTTCCTTTTGCCTCTTCTCTCTCCTATAAGCTGGCGCCCTGGTGCGTTACGCGCTCTGCCTGTGCCTCACCCCCGTCTGAGCCGGGCCGAAGCCCGGAGGCCGTGCCCTGGATCAGGCGTTGGACGGCGCGATTGCCGATGGTGCTTTGAAACGCCAGGATGTCTTCCGATGTCGTGCCGGGCAGGCGTGCTCCGGCGCGTTGCAGTTGCGACTGGAGCTTGAGCCGCAATTCCTTAGCGGGCTGGAACAGGGGGTCAATGGTCAGGGCCTGGTTGATCCAGGCCAGAGCTTCCTCCACCTGTCCCAGCGCATAATAGCACAGCCCGATGTTATGGACGGTAGCCGCCTCCGCTCCGTAGAGTTGCAGCGAGATCTGGAAGAAGCGCAGTGCCTCGTGATAGTAGTTCCAGGCGTGGTATAGCAGCCCGATGCAGAAGGCGACATCGTACCATTCGCCGATGGGGTAATACGTGTCCCAAATGTGCTGCAAGGCCCAATAGAACTCCTCCCTTAGGGCTGGGGAGGCGCTTTTTGACTGTTCCAGGAGGGCCGGGAAACAGTCTAGGAAGAGGTCCGCGTCCCAGCCACTTAATCTCAGATAGGCCAGAAGCTCTCCCAGGGTAAAGCCGTTGTAGTGCTTGCGGATGCCTTCCCTCAGTGTGTAAAAGTCATCCGGGCCGCCGTTTTCAATGGCTTCAGCATAGGCCAGGCGCGTCTCCGCGTAACCGCCGGGGGGCCGGCCTAACAAGAAGGCGCAGATGTCCAGGCTGGTGTGGCGGTGAGGCGTGGACAGGAACTGGCCCCCTTGCCGGAGGACGAACTGGCCCAGCGCATGATGGTTCACCATCATGGAGAAACTGCCATGGAGGGCGATCTCCGGCGGCTCCCGGTTGATGAGGTCCGCCTCACGGCTGTAGCCCTTATCGCCGGAGAGCAGCAACAGCCTGCCCGCGGACAGGCGCGCGAAGGTGCGCAGGCAGTGCAAAGCGGCGGAAGGGAAGAGCAAGAAGGTGTTGGGCAGCCGCTCCTGGTAGGCTTTCAGGATGTGGTTCAGGTCGGGATCGTCGTAATAGTCCGCCGTTGCAGGCACATGCTCATGGGTGATCTCCAGACCTGCCAGGAATTGCTGGTCCATCTGATCGGGGACTGGCTGAGAGGAGTGTAGCGTGATCAGGCTCTCATAGAGCTGACCGTTGGCGATAGTGAACACGTCCTGGGGGAGGCTGTCAAAGCAGTAGTTGGCGATCACCACCATGGGGTTCTTCACGGTCCCCGGCGCAAGAACGGCGCCAGAAAGCCGAAGCACAAGCTCCTGGTCGTTGCCCGCGTCAAAGCGGGCGAAGTCAAGCTGGCCGGCTTCCATCAGCGGCTGGAGAGCGGGATGCGCCTGCCAATACGCAATGTGGCGCTCGGTGAAATCGGTCATGACGTACTGTACCCGCACACCATTCAAGGTGAGATGATCCAGAAGGGTCAGCAGCCGCTTCAGAAAATAGGCGCCGAAGCGACCCGACCCGGCGCCGAGTTCCACGATGTAAACCGGCTGGCCGGGATCAAGTGGGGCAAAATCGGCGTTTTCCTCCCCGATAGCGGCGCAATCGCGCAGAAAGCCGAACACCACGCGGGCATACGCCTGGGCGATGAATGGGTTGCTGGTCACGTAGAACGGCACCAGCCCCCGGCGCCAGGCCTCCACCCCCTGCTGGTCAAAGAACGTCCGCTGGAATTGCCACAGCAGGGAACGGGACAGGCGTTGGTTCTGTTCCAGGATCAAACCCGTCTGGTTGCTTGCGGCAGATGGCGCTGCGTCCAAGGATCAATCCTCCGCCTCTACCCTGCTCAATGCTCTCAACACACTTCCATTCGTTCAGGCCGCGTCCAGCCGCTGGAGGGGCGTGGGCTGACAGGCTGGCGCTAGAAGACCACGCCCGCGCCTGCGGTCACGCCGAGGCCCCCACCCGGGGCGCGTGAAGCATTGATGTAGAAGCCCCACCGGACGCGGTTCGGGTCTTGCTGGCTCAGGTCCACCACCCGGCCAACTGTACGGGCCGCGTCGCCCACGGCGTCAATATCGGCGCTGTGGGCGCTGATGATCTCCGGCGCTCGCAGCGGATTGCTCAAAAGTTCGGGCACAGCGCGGAGCAGGTTGCGTCCCGCTGCCTCGCCAGCGGTGATAGGCCCGCCCAGTTCCATCGGCATGGGCGGCAGAGCCGCGCCGTAGGACAGCGTGGCGCCAAACGCACCCTGTGTCGTACCACTCAGCCCTGCCTGGAACTGGCCGAGTTGATAGCCGAGGCCCAGGCTGCCCACGCCTGTGCCAGGCGTATACCCCAGTTGACCTGTGAAGGTGCCGCCGCCGACCTGATAAGCCGCGCTGCCGGTGATCGCGCCGCCATAGCTGTAGCTCAGGCCCAACTTGAACCGATCCCGCGCCCAGAGCAGGCGGGCCGCGGTCACTGTAGCCGTGAAGCTCAGCTCGTCCAACAGGCGGATCTGCAACTCCGGCGGCAGGGCGCTGAAGTTGAACTCCGGTGTCAGACATCCATACCTCTTGCTACTTACCCCATACCTGAAAGCAGCTAGGCTGAGAAGGCCGATCCCAGGCTCTATCGTCCTTCGGCCTAATCCCAGCCGATCTCGTAGCCACCCAACCAGGGACGGGCAAACCCAGTCCCGCTGGTGATCCTGCACTCACTAGGTTCAATGCGCCCATCTCCTGTCACCAAGATACGGCCACTGAACCGCTGGAAGCCTGGTCCAACTGGATTATTGAAGCCTTCAAAAGTGAGATAGGCTTGTGTCACTGGCTCTGTCGGACCACTTGACTCAACGGCACCAAAGGTAACACTGGCTTCGCTTCCGAACGTGCCGCCTTCATAGCCACTCACCACTCTTTGTCGCGTGTATGCACTGATAATGTTATGACCATCATACCGCAAGACCAGGTGTAGAATCGCGAATGAAGCGCCTAAGCTCTTGATACTTCTGAGGAGTATAATGGGGCTAAAGGTTTCCCTCACTTCATGGGGGCCTGCCTGTTCGCGTGCATAACGGAACTGTACATTCGTCAGGTTGAAACCCCCACTACCCGCGGGAGCAACCTGAACAGCAAAGGATGCAGCGGCAATCGCCACCCCGGCCACCTCCCAACCCTGCCGCTGAACGGGGACTGCGCTTAAGTCGCTTGGGGTCTGAAGAGGGACTGCTTCTCTTCCCTCAGCTTGTCTCTGGATGGATGCTGCAGGGGAGACGCCAGTCATAGACGCTGGGCTGGCAGCGCGTCCGGATATAACGGCATCTGCCATGCGATTGGCAGCCTGTTCAAAGCTGTCCGAGGGATGGCTGATCACGACGCCGCCCGGCGCCGGGGTGCCGGCCACCGGCCCGGCGGCCTGCTGCACGACATGGGTGGCCTCATGGGCCAACAACCACTGCCCTTCAGAGGAAGTGGGGTTATAAGCCCCCTGGCGAAAGAAGATATCCCGGCCGCTGGTAAAGGCGACCGCATCCACAGCGCGGGCTAACGCATCTGCTTCGCCGTCGGTGTGCACACGCACATCCGATAGATCGGCGCCTAGGCCCTGTTCCAATTGCCGCTGTACGGCGGTGTCCAGGCTGTGGCCCCGGCCAGAGGCCATTTGAATGCGTTGGGCCAGGTCTTCGCCCCCAGGCAACGAGGGCGTCCGCGCCGCCCGCTGGATGAAACGCTGGACAGCCCGGTTACCCACTATCTGCTGCATCTGTTGCATGGCCGCCACACGTATCGGTGATGCGCCACGTCCTTGTAGCCTCGGCGTATCCAGAAGCGCCCCAGGGTTGGCGACCATGCCTTGAAAGAATGGCGCCGGCGCGGCCTCATGAACGGTAGCCTCAATGGGTTGCGCTGGGTGCCTTTGTCTTTCTTGGGTATGGACCTCTGCGGTTTGCTTCTCAGCCATCGTCTATTCACCTCTCTCCCAGCGAGATGTTTAAACGGCAGCTTGCTGCCCATTGTCTATTGTCTATTGTCTGTCCACATCTTCTGATTGACGCGCCTCTACTATATGCCTCACCCGCCTGACGATCCTGGCGTTCGCCACCGGCGGCCTGCCCGAAAGCTCCGGCATGGGGGCGGGGATACGCTGCTCAAAGTCCAGCCAGACGCGCTTGTCCTGGCGGCAGTCGTACTTGCGGCAAATGTGCGGACGTTGCGCGTGAATCGTGCAGCCCCCACCCCCCCGATCCCAGTGCACACAGTAGCCGTCCTCCCCCTGCCGAATCCAGTAGGGGTTGCCGTAGTCCCATTTCGCCACGCCTTCGTCCAGGTCCTGCTTGGTCAGGTAGAACTTGAAGGTGCAGCAGCGGGCCTGGCACAGGTGGATCAGGCTGGCGCAGTCAATCTCCACTGCCTCGCCCTCGGCATACTTGTCGCCCATATTCCCCAGGCGCACGCGGGGCTGCCGGGCCTCGGCAGCTTCCTTCTCCGCTTCCGCCAACGCCGCCTTCAGTTCCTCCTCCTGGACCAGCCCTTTCTGGAGGAGCACGTTGGCCAGCGCCTGGACCATGGCCACCGAGGCCCGGCCCTGGCGCTGGTTCACATCCAGCATGACATGCGTGAAGCGCAGGCCGCGCTCAAACTCCTCGCGCATCTCTGGCAGCATGAGTTCAATCGGGGCGCTATGGCCGTCGTTGCTCGCGTTAGACACATCTCCCTCCGGTCGGGCGGAAGGCAGATCATCTTCCGTCCCCCGTCACGTCCTCACCATCTCAAAGTACTGCTCAAAATCGCTCTCCACCACCAGCTTGCCCATCTTCTGTAACTCATACCCCGCGCCGCGAATCAGGTGGCGCATGGTGATGGGGGCACGCTCCTCGGCGGCCAGGAACGCCGCCGTGAGGATGACGTTGCGGATGTTGCCGCCGCTCAACTTGAACTTGCGCGCCAGGAAGCCCAGATCAATATCGTCGGCGCGGGGGGCCTCCGGCGGAAAGGTGCGCCGCCAGATCTCCAGCCGCTCGGCTTCCTCCGGGAAGGGGAAGTCCACGGTGAAGTGCAGGCGGCGGATGAAGGCCTCGTCCATGTTCTTCTTGATGTTGCTCGCCAGGATGACCAGCCCGTTGTACTCCTCGGTGCGCTGGAGCAGATAGGCGACCTCAATGTTGGCGTAGCGGTCGTGCGCGTCCTTGACCTCGGAACGCTTGCCGAAGAGGGCGTCGGCTTCGTCAAAGAAGAGGATGGCGTCGCTGTCCTGGGCCTCGTTGAAGATGCGCTCCAGGTTCTTCTCGGTCTCGCCGATGTACTTGCTCACCACCGCCGACAGGTCAATCTTGTACAGGTCCAGGCCCAGGTCGTTGGCGATGATCTCCGCCGCCATCGTCTTGCCCGTGCCGGAGGGGCCGGAGAACAAGGCGATCAACCCCTTGCCCAGGGAGAGCTTACGGTCAAAGCCCCAATCGCCATAGACAATGGGTCGGTGGCGCACAGTGGTGGCGATCAGGCGCAGCGTGGAAAGTTGCTGACGGGGCAACACGATGTCGTCCCAGGTATAGCGGGGGTTGAGCTTGCGGGCGAGCGTGCCCAGGCGGTGCTGGGCCTGGCCACGGCAGGCGGCGTCAATATCGGCGGCGGAGATGTGGCCGTTCTGCGGGTCGCGCGCCCAGGCGAGCGTGCGGGCGCGGGCCAGCGCGTCTTGAATCTGGCCGGCGGTCAGGCGGAAGCGGCCCGCCAGGGCGGTGATCTCCGCCTCGCTCAGGCCCGGCCCCGCGCCGTTCAGACTCGCCGCCCACAGCGCCCGCCGTTGGGCATACGTGGGTTCGGGCAGTTCCAGGCGCATAAAGGGGCGCTGCGCCAGGTCGTGCCCCGGCTCCCAGGCTTTCTCGGCCAGGAGCACGACCGGCACGCGGCCACGCGCCAGCGCCTGAACGAAGGCGCGATATTCGGCCTCCGCACCCGGCGCAGCCTGCAGGAAGGCGTCGGCATCGGCCCAGCACAGGAGCGCGCCGGTCAGCAGCGCCTCGCGTTCGGCCAGCTTGAGCGCCTGGGCCAATGTCAGGGGCTGGGCTGCGCCCGCTGCCAGGTCTGCCGCGCTCAGCAGGAGCAAGGGGCGCTGGAGGGCCGTGGTCAGGAAACGCGCCGCTGCCTGTTTGCCGGTGCCATAGCGGCCATGGAACAAAATGACCGGGGGGCGCTCTTCCCATTGCGGCGCCCAGGCCTGCGCCCACGCGGATAGCTGATCGCAGATGTCGGGTGGGAGGGGGACGGTGCTCTCCGTTTCCGCCGCGGGGACGAGGGACGCCAGGCGCCTGTCTATCTTGGGGCTGCCCAGCAGTTCGCTGGCGATGCGCTCGTCCAGCTTGAGGTAACGCGCCAGGAGCACGGGTCGCCGTGCGCCGGGATCGTCGTGCAGTGTGATCAACTCCCAGTGGACCAGGGGGGCATCCGGTTCAAAGGCACGATAAGCAGTCAGCCGCTCCTCCAGGGTGGGGCAGAGTAGCCGCATAACCAGGTCCACCGTGGGGCGCTTCTTGGTCACATCGTCCTGGAGATAGGCATACAGCCGCTCGTATTTGAGGTCCAGCTCGGCGGCCAGACAAATGATCAGGATGGCGCGTTCCAGCCCGGACAGGCCAAACAGGGCGCTCAGCCGGTCCAGGGGCAGGACCTGGCCCTGTCTGCGCGTCTCGGCCTCAATGGCCTGGATGCGGGCGTCCAGGGCGGCGATAGCGGTGTCCAAGGCCTCAAACGTGCTGCCAGCGGGCAACGGGCCGGTCAAGATCGCGGCGCTGGGGAGAGAACCGTCCAGCAGGGCTTCCACCTCCTGGTCGGAGATGTACAGGCCCTGGAAGCCATCCTCAGCCGGGCGGTTGGGTTGCAGGCGCAGGACTTCGCGGCGGATCAGGAGATCAAGCCGCGCCAGGCAGGCTAATATAGAATCAAGCGGGCGGTGTGGGCTGGCTGTCATAGCCCCACTCCCCCCAGTTCATCCGGCGCCCCTTCTGGTGCATCCGGCAGATAATACGGTGGAACACCCAGGTGGCTACGGATAAACTTGACGACCTTCCTCGGATCGGAAAAGATCAGGTAGTCCTGGCTGGCGACATGTTCAATCCGACCTCGCAGTCTACCCTGTTCATCCGACCAGATGCGAATAATGAACGAGTTGTAATATCCCACCGCTCCCCTCGGGGGAAAGCCGCTCCGCTATCCGGGATATTCGGGTGCAGAGGTCGGTAAAAATAGTGTAATTGGGGCCAGTTAAGTGGCAGTTAATTGGCAGTTAGCTTCACAATTCGCCTTCATGGGGGAGGGTTGGGGAGGGAGCGCCAGGGCGTCTGCCCCTGCCTGCTCTTCAAGCGCGACTTCTGGTCGCCCGCCCAAGGTCTATGCTACACCCCGGTCTTTCTTATGTGAGCCGCTCACTCCACCAGTGCGCTCACGCGCTCGCCAGCGCGGATGCGCTCACAGAGCGCCACTGTCTCCGCCATTGGTGGGAGATCAAGCTGGTCGCGCAGGACTTGAACGCATTGGTTATACCAGTACAGAGCCAGCCCGACCTGCCCGGAGCGCGAGTAGCACACCATCAAATGGCGGTAGATGTCCTCGCGCCAGGCGTCCACAGCGATGATCTTCTTCCACCCCTCTACAGCCTGCTCCAACTGCCCGGCCTGAAACCAATAGTGGCTGAGCTTATCCAGAGCCATCAGGTAGGTGTCCCTCAGTTCCTCGCGCAGGGCCAGGGTCCATTCTTCAAACCGGTCCTCTTCCAGAAAGTCGCCGCGGTAGAGTTGGACGGCTTGCTGGTAAAAGGGGATCGCCTCAGACCGGGCGCCACTGCGTTCCAGGCGCAGGCCGGTCTGCCAGTTTCCCCTAAAGGCCTCAACATCGGTCCAGACCCGCAGTTGGGGGTTAAAGCAGTAGTGGCCATCCTGAAACAGGATGACAGGCTCGTTCTCAGCGGACACCGCAAGCGCGAACGCCTGGCGTAGATGGTAGATGACCACTTTAAGGCGGTTGTTGGCGATGTCGGGCGCGGCCTCCGGCCAGAGGACCTCCAGCAGCACATCGCGCGATATGGGCTGCCGGGGGCGGGCGGCCAGGTACTTCAGGACCGCCGCTACTTTGCCGCAGCGCCGTTGCGGGACGCGTATGCCCCTATAATAGACCTCAAATGGGCCGAAGCAGTAGATACGCAGTTCCGCCTCCTCGGCAGGGGATCGCACAGGCACAACCGGCAGGAGGGAGGTAGAGGAGAGGGTCAACACTTGCTGGCGGAGGTCGTCCAGGCTGGCCGTCAGTTGCTGCACCCGGGCCTGCGCGTTGGAGACCTCTTCTTCAAGGGAGGTGAGGGCACGGATCAATGTGTGGATCGTCGTCTGAAAGCTGGCTTCCAGCCCGATGGCTTGAGGGAGCGGCGGAGCGCGGCGCTGGTTTTTCATATGGATGACGGCCATACCTTACCCCTCCTATAGCAACAGAATGCGGCGCAGAAGCGCTCCCCCCAGCGGTGTGCGGGCTTCTACGCTGTCGGGGTACATGAAGCGTGCCAGCGCCTCTCATACAGCACCTGGCTTTGATCTATCCGGCCAGGCGGCAAGTTGCTCAACGGGGAGCCTACCTGTGAAGAGAAGCCAACTGAGTACCCAACGGGGATTATATGAGCACATCGGGGCGAGCGCAATCGGTCCAGAATGTTCCCTCTGGGCAATTCCCCGCCCTAAGTCAGGTGGAAAGCCCGAAGGTGGCTGCCCAAAGCATCACCTGAACCAGGATGGTGGTGCTCCAGAGGAGGTAGGCCGGCAGGCGCTCCTGGAGCGCGTGCAGGGCACCGCCCAGCAGGCTGTTGAGGATCAGCACGACCAGGCCGATGGCGGGCAGGATGAAGGCCTGCGCAGGCGTGCCGTACAGATCGGGGACGCCGTTCTGGTCAAAGTGCAGGGGGATGGCCTGCGGCAGGCGCGGATAGAGCCAGGCCAGGGTGCCGAAAAGCAGCAGGTTAAGCCCGGCCCCCGCCCCGATGAGCGCCTGCGCCAGGCGGTCGCGCCGTGCCTCGCGGGCGATCTGCCGGAGTCGGTCGGCCAGCGTGGGCCGACCGGGGGCCACGGCCCCCTGGCCGGCGGGCACGGGGGCCTTGACCTGGGTCAACGCGGCCTGGAACGCCGCCGGGTCGGCGGGCGAAAGGATGTACACCTGGTTGCCCCGGATCACCAGCACCTGATCGGGCCAGCGGCGGGTGGCGTAGAAATGGGCCGGGCCGAAGGTCTCCGCCCGCCCCGGCCCCACCAGGCGCCCCGGCCAGTACAGGCCGCGCAGCCGAAGCAGGGACAGTGTTTCCGGGAGTGCGTCCTCAGCGGTCAGAACATCCTGGATTTCAGATAGGGGCAGGGTGATGGTGGAGAAGCCCCAGCGGATGGTGAGCGCATCCCGGCTGAGGATGTAGGCCAGCCGGGCCAGCCCGATGAGGCTGCTGATAACGAAGGCGAGCGCCGGCAGGCTCGCCAGCAGAAGCAGGACCCATAACAGGGAGAGGCGCCGGTCGGGCAGGTGGATCAACAGCCCCAGCCAGAGGCTATCCAGGGCCAGGAGCAGGCCCAGCAGGGCCAGGCCAATGCCCAGGCCCTGTCGGCGGGGTGGGTAGAACGTCGTCATTTTCAGCAGGTAATAAGGTAACTTCCCTCCCCCGGCGTGCGCCGGGGAGGCCCCACTTCGCCTGGCGAAAAGGCCACCCTATGGCCGGGCGCCAAGAGCAGGCTGCCGGGCCGAGGACAGCGTTGGGGTCGTCTCAGGCTCGTAGACCGGCGTGCACCAATGGCGGTATTTGGCCACCTTGCCGCGCACAACAGCGAAATACAGGTCGCGGAGTGCGCGCACAATTGGCCCCATCTGGCCGCTCCCGATAGGCCGATGGTCTATGCGGGTGATCGCCACAATCTGGACGCCCGTCCCCACGAAAAAGGCCTCGTCGGCCACGTAGCATTCGGTGCGGTCTATGGGGCGCTCCACCGTCTCAATCCCCAGTTCCTCGTGGGCCAGCTCCATCACCGTCTTGCGCGTAATGCCCTCCAGGATGTTCTCGGTGACCGGCGGGGTGATCAGGACGCCATCGCGGACGATGAAGATGTTCTCGGCGCTGCCCTCGGAGACGTGGCCGTTCTCGTTGAGGACGATGGCCTCATCGTAGCCATTGAGCAGGGCCTCGCTTTTGGCGAAGGCTGAATTGACATAGGCGCCGGTGATCTTGCCGCGTGCGGGGATGGCGTTATCGCTGATGCGCCGCCAGGAGGAGAAGGTGGCATGCGCACCCTGGTCATTCTCTACGTACAGGCCAAAGGGGACGGCGAAGATGGCGATCTCGTCCTGCAGCCCGTGCAGCTTGACGCCGATGATCTCGTCGGCCTTGTAGGCCAGCGGGCGAATATACGTGTCTTCCCGATAGCCTTCGCGCCGCAGCAGTTCCAGCGTGATGCGACCCAGGTCATCAGCCGTGTAGGGGGTCTGCATGAGCAGCAGACGCATGGAGTGAAGGAAGCGCTCGTAGTGATCGCGCATACGGAAGACGAAGAGTTGTTCCTCCTGGTCATTCCAATAAGCGCGGATGCCTTCAAAGCAGCCCGTGCCATAGTTGAGCGCATGGGTCATCACGCTGACTTTGGCTTCGCTGAACGGCACGATGGCGCCTTTAAAGAAGGCATAAGTGGGAAGCTTACCTGCCACGTTGCTTTTTCCTCCTTACGTCGCCAGAGGTTGGGTGAGCCTCCGGCGATAATAGCATTACATAGAGATTATAACCAGGCCGGTAGCATAGCGCAAGTAGGCCCCAGGCATGGTTTGGTTAGAGTTGGTTAGACCCGCCCGTACACGGGGATGCTGGCGCCGTGCAGGGCATTGGCCGCGTCGGAACATAGATAAAGGATGACATTGGCCAGTTGCTCCGGCGTCACCCAGCGGCTGACATCGGCCTGGGGGTTCTCCTGGCGGTTGCGCGGCGTGTCCAGGATGCTGGGCAAGACCACGTTGACGTTGATGCCGGCGTGCTTGACCTCTTCGGCCAGCGCCTGGGTGAAGATGATCACGCCCGCCTTGGCGACGGCGTAGGCGGAGGCTTTGGCCCGGCCCTGCAACCCGGCCCGTGCCGCGACGTTGACGATCTTGCCGCCCCCCTGCCGGAGCATGTGGGGGACAACGGCCCGGCAAACGAGGAAGACCGAACGCAGGTTCAGGTTGAGGAGATGATCCCAGAAAGCCTCATCCATCTCGGCCACCGGCACGCCAGCCTGGTAGCCGCCCGCCAGGTTGAGCAACACATCCATGCGCCCCCAACGTTCAATAACTGCCTGGACCAACGCATTCACCTGGTCGGCGTGGGTGACGTCGGCAGGATGAAGAAGAACGCGCTCCGGCGGCAGGGCGAGCGCATTGGCCAACGCCGCCAGGCCCTCTTCCCGGCGGGCGACCAGGGCCAGCCGGTCGCCCTGAGCAGCGAAAACCCGCGCCACCGCCTGGCCGAGTTCACCCGTCGCGCCCGTGATCAACACCACGCGTCCCGCTTGTTCTGAACTCATATCCTCCTCCTGGGGTCTCAATCGGTCACCGATTTACCCTCCACCTCAACCCTCCCCCGCAAGGGGGGCGATTCCCCTCGCCCACAGGGGAGGGTCAGAGAGGGGGTGACAGTGCGGCGATCCACCGAGTATGGGATCAGATTATACACAGGCGCCCGATTCGGCCAAACCCCGTTTTCTGTGGTATGCTTATTCGCCAATACCCCACATGGCGCTCAACTTTTGTCCAGGAAAAGGAGACCCATGAAGCGACACCTTTTTCTAAGCGGACTTGTGCTCGTCCTGGCCTTAACCGGCGGCGCAGGCGCGGGGGCGTCGCCCCAAGCGGCTATGTCCCTATCCCCGATCCCGGTCTGGGGGCCGAACGTGCGGGCCAACACGGACAACAGCGGCTTCGGCCAGCACGAACCGAACCTGGCGGCCAGCCCCATCAACCCCGACATCGTGGTCGCCGCCGCCAAAGACTACCGTGACGGCAACGTCAAGCACGTCTGGATTTACGGCTCCACCGATGGCGGCCAGACCTGGCCGACCCAGCTCCATATGCCCGGCCTGCCCCCGGACATCCCCCTGCAAAGCGACCCGGTGGTGGTGGCCCGCGACGATGGGCGCATTTATGTCGTGGCCCTGGGATATAACGATGGTCATGGCCTGTTCATCACCTGGAGCGACGATGGCGTCAACTTCGTCCCCTCAGTGCCGATCACCTATAACGAGACGCCCGGCAGCCTGGATGATAAAGAGTGGCTGGCGATTGATACCAACCCGGCCAGCCCCTACTACCATCGCATGTACGTGGTCTGGGCGAACGGCGGCATCCTGCGCAAATACTCCACCGATGGCGGCCAGACGTGGTCGGGCTACACCAACATCGCCCCAGGCAACACCGAGTACCCTTACCCGGTGGTGACCCAGAATGGCGATGTGTTTGTGTTTTTCATGAGCCCCTGGGGCTTCTGCGTGGATGGCTTCATCCGATACGTGAAGAGCACGAACGGTGGCGTGAGCTTCGGCGCGCCGGTGACGGTGACCAGCACCTCGCAACCCTGTTCGCCCATTCATGGACCGGGGGGCTACGATCAGTGGCGCTTCTTCTCCATCATCTCGGCGGTCACCAGCCCCCATAACAACGACGAGCTGTATGTGGCCTGGACGGATGACAACGACGTCACCTATGGGCCAACGGATGTCTATTATGTGCGCTCCACCGATCATGGGGTGACGTGGACGAGCCGCATCCGCCTGAGCCACGACCCGCCGGGGACGGGGCGGGATCATATCACGCCGGTGTTGTTCTATGGGAACGATGGGCGCTTGCATGCGCTGTGGATGGACCGGCGCGAGGACCCTCAGAACCGGCTGTTCCATACCTGGTACAGTGCCAGCACAGACATGGGGGAGACCTGGCTGCCCGATATGCGGGTGAGCGAGGTGCCCCAGGACATGAACATCGGCTTCCCGCTGGGGAGTGGGAACGCGGCGGGCGACTACTGGGGGCTGTGGGCGGTGGGCAACATCGTGTATGCCGCCTGGAACGACACGCGCCGCAACGAGCAGGACATCTGGGTCTCACGCGGTGAGTACTTCACTTATCGGCTCTATCTGCCGCTGATCCATAAGGCAGGCGCCGTACTGCGGCCATAAACCTGGGGTCCGGGCCGCCGCGCTTGATCCCTCTTGGGTGAATCGCTGCGGTGGTCAACCGAATGAACCACTGGGCTACTTCCCACCCCATCTGGGATGCTCATCCTATTGGATTCTCTGGAAATTGTTTTATACTAATATATAGCCAGTGTAGATCGCATAGGCGTATTGGTGACGCGAGGGAGATGAGAGGATGAAAGCGCGAGGGTTGATCTGGCGGTGTGTGTGCATACTGACAGTTGTTGGGTTGGTCTTCCCAGTGGGCATGGTTGGGCGGGCCGAAGCCAGCCTGGACGAGGCGGTCACAGCCACTGAACCGGGTGGGACGGAGGACGCTGCCGTAGCTCCGTACACCTATGCCCGTGTCATTGGTTATGCACCGGTCTATCGCAGCCCGGAGGATGCCGCCTCCGGGCGTGGCCCCATCCGCGGCGTGGGTGGCGGGTACGTGTGGGTGAGCCTGGACCGAGAGCCTGCCGTGGTGGAGCACAACGGCGAGACTTGGGTGCAGATCAACCCCGGCGAGTACGTCCGGACGAAATCCATTTCCATCTATCAGCCCTCCACCTTTCAGGGCGTTGTCCTGACGGAGCAGCCGGCACAGCCCTTCGGCTGGATTCTGAGGCCGGTGCAGCCCTCGCCTGCCCCTGGCGCGGCGCCCCATCCGGACGCCCCTACCCTGCCGCGCTATACCCTTGTGACTATCTCAGACACCAAAACTGTCGGCGGCGCGTTGTGGGACCAGATCGGGCCGGACCAGTGGATCCGGCACGTGGTGGTCGGCCAGGTCAACGTCAGCCCGCGACCGGCGGGCGTGGGCCCGAACGAGAAGTGGATTGAGATCAACCTGTACGAGCAGACGCTGGCGGCCTACGAAGGCGACCGCATGGTGTATGCCACACTGGTCTCCAGCGGGCTGCCGCAGTGGAGCACGCCCAGGGGGTTGACGCGGATTTGGTGGAAATTGCGGGCCGCCAAGATGAGCGGCGCGCAGGGCCGCGCCGACTACTACTTCCTGGAAGACGTCCCCTGGATTATGTACTTCAACAGGGCGGTCGCCCTACACGGGGCCTACTGGCACGATCGCTTTGGCTACGTCCACAGCCACGGCTGCGTTAACCTGACGCCCCGCGATGCCCGCTGGCTGTTTGACTGGACCACGCCGTCCGTCCCCGACGACCAGAACGCGGTCAAGCCGACGGAGGACAACCCCGGCACCTGGGTGTGGGTGCATTAGCCCGCCTTCATTGACAGTTCCCCCATTCTCATCTAGAATTAACATCCGTACACCCATACTCATAGCGAAGGACCTGTATCCATGAAGGAATACGCCACCCACCTCATTCGCAACGTCGTGCTCCTGGGCCACGGCAGCTCAGGCAAGACGATGTTGGTTGAGGCCATGCTGTATAACACCGGCGCGACCAATCGCTTGGGCCGCGTGGATGAGGGCAATACGGTTTCCGACTACGACGAGGAGGAGATCCGCCGTCGCATCTCATTGAACCTCTCGCTGATCCCCTGCGAGTACAAGGGGCACAAGATCAATGTGATAGACACGCCCGGCTTCCCCGACTTCGTCGGCGAGGTGCGCAGCGCCGTGCGCGTCGCCGATGCCGCGATTGTTTTGGTGGACTCGGTGGCCGGGGTAGAAGTGGGCACGGAGTTGGTGTGGGAGTACGCCAATGAATATCGCCTGCCGCGCTTTGTGGTCATCTCCAAGATGGACCGCGACAACGCCAATTTCCATCGCGCCCTGGAGAGCGTGCGCAACGCCTTCTCTGGCCTGTTTGTGCCCCTGGTCCTGCCCATTGGCGAGCAGAGCAACTTTCGCGGCGTGGTGGACCTGATTGAGCGCAAGGCGCGACGGGGCGCGGGGAGCGAGGTCGCCGACGTGCCCCCCGATCTGGCTGACGAGGTGGAGAGCACCCGCGTCCAGTTGGTTGAGGCTGCCGCGGAAGGCGATGATGAGCTGATCATGAAGTACCTGGAGGGGGAGGAGCTGAGCCCGGAGGAGATCAAGCGCGGGCTGAAGGCCGCGGTTCAGGAGGGGCGTGTCATCCCCGTGTTGGTGGCCTCTGGCCTCCCCAACGTGGGCATCCTCCCGCTCATGGACGCGATCCTGGACCTGTTGCCCTCGCCGACAGACGTAGGGCCGGTCACGGCGACGAACCCGGCCACAGGTGAGGAGGAGCAGTTGGAGCCGCGCGATGACGCGCCCCTGGCCGCGCTCGTGTTCAAGACGATGGCCGACCCCTTCGTAGGCAAGCTGAGCTATTTCCGCGTGTACGCCGGGGTGTTGGAGTCGGACTCCCGCGTGTGGAATTCGCGGCGCAACGCCGAGGAGCGCATCGGCCAGATCAACATCATGCGCGGCAAGGAGCAACTGCCCGTGCCGCGCCTGCACGCGGGCGACATCGGCGTCGTCGCCAAGATGACCGAGACCAACACCGGCGATACGCTGTGTCACCGCACGCACCCGCTGGTGCTGCCGCCGCCGACCTATCCCGCCCCTCTGTTCTCCGTGGCGGTAGAGCCGCGCACCAAAGCGGACTCCACCAAGATGGGGCCGACGCTCACCCGGCTCTCTGAAGAGGACCCCACGCTGCGCTGGCGCCATGAACCCAGCACGAACCAGACCATCCTGGAAGGGATGGGCGATCAGCATATTGACGTGGCCATCCGCAAGGCAGAGAGCAAGTTCGGCGTCGGGCTGATCACCTCCGTGCCCAAAGTGCCCTATCGCGAGACGATCACCAAAGTGGCGGCATCCTCTTACCGGCACAAGAAGCAGACCGGCGGGGCGGGCCAGTTCGCCGAGGTGCACATGCGCCTGGAGCCGCTGGAGCGCGGCGCGGGCTATGAATTCGCCAACGAAGTCTTCGGTGGCGCCATCTCCAGCAACTTCATGCCCTCCATTGACAAGGGCGTGAAGAGCGTCATGGAGCAGGGCGTGCTCGCCGGGTATCCCATTGTGGACGTGCGGGCAGTGGTCTACGACGGCAAGATGCACGAAGTGGACTCCAAGCCCATCGCCTTTGAGATCGCCGGGCGCGAGGTGTTCAAGCAGACCTTCCTGCAGGCCGGGCCGGTGCTGTTGGAGCCGATCATGAACGTGACGGTGACGGTACCGGAGCAATATATGGGCGATGTGCTCAGCGACCTGAACGGGCGGCGTGCCCGTGTGCAGGGGATGGAGCAGCGCGGCGGCAAGAGCATCGTCACCGCCCAGGTGCCATTAGCCGAGATGCTGCGCTACGCCACCGACCTGCGCTCACTCACCCAGGGCTACGGCGTCTATCGGATGGAGTTCTCTCACTACGAGCAGGTGCCCCCACACCTGGCCGAGGCCATCATCGCCAACGCCAAGCGCGAACGCGAGCGCGAAGAAGCCTGATAGACGACGGGCGAGGGACGGCAAGCCATTGTCCCCCGCCCGTCGTCTGTGGTCATTTGACCACAAGCGGGATATATATCTTGCTGTTGTAGCCGATGTGGAGCTGCACCCACGGCCCGTAGCGGTTAGAGCCGTCAATGATGCGCACTCGCCAGTACCAGTCATATCCCGGCCGGATCGCGCTGGGCTTCTGCTCCGGCGTGAACACGGTGCCGAAGGTCGTGTACGTGTTCACGTTGGAGGAGAAGTTGGGATCGCTGGCTGTCTGGAGTTGATAGCGTGTGGCCACGCTCAGCGGTTGCCAGCGGAATTCCAGCGGGTCCAGCGTCGCCGTGGGCGTCAGCGGGTGGAGCGGCACGACCGCTGAATAGACCTTGGTGAACCAGCCCGCCGCGATATTCGTGCTGTAGCCGCCATCGGCATCCTTCGCCTCCAGCGTCCACCTGTATGCGCCGTCATCCAGCGCCTCCGTCCAGGTGTAATCCGTCTGCGATGTCTCCACGCTGAAGGCCGGGGTGGAGCTGCCGCCGGGGTACACGCGCAGCCGGTACTGTGAGGCCGCCTCCGCCGCATCCCACGTGAACGTGGGCGTGCGCCAGGTGTAGGTGATCGTGCCGCTGATGGTTAAGGGCATCACCCGCAGATTCACCGGCACCTTGGCGAACTTGCTGAACTGCGATGACTGCCCATACTGGCCCTGGGTGCCCGGCGGATAAACAACTGCCATACGCCAGTAATAGGTGCTGTTGTCGGCGTAGGCCAGCCGCGAGGTGTAGTACGGGTTCAACTCGTCATAGGCCATCGTATTTGGCGCCCAACCCTGCTCGTTTCGGTAGATGTTGGAGAAGCCGTAATCCAGCGCCACTTGAATGCGGTAGGTCCACATATTGTCCAGTGTGTGCCACATCAGGATGGGCACGCTGGGGTGGAAGATGTGTGCCCCGGATTGGGCCGGGTTGTTCGGCGGCAACACGGGCGATGGCCCCATGCTATCCGTAGCGAAGGAGATGAGGGTCGTCAGGTTGTTGTTCTCGGCGTTCTGCGGCACGGTATCGGTGGTCTGGCCGGTATCCCGATTGGCGCTGAAGGCCATGAAGCTGATGCTGTACGGGGTGCCGATGGCGGTGAAGGGCACGGCCAGCTTAACAAAGCCCGTGGTGGGGTCGCAGGCGACCCAGCCTTGCAGATTGGGGAGCGGGATGCCGACCCCCCAGGCTGTCCCCGTCCAGGAGTACAAGAGCGCCGTCGGCGCCGCGCAGCTATTGGCTGCATCCACGTAGATCGCGTATTCAGGCCAATGCGGCGGGGTCGCTGTCAGGCTCAGGCCCACCAGCGGGTCGCGGTCCGCACCCGAATCGCAGGAGGGCGGCGCGTTGATGCACTCGGCGCGGTTCTTGTCCAGGTAGATGCCGTAGCGCACCGGCCCGGTGATCGGCGCAGCCGCTTGAAGACCGATATACCACATATCCGGCCCGGTGGACGTGGTGCGCCCGACGGCGGTGTAGAGTTCGCGCAGGTCAAAGCCGCCGGGGAGGGCGTCGTCAGGCGGGTCCGTGCCCAGGCGGGCGCTGGATGGGAAGTCGTTATTGCCGTTGTTGGCGATGCCAGCGACCTGGATCTGGCTGGAGACCAGGAAGCGATAGACCGAACTCCAGCTGCCGCTGCAATTGCCACCCGTATCTAGAGTCTGTTATGCACTACTATCTTTGCACTTTCTTGACTATGCCGCCAAGCGGGTACAGAGCTGCCCAGCGGCGATACCCGAGCGGAACTG